>Ga0302314_10005394_pt1 | contig 23320 bp, 16 predicted proteins | sample III_Palsa_N2_3_FD_200533 | JGI IMG/M metagenome (GOLD analysis project Ga0302314, IMG submission 200533) | Peat permafrost microbial communities from Stordalen Mire near Abisko, Sweden - III_Palsa_N2_3 | ecosystem: Environmental > Terrestrial > Soil > Palsa > Peat permafrost | place: Sweden... | reverse complement strand
TGTCCCGACTGGTACCGGCGGGCTCAGGAGGAGCCGGAGGTGGTGGTGGAGGCCGCCGCCGCCCGCGACGACGTGGCCGCCGAGGCCGTGCCCGTCCGCAGCCCGTTCGAGCCGCTCGTGCACGCCACTCCCGAGTCGCGGCCCGCCGAGGACGGCGAGGACGGCGCCGAGCCGTTCACGGCCGGCTACGAAAGCCCTGACCTCGATGATCTCGACCTGGGCGATCCGGAAGACAGCGCGCTTGGCATGCTCAAAAACCTCTACGTGCGGGCCGAGCGGATGGGCGCGGAGACGGCCGGTACCGAGGACGCGGACCGGAAGCTGGACCAGCTGCTTGAGCGGCAGCGGAAGCTGATCAGCGAGTACTTCCAGGAGTCCGGCGGCCTCGAGGCGTCCGGTCTCGCCGTATCCGACATGCCGAGCGCCCGGTAAGCGGGGTCATCGCCGTCCTCGGGTTCGGCGAGGCCGGCTCGCTGATCGCCCGCGACCTCGTGACCGCCGGGGCCACCGTGCGTGGCTACGACCCCAGGGTTCCCCCTCCCGTCGGCGTCACCGGCACCGCCAGCGACGCCGAGGCCGCGGCGGGCGCCGACCTCATCCTGAGCGTGAACAGCGCGAAGGAAGCGGTGCCCGCGCTGACCGCGTCGCTCGACGCGATCGGGCCCGGCGCGATCTGGGCTGACCTGAACACCGCGACGCCGGGCGTCAAGCAGCGCCTCGCCGAGGTAGGGCGGTCACGCGGCGTTCCCGTCACCGACATCGCGATGATGGCGCCCGTCCCGGGCAAGGGGCTGCGGGTGCCGATGCTCGCGAGCGGCGAAGCCGCCGGGCGGGCCGCGGCCACGCTGCGCGGGTACGGGGCCGACGTCGAGGTGCTCGACGGCCCGGCCGGACTGGCCGCACTGCGCAAGCTGCTGCGCAGCGTCTACTACAAGGGCCTGGCCGCGTCCATCGTGGAGGCCCTCGAGGCGGCGCGGGCCGCCGGCCTCGAGGACTGGCTGCGCGATCACATCGCCGACGACCTCGCCCGGGCCGACGCGTCGAACGTCGCGCGGATCATCACCGGCACGCGCCAGCACGCGGTCCGCCGGGGCGCGGAGATGGCGGCCGCCGCGGAGATGCTGACCGACCTCGGCGTCCAGCCGATCATGGCCGACGCCAGCCGCGCCCTGCACGAGCGCCTCGCCGCCGAGCGGCCCCCGCCCGGCGAATAACAGCACGATGCCGCGCCGGCGAACCTCTTGGTGCCCGGCGCCACAGGTGCTCGGCACAAATCTCGACATTGCCTAGCTCCCGGACAAAATGAACCGGTTAAGTAGCGATGAAAATGTCCGGGCGCTAGGTAAAGACGCGATTGGGAGAGATAACAGCAAGAAGCGGGACGCCGGAACGGGACCGTGAGACGGAAACCGGAACGGGACCGTGCGACGGAAAACCGCGGCCGGGGCCAGGGCCGTTACGCGAGCGGGGCCATGGCCGCGGCCAGGGTGGACAGGTACTCGGGCTTGGTGTGGTTGGGCACGCCGATGACGGCGAGGTCGGCGCCGGCGGCGCGGAACTCGGCCAGCGACGCGAGGAGGCGGTCGATGTCGTGTTCGCCGTCGGTGCGGGCCAGGCACGAGCAGGTGATCTCGCTGAAGTCGCGGCCGATCGCCGCGCAGTGGCCGGCGAGCACGTCCCTGAGCTCGGCGTACTGGGCCGGGTCCTGGGCCGTCGTGTTCCACTCCGACGCGTAGCGGGCCGCGGTGCGCAGCGTCCGCTTCCGGCCGCTGCCGCCAATGGTGATCGGCGGGTAGGGGCGCTGCACCGGCTTCGGCTCGCACCGCGCGTCGGTCAGCGTCACGTACTGGCCCGAGTAGTTCGAGACGGTCTGCGAGAGCAGCAGGGTGATCGCCTCGACGCCCTCGTCGAACCGGTCGAACCGCTCCTTGAGCGGCGGCAGCGGGATCCCGTAGGCCCGGCACTCCATCTCGTTCCAGGCCGCGCCGAGGCCGAGGATGAGGCGGCCGCCGCAGATCTGGTCCACGGTCGCGGCCATGTTGGCCAGTACGGCCGGGTGCCGGTAGGGCATGCCGGTAACCTGGCAGCCGATCCTGATCCGCTTGGTCAGCGCGGCCATCGCGGCCAGCATCGTCCAGCCTTCGAAGTTCGGCCCGGTCAGGTCGCCGGTCAGCGGGTAGAAGTGGTCCCAGTTCCATACCGATTCGAACAGCGGGATCTCGTCGGCCGCGAGCCAGACGTCGCGAAGTTCCTCCCAGGACTGGTGCTCGGGCCGTGTTTTGATCGCGAAACGCATTGGCTACCCCGCCTGTGTCTAAGGTCTGGCCCTAGCCTATGGCTGTGAAAGCGAAGGAAAGCAGGGAGAGGGAGAACATGCCGCGGTCGAGGTGGGTCAAGCCCCAGTTGTTCACCGTTGCCGGGCTGCTCGTGCTGGTGCTGGCCACGGTGTTCGCGGTCACGCCGGCCAACCACTGGATCCTTCGCTCCCAGACCGCCGCCGCGGTGGATCCGCCGGTGGCCAGCGAGTACGCCTGTGACCTGTCCGATTACGGCTACACCGGGCCGCCCGTCGACATCACCGCGACGGCCAGCGTCAAGGCGCTCGCGACCGCGGTCTCCGTGCCCGGCATGAGCGGGCTGTTCAGCGCCACCGGGCCGATGAGCTTCTCCACTTCCCTGGTCACGCTGCCGGCCTCGGTGGCGGCCCGGCTGACGAAGCTGAGCGAGATCTCCCTGCAGGCCTCGATCCCGGTGAGCGGGGCGCCGGCCGCGGCCCCCGTCGCCAAGATCTGGGGCACCGTGCCCGACTCCTTCCTCCCGGTCGGGCCGCTGACCCAGCTGCAAGTGTGGAATGCCGTCGTCACGGTCTTCTACAGCAGCCCGGGTACCGCGGTGCTTGACGGGCCGGCGCCGTCCCTGGAGTTCACGCCCTACCGGGACGGCAATCCGCTGCCCGTGATCAACTGCGCGGTCACGTCGGCCGCGGCCGCGCCGACCACGGTCACCGTGACCGCCGCGCTGGCCACAGGCGCCGGGATCGCCACGGCCTCCGGGGCGGCCACCGCGAACGCCGCCGCGCCCCCGGCCGCCTCGACCGCCACGGCAACCCCGACCGCCACAGAAACCGTGAACGCCACCGCCATCCCGACCTCCACCGCGGCGCCGTCCCCCGCCGCGGCGCCGACCGGGACCGCGGTGCCCGCCGGCACGCCGGTCTACGGCTGCGCGACGACCTACCGGGTGACCAACTACCGCACGCCCGTGCCGATGACGGTCACCACGTCCGGCGTGCCCAGCGTCGGCCACGCGCTGACCGTGACCCTGACCTCCCCGTCCACCGGGCTCGCCGATCCCGAGTACGGCCTGACCACGCAGCTGGCGTTCGACGGCACGCTGCCGGTGACCGGAGCCCAGGCCGGCGCGGTCAAGCTGAAGGCGACGACGGCGTACACCGACCTCCCGTCGTTCTCGGTCTCCGGCTCGCTCCGCCTCACGAAGGCGGGGACGGACACGATCTCCCTGCCCCGCCACTTCGTCTACACGGTGGACCTGCAGAGCGCCCCGCGCGCCGTCTTCAGCTGCTCGCTGGCCGCGAGCCCGGCCCCGGTCCCGGCCGGGCTGACCGTGCGGGTGGCGCCGTAGCGGGACAAGACCCCATGTTACCGGCCGGTAACATGGGGTCTTGTGAAGTAGCTTGATGTCGAGATACTGTAGGTTGCGTACCTGGGGCGAACCGGGCGCCTCCCGCTGTGGGGTACACCAGCGCGGAGGCGTACACCGGAGTACACCGGCTGACCCAGAGAGCAACGGACAGCGACAAAACGAGCATGCGACAAAACGAGCATGCGACGAACGAGCATGCGACGTACGGGCATAGATGGGCGAGGAGGCTCACCAACGATGACTGCGAACAGCTTCGGCAGCCGCGCGACGCTTGAGGCGGGCGGGGCCGCGCACGAGATATACCGCCTGGACGCGGTCCCGGGCAGCGAGACCCTCCCTTACAGCCTGAAGATCCTGCTCGAGAACCTGCTCCGCAACGAGGACGGCGTGAACATCACCGCCGACCACATCAACGCGCTCACCCACTGGGACCCGAAAGCCGAGCCGGACACCGAGATCCAGTTCACCCCGGCCCGGGTGATCTTGCAGGACCTGACCGGCGTGCCCGCCGTCGTCGACCTCGCCGCGATGCGCGAAGCCATGAAACACCTCGGCGGCGACCCGACGAAGATCAACCCGCTCATCCCGGCCGAGCTGGTCATCGACCACTCGGTCGTCGCCGACGTCTTCGGCCGGCCGGACGCGTTCGACCGGAACGTGGCCCTGGAGTTCCAGCGCAACCGCGAGCGCTTCCAGTTCCTGCGCTGGGGCCAGGACGCGTTCGCCGGGTTCCGGGTCGTCCCGCCGGGCACCGGCATCGTGCACCAGGTGAACATCGAGCACCTGGCCCGCGTGGTGATGACCAGTAACAACCAGGCCTACCCCGACACCTGCGTCGGCACCGACTCCCACACCACGATGGAGAACGGCCTGGGCATTCTCGGCTGGGGCGTCGGCGGCATCGAGGCCGAGGCGGCCATGCTCGGCCAGCCGATCTCCATGCTGATCCCGAAGGTCGTCGGCTTCCGGCTGACCGGCACGCTGCCGCCCGCCACCACCGCGACCGACCTGGTGCTCACGATCACCGAGATGCTGCGCAAGCACGGCGTGGTCGGCAAGTTCGTCGAGTTCTACGGCGAGGGCGTCGCCGAGGTGCCGGTGGCGAACCGGGCGACGATCGGCAACATGTCGCCGGAGTTCGGCTCCACCTGCGCGATCTTCCCGATCGACCAGGCGACCATCGACTACCTCAAGCTGACCGGCCGCCCCGGCACCCAGCTCGACCTGGTCGAGCGGTACGCGAAGGCCCAGGGCCTGTGGCACGACCAGTCGAGCGAGCCCCGGTTCTCCGAGCAGCTCGCACTCGACCTCGCCACCGTCGTCCCGTCCATCGCCGGGCCGAAGCGCCCGCAGGACCGGATCGAGCTGGCCAACGCCAAAGCCGCCTTCCGCGACGCCCTGCCCGCCTACACGCAGGGCAACGGCGGCGGAAGCTTCCCCGCGTCCGACCCGAACGAGCAGGAGGACATCCGGGCGACCAACGCGGCCCGGGTCACCCTCGAGGACGGCACCCGGACCGAGGTGGATCACGGTCACGTCGTGATCGCCGCGATCACCTCCTGCACGAACACCTCCAACCCGTTCGTGATGATCGGCGCCGGGCTGCTGGCGAAGAAGGCCGTGGAGAAGGGCCTGTCCAGCAAGCCCTGGGTGAAGACCAGCCTCGCGCCCGGTTCCAAGGTCGTCATGGACTACTACGAGCGGGCCGGGCTGCTGCCGTACCTGGACAAGCTCGGCTTCAACCTGGTCGGCTACGGCTGCACGACCTGCATCGGCAACTCCGGCCCGCTGCTCCCGGCGATCAGTAACGCGGTGAACGAGAACGACCTGGCGGTCACCGCGGTGCTGTCCGGCAACCGGAACTTCGAGGGCCGGATCAACCCGGACGTGAAGATGAACTACCTCGCGTCCCCGCCCCTGGTCGTCGCCTACGCCCTGGCCGGGACGATGGACTTCGACGCCAACCACGACCCGCTGGGCACCGACGCCGACGGCAAGCCGGTCTTCCTCGCCGACATCTGGCCGTCGCCGCAGGAGGTAGCGGACGTCGTCGCGTCCGCGGTGGCCGCGGAGATGTTCACCCGCGACTACGCCGACGTCTTCAAGGGCGACGACAACTGGCAGAACCTCGACGTCCCGACCGGCGACACCTTCGCCTGGGACGAGAATTCCACCTACGTCGCCCACCCGCCCTACTTCGAGGGGATGCCCGCGGAGCCGGCCCGGGTCACCGACATCCACGGGGCCAAGGTCCTGGCCAAGCTGGGCGACTCGGTGACCACCGACCACATCTCGCCGGCCGGCGCGATCAAGGCCACCGCGCCCGCGGGCCTGTACCTGACCGGGCACGGCATCGAGCGCGGCGACTTCAACTCCTACGGCTCCCGGCGCGGTAACCACGAGGTGATGATCCGCGGAACGTTCGCGAACATCCGGCTGCGCAACCAGCTCGCGCCGGGCACCGAGGGCGGCGTCACGGTCAAGGACGGCAAGGAGATGTCGATCTACGACGCCTCCCGCGAGTACATCGCCGAGGGCACGCCGCTGATCGTGCTCGGCGGCAAGGAGTACGGCTCGGGCTCGTCCCGCGACTGGGCGGCGAAGGGCACGGCGCTGCTCGGCGTCCGCGCCGTGCTCGTCGAGTCGTTCGAGCGCATCCACCGGTCCAACCTGATCGGCATGGGCGTGCTCCCGCTGCAGTTCAAGCCGGGCGAGAGCGCCGAGTCCCTCGGCCTCACCGGCCAGGAGACCTTCACCGTCACCGGGATCGAGCAGCTCAATGAGGGAAGCACCCCGGCCGAGGTGACGGTGACCGCCGGCGACAAGACCTTCACGGCGGTCGTCCGGATCGACACCCCGGGCGAGGCCGACTACTACCGGCACGGCGGCATCATGCAGTACGTGCTCAGGTCCCTCCTCGCCGCCAACTAGAACACCAACTAGAACACCAACTAGAACACCACCGAGAACACCAGAGAGAAGCAGTAATTTTCGGGCGGCGGCAGGGGTCGCCGCCGCCCGATAGGCTCCTTACCATGGCCCACGACCACGACCACGACCATCTCGACGGCGCGCACAGCCACGGGGTGAACGGCTACTACGGCGACGACACCGACTTCGCGGACATCGACATCAAGGAGGCGCTCGGCCTGCCGGACGAGCTGCCGCCCATCCGCCTCATGCCGGTGGACGAGCTCGCCCTCCGCTCACGCACGGCGCTGCTGCCCACCCGGATCGCCCAGCTCGCCGAGTGGGTGGGCAAGGACGGCCGGGAGGTCGACGAGGACGGCGACCTGACCACCGAGGAACTGACGGTGGCGCTGCGCGACCTGGCGGCGGAACCGGAGGAGTTCGCGTTCCTCTGGGAGTACGCGCTCGGCGTCGAGTGGCTGGTCTTCGACGGCGACGACGAGGAACGGGTCGTGCCCGGGGAGACGGCGCAGGACTGGGCCAGCGGCGACGACGAGCGGGTGTTCGCCGCCTGGTCGAACACCCTCGCGGCCGTCCTGGGCGAGACCCTCGCGTTCTACGGTCCCGAGTCCGAGCTCGGCGATGAGGACGAAGACGACGAGGACGAGGACGAGTTCGACTTCACCGGGCAGGGGATGGCGATCGCCATCCTGCTCTTCCTCGCCCGCCGCGAGGGGCTGACCACCGACGAGTTCGCCGAGGTGCTGTGGGAGAACGCGGCCGGCGATCACGACGAGGATGACGAGGAGGTCCACGAGGACCTCGAGCTGGCCCGGGAACGCTGGGAGGCCGAGTACGGCGACCCGGCCGAGCTGCTGCTGTCCAAGCTGCACGAGATGCTCGCCATCGACAAGGCCGACGACGTCATCCGGCTCAGCCCGCTGGCCCTGGCCGCGCTGCACGAGCAGCTCGTCGAGGCCGGGGTGGAGATCGCGCTGCTGCCGCAGACCGCCGCCGAGCTGTCCGGCTCCGAGCTGCTGGCGATGGCCGAGGGCGTCAGCGACGCCGAGTTCGAGACCGAGGCCGACGCGTGGACGGCGGCCCGCGGGTCCGACGTGGCCGCCAGGGACCTCCTCGAGCTCGCCGCGCTCGGCGACCCGGGCGAGCGCATGCTCGCGGTCGCCGCGGTGACCAGGATCGGCGTCCCGGCCGAGCCCGCCCTGCGGGAGAGCCTGGCGGTTGTCCCGGTCCGCGGCTACGCCAAGGTCGCGCTGCTCGCCCTCGCGGGGATCGACGTGGCCGAGGACCCGGAGGCGAGCATCCCGCCCGAGCTCGAGCTCGACCCCGAGGACCTGGCCTGGGTGGCGACCGACCTGCTGTCGCTGGCCTGCGACGACGAGTACCCGGACCCGGACGACCTGGCGGTCAGCTTCCGCGAGGCGGTCCCGCTCGGCCAGGAGGCCGAGCTGTTCGAGGCGATGGCCCGCGGCTCGCACCCGGACGCGGAAATCGTGCTCAATCACCTCGGCAAATACCACCCGGATAAAAACGTCGCGAAGGCGGCGCGGACCGCGGCTCACAAAGCCGCCTCACGGCGGCCGTAGCACCGGTAGCGTAAACGGCGGGCTGGCACGGGAACGCCAGCCCGCCGGGCGGAACCCGCCGGGCATACGGAACGGGGAAAACGCTGATGACTACCCCTACGGGATACGGCCAGGAAAGCGCGGCGGGCAATCTCGCCGCGGTCAATAACGTCGTCGTGCTTATGCTGGAAAACCGCTCGTTCGACCATATGCTCGGCTACCTCTATTCGGCCCAGGGCAATGTGTCGCCCGCGGGCCAGCCCTTCGAGGGGCTGACCGGGAACGAGTCCTGCCCGGACGGCAGCGGCAACCAGGTCCCGGTTTTCCAGATCACGCCGTCCACGCCGAACGCCTACTTCATGCCGGGCGCGGACCCGGGCGAGGGCTACGCGGCGACCAACGACCAGCTGTGGGGCAGCGACACCGCCCCGGCGTCGGGGTCGGTGCCCCCCATGTCCGGCTTCATCAAGGACTACTCCTACAGCCTCGGCTGGGAGAAGACCGAGGGCTGGTCGATCCTCGCCGGCACCACGGCCAACGACATCATGGGCTGCTTCACCCCGCAGGCGCTGCCGGTGCTGTCCGCCCTGGCCGCCGGCTACGCGGTCTGCGACCACTGGTTCGCGTCCCTGCCGACCGAGACGCTGCCGAACCGCGCGTTCACCCTGGCCGGCACCAGCCAGGGCATCATGGACGACAAGACCAAGACCTACACCTGCCCGTCGATCTTCGGCTCACTCACCAAGGCCGGGGTCAGCTGGATGGTCTACGGCTACGACAAGCAGCCGCTGACCAGGGCCGACTTCCCCGACGTGGCCAGTGCGCCGGCGTCGAACTTCGGCTTGTTCACCGACTTCAAGGCGGCCGCGGCGGCGGGCACGCTGCCGTCGTTCACCTTCCTCGAGCCGGGCTGGTCCTCGACCGGCAACAGCCAGCACCCGAACTACGACGTGGCCCTGGGCGAGCAGCTCATCCACGACACCTACGAGGCGCTCAGGTCCGGCCCCGCCTGGGGGCAGACGCTGTTCGTGCTCACCTACGACGAGCACGGCGGCTGCTACGACCACGTGCCGCCGCCCTGGGGCGCGACCCCGCCGGACGCCACCATCGGGCCGACCGGCTTCGACTTCACCCGGTTCGGCGTCCGGGTGCCCACCCTGCTCATCTCGCCGCTGATCGCCCCGGGCACCGTCTACCGGGTCCCGGCCGGGTCGGTGCCGCTCGACCACACGTCGATACTCAAGACCGTCGAGCAGCGCTGGAACATCCCCGCCCTGACCGCGCGGGACGCGGCCGCCCCCGGCTTCGGCGACGTGCTCACCCTCACCGCCCCGCGCACCGACGACGTCCTGGCCGGCGTCACCGTCCCGGTCTCCGGCTCGGCCGGCCCGTCGGCCGGCCAGGTCTCGCACCTGGCCGCGATCCGCGACGAGGTAACCGCCCCGTTCGCCCCGCTCCCGGGCGCGGAGCCCCTGACCGCCGCGGCCCGCGCCGTGGTCCAGGATCCCGACGAGGTGCCCCACTAGGGGAGGTGCCGGGCGGCCGGCCAGCAGTCGCCACGGCCCGTTCACAAGACTGAAGATCTTCGGGGTGAACGGACCGTGGCTCCTGCTCGAGGCGACGGATCTCAGGCGGCGGTGATGACGATCGCGCCGGTGTAGCTGCCGCCGGCCGCGATGGCCGTGGGAGTGCCGTCGACCGTCATCGTGACCTTCCCGCCGCCGGGCCCGGTGACCCGGGCGGTGGCGTCGAGGGTAAGCGCGGTCAGGTACGAGGTGCCGGTGACCGTCCACGTGCTCTTGGCCGCGAGGGACACGATCACGCCGTTGTTGATCGCGGGCTGGGGGGTGTTGCTGATCGCGCCGAGCTCCCACCAGTTGGACGAGTCGATGGTGTCGACGAAGTGCCTGGCGTAGGTGGCGGTGATGACCCCGGTGACCTGGGCGGCGCTGAATGCCAGCACCAGGTTGAGGTCGGCCCGCATCCCGTTGTAGAAGTTCCCCGTGAGGTCGATGCCGGTGAAGGACAGCACCGAGTCGGTCGCGTGGGCCACGGTCACGTCGAACGTCGCGTCCTTGGCCGGCTCGCCGGTCGGCTGGGTGTAGACGCCGGCGTTCTCGAGCACCCCGTTGACCATGACCGGTCCTGGGTCGTCGTTGTCCATGACCTGGACGAGGACGCCGTCGCCCGGGCTGAGCCGGGCGCCCTCGCTGCCGTCGACGGTGACCCCGATCTGCTGCCCCTTGTTGAGGAAGGTCGCGTGGGGCGAGTTGACCACCGTGCCCCCGGTGATCGCCAGGGTGCTGGCGGCGTGCCACATGAACCCGAACCGGCGGGAGTTCACCACCGTCGGGCGGCGGGGCAGCGCCCGCAGCTCCGCGCTGGTCAGGCCGAGGCCGAGGCTGGTGTTGAGCGCGGCCACGGTCGCCGGGTCGCTGTCGCCGTAGGCGGCGCTGCCGCCGGTGAAGATGGTGGCGTAGGTGCCCACGTCGAACTGGGTGCCGAGGAGGTACTCGGTGGCGTCGCCGATCACGTAGGTGCCGTAACCGCTGTCGCCGGTGTTGGCGACGGTGCTGTTGACCGCGACCAGGGTGCAGCCGGCCCCGGCGTCGGTGGACAGCACGCCCCAGCTCTCGCTGGCGATCGAGCTGTTGACGTAGGCCGCGACGGAGTTGTTGCCCAGGAGGTTGGTGGCCCGGCAGTTGCCGTCGATGGCCAGCATCCAGGGCGCGGACTCCATGGTGTCGAGGTTCACGGTCGGCACGTAGTCGGCGGGCAGCACCCCGTTGCGCACCTGGAGCCGGGAGTTCTTCACCACCAGGGTGGCGCCGTTGTCGGAGATCGCCGCGGTCCGCACGGCGCCGTGGTTGCTGACCGACGCGGCCTCGACGACCAGGCTGGTGCCGGCCCCGTTGGCGACCAGGGCGGCGCCGTAGCCGACGAAGTCGCAGCGGCCGTTGCCAGTCAGGCTGATCACCGGGCACTGGAGGGTGTAGCTGCCGCCGTCGGCGAAGACGCCGTCGAAGCACTCGCCGGTCGAGGTGATCCGCAGGTTACTGGCGGCGGTCGCGGTCACCGGGCCGCCGGTGGCCGCGGCGAGCACGGAGTACGCGGCGACCACGCCGCTCGCGTCGACGTAGAGCGCCTGGCGGAACGGGTAGACGTGCTGCTGCCAGGGGACGTCGTCGGCCGTGGTGACGGTGAGCACGATGTCGCCGCGCCAGCTCCCGGCGACGAACACGGTGTCCGCGCCGCTGGTCGCCGCGAGCTTCTGCCCGGTCTCGGTGCCGTTGACGGTCATGGTCAGGCTGTGGCCGGCGGGGGCGGTGAGCACGCCCCCGGGGGCGATGGTGACGGCGGAGACCCGGGTGGTGCCGGTCACCGTGTAGGTCTGGCCGGCGCCCACGGTGATCGCGCCGCCGGCGGCCGGCCGGGCCGGGTCGGTCGCGGCCCGGGCGGCGGGGGCCAGCAGGGCCACGCCCGCGGCGGCGCCCGCGGCGCCTCCGGTGAAGAGGAACGAACGTCGGGTGACTGTGCTCATGCTTACCTCGTCGTTAAGCGTGCGCCGTCGTCTCGCGCGGCCGGGCTGGCGGCGGTTCCGGATGATGTGGCTCGAAAGCTAGCAACGGCGTTGTGCGGGCCGGAACCCGCCAATTGCCGATAGGTGGCATACGCCTTGGTGATTTCCGGCCCGGCCCGGCGCCTTGTTACCGTCCCAGGGGAACGGCTGCGCACCGCCGCGGGCCGGAAAGGGGAATGCCGGGATGGGCAGGCTCGACGGCAAGGTAGCGCTGATCAGCGGGACGGGCCGCGGCATGGGCCGGGAGGCGGCGCTCGAGTTCGCGGCCCAGGGCGCGGAGGTCTTCGGCTGCGACCTCGACGAGGCGGCGAGCGAGGAGACCGTCGCCCTGGTCACCAAGGCGGGCGGGGTGATGGCGGCCCTGGCCCCGGTGAACCTGAGCGGCGCCGACGGCGCCCGGGCCTGGGTGGACGCCGCGGTCGGCCGCTTCGGCGGCGTCGACATCCTCTACAACAACGCGTCGGCGCTGCGCAACGGCCCGCTGATGGAGCTGTCCGACGACGACTGGCACTTCACGATCAAGAACGAACTCGACCTCGTCTGGTACTCGGTCCGCGCGGCCTGGCCCGAGCTGGTCCGTCGGGGCGGCGGGTCGATCATCAACGTCGCCTCGATCGCCGCCCGGCTGGGCGCCCGGTTCGTCGGCCAGGTGCCGCACGGGTCGGCCAAGGGCGGCGTGCTCGCCATGACCAAGCACCTGTGCGCGGCCGGCGGCCCCCTGGGCATCCGGGCGAACGCGATCTTGCCCGGGCTGATCTACACCCCGGAGACCGCCCGCTTCATCGACGACCCCGACGGCCCGCTGCCCGGCATCCTCGCCAAGATCCCCCTGGGCCGGTACGGGCACGCGCACGAGGTCGCGAAGCTCGCCGCGTTCCTGGCCAGCGACGACGCCGCGTTCATCACCGGCGCGGAGATCGCCATCGACGGCGGCGACGGATCGGTGGCGGCCTGAGATGCGATTCGCGCGCTATTGCCTGCACCGGGCGTCCGCGGCCCGCGACGGCGTGCTCGGCCCGGACGGGCGGCTGCACGGCCTTCCGGCCGGCGAGACCGTCGAGGCCCTGATCGCCGCCGGCGGCCTGACCGCGCTGCTCGACGCCGGGGCGGCGGCGCTGGAGGCGGCGCCCGGGCCCGCGGTGGCCGACGTCCGGCTGCTCGCGCCGCTGCGGCCGGCCTCGATCCGGGACTCGGTGTCGTTCGAGGCCCACATCGAGGGCGCCCGCCGGTCGCAGGAGGGCGCGACCGACCCGGTGCCCGAGCGCTGGTACGAGGCGCCGTGCTTCTACTTCACCAACCCGCACGCCTGCATCGGCGCCTTCGACGACGTGGAGCGATTTCCCGGGTCGGCCCTCTTCGACCTGGAATGCGAGGTCGGGGTGGTGTACGGGGAGCACGGCAAGAACCTGACGCCCGGGCAGGCCAGTCTCGGGATCGTCGGGTACACGATCTTCAACGACTGGTCGGCCCGGGACATCCAGCGCCTCGAGGGCCAGCTTCCCTTCGGCTTCTTCAAGGGCAAGGACGGCGCCCACACGGTCGGCCCCTACCTGGTCACCGCGGACGAGCTCGAGCCGCACCGGACCGCCGACGGCTTCCTCGACCTGACGATGCGCGCGTTCATCAACGGCGAGCTGCTCGGCGAGGACTCCCTGGCCAACATGGCCTGGACCTTCGAGGAACTGATCAGCTTCGCCTCCCGGGGAGCGGCGGTGGGCCCGGGGGACCTGCTCGCCTCCGGCACCTGCCACCGCGGCTGCCTGACCGAGGTCTGGGGCCGGGCCGGCGAGCGGGTCCCGCCCCCGCTGGTCCCCGGCGACGTCGTCACCCTGGACGTCGAGGGTCTCGGCACGGTGCGGAACCGGGTCATCGACCCGGCGCCGAGCCCGCCGATCCCGCCCGCCCGCCGCGGCCAGCCCCGCGGCCCCCGCCACTGACCGGTCAGCGCCAGAGCGCGTGATAGCGGATCATTTTCCGTCCTCCCGCACGGAAAATGATCCGCTATCGTGCGTCCGACGACCGGCGCGAGGATAACAGCAAGAAGCGCAGCGAGAGAAACAGGCGCCCGGCACCGATGCCGCAGTCGGTGCCGGGCGCCGATCCCACGGTGGCTAGCGTCCAGCGTGGCGGAGCGCGTCCACGATGGATTTGGTGCCGCCGTGGGATGTGTGACCGCCGTCGACCGGGATCTCGGCGCCGGTGATGTAGGAGGCGCGGCGGGACAGCAGGAAGACCACGAGTTCGGCCACCTCGGCGGCCTGCCCCTCCCGGCCGAGCAGGGTCTGCTCCACGGTGGCCCGCAGGAACACCGGGTCCGCGCCGACCGAGATCGGGGTGTCGATGGGGCCCGGGTGCACCGCGTTCACCCGGATCCCGCGCGGCGCGAGCTCGAGCGCGGCGACCTTCGACAGGCCGCGCAGGCCCCACTTGGAGACGGTGTAGGCCAGCGCGTGGTGGGCGGTGAGCCCGGCGATCGAGCCGATGTTGACGATCGCGGCGCCGTCGTCGGCCGGCATCAGCGGCACCAGCGTCCGCATGCCCAGCATGGTGCCGGTCAGGTTGATCGCCAGGACCCGGTCCCAGCCCGCCAGGTCCATGTCCATCAGCCGCGCCCGGTAGGGCACGCCCGCGTTGTTGATCAGCCCGTGCACCACGCCACCATCGGAGGAAAGGTGCGCCGCCAGCGCCGCCCACTGCGACTCGCTGCTCACGTCGAGCGGCCAGTACTCCATCGTCCCAGGGCCGGCCGCGGTCAGCCGCCCGGCCAGGGCCTCGCCCTCGTCGTCGAGGACGTCCGCGCCGATCACCCGGGCCCCCGCGCGGACCAGGATCTCCGCCTCGGCCGCGCCCTGGCCGCGGGCGGCGCCGGTGATGACGATCGTCCGGCCCGCGAATTCGTCATCCATGGGCCCGGTCACCTTCCGCCCTGAGACTCAGGCGAGGGCGCGTGCATCGGGTCGTGCAGCAGGCCGCCGAGCACGTCGCCGCCGAGCGTGGCCAGGAGGTCGTCGGTGAACGCCCCGTCGATGAGGATGAACGCCATCCGCGCGGTCCGGTCCGTCCGGTTCTCCCAGCGGTGGGAGGTGCCGCGCTGCACGACGACGTCGCCCGCGCGCAGGACGGTCGAGCTGTCGTCGAGCACCAGCACGACCTCGCCGTCGAGCACGATCCCGTAGTCCACCGACTGGGTGCGGTGCGTGGGGGAGACGACGCCGGGCGGGAACTCGTTGATCCGGATCTTGGTCCCGTTCGGCGTCGGCGGCACGGTCAGCGCGCCCACCGTCGGATCCGGCTCGGCCGCGCCGATCGGGGCGGGCATCGCCTCGGTCGACCAGATCTCGTAGAACAGCGCCCCGTCGGGCGCCGTCCGGACCACCGGCACCGGGCCCTCGTCGGCGAAGACGGAGACGCCTCGGTCGTCGTGGCCGGTCACGACCCGGCGAGGAATGGACGGCATGCGGGAACTCCCGGCTCGTTCGCGATGAGGATTGTCGGCCTGTGGCTGGCGGCGTGCGACCCATCGAAGCACGCCCGCGCCGATCGGTCACCACGGCGGCCGATCGGTTCTGCGGATGCCTGGTATGCGCTGGCGGAATCTCAGCGGGGCGGAATCTCAGCGGGACGCGCTGGGCGCCGCCCGGCGCAGGTTCTCGACCCGGAGCTCGCCGGCCACCGGGGGCAGCGACGCGGCCGCCTCGGTCAGGGTGCGGCGCAGCCAGGCGTGCTCGGCGGTGGTGGCCCGGTCGGGGTGCCACCAGAGCGTCTCGATCAGCTCCACCCGGCCGAACGGCGGCTCCACCACGGTCAGGCCGAGCGGCACCGCGACCCGCTGGGCCAGCCGCTCGGGGATGGCCGTCACCAGGTCGGTCCCGACGACCAGGAAGGGCAGCGGCAAGAAGCCCATGGTGACCACCTGGACCTGCCGCCGGATGGACAGCTCGTCCATGACCCGGTCGGCCGGGCTGACGTGGGTGCGGCCGCAGAAGCGGGCCGCGTGCGGCAGCGCCGCCAGGTCCTCGCGGGTCAGCCGCCCGTCCCGCAGCCGGGGGTTGGCCGGGTCGACGACCAGGACGAAGCGGTCGCGGAACAGCGGCTCCTGCGAGCCGGGGAACCCGAAGCCGAGCGGGCCGATCAGCGCGTCGCAGTTCCGCAGCCCGTGCTCCGACTCGTGCATGTCGTCGGGGATCGCGTCGAAGTCGAGGCGAATCCCCGGGGCGAGCGCCGCCACCCGCCGCAGCAGCGGCTCGGCCAGCACGGTGATGGCGTAGTCGGTCGCGTAGATGCGGAACGCGTGCCTGCTGGTGGCGGGGTCGAACCGGCGCCCGGTGTCGAGGGTGAGCTCCACGCACTGCAGCGTCTGCTGTACCGACGGGACCAGGGCCCGGGCGAACGGGGTGAGCTCGTAGTCCCGGCCGACGCGGACCAGCAGTTCGTCCTGGTAGTGGCGGCGGAGCCGGGCGAGCGCGGTCGACATGGCGGGCTGGCTCTTGCCGATCTTCGCGCCCGCCCGGGTCACGTTGCCCTCCTCAAGGAGCGCCCGCAGGGCCACCATGAGGTTGAGGTCCGTCCCGCCAAGAGACATGCTGGCTCCGTCCACCGTGACGAGTCGTCGCTGACACCCCATGGTCATCGATGAAGGCGCAGGTAGTCACGGCCCTCACGCATAATTGTTATCTTTGTCGAGGGAGTTCGGAGGGAGCGCGGTGGCCGACGACGCCGAGATCGACCTCAACCTGCTGCTCGCGCTGGGCGCGCTCCTCGAGGACCGGAACCTGACCCGGGCGGGCGAGCGGATCGGGATGAGTCAGCCGGCGATGAGCGCCGCGCTCGCCCGGCTGCGCCGTCACTACGGTGACGAGCTGCTGGAGCGGGAGGGACGAGGGTACCGGCGCACCGTGTTCGGCGAGCAGTTGCTGCCCACCGTCCGCGAGGCGCTGCGCCAGCTCGAGGCGACCACCCAGCGCTCGCCCCGGTTCGAGCCGGCCGACTCCGACCGCGAGTTCTCCATCGCCGCCTCGGACTACACGGTGTCGATCCTCGCCGACCCGCTGCTGCGCCTGGTCAAGCAGGCCGCGCCGCGGATCCGGCTGCACCTGCACTCGCTACCGCCCGGCCTGTCGTCCTCGGGCGCGGCGCTGGCGATGCACGACCTGCTGATCGGCCCGGTCGGCTTCGACTTCCCCGGCCGGCACACCGAGCTGTTCCGCGACCGCCTGGTCTGCGTCGTCGATCCCGTCGCCTCCGGCCTGGCCGGCCCCGCGCTCAGCCTGGAGGATCTCGTCCGGCTGCCGCACGCGGAGCCGTCCTTCGCCCCCGGGCAGCCCACCCCGGTGGACCGGCTGTTCGAGGAGCGCGGGATCAGGCGCCAGGTCCGGGTGACGGTGTTCGGCTGGCTCTCGGTGCCGTTCGTGCTGGCCGGCACCGAGATGATCGCGATCATGCCGGAGCGGATGGCCCGGCTGGCGATCCGCAGCGCCCCGCTGGCCATACTCGAGCCGCCGTTCGGCCTGGTGGAAATGGTGGAAGCGGCCTACTGGCACCCGAGCCGGACCGACGACCCGGCGGTCCGCTGGCTGCTGCGCACGCTCAAGGAAGCGGCCCGCGAGCTGTAACCGCGCCCGGATCAGCGAACCGGCCGAGCTATCAGCCAGCCGATGCCTGGCATTGGAAACAAGTATTTCCCGTTGACCGCGCGCGCTCCTAAGGTCGCGTTCATGACCTCCGCACCCGCTGGCTTCGCGCTCGGCCGCTTCCGCCGCCCGGCGGCCGGACCGGCCGGGACTGTCGGCTCGGCGAGCCCGGGTGCGTACGGTGACGTGTTCACCGGCCTGGTGCGCGGCGGCCGGGTCCGCGACGTCTCCGCGCTCGGCTCGGTCAGCGACCTGCTGACCGACTGGGCGGCGTCGCTCGCCCGGCTCGGCGAGCTGGCGGAAAGCGACGCGGATACCGGCGCCGACTGGACCGACCTGGCCGGCCTCGACGTCCGCTGCCCGGTCGCGCCCGCGCAGATCCTTCAGTGCGGCGCCAACTACCGGTCGCACGTGGTCGATATCGTGATGGCCGAGCGCCGGGCCGACACGTCGATGACCGGCCACAACTCCGACCTCCCGGCGAGCGAGGTCCGCGCCTGGGCGGAGGCCATGATGGACGAGCGGGCGGCCGAAGGCAGCCCGTACGTGTTCGCCGGGCTGCCGGGCGCCCTCACCGGGCCCTACGACGACATCGTGCTGCCCGCGCGCGGCACCGACCACGACTGGGAGCTCGAGCTGGCCGCCGTGATCGGCGCGCCGGCCAGGAACCTGACCCGCGCGAACGCGCTCGAGCACGTGGCCGGGTACACCATCTGCAACGACATCACCACGCGGTCGCTGGTCTACCGGCACGACCTGAAGGCGATCGGCACCGACTGGTTCGCGGCCAAGAACGCCCCGACCTTCCTGCCCACCGGCCCGTTCCTGGTCCCGGCGGCCTTCGCCGGCGACCCGGCGAACCTGCGGATCACGCTGGCCCACAACGGGATCAAGCGGCAGGACGAGTCCTGCGCGGACATGCTCTTCGACCTGCCCGCGATCCTCGAGTACATCACCGCGGTCACCGAGCTGCGCCCCGGTGACCTGGTGCTGACCGGCTCGCCGGCCGGGAACGGCGCGCACTGGGGCGTGTTCCTGGCCGCCGGCGACGTCCTCGAGGGCGAGATCACCGGCCTCGGCCGGCAGCGCAACCGCTGCGTGCGCGAGCGGGAGAAAACCCAAGAGCGGCCAGAGGAACGGACCTGAGCGATGCCTGACAGCCTCATTACCCACCTGCGCCACGTCGACCTGGCCATCCCCGACTACGAGCGGCAGCTCGCCTTCTACACCGACGTGTGGGGCCTGACCGCGGTCGCGGAAGACAGCGGCATCGCCTTCCTGGCCGCCGAGGGGTCACCAGAGCGGTACGTCATCCGGCTCCGCAAGGACGCGGACAAGCGGCTTGACCTGGTCTCCTTCGGCGCGGGCAGCGAGGCCGACGTGGACGCCCTGGCCGAGCGGCTGATCGCCCTGGGCGTGCGCCTGGCGGCCCAGCCCGGGGCGCTGGTCACCGAGGGCGGCGGCTACGGCCTGCGCTTCTTCGACCTCGACGGCCGCACGATCGAGGTCAGCGCGGGCGTCGAGACCAGGAAGCACCGCAAGGTCGAGGAGCAGGAGTCGATCCCGGTGCGGCTGTCCCACGTGGTCCTCAACGGCACCGACCCGGACCGGACCGCCCGCTGGTACGCCGACGTGCTCGACTTCCGGCTGTCCGACACCCTGGCCGGCGCGGACATGGGCACGGTCATGAACTTCATGCGCTGCAACCCCCGGCACCACTCGCTGGCGTTCGCCCGCGGGCCGCACGTGTCCCTGCACCACGTGAGCTTCGAGCTGCGCGGCATCGACGAGTTCATGCGCGGGGCGGGGCGGGTGCTCCGCAGCGGCACCCGGATGGTCTGGGGCCCCGGCAGGCACCTGGCGGGCAGCAACACGTTCGCCTACTTCCTCGACCCGCAGCAGAACACGATCGAGTACACGACCGAGCTGCAGGAGCTCGACGAGGACGCCTGGCATCCGCACGTCTACGACATGCACAACCCCGAAGTCCAGGACCAGTGGGGCACCGCCAACCCGATGAACGAGCTGGTGGCCAGGGAGTCCTTCAACGACCCCGACCCCGGCCTGTTCACCGCCCCGCCGGTCTGACGCACGACCCCCTTATGAGAACCCGTCGAAGGAGACATAGATGAGAGCCAGAGCCGTATCCACGGGCGGCATCGCCGCCCTCGCCCTCACCACCGGCCTCGGCCTGGCGGCCTGCTCGTCAAGCTCGTCGAGCTCCTCGAGCGCGGCGGCCGCGTCGAGCGCCGCGTCGTCGAGCGCCCCGGCGAGCTCCGCGGCCAGCTCGTCCGCGTCGGCCACGACCGGCGGCACGACCACCGCCGCGGGCACCTGCGGCTCGATCCCGACCACGCTCCCCAGCGACCCCGACGGCGTGATCGCCGCGCTGCCCGCCAGCCTGCGCACCCTCTACAACGGCTACCCGACCGCGGTCTACTCCAGCGCGTTCGCCAGCTGGAAGCCCAAGAGCACCGCTAACAAGACTGTCGGCTTCCTGCTGTCGGAGACCAACAACGGCTACCAGCTCGCCCTGGCCGCCATCCTCAAGGGCATGCTTGCGGGCGCCGGCTACACCGTCGACGAGGTCACCTCCTCCGACGAGGTGACCGACCAGGTGGCCGACTTCAACCAGATGGTGGAGAAGAAGGTCGCGATGATCGTCTACGAGCCGCTGTCGTCGAGCGCCTTCACCACCGCCGTGGCCACCGCCGCCACCGCCGGCATCCCGTCGATCTCCGTGCTGAACTCGGTGGGCAGCGCCGACACGATCTCGGTCGGGGCCAACGACTGGCTCCAGGGCGCGCAGATGGCGGCCCAGGTGGCCACCGACATCGGCGGCAGCGGCAAGGTCCTCGACGTGCACGGCATCTCCGGCGTGGCCATCGACACCGCCGCCTACGCCGGGGTCCACGCCGTCTTCAAGCTGTGCCCGGGCATCAGCACCGACGACACGATCTACACCCAGTTCGCCGACTCCACCGCCAAGAGCGACGTGCAGACCTACCTGGAGACCCACCCGCAGAAGATCGCCGCCGCGATCACCTCGGGCTCGGGCGCGACCGGCGTGATGGAGGGCTTCCAGGCCGCGGGCAAGTCCGTCCCCGAGATCGCCAACGACTCCATGGAAGACGGCCAGCTGGCCTACTGGTACCAGAACAAGTCGAGCTACAAGGGCGTGGGCATCACCGCGACCCCGCCGCAGATCGCCGCGGCGACGACCACGATCGTCAAGGACCTGTTCGCCGGCAACGGGGTGAAGATCTCGGCCGTCGTCCTGGACACCCCGCTGGTCACCGACGCCAACGTGGCCCAGTGGTACACCTCGAGCATGACCACCTCATCCACCGGCAACGCCGGCGGCCCGGCCAGCCTCAACGTGCTGCCCGCGGCCGAACTCGCCGCGATCGTCGGCTAGCTGACGCGAGGCCACCGACCGATGATGACGCGAAGCCAGGCACCGCCCGAGGCCCCCACCCTGCTGCGGATCGAGGGGGTGACGAAGTCCTTCGGCCCCACCGTCGCGCTCCGCGACTGCTCGCTGCACCTGCGGGCCGGCGAGGTCCACGCCCTCATGGGGGAGAACGGCTCGGGCAAGTCCACCCTGGTCAAGATCCTCTCCGGGGTGCACCGGCCGGACGGCGGCCGGGTCCTCGTCGGCCAGGCGCCGCTGCGGGCGCGGGGTCCCCGGGCGGCGGTCGCCGCCGGGGTGGCCACCGTGTTCCAGGAGGTGCAGTGCGTGCCCGGCCAGTCGGTGCTCGACAACCTCTGGCTCGGCGCCGACGGGATGCTGCGCCGGGCCGGGACCGCGCCCGGTGACCGGCGCGCCCGTGCCCGGACGGTCCTGGCCGAGCTGCTCGGCTCGTGCACCGACGCGGTCCTGGCCGCGCCCGCGGGCGCCCTGTCGCTGAGCGAGCGCCAGGCGGTGGCGATCGCCCGGGCACTGCTGCGCGAGCCGAAGGTGCTGATCCTCGACGAGGCCACGTCGGCGCTCGACGTGGCCACCAGGGACCGGCTGTTCGCCGCGGCCCGGCGGCTGACCGCGGCGGGCGGCGCGGTCCTGTTCATCTCGCACCGGATGGACGAGGTGACCGAGATCGCCGACCGGGTCACGGTGCTGCGCTCGGGCGACTCGGTCGCCACCCTGGACCGGGCCGAGGCCGGGATCGGCCGCCTGGTCGAGCTGATGACCGGCGGCGAGCACCTCGTGCAGCCCGAGGCGGCGGTGGTGCCCGGCGACGCGGTGCCCGGCGAGGTGGTGCTCGAGGCGGGCGGGCTCCGGCTGCGGGCCGGGGAGATCGTCGGCCTGGCCGGACTCGAGGGCCAGGGGCAGGACGAGTACCTGCGGGCGCTGCGGTCAGGGCCGGCCGGCGCCGCGCCGGCCCGCACCGCCTACGTGGCCCGGGACCGGCGCGAGGAGTCGATCTTCCCGCCCCTGTCGATCAGGGAGAACTTCACCGCGGCCACGCTGAACGCCGACGCCCGGGCCGGGCTGATCTCGCCCCGGGGGGCCGCCGCCCGGTTCGCCCCCTACATCGACCGGCTGAAGATCAGGCTCGGCCGCGACCACGACGCGATCACCACCTTGTCCGGCGGCAACCAGCAGAAGGTGGTCATCGCCCGCGCGCTGGCCAGCGACCCGGCGGTGCTGCTGCTGAACGACCCCACCCGCGGCGTCGACATCGGGGCCAAGCGCGACATCTACGCGCTGCTCCGTGAGCTCGCCGCCGCCGGCCTGGCCATCGTCATGCTCTCCACCGAGGTCGACGAGCACCTGGAGCTGATGGACCGGGTCCTGGTCTTCCGCGACGGCCGCCCCGAGGCGGAGCTAGCCCGGGACGGGCTCAGCCGGTCCGCGATCGTCGGCGCGTTCTTCGGCTCGGACGGCACCGGCGATCACGATCACCATCAGGACCCGGATGAACGGGCCGTTGACTCCTCTCTCCCCGACGCTGCTCCCGGCGCCGGGGAGAGGGCCCCCGGCGAGGAGACTCGCGGCGGCTGGCTCCGTTCGCTGGGCGACCGCGCCTGGGAGCTGCCCGCGGTGCTCGCCCTCGCCCTGCTGATCGCGAACTTCGTCGAGCAGCACTCGCTGCTGTCCTGGTCGGCCTGGCCGGTCACGTTCGCCGAGCTGGCCACCCCGGCGCTGCTGGCGATGGCCTCCACCCCGTCGATCCTCGGCGGCGGCATCGACATCTCCGTCGCCCCGCTGTTCACCCTGGCGTCGGTGGTCATCGAGGTGATGCTGCTCGGCCACGGCGTCACCAGCGCCTTCGTCGTCATCCCGGTCGCGGTCGCCGTCGGCGCGGTGATCGGCGCGGTCAACGGGGTGCTGGTCAACTACGGCCGGTACCAGGCCGTCGTCGCCACCTTGTGCATGAACTTCATCCTGTCCGGGTTCGCGCTCGGCTACGCTCCCGCGCCGGTCTCCGGCACGACCGGCTGGCTCACCGCGCTCGGCTCGACCGTCGGCGGCGTGCCCGGCGGCCTCATCCTGATCGCCGTCCCGCTGCTGGCCTGGTGGGGGCTGAACCGCACCCCGTTCGTGCGGACGCTGCTCGCGGTCGGCGGCAGCGAGGCCACGGCCTACACCGCCGGGGTGAACGTGGCCGCCGTGCGCACCCTCGCCTACACGATCGGCGGCGCCATCGCCGGCCTGGCCGGCATCGCGATCGTGGCCCAGCTGCACCAGGCCGAGGCCGACGCCGGCTTCGTCACCCCGTTCATCCTGCTGGCCATCGCCGCCGTCGCGATCGGCGGCAACTCCCTGGCGGGCGGGCGCGGCGGCCTGCTCGGCGCGCTGCTCGGCGCCGTCGTCATCTTCCTGATCGAGAACCTCCTGGGCGCGCTCGGCCTGTCCTCCTTCTGGTCCCAGGCGGTGTACGGGGCCACGCTCATCGTCGCCGTCGTCTTCGCCGCGCGCACCGCATCGAGGCGGCGGCGCGCGGTCCGGG
>Ga0302314_10005389_pt1 | contig 23323 bp, 22 predicted proteins | sample III_Palsa_N2_3_FD_200533 | JGI IMG/M metagenome (GOLD analysis project Ga0302314, IMG submission 200533) | Peat permafrost microbial communities from Stordalen Mire near Abisko, Sweden - III_Palsa_N2_3 | ecosystem: Environmental > Terrestrial > Soil > Palsa > Peat permafrost | place: Sweden... | reverse complement strand
GTCATCGAGACCGAGGTGGTGGGCGAGGCCAGGTCGAACCCGTCGTAGAGGACCTTCATGTCGTCCAGCGTCGCGATCGAGACGCCGGAGGTGCCGACCTTGCCGTAGACGTCGGGGCTCTCCCCCGGGTCCCGGCCGTAGAGGGTGACGGAGTCGAACGCGGTCGACAGCCGAGTGGCGGGCTGTCCCTCCGACACCAGCTTGAACCGGCGGTTGGTGCGGAACGGGTCGCCCTCCCCGGCGAACATCCGGGCCGGGTCCTCACCCTCGCGCTTGAACGGGAACACCCCGGCTGTGAACGGGAAGTACCCGGGCAGGTTCTCCTCCCGCAGGAACCGCAGCAGCTGGCCGTGGTCTTCGTAGCGGGGCAGCGCCACCCTCGGGATCTTGCTGCCGGACAGGGACTCGCGGGTCAGCTTCGTGCGCAGCTCGCGGTCGCGGATCCTGACCACCCGCTCATCGCCGGAGTAGGACTCGACGACGGCGGGCCACGCCTTGATCAGCGCGGCGCTGTCCTCGGCGACGTCGGCGGCGGCCTGGTCGAGGAGCTCGGCGACGGCGTGCTCGGCGTGCTCGGCGGGAGTGGTGGAAGTGGCGAGGGTGCCGGAAGTGGTGAAAGCGGCGAGAGTGCTGGAAGCGGTGGGGGTGGTGGGGGTGATAGGGGTGGCGGGGGTGGCGGGGGTGGCGGGATCAGGCGTCGCGTCGGCTGCCAGAGGCGCCCCGGACCGTTCGATACCCCTTGAGAGCTCAGCCCGGACGTCGGCGAGCCGCTGCACCCGGCGCACCGCCGCGACCTGCTTCTCGGTTTGCTCGTGGTAGCCGCGGACCGAGGCGGCGATCTCGCCCAGGTAGCCGGCCCGGGCGGGCGGGATGATCGCGGCCGCGTCGGTCGAGACCCGGCCGGCCGCGGGGGGCAGCGCGCCCTCGGTCAGCGGCAGCCCGCGCGGCTCGAGCAGCCCCGACAGGTGCTGGTAGAGGGCGGTGACGCCGTTGTCGTTGAAGGTGGCGGCGCTGGTGCCGAAGACCGGCATGTCGTCCGGGCGGGCCCCGAACGCGCCCCGGTTCCTGATCAGCTGCCGTGACACGTCGCGGAGGGCGTCGGCCCCGCCGCGCCGCTCGAACTTGTTGATCGCGACCACGTCGGCGAAGTCGAGCATGTCGATCTTCTCCAGCTGCGACGCGGCGCCGAACTCGGGCGTCATCACGTACAGCGCCACGTCCGCCAGCGCGGTCACCCCGGCGTCGCCCTGGCCGATGCCGGGGGTCTCCAGGATCACCAGGTCGTAGCCGGCCGCCCGGCACGCGGTGATGATCGCGTCCATGTTCTCCGGCAGCTCGCGGGCGCCCCGGGTGGCGAGCGAGCGGAAGAACACGTGCTCGCCGTCGAGCGCGTTCATCCGGATCCGGTCGCCGAGCAGCGCCCCGCCGCCGCGCCGCCTGGTCGGGTCGACCGCCAGCACCGCCACCCGCAGCTGGTCGCGCTGGTCGGTCCGGAACCGGCGGACCAGCTCGTCGGTCAGCGACGACTTGCCGGAACCGCCGGTGCCGGTGATGCCGAGGACCGGGACCCGGCGGTGCGCCGCTGCCGCGGTCAGCGCGGTTACCTCCGCGTCGGGCAGGCGGCCCGCCTGCAGGCAGGTGATCGCCCGCGCGAGCGCGCTCCGGTCGCCCGCCAGCACCGCTTCGGCGCTCGGCGGCCGCTCGGTCAGGTCGGTGTCGCAGTCGCGGATGAGCTCGTTGATCATGCCGGTCAGGCCGAGGCGCTGGCCGTCTTCTGGTGAGAAAATGCGGACCCCGGCCGCGTTGAGGCGCGCGATCTCCTCCGGCACGATCACGCCGCCGCCACCGCCGAAGATCCGCACGTGACCGGCCCCGGCGTTGCGCAGCGTCTCGGCCAGGAACTCGAAGTACTCGACGTGGCCGCCCTGGTAGGAGCTGACCGCGACCCCCTGGGCGTCCTCCTCGAGGACCGCGTCCGCCACCTGGCGGACCGAGCGGTCGTGCCCCAGATGGACCACCTCGGCCCCCTGCGCCTGCAGGATCCGCCGCATGATGTTGATCGCCGCGTCGTGCCCGTCGAACAGCGCCGCCGCGGTCACGAACCGCACCGGATGCGCCGGCACATGCAGTGTCGGACGCTCCGCTGCCCCGTGCTCAGCCCCCACGCGCTTCGCCTCCTCGGTCTGCGCTTGCCTGCCTTGCGCCTCCTCGTGCTGCGCCACAGCGGTCACTGACACCCGTCCGCCTTCTCTCGGTTCTTTCCCGGCTACCCGGGCGTCAATACCTTCAACGTTAAATATTTTAACGTTAAATGTTGACGTTCAATATTTTGACGTTAAAAGACTTTGGGTGCTCTCGTCAAGTCGGGCGGCCCGCGCCGGGCGGTCACGGCGGGCGGTGACCACGCGATGCCGGTCGCGCGTGGCGGCCCGTTCGCGTACGGTTGCGGAGTGCCCGACCACCAGCCCTTCGACCCGATCGCCGAAGCCCACCGCCAGTGGGCTGCGCGCTGGCCGGAGCAGGCCGACAACATGGCCGCCGTCACCTCGGTCATGCGGGTTCAGCAGCTGCTGCTGGCCCGGGTCGAGGACACGCTCAAGCCCTACGGGCTGACCTTCGCCGCCTACGAGGCGCTGCGACTGCTCGCCTTCACCCGGTCGGGCTCGCTGCCGATGGGCAAGCTCGGCACCCGGCTGATGGTCCACCCGGCCGCCGTCACCAACGCGATCGGCCGCCTCGAGCAGCGCGGGCTGGTGCTGCGGCAGATGTCGCCGGCCGACCGGCGGGTCGTGCTGGCCGCCATCACCGACGACGGGCGGGTCCTGGCCGAGGAGGCGACCGCCGCGCTCAACCAGGCGTCGTTCGGGCTGCCCGGGCTGACCGACGAGCAGGCGATCCAGGTGACCGAGGTGCTGCGGATGGTGCGGGCGGCGTCGGGCGACGTGTAGCGCTTTCCGCTTGCGGCTTTCCGGTTCGCTGCTGGTGGGCGCGGTGCCGCCCGATGAACGCGACAACACGGGTGAAATCGATGCTCGCTAGTATCTAAAGCCAGGAGGCCATGTGAGCAACGAGGTACCGCCAGGAATCACGGTCAGCGGCACGCTGCAGCGGCAGGCGTGGATCGACCGGGTGCTGCCACCGGTCGAGATGGTGCGGCCGGGGCTGTGGTCCATCCCGACGCCGTTCCCCAACAGCCCGCTGCGGTACGTGCTGACCTACGCGGTCGCTTACGACGGCGGCGTCGCGCTGGTCGACACCGGGTGGCCGTGCACGGAGGCGTGGGACGGGCTGTCTTCTGGGTTGCAGGCGGCCGGGTGGGACCTGTCCGACATCAAGGCGGTGCTGATCACGCACGGGCACGGCGACCACATGGGGCTCGCGCGGCGACTGCGGGAGCACACCGGCGCGTGGGTGGCGATGCACGAGGCCGACTCCGGCAACCGGCACCACTTCCGCGACCGCGAGACCTTCAAGCAGGCCAGCGACGAGGCGCTGCGCAAGCGCGGCGGCCTCGAGGCCGACTTCCAGGCGGCCGCCTCCGTCGACCAGCAGCCACTGCCGGACAACTTCGGCGAGTTCCTGCTCGAGCCGGACCGGTTCCTGGTCGACGGGGAGCGCCCGCTGGGCCCGGGCAGCCCGCTGGTCGTGCTGCACACCCCCGGTCACACCCCGGGGCACGTGTGCTTCTACGACAGCGACCGCAACGTGGTGCTGACCGGCGACCACATCCTGCCAAGGATCACGCCGAACATCAGCCCGGCGCCGGGTGAGACCGCCGACACCCTCGGGCAGTACCTGGCGTCGCTGTCGGCGATGTCGGGGCTGGCGGCCGAGGAGGTGCTGCCCGCTCACGAGTACCGGTTCATCGGGCTCGCTTCTCGTATTGCCGGGCTGCGCGCCCACCACCAGGCGCGGCTGGCCGAGGTGATGGCGCTGCTGCGGGCGGCGCCGGGGAGCACCAGCGTCCAGGTAGCCGAGCAGCTGGTGTGGAGCCGGCCGTGGGAGCAGATGCAGGGCATGCAGCGCCGGTTCGCGGTCGGCGAGGCGTACTCGCACCTCGTTCACCTGGAGCAGACGGGATTCGTGGTGAACAAGGGGATCGACGTCGACTCGTGGTATCCGCTGCGGGATGAGGACCCGGAGCTCGATTGAGCCGTTCTTGCTGGCTCTTGCTGGCCTTAGCCGGCTTTAGTCGGCGCTGCCCTCGGAGTCGTAGCGGAAGCCGCCGATGAAGCGGCGGAACAGGCCGCCTTCGCGCATCAGCGGCTTGCCCGGGGGCGGCGCCTCGGCCCGCTCGTGGCCGACCGGCTCGTCGTAGTCGGCCCGGGCGATGGCGTCGGCGACCTGGGCGTCGGTGAAGTCCGACGAACCGGGGATCTCCGGGATGAAGCCGACCAGGTCCCCGTCGAGCAGGACCTCGGCCTCCAGTGACGACGTGCCCTCGAGGCCCCAGACCGCCTCGCGACCGCCGCCGATCACGACGCGCACGCCGTAGATGTCGATTCCCTCGTTCAGCAGATGCGCGTCGATGCCGCGGTCCCGCAGCGCGTCGGCGACCCGTCGAGCTCTGTCTTCCTGCATTGGCCCAACTTACCCGCTGGGCGTGCGACGGTTGGCCTGAGCGCGGCTGGCCCGGGCGCGGCTGGCCCGGGCGCGGCTGGCCCGGGCACAATGGCGTGGTGACTGATCGGTTGCCGCCGGGCACGTTCGTGGTCGTGTCCGGGCCGCCCGCGAGCGGGAAGACGACGCTGGCCCGGGCGGTCGCGCCCGCGCTGGGGCTGCCGCTGATCGCCAAGGACACGATCAAGGAAGCGCTGATGACCGTGCTCCCGGCGCCGGACGTGGCGGCCTCCCGGGTGGTCGGCCGCGCGAGCGTGGCGGCGCTGCTGGCGGTGGCGGCGGAGTCGGGCGGGGCGGTGCTTGAGAGCGTCTGGCACCGCAGCTACGCGCTGGACGACCTGCGGAGCCTGCCGGGACCGGTGGTCGAGGTGTTCTGCCGGTGCGACCCGGTGCTGGCGGCGTCGCGGTACGCGATGCGGGCTGGGTCGAGGGACGCCGGTCACCTCGACGCCGAACGGATGACCGGCGAGTTGCGGAACGACGAGGTGGCCCGGCCGGTGGCCGGGGGGTGGCCGGTGATCGAGGTGGACACCGCTTGCCCGGTTGACGTGGCGGCGCTCATCGAGGCGATACGCGCGGCCGCCGGCACCGGCCCGCCTGGGTTAAATGGGTTGGTCGGCGAGGTGCGCGCCCCGATAGCATCACCGGGTGGACGACGCCCTCCCGCCTCCGGTTACCGCCGCTGACGTCGAGCTGGCGGTGGCCCTGGCCGCCGACGCGCTGAACGGCGCGCTTGAGCAGGACTGGCGGGTGCCGGCCGGCGATCTCGACTGGGACTGCCGGGAGACCGTCGAGCACATGGCCGACGACCTGTTCGCGTACGCGGGGCAGCTCGGGCCGCGGCGGCCGCCGACGGACACGTACGTGCCGTTCGCGTGGCAGCGGCGCGAAGGCGGCCCCGCCCTCACGATCTTCACCGAGGCCGCCACCGGCAATGCGGGCCTGGTTCAGGTCTTCGAGGCGTGCGGGGCGTTCCTGAGCTCGCTGGTGACAACGGCGCCGCCGGGCACCCGCGCGTGGCACCCGATGGGCCTGGGCGATCCTGAGGGGTTCGCGGCGATGGGGGTCGTGGAGGTCCTGGTGCACATGCGCGACGTCGCGGCCGGGCTCGGGCTCGGCTGGACGCCGCCGGAGGATCTGTGCGACCGGGTGCTGGGCCGGCTGTTCCCGTCGGCCCCGAGCGGGACCCCCCGCTGGGAGACGCTGCTGTGGGCGACGGGGCGGGGCGAGGTGGGCGGACGGGCGCGGCTGGGCGAGGACTGGCGCTGGTACGCCGCGCCGCGTGAGGCCTGAGGCTCGGCCTCGTGCGCCAGGCGGGGTCGGCGCCGCGCTTCTCGCTGGCGGCGGTAGCCGCTGATTCCGGGCTAATGCTGTTAAGACCGGTCGGACCGGGCAGGTATTCCAAGTCGGCCCGGCAGGCAGTCCGCTCTGCAGGCAGCCGGCGGCGGAGGAAGTCATGAGCCAGAACACGACCAGGCATGACCAGCACGGGCGGCCCGAAGACGAAGAAGATGTCACCTACCCGCAAGCCCGACGACCGGAGACCACGCGACCACGGCGGCCTCTCGGCCGACCGGCGGGCGATGACGGCGTGGGTCCGGACGAGCCCGGCGAGGGCGAGTTCGAGCTGATCGGCGACGACGACCTGGGCGACGCCGACCTCGGCCCGGCTGCCCCCGATGCCCGCGACCCCGACGCGGATTCCGGGCGGATCAGGAAAATAACCAGGTAGAGCGGCCGGCACCTGGTCTCCTCATCCCAGGATCGGTCGTGTTGCGCCCGACGTCGACGCGACATATCTTAAGTAGTAGGACTTGATGAGGAGTGAGCGAGATGGCTGTTGGGTACACGGCCCGGACGATGAGGACGATGAGCTGGTCGACGAAGGCGGTCATCGCCGCCGCGCTGTTGGCGGTGCTGCTGGTCGCGGCGGTGCCGGTGGCGCTGCTGGTGGGCGTCTTCATGATGCTGTTCGGGCATGTGATTGCCGGACTGGCGCTGTTCGGCGGGTCGATCCTGGCTGCGGTGGTGGCCGTGGTGATCGCGAGCATGAGCGGCGTGCGGCAGCTGCGCAAGATGATCCGTCAGCACGGTTACAACGTGAGCCAGCTGCACAAGGTCACCCAGCTCGGCCAGGGCGACTACTACTACGAGTAACGACGCTTTATAGTTCGCCTCCGCAGCGGTCAGGCCCGCGCGGGCGACCGGATCGGCATGCACCAGGATGGGATGCATCGAGTCGGCGGCCGGAGGAGCGTTGTGAGCGGACAGGCACGGATCTTGCTGGTATCGGGGAGCACCAGGAGGGGCTCGACCAACAGCGCCGCGCTGGCGACGGCAGCGGAGATCGCCCCCAGCCAGGTGACGGCGGTCCTGTATGACGGCCTGGCCGAGCTGCCGGCGTTCAACCCCGACCATGACGGCGACCTGCTCCCGGCCGGCCCGGCGCAGCTGCGCCGGCAGATCGGTGAATCCGACGCGGTGCTGTTCTGCACCCCGGAGTACGCGGGAACGCTGCCCGGCAGCCTCAAGAACCTCCTCGACTGGTCGGTCGGCGGCGGCGAGTTCGACCGCAAGCCGGCCGCCTGGATCAACGTCGCCGCCCCGGGCCGAGGGAAGGGCGCCGAGGACTCCCTGATGGCCGTGCTCGGCTACGTCGGGGCCGACATCGTCGAGGCGGCCTGCCGCCGCATCCCGGTGGACCGCGACGCGATCGGGCCGGACGGGACCGTGATCGGGCTGAAGTTCGCGGTCGAGATCGCCGAGGTCTGGGATGCGCTGCTCAGTCACCTCGGCAAGCTCTTACGTACGCGCTCGCCCCCGGCGGACTGTTGGAATGAGCGAATAAGTATGGTAAAGCATTTAACAGGAGCTTACGTTAAAGCGTGTTAGCGGAGGGATTCCTGATGCTCGACCTGTCGCTGTTCCCGCCGACTACGGTCATCGACGGCGCCGACCTTAGGGTCGGAGGCTGCTCGCTTATCGCAATAAGCGAGGAATTCGGCACACCTGTGTTTGTCATCGACGAAGCCGCGCTAAGATCTCGGGCCTGTGAGTATATGCAAGAGTTCACAAATCAGCACTCAAGAAGCCGGATCTGCTTCGCCGTTAAGTCATTTCCATCCGCCTCCATCATTAGAGTGCTGGCCGAGGAAGGGATGGGATTCGATGTTGTGGGCGCTGGCGAACTGCGCATCGCGCTAGCCGCCGGGGCGGATCCGGCCACGATCGTCATGCATGGCAACGCCAAGACGGACGATGACATCCGAGCCGCGATCGAGGCGCACATCGGGTACATCGTTGTTGACGGCTTCGACGACATCCGCCGAATTGAGACGTTCGCAACAGCGCGCGTTCCCGTGCTACTTCGAGTATCGCCCGCAATCGAGGTGTCCACCCATGACGCGCTCGCCACCGGCAGCGTGGCGACGAAATTCGGACTTCCGATTGATCAGGTGCCGGACGCGATTTCCCGCATGCGATCCAGCGCTACCATCGATCTGCAGGGACTGCACGTGCATATTGGATCCCAGATTCTCAATCTGGACCAGTTCGAGGCCGGGGTGGCCGCGCTGGCAAGGCTTGAGCGGTTCGCGGTATACGATCTTGGCGGCGGCCTTGGAGTGCGCTATGTGTACGACGATAAATCGCCGAACATAGCTGAGTACGCCAAGCGGCTGACCGGCGCATTGCACAGGGAAATCGGCGAGAGCACCGATCTTCTGGTTGAGCCGGGCCGTTCGCTGATCGCCCCCGTTGGCCTCACTCTGTATCGCATCGTCACGGTTAAGCGGACTACTCGAACGTACGTTGCCGTTGATGGCGGCATGGGCGACAATTTGGAGCATTCCCTCTACGGGCAGGACTTCTCTCCGCTGGTAGTTGGCCGCTGGGAGGAAGAGCAGGTGGTCGCAGATCTGGTTGGCCGCCATTGCGAGGCCGGGGATGTCATCACTCCGCATGTTAGCTTGGCCAATCCTCAGGTTGGAGATCTCGTCGCCGTTCCTGTTACCGGAGCGTACTGCTTTACGATGTCCAACAACTATAATGCCGCTCTGCGACCGCCAGTCGTGTTCTGCCAGGATGGAATTGCAAGGCTGGGGGTCCGGCGCGAGACATTCAATGACCTGATGGCTCGCGAAGTCAGTTAAGCGGACGGTTTGGGCAGCCGCGTTCGGTACGGCGACTCCGGAGCGACGGGAGGTGACGCTCGCTGCTATTGCGCGACAAGGGCTGTCTATGATGAAATAATACGAGGTTAGCTAAGGTGGGGTAATCCCTGTGAATCGGATTTGGGTGGCCGTGTGGCGCCGAAGAGGCGGGATCAGCTGACCGTGCCGTTGACCATCGGAGAGGTGCAGACGGGACTCCTGCTGACCTCCGCCGCGGTGCCAGTCGACACGGCCGTGGAACTGCTCGCGATCGTGCCCGGCGGATCGGTCCGGACCCGCCAGCGTCCGATCCGCTACGCCTGGTCGCCCCTGGTGCTGACCGGGGTGGACTGTTCCGCGCCACTGGCCGACCGCCGCGAAGTCAGGATTGTCGGCACTCCGGCCACGCAGGTGTCCCTGACCGACGGGCATATCGTTCAGGCCGGGACCTACGCGACCTTCCGCGACGACTCGGCCGGCCGCCGTCGCCCCTGGTCGCACTACCTCGCTCAGCCGGGGGTGCTTGAGGTCCTGGGCAAGGCGTCGGCCGAGAACCTCTCGGCCGGTTTCCTCCGCGGCCCGTCGGCCGCGACCCACCTCGATCTGGGCGGGGTGAACATGCGGGCGCTCGCCTCGATTCAGCGCAGCGACTATCTGGACCGCACCCCGCCCTTTCCCAGCCGCCGTACCCGGCTGCGCTGGTCCGCCGAGACGTCGGATGGCGAGCAAGATATTGCCTTCACGCTCGGCGCGGACGGCCTGCGGACGGTGCGGCTGCGGGTCTCGGAGCCGGACCCGCGCGCGCTGGCGGACTTCTGCGCCGACCTCGCCCTGCATGACTGGCTCCTTTCCACCCTGCTCGACCTGGTGGACCGGGCCGTCGCCCGCAGTCGCCCGGCCGCCGAGCTGATCGGCATGCTCCGCCCTGGCATCGACCACCTGGTGCACGCCTGGATGCCAGCGGCGCACGCGAGCAGGACCCTGGGCAGGATCTGGCAGGAACTGGACCTGCGGTCCGGGTTCTCGCTGCAATGGCAGAAAACGGTCGAGCGGATCCGCGACCAGGTGTCAGTCGGCCTCTTCGAGGCGCTGCAGCCTGCTGCTGCATCGCCGCGGTCGGAGTCCGCATGACCAGCGGGGAAATACACCGGGGCCTCAGCCAGGGAATCGTCTTGAAAGTTGGATTCCCGCTGCTCATCGCCCTGATTACGGTTGCCGCGGCGCATGTGGGCGGCCTGCGGGCCCAGGATGCCCTGGAGCTGGCCGCGATCGTCGGGTTTGCCGTCGCGCTCATTCTCTTCGTGGTGGACACCGAGATCCGGCTCTCGTCCGTTGGCGAGCGCGTCACCGCCGGTTTTGCGCAGATCGGCCGGCTGGCTGAACTGTCCGCCGCGATCGAGCGGTCCAGCCTGGGGCCCGCGGTGCTCGCGGAATTCCTGGAGACGGCCAGTCAGGTCGACGGACGGGTCAACCCGCTGCTGCAGCGGCTCGCGCGCCGGGAGATCGAGCGGGTCACCTCGTTCGCGCGCCAGTTGCAGGCCGGTGGCGAAATCGGTTACGACGGCGAGGACCGGGAGTGGCTACTCGGCCTGGCTCAGGAGGCCGAGTCGTCGATCGACGCGATTTCGCTGTCCACGGTGGACGCCGGGGTGCTCGGCCTCGATGGCGGGCTCTGGACGAGCGACCTGGGCATACGCTATCTCGACGACCAGCGGAAGGCGATCGCCAAGAAGGTCCGCATCCGGCGCATCTTCGTGTTCGAGGCCGAAACCCTGGCCCAGGACGAGAGCTTCCAGCGAGTCGCCCGGATGCAGCGCAACGCCGGGGTCGAGGTCCGCATGCTCGACCAGAAGCTCATCCCCGACTACCTGCAGTCCACGATCTTCGACTTCATTATCTTCGACGGAGCTGTCAGTTACGAGACAACGGCGGGCACGCCGTTCACCGCCGACCAGCCGCGGCCGGGCACTCTGCGGACCCGGCTGGCACCGGAGCCGGACCGGGTCCATGACCTCGAGCAGCGGTTCGAGCAGCTGTGGGCAGTCGCCGACCCGAAGCGGCCGATAGACGACGAGTAACCGGGACGCGCGCCCTCACGCGGGGTCGGCATCTCCGGGGGCGGCAAACACGTAGCGGATCCGGTCGACTAGCTCCGCTGGCAGCTGCATCGCATCGCGGGCGGCCCGGTCGGTCGCTTCCGCGAAGACTCCGCTGTCCCGCGCGAACTGGCTGAGGATGGTCCGTACCGCCAGCTCGACCGGCAGGAACCGGGGTGACAAGACGGAAAGCGTCGTGTAGGCGGCGAACGCCGCCGCCCTGGGCCTGAGCCTGATGACCGCCGGGAGATGGTCCCAGTCGTCGGGGAAGGACGGATCGGTCCAGTCCTTCGGCGTCACAACCGGCCGTCCGCGGTCGCGCAGCAGCCCGAGCCGCATCAGCTGCCAGACCGCCGCCAGCATCGGGCACGACCAGGTCCGCTGCCCGCCGCGCTCATCCCAGAGCTCCACGTCGACGAAGATGGAATGCCGTCGGCGCGCGCTCTCCAGCGGCGGCTGCCATGGGATTCGCCTGGCCATCGCCTCGGCCTGCGAGGTGCCGGGCGACCGCTGCCCGTTGGTCAGCCAGCCGGACTCGATGAGCGGCGGACGGCCGCCGGTGGTTCCCGGCACCGGCTCGGTCACCAGGCTGCCGAGCGTCAGGCTGGCCGGGCTGACGCCGTTCGCGCTGGCGCAGGCCGACTCGCGCGCTAGGTAGTCGATCTCCACCCCTTCGCGCTCGGCCGCGGCCAACACCATGGGGATTACCTCCGCTGGCGACGAGAACCGGCTGAAATAGTCGTCGATGAGGAAGCAGGTGCTGACCCGGACGGACTTCTTGTCGCAGCCGACCGCCTGCGGGATCCGGGCGGTATGGGCCCAGGGCGCCGCGGCGGCAAAGCTGCGCCGGACCGCGTCCAGGCCGTCCTCGAGATCCTCCATGTAGAGATGGCCGATCTCGACCGACACGTGGGCGAGCGCGAGCGACTCGACCTTGAGGTCGGCGCTGGTCTCCAGGAACTCGGTCTTGACCTCGGTCACAGCGATTCCCAGGCGGAGTCGTCGGTGATCTTCTTGGCGATCGAATCGAACGCCTCGGTCGTCGCCTCGTTGGCGACCCGGCTGGCCCGGACGTCGCTGTCGGTGATCAGCTGCTCGCGCCACTGCAGGATGGGGTCAAGCGGCACCGCGCCGAGCATGGTGGACCGTCCCACCCCGAGCTCGGCCGCTAGCTGCTGCAGTCCCCGGTTGGCCTCGCGCAGCCAGGCGAGCTGCTCCTGCCGCAACCCGGACAGGTCCGGGGCGTTGGGGTCCACGATGGCGGTGCGGACGAACCGGATGTCGTCGATGAACTGATCGCGGTCGCGGCCCTGCGCCTCGCTGATGTCGAGCAGCCCCCGCTCGCCGTACACCAGGCCGTGCGCGGCCAGGATGTGCTGCCTGGTCCAGCGGTGGAAGACCAGCCACCGCGTGGTCACGTTGATGAGCGCGGGTGACGAGGTGGCGGCGATCACGATGTCGGCCGCGTAGGAGCGCCCTGCGCTCAGGTCGACCAGCACGACCTCGAATTCGCCGTGCAGCCGGAGGAAGAGGTCGATGCAGCGGTCAACCACGGCGTCGTCGAAGGAGAACTCGCCTCCGTTGGCGTCGCCGGGAACCAGCACGAGCCGCCCGGTCCCGGGCGGGCGCTGGCGGAGGTCGAGGCGATCGGAGTGCTGCCAGACATCGCACGGTTCCTCGGCCGGCGACCGGCCGAGCAGGTACGAGTGGGTGCCATGGCCGGTCTTGGTGCCGCGGGTGAGCGCGCTGATGCCGAAGATCGCTCCCGCCGTCGGCGAGCCGAAGTCGAAATCCACGTAGCACGCGTCGCTGCCTTGCAGGGCACGACGGTAGATGACATTGCTCCCGGTCACCGATCGGCCGGTGCCGCCCTTGTCCGATGTCGCGATGACGATCATGGTCAGCTCATTCTGGCGGTGTCTTGCCGGGCGGCGTCGAGGGTGTCGAGCTCGCGGAGCACATCGGAGGCGAGCACGACCGCGGTGCCCGGCCGGTCGTCCAGCAGTTTGCGCGCCCGCCGCAGCTTCGCCACCACGACCTGGAACATCTCCCGCAGTTGGGCGCCGGCGTCGTCCGTCCCGCGCAGCAGTTCCTCGTCAAACCGCTGCTCCGCCTCGGCGATCAGCCGGGCGGCGAGCTGTATGAGATCCGGGTTGGCGGATCCGGTCGGCGTCAGGGTGACGTTGGCGGCGGCGACCAGCGCCTCGACGACGCGTTCGGTGTGGTACCAGGACGGCCCGCCGTACGGGCTGAACGGCGTGCCGGTGAACGCCTGGGTCGGCTCGTCCCACAGGCCGCGCCCGTACGACGCTCCTATCCGGCGCTGCTCGAGGTGCGCCCAGATCTGGTCGGCCAGATCAAGGAAGCGGAGCCGGGTGACGTTGTCGTCCATCAGCTGAGCAACCCGGAGCAGCCGCTTGAGCACCAGCGAGGCGTAGCTGGAGACGGTCCACCGGAGCGCGGGGCCTTCGGCCACCTTCTCGCTGCCGTACAGCGTCAGCCGCATGCCCGGGATGTGCAGGCCGATCGCCGGGTCGCGCACGGCTGGCCTGCGGGTGATCCGGCCGCGGTCGGCGAGCTCCTCGAGCAGGTTCGCGACCCGCTCGATGTCGACGTTCAGCGTCCGCTCGCTGGCGGCGCCCTCGATGACGATCGAGGTAAGCAGGAGCGAGTAGTAGTCGTTCTCGTCGCCATCGGAGGTCATCCACGGCAGGTCCTCGATCGGCCACCGGCGGCCGCCGCCGAACGTGGCGATCTTGGCCCAGAACTGCCGGGTGAGGTCCCACCGCAGTTGCAGGGCGGTGGCCAGCCGCTGCTGTTCCTCGCTCAGCAGCCCGAGAATGCGGGTCCGCTCACTGAACAGGTCCTGGATGCCGTCAAGGGCGACGACGGTGAAGTACATGTAGGGCCGGGCGGCGGCCGTCCCGGTCGGCTGCTCGCCGACGTCCTCGGTCGAGATGATCTCGGTCGCGCCGTCAACGACGCCCCAGGACCAGCCGCATTCGAACAGCCGCCCGGGGTTGTCCAGTTCATCGGCCACTTGGCCGAGCCCCAGCGTCAGCTCCTTCTGCACGCTGGACCTGACCTGGGCCAGATCCGCGAGCAGGTCGTGCACGAGGTTCTCGGAGGCGATATTGCCCTGATTGATCATCCGGCTCAGCGTCTCGCCGGGCGGATCGGTCGGCAGGAAGGTGTTGATCGTGAAGCTGCGCAGCAGGCCCACCATGGCCGCCGTCAGCCGCTTCGACGACAGCTTCTGCAGCTCGTCGACCTCCCGCTGCATCCGCTGGCTCTTGACGCTGCTCTCGCGGTAGACCTGCAGGAAGCCCAGCGTGGCCAGGCAGAGCGAGACCGACATCGAGTAGGAGTCGACCACGTGCAGCTTGAGCTGCTCGGCCTCGGGCATCTCTCCCTGACCGGGGACGTCGAAGTAAGTGCCGCCGGAGAAGTCCGGTGTCCCGTCGACCATGTAGGTGGTCATGTACTCGCTGAGCACCGCGATCAGCCGACGCGGGATGTCCAGCGCGTTACCCAGCGAGCTGAGGGAGTCGAGCACGTCATCCGCCGTCTGGTCGACCCGGTCGATCTTCAGCGAGTCAATGGCGGTGGCCGGGTACAGGATGGTCAGCAACTGCTCGGCGTCACTGATCGAATTACGCCCGCTGCGATGGCCGCCCCAGTTCCACGTGCCGTCGCGGAAACAGTGGCTAACGGTCGCGCGCCAGATTTCAAGGATGTGTCGCCGTGTCTGGATCTCCATGGCTCTCCGGCCTCAGCTTTCCCGGCATTGTCACTGGTCGCTGGCGTCGCTCTCGTCGCCCGCGAAACCGGTGGCAACGATCATTCCTGTGTACCCGTCCCGTACCCGGTGGCTCGTTTCCAGCAGGTCCACGCTCAGCTCATGCACGCCGAGCGCGGTGATGTGCCGCTCGACGTCGTCCGGCTCTATCGGCAGGGCCGGAAAGTGAGTGCCGTCCACCGGGTATCCGTTCGAGCCCGCCATGAAGGCCGCCGCGAACGGGGCGCCTGGTGTCAGCGCGCCGACGAAGGACGCGACCGCGGCGCCGAACTCGGCCGGGTCCTCGGTGATGGACTCGGCCACGAAGAACATCGTGCCGAGGTTCCACCGGGCCTTGGCCAGGTCGAACACGCTCACCTGCTCGATCCCCGCGTGTCCCTGCTCGCTCGCGCAGGCGTTACGCAGCCGCTCGTGCGGGCGGTCGATGTCGGCGTATCCCTTACCGCGCTGCATCTCATGCCAGAAGTGGTCCCACCGCCACGGGGAGCTGCTATCCGCGAGCTGATCATGGAGCCAGAGGACATTGCTCTTGGAGAACTCGGCCAGCAGGATTCGCTCCGCCCACGGGAGCATCAGCAAGGCGGGATAGAGATTCGTCCCGGCGCCCACGTCGATGGCACGCTGAACAGGCGGGCCGCCCGCGCACGCTGATACAAAGAAATCACTCACACGGCGGATTATTTCGCGATCTTCCGCCTGTAGCTCGCTATAGTTCCGACGCCAGTAGTCGTTAGACGAAAACATGTTCCATGGTGCGCCGGCGTTACGAAGAACATTCTCTTCAACGTCTGCCATGAGAACACACGGTAGCGCATCGCGCGGGATCGCGAAGACCTCGATGCCATCATGGCCCTGGCGCGGGCGCGGGCGCGGGTGCCTTATTTGTGCCGTCGTGTGCCTTTGCGTCATCATAACCCCAGGGTGAATCCAGTGACGAGCAGCATTGCGTCATACCCGGGCCTGAGCCTGCGGACGGAGTTGTCCGTCCGCAGGACGCTGGCGTCGGCGACGGGGAGCCTGGCCAGCAGTGCGTCGAGGGACCGCGGGGTGACCTCCACCGACGGGTAGCGCTGACCGCGGACGTCGTATCCGGTTGAACCTTCCATGAACGCCATCAGGAACGGCGACCCGGGCCGCAGCGAGCCGAGGAATGCGCGCACCGCGGCCTCGAACTCCTCCTGGTCGGTGGTCATGCCGTCCGCGACGAAGAACATGCTGCCGAGGTCCCAGGTACGCGGGGGCAAGTCGAAAATACTGACCGTCCGGACGTCGTGCCCGGCCGCGAGCAGCCGCCGGGGATGCTCGACGGCCCGGTAGCAGGGCATCCCCGCGACGAGGTCCCAGAAGGGCTGCCAGCGCCATTCGCCTGGCGCATCAGCCAGATCCTGGCTGAGCCAATCGACATTGGGCGAAGCGAACTCGGTGAAGACGACCCGCTCGGCCCACGGAAGCATCAGCAGCGCCGGATAGAGATTGGTGCCGGCCCCGACGTCGACGGCCTGCTTGAGACGCGCCGGTTCCCCGCAGGCCTCGATCAGGAACTTACTGGCGCACTGAATAATTTCCGCGTCCTCCGGCAGAACCGAGGCGTAGTTGTTACTCCAGTACTCGTCAGCGTCAAAATTAGACCAAGGTACCGCGTCGTTCCGTATGCTTGGCTCACGATCTGCCATAACAATTAGAATACAGCGCAGAAAAGAACATGGGTATCCCCGGGATATGCTGAGCGGACGAGGCTAGGCGGTTAAAAAGTGCTGGTGGGCCTGTCGGTGATACGGCCGCGGGTGATGTGTTTATCTTATGGCCGGGAGTGGTTCCAGTGCCTCAAGAGTCCGATGGTCCTCTCGGAGCGGCGCCTCGTGACCCCGATGAATACCGGCCCTGGACCCGGCGGCAGGTTCGGGCAGCCGACTCATGGCCAACCCGCGGCGACCAGCCGATCAGCGTGGCCCTCTCCCCGGCCGGCGACCGGCTGGCGCTCTCGGTCGGCCAGCGGATCAAGATCCTGGGCACCGGCGACGCTCCGCACGCGGCCCGGCCGCTCAAGCAGGCCTGCGCGCCAGCGCCCGGGCTGACCTGGTCACCGGGCGGCGAGAAGCTCGCCTTCCGTGACGAGCACGGTCGAGGACGGGTCATCGACCTGTCTGGACAGGTCGCCGCTGAGGAGGCGGAGCGCCGGATGCTGGCTCTCGGGCCGGCCAGCGCGATGGCCTTCCTCCCCGAGAGCGACCGGCTGGCGGTGCTGACGGCGTCCTCGCCCGGGCGGATGACGTTGACGGTGATCGGGCCAGACCGAGCGGTGATCTGGAGCCAGGTGCTGGCCAGGGAGCGGATGTCCAACGCTCACCCGGAAGGTGTCAGCCTGGTGCCGTCGCCCGCTGGCCGCCTGCTCGCCTGTACCACCGGCACGTCCTCGGTCTCGGTGTTCGATGCCGCCACCGGGCAGCAGGTGCGGCAGTTCGACGATCACTCGAAGACCGTCACCGGCCTCGACTGGATCGACGATGAATGGCTCATCTCCGCTTCGATGGACGCGACGCTGCAGGTCTGGCGCCCGGACGACCCGGTGTCGGCCACCGTCGTGGAGACCATCGCGGCGGCGGGGCTGGTATTCGTACCCGAGCGGCGCACCGCGCTGATCTGGTCGGCCCGGGGCGAACTGCTCGCCTGGTCGCTGGCCGAGACCCCGACCCAACTGTGGGACAGAAGCCAGGCGGACCGCAACGTCGCCGCGTACTTCACCCGGCCGGCCGTGAGCGCCGTGTCCGGCCTGCTGGCGCTGGTCGACGCCGGATCGACGGAACTGCTGCTGGTCAATGGCTGGGACCGGGTTGACAGCACTCCGCCCGCCACCACCACCACCTACGTCAACGCCAAGGTCCTGCTGCTCGGCGACTCGGGGGTCGGCAAGTCGGGCCTCGCCATGGTGCTGGCCAGAAAGGAGTTCGAGCCCACCGAGTCGACCCACGGGCGGCGGATCTGGCAGCTCCAGACGTCCGACCCGGCCGCCGACGAGCAAGAGCCCTCCGGCGACAGCCGCGAGGTCATGCTCTGGGACCTGGCCGGCCAGCCCGGTTACCGGATCGTTCATCAGCTCCACCTCGACGGCGCGGCGGTGGCGCTCATCCTGTTCGACGCGAAGAGCGAGACCACGCCGTTGGCCGGGGTGCGGCACTGGGCCCGGGCGGTGCGGCACGCCTATCCGGCGGCGGACGGCGGGCTGCCCACCTTCCTGGTCGCGGCCCGGGCCGATCGGGGCGGCATCAACGTTTCCGATCAGAGAATCCAGCAGCTGATGGCGGACTTCGGGCTCGCTCAGTACTTCAAGACCAGCGCGAAGGAAGGGACCAACACCGACCTGCTCCGTTCCGAGCTGCTGGCGGCGATCGACTGGTCCCGGATTGCGGAGGTCACCTCGACCACCGTCTTCGCCGCGGTGAAGAAATTCGTCATGGAGCAGAGACGCGGCATCCTGCTAGCGCCGATCAAAGAACTGTGCCGACTGTTCCAGGCGGAGGTGCCGAGCGGCGTCCAGCTGCTGACCGGGCCGGAGCCCGCCCGCGAGCCGGCCGCGGCCGACGCGCCGGCGCCCTCGCCTGACCGGCTGACCTCGGTTTTCGAGGGGTGCATCGCCCGCCTGGAGTCGGCCGGGCTGGTGAAGCGGCTGAAGTTCGGTGACTACGTGCTCCTGCAGCCGGAATTGCTTGACGCGTACGCCGGCGCGATGGTGAACGCGGCCAGGGACGAGCCGGACGGGCTCGGCTGCATCCTCGAGGCCGCGGTGGTGAACGTCGACTTCCCGGTTCCGGCGGCGGAACGGGTGCCCGACCAATTGCAGGAGCGCCTGCTCGTGCTCGCCACCCTGGAGGAGCTCCTACTGCACGAGCTGGTGCTCCGCGAGCCGACCGGGGACGGCGTTCAGCTCGTCTTCCCCTCGGCCTACCGGCGCGACCTGCCGACGTCCGAGATACCCGAGGGGCACGGGGTCATCTTCCGCTTCGCCGGGCCGATAGAGAGCATCTACGCGACGCTGATCGTCCGGCTGACCCGGAGCGACCGGTTCAGGAGAGCGAACACCTGGCAGTCAGCCGCTCGGTTCGCGGCCGAGGAGGGGACGTGCGTCGTCGCCCTGAGATCCGAGGTCGAGGGCGAGGCCGAACTGCTGATCGGGTACGACCGAGTACCGGACGACACCAGGAAGCAATTCGAACGCTTCGTGCACACCCACCTCGAGCGCTGGGCCGAGCCGGGCAGCATCACCAGGGAGCGCCAGTACAGCTGCCCGGACTGCGGCTTGGCGTTCACCGCGGGCATGGTCCATGAGGTCCGTCGCCGCGGCCGGCTGAGCATCCTCTGCCCGGTCTGCGAGCAGAGAGTCTCGTTGTCGGACGACTACGAGGCGAATGGCACCGATCAGTCCACCGCGCAGATGAACGCGTCAGCCGACGCCGGCCGGGAGATCGAGGCCGCCACCGCCGTGCTGCGGGGGAAAACCGCCGTGCTGCGCGGAAAAGAGGATGTTGCCGAGCACGATGTCTTCCTCTCCTATAGCTGGCGGGACAAGGACGCCGTCCGCTCGATAGCCGAGCGGCTCCGCAGCCGCGGCCTGCGGCCGTGGATGGACGAGCGCCAGCTTCGTCCGGGACTGCAATGGCAGCCGGAGCTCGAGGAAATCATCGCCCGCGTCCCGGCGGCGGCGCTGGTTATCGGCGCGCAGCCCGGCCCCTGGCAGACCAGGGAGATCTACGCGTTCATCCAGCAGTCCGTCAGCCGGGGCTGCGTCATCGTCCCGGTCCTGCTGCCCGATGCCAACACGGACGACCTGCCGGTCTTCCTCCAGGGGCTGACCTGGGTCAACCTGGCGGTGCCGGAGCCGGATCCGATCGACCAGCTGGTCTGGGGCGTCACCGGCCAGCGGCTGAAGGGGTAGCCCGGCCCGCTTGCCTTGCCTTGGCCCTGGGGGCCAGGCGCATCATCGTGGGCATGACGATCCATGCGGTGGTATTCGACATTGGCGGCGTGCTCGAGATCACCCCGGACCTTGGCTGGGTGCCCGCTTGGGAGTCCAGGCTCGGGCTGGCCCCGGGCGAGCTCGGCGAGCGGATGGCCGATGCCTGGCGCGGCGGCGAGGTCGGCACCGTCAGCGAGGCAGAGGTGCAGCAGGCCGCGCGACAGCGCCTCGGCCTTGACGAGCGGCAGCTGACGGAGTTCATGGCCGACCTGTGGCGCGACTACCTCGGCACCGCCAACACGGAGCTGATCGAGTACGCCCGCCGGCTGCGCCCGCGCTACCGGACCGGGATCCTGAGCAACAGCTTCGTCGGCGCCAGGGAGCGCGAGCAGGAAGCGTACGGCTTCGAGGACCTGGTCGACGAGCTCGTCTACTCCCACGAATGCGGCCTGCGCAAGCCCGATCCCCGGAGCTACGCCCTGGTCTGCGCGCGTCTGGACGTCGAGCCGGCCCAGGTGGCGTTCCTCGACAACGTCGAGAGCTGCGTCGAGGGAGCACGGCAGGCCGGCCTGCAGGCGGTCCTGTACACGGGCAACGCCCAGGCCATCAGCGCCATCGAGGAGCTCCTGGGCAGGAATTCAACATCTTAATCATTCCGAACGGACCGTTGGCTCCGCCCGCACGGCCAGCCGGCTCCCCGAACCCGGCGTGACCGAGGCTGGGACGGCGCTGAACTGGGCAAACAACATTTTCATGGGCTCCGTTCCGGTATCGTCGGTCGGTTTGCGGGTATGGCCGGTTTCAGCTGGAACGGGGGTGGATGGTGGTGGGGATGATGAGGAAGAGCGATCATGAGGAAGCCAATCGCCGGGGCAGCGGGCGTGGCGGCCATCGTCGCGGCCGCCGTCACCGCGTGCGGGACCACCAGCACGACCGTGGTCCGCGCGCCTGAACCTAAGCCGACCGTTTCCAAGACCGGGACGGCGAAGCCCGTTCCGGTCGCGATCAAGACCGCGCGGCCGAGGCCGACCGTTACCGAGACCATCACCCGGACGGCGACGGCCGTCGCCAGCACGCCCGCCGCGAGCACGCCCGCGGCCGCGCCCGGGCCGTCCACCCCATCGGCCGCCCCCGCGGCGGGCTACCTGGGGGACATTTTCGGCGGCGGAACCGGCAACCCGTGCAACTTCGCCAGCGGCTACCAGCTCGGCGACTGCAACCCCACGGGCGAGACCGAGCAGCAGTACATCGACAACCCGGGCGGCCCCGCGCCCGGCACGTCCACCAACGCCCAGGGCTGCTACTACGTGAGGATGGGCGAGGGCTACTGCCCGTCCACCGGCCAGGACGTTCCCATGCAAGACCCCAACGGCTGAGGGGCGGGCGCCATGAACAAGCCCATCGCAGGCGCGGCCAGCGCCGCCGTCATCACGGTTGTCGCCGCGGCCGGGTGCAGCGGCGGCACGATCACGGTCAAGGAGGTCCCGGCGGCGGCGACAACGCCGGCCGCTCGCGCGGCCACGCCGGCTCCGGCGGCCGCTAAGACCGCGGCGGGCCAGCCCGCGCCGACCGTCACCCAGGCCGCGCCGGCTCCGGCCGCCTCCGCCCCGGCCGCCCCGGCCGGTGCTTCCCAGGACTGCGGCTCCCCCGCCGACCAAGGCGGCATCTCCGTCAACGCGGTCACCAGCTGCCCGTTCGCGGAGAACGTCGAGTCGGCCTGGGAGTCCTCGGGCGACGCGAGCTCGGTCACCGCCTTCAGCCCGGCCACGGGACTGACCTACACGATGTCCTGCACCGCCAGCGGGACCGGCTACGAGGTCTGCACCGGGGGCAACAACGCGTACGTGGAATTCCCGGTCACGTCCGCGCCGGTGTCCTCGTCGGGGCAATTCGACGACGTCAGCACGCTGTCGGAGTCGGTCGCAAACGAGCAGCAGGCAGCGCTGGGGGCAGCGCCGTCCTACGACTACGATTCGCCCGACAACGCCTCGGTGAACGTCACGCTCACCCCGCTGGGCGGCAACACCTACTCCGCGACCGCGACCGACTCCGACGGCGACGCCGGCTCGGGCGACACGATCACGGTGAGCCCGGACGGCAGTTCCTGGTCCGACACGGGAATGAGCTGGAGCGGTCCCGACATCTACGTCGACGGCGGCTCGACCGACTTCTGGACAAGCCCGGCCGTGAGCGACTATAGCTAAGAAGAGGCCTCGGTCCAGGTGACGGTGAGCTGGTCACGGCGGCCGATGCGCTGCAGCCGGGCGGAGATGCCGTCCTCGATCTGCCGCAGCCGCCGGGGGTCGGCGGCTTCCGCGTACAGGGTCAGCTCGCCGGGGGCGGCCCGCAGGGTGCAGCGCCCCCAGCCGAAGTCGATGATCCCTTCGGTTCCGGCTGAGCTCGCGGTCGCTATCGGCGCCGCGGCGTCGTTTCCGTGGCCGTGATCTTGATCTTGATCGTGGCCTGGTCCGCGATGGCGGGCGAGACGGCTCATCAAGCGGCCGTGACTGCACAGCTGGGCCAGGTATCGGGCAGCGCGGCCGGTCGGGACGCGGGCGGAGGAGGCGGGCATGATCGTAATTTTACGAGACAATGTGTCGCCGTCAAGACATTCTGTCACGGGGCTGGCACAGTGTACGATCGGGTGATGCCGAGGATCTGGGGCGAGACGATCGCGGCGCACCGCGACGCCGTCCGCGATGCGACCCTCGATGCCACCGCGGCGCTGGTCGACGAGCACGGGCTGACCGGCCTGACCATGTCCCTGATCGCCCGGCGGAGCGGCATCGGCCGGGCCACCCTGTACAAGTACTTCCCGGATATCGAGTCGATCCTGGCCGCCTGGCACGAACGGCACATCTGCGAGCACCTGCGCCAGCTGGCCGCGGTCAGCGAGGCGACGGGGCCGGCCGGGCGGCTCGAGGCGGTCCTGCGGGCCTACGTCGCCCGGTCAGGCCAGCGGCGACCGCATAGCGGCGACCTGGCGGCGGCGCTGCACCAGGGCGAGCACGTCGGCCGCGCGCACGCGCACCTGGACGAGTTCATCGCCGCGCTGATCAGCGAGGCCGCCGCCCGCGGCGAGGTGCGGGCCGACGTGCCCGCGGCGGAACTCGCCGCCTACTGCCTGCACGCGCTGACCGCATCCGCCGCGCTGCCGTCGGCGGCGGCGGTCGACCGCCTGGTCGGGGTCACCCTGGCCGGCCTGCGACCTGATGACGCGGGCCGGTAGGTCCGGCCCGGCGGGGAACATAGCCGGCCTCCGGGCCGATGACGCGGGCCAGTAGGTCCGCCCGGGTTGGAGGGGCAACCACCTGCGCTCGGGCGAGTCTCAGTACCTGATCCCCGTGTAGTGCTGGCCGGGAACCACGTTTGACGGCGACCGCATCGAGGGAGGGTGCAGGGGTGAGCGCTCCTGCGCCGGCCGGCCGCAAGCTCGTCAAGCCGACACCTCCGGAGCTGATGGAGGACACCGGGACCGGGCTGGACTACGGCACCCGGCCGGATCGGATGCCCGGCTATCTCGTCCCCAACGACCGGTTCTACGTCCGCAGCCACGCGCCCACGCCCCAGGTGGATGTAACCGACTGGACGCTTGACATCGATGGCGATGGCGTGCGCCAGTCGGTCAGCTACCGCTACGACGAGCTGTGGAACCGGTTCCCGCTGGTGTCCGTGATCCGCACCATCGAGTGCGCGGGCAACCGCC
>Ga0302314_10005388_pt1 | contig 23331 bp, 14 predicted proteins | sample III_Palsa_N2_3_FD_200533 | JGI IMG/M metagenome (GOLD analysis project Ga0302314, IMG submission 200533) | Peat permafrost microbial communities from Stordalen Mire near Abisko, Sweden - III_Palsa_N2_3 | ecosystem: Environmental > Terrestrial > Soil > Palsa > Peat permafrost | place: Sweden... | reverse complement strand
AGAACTCCTTCTTGCCGACCAGCTTCCAGTTGTAGCGGTCGAGGGCGCCGTTGAACATGTCGACCTGATCGTAGAACTGGTTGCCGTCGGTGCCTTCGTACGGGTTGTCGTACTGCACCGTGGGGGCACGGCGGATGCGCTTCAGGCCCGGGCTGTAGAGCCAGGCGGCGCGGCCGACGTCGCCGCTGCCGGTCTTCTCCTGCACCAGGATGAAGGTTCCGGCCAGGCGCGGCGGCGACAGCGTCTGCGACAGGTAGCGCAGGAACTCGCCCTGTCCGACTTTCAAGGCCACCGGGCTCGTATCGTTGGCGTAGTAGAACTTCACGTCTTCGAGAATCTTGGTCTGCTGGTAGTCGCCGCTGGGCTGCACCACGAACTGGTTGTTGTAGCGGCGAGCCGCATCGCCGCGCCACTTCAGCTTGTGGTTCCAGATCACCTCGGCTCCGGATTTCGGGACCGGATAAGGGAATCCCGTGCTGCAGTTGTCCGGGCTATCCGTGCCCTGCATATCGCAGTTCAGCGCATTGAGCGCCGTCGCCTTGTAGATGAACTCCGGCCAGGAGGCGGTACGGTGCGTCGGGTAGACATTCATCCTGTAGTCGACATACCGCTTCAGCAGCTCCTTGTGCCCCTCGGTCAGCTGATCCGCATACTTGGCATAGTTGTCGTGGGTGATGGCGAACAAGGGCTTGTCGCCGTCGATCTGATCGTTCTTCGGATACTCCCCGGTAAGCTTGCCGTGTTTTGCCTCGCCGCCGGTCCAGGCGGGGATCGTTCCAGCCTGATTGCCCGCCTTCTCCGCGCCGATCGGGGTAAGTTCCTTGCCCAGCTTCGCGGCATCGCCCGCCGTAGCCTTGGCCGAAGCCTGCTGGGCGGAAAGGCACAGTGCCGTGCCGGCCACCACTCCAAAAAAGGTTTTCATGTTTGGCAATCGCTCCCGGAATTGCGCACCGCGTGTGCGTTGATGTCGATCGATACGCAAGCGGTAGCGCGTGGCATCAGAACTGGTACTTCAGGTAGGCCTGCGCAAAATCACGATCGGAAAGCGTGTTGTAGACACCACCGCCCCAGAACCACTCGTAGCCAAGTCCGACAGAGAGCTCCTGGTGGTAGCGAAACTCGAACACACTGTCCACGGTCTTGCGGCCCTTCACGAAATTTCCGGCCGGCCCGGGAGATATGCCCCCCACATCCTGCGAAAACAGCAGGAACGGCTTGAGCGTGATGCCCGGCACAATCTGCTCGTAGTCGAGCAGGCCGATGATCCGGTAGCCCCACGACAGGGACGTCGGATATCCCGAGTGATCCTGCTGATGCGGATTGAAACGCAGGCCATCGCCGCCATAGGAGCAATCGGGGATGTTGGAGCAGGCCATGCGCGAGCCATCGGCGCCGCTGCCGTCGGCGCCGGCGGTGGGACCGTACTCGGAATTGGGGCCTTGCAACACCAAATGGTCGTATCCCGGCATGAACGGGATATATTCAGCCCCGGCCTCGTAGACCAGGATCACCTGGTCGGCTCCGATGAAGTTCTCGGTCGCGCCGTAGACGCGTGTCGCCCCCAGGTTGAACTGGAAGTCCTGCATGCGTTGGTAGCCCTGGATGTAGCAGGGGCTGTTCTTGTTGTAGGCATAGTACGGATGCTGGAAGCCGCTGAACCCGTACTTGGCGTCGTCGGCGCTGCCGGGCTGCGGATAGCACGGAGCATTCTGGCCAACCGCGCCGCCCCGATAAGGGATGACGAAATTGGGGAACGATCGCTGCGACCCATCCAGATGGCCCACGATCAAGTTGTAGGTATCTTGCGTGTAGGCCACACCGCCCTTGTTCACTGCATCGCTGCTGCCGTACAGCGCCGTCCCTCCATCCGGTCCGAAGCCGATGCCGCCGACTCCCAGAGCGCCCAGCAGGCTGGTCCCTTCGCAGCTCACACCCGGCTGGCCGCAGGCACCCAGTTCGTGCCCCAGTGCGGCAAAGCCGAGATCATGGGCATCGACCTGCATCGGCTTGTTCGGCCGGTAGGCGACCTCGCCCTGAATCGAGTAGCTGCCGATGGTGGTGTTGAAGCTGGCCCCGATCAGGTGGATGTCCTCCGGGTACTCAAGTACAAACCGGGCGGTTTCAATCTGCAGGATGCTGGAGGGCGCCTGCTTTGCATCGCCGGAGGTAAACAAGGGCGTGTTGGGGCAATCCTCCAGAAACGAGACGATTTCGGTCGCATTGTTGTGGCGGGCATTGCCTTCGGCCCTGGCGCAGCTGGGATAGGCCGAAAACAGGCTGGCGTACGGCAGCCGTGAATGATAGTTCTCGAAGTAGAGCGAGAAGTCGGTGCCGTTATTGAGCCCATCGGCGTAATAATCCAGCTTCACGCCGAACTGCCCCCAGGTCTTGGGATTCCAGTCGGACAGGCGGTCGATGGTGAGGCAGGTCGGCGTCAGGGCCGACAGCGCATTGTCGAGCAGCTTGCCCTGGCACTGGGGGTCTTCCGGGGTATCGCCAAAGCCGGCGTTGATGCTGCCCCCCGTGTTGTAACTGCCGATGTTCAGATCGGAGAAATAGGTGCCGGGCGTCGGCGCCTCGGTCGGTTTCCATTCCAGCTGGTAATAGCCCTCCAAGGTGAAATTGTCGAACGGGCTGAAGCTGAGATCGACCATGTTGATCGGGACGAAGTCTTCCTCGACCTGGGTGCCGATGCGGTAGAAGTTGTTGGCGTTGACCGGATTGGCGGAGTTGATGCTGTTGATCACCAGCGTGGTGCTCTCGCCCCAGTTGACCAGCTGGCGGCCAATCTTGAAGCTCAGGTCATGGCCTTCCCACAAAGGCAGCTTGCCGAAGAAGTAGCTGTCGAGATATTGCAGGTTGGTGCCGGCCTGGCGCAGCACTTCTCCATCGGTGCGCTGGCTGCGCACACGGCCGCCAGGCCCGTAGAAACGCCCGCACACCCCACCCAGGTTCGGCACCAGCGACGGCAGCCCCAGGCCGTTGAGAATCGGGTCCGCCAAGCCTGCAACCGGCTGGAGTATGCCTTCCAGCGGACCGGCCAGGGTGGAGCAGGGGCCGCCGATGACGCCGTTCAGGATCGGCAGCGTCGTTCCCACCCGGCCCACCTGGTTGACGTTCTGCGGGGTGATTTCGTTCGGATGGGTCTCGGTGAAGTTGTTGTTGACCACGTCGTAGAAAAACAAGGCCCGGGCGAAGATGCCGAAGTCGCCGTACTTCAAGGTCAGATCCTGGGTCACCTTGAGAGGCGCCTGGAAAATCGAACCCTTGCTGCCATAGTTGAGATCGCCGTCCTGGCCGTTGACACTGGCCGAACCCGGAGCCGCGGCCAGGTGCGCCGCGGGAAATGTCTGCGTACGGAACAGGCCCTGGCAGGTTTGATAGGGCGGCGCGCACACCTCCGGATTGATGACGCCCTTGGAGATCAGGTTCTGGCTGGGGCTGTCCATGCGGATGCCGACGCCACCGGTGAACGTGGTGTTGAGCACGCCCTTCACCGAGTCATCCATCAGCGGCAGCTGAACATTGAAATCCAGGGCGCCCGCCAGCCCTGGCGCAAACAGGAGAAGTCCACACAAGACCTGTAAAAGCAGAAGCCCGGAACCCTTGTTGGCCGACGTCGAAGCGATTCCCATTTTTTGATCTCGCATTTTCTGGTTCTGTGCCTGCGTGGCGCCGTTCGCCGGGCGGAGAAAGTGAACAAAAAAGAGCGCCGCTTACGCGGCGCTTAAACGGAGGTTTTGTGTTTCTACAAGGTCTTCAGATACTCGATGATGGCCTGGCGCTCCTGGTCGGTCAGCGCATCGGCGAAGTCATGCCCGCCATTGCCTTGCCCCAATTGGCGCGTGTCGAAAGTGAAGCGATTTTTTATTTGGTTGGGGCCCGGAACGGACACCAGCGCTGCCCAATTGAATGCGGTGTCGACGAAGCTCTGGATGATCTGGGTGACGTCGGGAGCCGTCGGATTGGACGCATTGCAATTCTGCGCCGCGCCGCCGGCCAGCTGATCGCAGGTGAGCGCGCTGTACTTCCAGCCCAGGTTCTGGAAGTCATAAGCCGTGCTCAGCCGCTGATCGTAGCCGGTGATGGTGTTGACGGTCTGGAGCTGGCGCTGCCAGATTTCAGGCCGCTCCGAAGAATTAAGCACCGCCTCCACGGTTGGCACCGAGCCGTTGTGAAAATACGGCGCTGTCGCCCATACCCCGTACAGCGGAGGTGCCTGATAGCCGATCACCTCATCTTCCCAGCCGCAGGCGCCCTGGACTCTCTGCGCGGGCGGCAAGGCATCTTCCAGGTCTTGCGCGAGCACATTGCTGCTGCTCGGAGCGACATAGCCCGGCTGACCTTCGGGGTAGGCCCAGAACGTGGTGGTGTACGCAGCTCGCAAATAGGTCGAGAGTTCGTTGGCACGCGCCGGATCGGTGCCAATTGTTTTCAAGGGCTCGATGTGTCCGGCGATGCCTTCGAGGGATGGCGAGTCGAGGAAGGTCGGATCGTTGACGTAGCGCGGGGAGTAGGCGCCGTGGCAACCGGCGCACGAACCGTTTCCGCCCAGCGGTGCGGGCTTGCCGGCGTTACCCGCTAGCGACCAGAGGTTCAGGGTATGGAACAGGACCGCGCCCTGCTCCGCCAGGGGCTGGTTGATGCACGCGGCGTTGTCGCCAGGCCCCGGGGCACCGTTGCTGCCGGTGCAATATCCATACGGGTACGCCGGCGATTGCAGCGTCAACAGGTATGAGGCGATGTCGTCGTCGTACTGGTCGACAGTGCTGCGGTAAACCGCACCCGTGGCCGAAAGAATGGCGGAATAGGGGGCTCCCGCGGCCATGATGATGCGGTTGTCGTCGTTGGATACGCCGGCATCGAAGAATTTGCGCGGCCGATGCCCATAGTTCCACCAGGCCGGCGGGTCCTGCGCTTCCGCCGTCGGATGGGGGTCGGCGGAATTCAGGGCCAGCTTTACCGGGTTCGGATTCAGTCCCAGGCTGTCGTAGTCCAGCAGCATGAACAGCAGCTCAAACCCGCCCACGGCATTATTCTGTCCGCGGTGTTCGACGCCTACATTGAGCAAGTCCAGGGAGAGCACGATGTTCAGATCGCGCAACACCGCGCTCTCGCTGTCATAGCCCTGCATCAGGGTGTCGATATTGTTATTGCCCAGGCCGAGGTTGCTGGTGGTCAGGGCGTAATCCCCCGAGGTGGGATCTCCGATCTGCCCGCCATGGCACTGGAAGCAGGCAACGGTTCCGATGTTGCCGGTCCATTGGCCGCTGGAATTCTTGAGCTGCACCATTCCAAGCGGAAGCTGGCCGGACCCGCCATTGGTCTTGGTAGGATCTTCGCCGGGCAAGGGATAGGGATTGTTGAACGGCGCGTGGTTCATGCCGTAACGCAGGGTGTAGAGCTGGTCGAAATTGGCCGGGCGGGCGCTCAAACCCCAGGTCTTCCAGCTGTTGTTGTAATCGGTGGCCGAGGTGCTGCCGCTGGCCAGCGTGCCGGCCAGCGCCGCTTGGCCGATGGCTGCGCTGGCACGCCAGGCGCCGCAAGTCGTGGGGGCCTGCTGCGATGCCGGGAGCTTGGCATGGCAATTTTGCCAGTAGGCGTTGAAAAAGACTGCCTTGCCCGCGTTGACCCCGGACAGGATCTGGCTGCGCGGATCCGCCGGCAAGGGGGTGCTGTCCGGTTGTCCGCTGCAGAAAGAGGACCACAGCGTCTGCGCATGCGAGCTGCCCAGCAACGGCTGCTGCTGAACCACCGGGGCGCCGCCGCTTCCATTCAGCAAGGCGGTACAGCCCGAGGGATTGTCCCAGCAGGTCAGCAGAGTCTGCATCGCATTGTAGGCCTGGCTGCCCTGCGGCCAGGGCTGCCCGCCGGTGTGGTTTTGCGAGGGGGTGGAAGGATTGAGCAGCAATAGATTGGTGCCGACGCCGCCGCCCAGGGCGGACCAGGCGGCGTAGACGTTGTTGTAGTCCTGGGTGGTGTCGCTGCTCAGCAGGAACAGGTTGCCCTGGGTATTCGGAGCGCCGGTACCGCCGGTGTCGGCCACGCCCCCCGAGACATGGCAGGTGCGGCAGAAGCCCATGTTGGGCTCGACTTCCGCGGCAAAGAAGTCCTGCGGGGTGGAAAAGCCACCGCTGCCGGTAGTGGTACTGCCGGTAGGGCTCGAAGAACCACCGACAGCCGCACCGCTATAGTTCCCGCCACAGGCCGCCAGAAAAAGGGCAGTCGCCAACGTGGCTGCAACACGCCTTGTCCCCATGATCATCGGTTCTCTCCAGACCGCGCTCTATCCACTTATGCGGCCCCCCTTCCGTGCGAACCGCCACGGAAATGTCGGCCGTACTATTTATTGATGAAAAGCCTAGTTACCGGGGGGCCGCCGATGAATGTTTGGCTCGGCCAAGAGCTTGATAAAAATGGACAGCTTTTTCGGCGGACCGAGTGATCGCTGCGGTGCTGCCGGCAACTCGTAATACAGGCGCGATATGACGAGTAATTCAGGCTTGCAAAATTCGAGGTGGATATCAGCCGATGATTTGATAATTACGGCCAGACTGGCTAAATATAGCCATGTCATTTTGGGATGTCCGTCGAAATATCGTCAGCGCTCAGGTGCTGACCCACCTGGCCTCCGAACATGGCCTGGACCTCGACGACTGTCTGGAAGGAACCGGTATCGGCCGCGACGCGCTGGCCGACCCGGACACCGAGATTTCCGCGGCGCAGGAGCTGCATTTAGTTACCAACGTGGTCAAGCACCTGGCGCACATTCCCGATCTGGGCCTGGAAGCAGGATTGCGCTACCACCTTTCCGCCTATGGCATCTGGGGATTCGCCATGGTCAGCAGCCCGACTTTGCGCAGCGGCTGCGAAGTGGCGGTGCGGTACCTGGATCTCAGTTACGCGTTCGTCAATTTCGTTTTGCAGGCTTTCGATAGCGCCGAGCCCAGAGTCGTGCTGGATGACAGGGCGATTCCCACGGAACTGCGGCAGTTTCTGGTCGAGAGGGACTTCGCGGCGCTGGTCAACGCCGTGCAGGAAATGATGCCCAGCGGGGTCCGGCTGCGGGGCATTCAGTTCCGCTATCCAAGGCCGGCGCATGCGCACCGCTACGTCGAGCTGTGCGGAATAGAGCCGCGCTTCGATGCCCCGGTCAATGCCGTGTTCGTCGACCCCTCGATCCTGAATACGCCGCTGCCGCAGGCCAATCAGGTGATGGCGCGGCTGTGCGAGGATCAATGCCGGCGCCTGCTCGCCAAGCGGCAGGTTCGCACCGGATTGGCGGGCAAGGTGCGGGACCGCCTGCTGCACGCGCCCAATCAGATGCTGGATATCGACACCATCGCCGGGGAGCTGTGTATGGGTTCGCGCAGCCTGCGGCGCAAGCTGGAGGACGAGGGCACCTCGTTCCGGCTGCTGGTGGATGAAGTTCGTGTGGCCCTGGCTGACGAATTGCTGCTCACCACGAACATGAAACTGCACGAAGTGGCCGCTCGGCTGGGCTACTCTGAACCTGCCAGCTTCACCCACGCGTACAAACGCTGGAAGGGCATCTCGCCAACGGAATTCCGCGCTTCCAAGGCCAATAGCTAGGGCCCGCGTAAAGCCGCATCTTCGGAAAACGGCCGGGTGCGGAATCAGGCAGCGGCTCGATGCTCCACTGGCCGCATTTATCAAGCGGTTGGCCGCTGGCACCATCCAAAATCCGCACGGACGCGCCGACTATACCTCGCAACAGCGAGGAGCAAGAAAATGACGGGGAATATTCCCTCGACCAGCGTCGCCATCGTCGGCACCGGCTTTGGCGGCCTGGGAATGGCTTACTATCTGAAGAAAGCCGGCATCAACTCGTTCGTCATCTTCGAAAAGGCTGAAGATGTCGGCGGAGTCTGGCGCGAGAACACTTATCCCGGGGCCGGCTGCGATGTGCCCTCGCATCTGTACTCGTTCTCGTTCGAGCATCGCTATCCCTGGGTTTACCGCTACGGCAAGCAAGCGGAGATCCTGGCCTACATGCGCCACTGCGCAAGCAAGTTCGGCATCTATCCGCACATCCGTTTCAGGCAGGAAGTCAGCGGGGCGGATTTTGACGAGCAGCGTGGTCTGTGGCAGATCCGCCTTGCCAGCGGCGAGCGCCACGAGGCCAGGATTCTGATCAGCGCCGTGGGCCAGCTGCACCGGCCGAGCATCCCCGTATTTCCGGGCCAGGCCGCATTCCGCGGCAGAAGCTTTCATTCCGCGCGATGGGACCATGGCTACGACCTCAAGGGCAAATCCGTCGCCGTGATCGGCAGCGGCGCGAGCGCGGTGCAGTTTGTTCCGGAAATCGCCAGGCAGGTGAAAGAGCTCTACCTGTTTCAGCGTTCCCCCGGCTGGGTCGCGCCGAAATTCGAGAAGCCGTTCGGTCGGCTGGAACGCAAGCTGTTCGATACGCTGCCGTTTCTCCATGACCTCGACCGCATGCGCATTTTCTTGATCACCGAGGCTCTGGGCTACTGCTATCGCGGGCACAAGCTTGCAGAACTGGCAGTCAGGGCACTGGCCAAGGCGCAACTGCGGCTGCAGGTGAAATCGCCACAGTTGCGCGGGAAGCTGACGCCCGATTTTCCGGTCGGCTGCAAGCGCATCCTGCTCACCACCGAATGGCTGCGCACCATGACGCGCCCGAACGTTGAAATCGTTACCGACTCGATCACCGGGTTTTCGGATAGCGCCATATGCACGGCCGGCGCCGGTCAGTATCCGGTGGATGCCGTCATCTACGGCACCGGCTTCGCGGCTACCGAGTTCCTGGCGCCGATGCAGATCCGCGGGCTGGGCGGGCAGCTGTTGAGTGAGCAATGGAAAGCCGGAGCACAGGCATATCTGGGCATGGCCGTATCCGGCTTTCCGAACCTGTTCCTTCTGTATGGCCCCAATACCAACCTCGGATCAGGCTCGATCGTCTACATGCTGGAGAGCCAGCAGCGCTATATGGTCAAGGCCATCCGCGACATCGCCCGGCTCAATCTCCGCTACCTGGACGTGCGCGAGGATGCGCAGCTGGAGTTCAACAGCTGGCTGCAGCTTCTCAGCCGGAGCTCGACCTACGAAGGCAACTGCCAGAGCTGGTACAAGACCGCTGCCGGCGTGAATACCAATAACTGGGTCGGCTCCCAGATGGCCTATCGAAGCCGCACACGCAAAGTGATGCTCGACCACTATCACCTGATTCGCGCGGACGCCGAGTATCCAATCGCCCTGGCCGCCTGATGCGTTGTGACAACATCCGGATTCAATCCCACCCCATATGCGGGGTGCGCTCTGTGATGCCCGTCACGCCGCGAGTTTGATTCAGGAATAAGTCAGGATTAATTCAGGCATCCGACAGGACTTTGTCAGGACTTGCCGGGCCTTTGTCCCTACGCTTGATTCACACGTCGGCGATGACGACGTCCAGCGGACAGGGAGATTCGGCCATGAAGAATTCAGTTCTGAAACGCCTGCTTTATAGCTCAGCCGGCAGCGGTGCATTGCTCATCGGCGCTGTCCGGCAAGCGCAGGCGGCAGGCGTGCCACTGCAACCCTCCGTACCGGCTGCCTACTTGCCGGGTGCGGCGGCCGCGGTGATCCCCAGCGGGCCGGCAGTACTGATATGGGGGCCGCTGCTGCTGATCTCCATTCTGTGCATCGGCGCCTTGCTGATGCTGATCCTGGGGCAGCGCGACCCCACCGCAAGCCGCACTCGCGCCGCCCGGGCGCCAAGAAAAGCCCGGCGTTTCAGCGGGGCCGGAGCAGGCGGCGGCTTCGCAACCGGATGGATTCGGCACAGCGAGGCGCCGCTGGTTCATGGCAGGCGTACGGGGCGGCCGGCGGAGCTTTATCTGGTCGCGCCGTCAACGCCGGCGAGCGCTCCGCTTCAGCGAGCGGGCGGCGTTGCCGACTTGGACGGCCCGATCCTGATCTCCGCCACAAAACGATAGCCATAACCGTGCGCGGTCTTGATGATGCGCTGGTCGTCGTCGCGCAGGGCTTCGCGCAGACGGCTGACGCATTTGGCGATGACCGTATCGCTGAGGATGCGTCCGGACCACACCGCCTCGCTCAATTCGTCCTTGGTCACCACGTCGCCGGCATGGCGCAGCAAGTAGCGCAGCACTTCCAGGGGCTTGCGCTCCAGCACCACCAGCTCCTCGCCAACGGTAAGCTCCAGGCTGCCTTCGTCGAATCGGGCGTTCTCAAAGGTCCAGATGCGCGTGGCGCCGATGTAGATGCGGTTGCCGCTGCCACCGCCTGGCCGGCTTGCAAGGGGCGCTTGCTGCGGCACCTCGAGCGCGGCAGGTTCGGGCGGCGTGACGACGGAGGGCGTGTCCGCCAGGGCCGTGCGATTCGGCACCAGTTCATAGACCCGCAGCGGCTGGCCCGCACCGTTGAGCGGCATTTCCATATGCGAGGTGCAGCAGACTTCATCGTGCACCAGCGCCCAGGTGCTGTGGCTGATCAGCACCTTGCCCGGTCCGCAGCCGGCCTGGATGCGTTCGGCCAGATTGGTCTGCAGGCCGATGCCGGAAAAAAACTTGCGGCCTTCCGAACCGAAGTCCCCGACACTGGCATAGCCGGTGTTGATGCCGACCCGGATGCGGAACGGCCGATCCAGCCCGTAGCGCTTCCACATGTCCTGCATCGCTCCGACCCGGTCCTGCATTTCCAGCGCCATGCGCACCGCGCGCAAGGCATGGTCGCGATCGCTGGTCACGTTCGGCGCGCCGAAGAAAATCATGATGCCGTCGCCGGCGACGTGACTTACGGTGCCGCCATGGCGATCGGCGATGGCGACCATCTCCGACAGGTATTCGCTGAGCATCGAGGCCCGGTCCTCGGCTTCGAGCTCCTCCGCCGCGGTGGCGAAGCACTCGACGCCGGTAAACGTGATGCTCAGCTTGCGCCGCTCGGGCTTGGCGGTCTCGACGTAAAGCCCGGTGCTGATCTGGTCGGCAAGATGCGGCGGTACGTAGCGGCGGATCAGCCGGTTGGCCCGTTCCAGTGCTTCATGGGTCTGGCGCAGGCGGCGCTCCTGGCCGCGCCGCGTGCGCTGAAACAGCACGCACAGGGAAATGCAGAAGCCGAGCAGCACCAGGATGTGAAAGAACACTGCGGCGAACCAGACGGGATCGTTCTGGGCGTCGATGGTCCTTTGCCTGAGCAGGGGTGCATAGGGCAGCCGGTGCTGGGCTTCGAGCACGCCGACGACGATCATCCAGGCCACCAGATTGCAGAAGCCGAACAGGCCGATCCATTCGTCCAGCACCAGGGTCCACAGAATGATGATCGCGGGGTAGATCGCCACCAGCGGATTGCCCATGGTGCCGAACAGGTGCAGCAGGCCGACGATGAACGGCGACTGCACCACGATGAACAGGCAGGCGGCCCACTTGCCTTCGCGTCCGGCCCGCGCCGCCGGGATGGCCGCCGCGGTGACCAGCACCTGCGCCACGATCCACACGGCCATGTAGCCGTTGAGCAGATCCAGGTTCATCGTCGAGGTGTGCACGGTGCTGAAGATCGCGGCGTTCACCAGGGCGGCCAGCGCCGTGGCAAACACGCCGACCGAGCCGAGCAGAAACAGCTTGCGGCTGATGGGCCAGCGAATGAAGCCGCTGAGACGTTCCCCGAGTCTCATCACACTCCCTCACACAGAATTCAGCATTCCGCCATGGCAGTCTGCGGATGAGTGACGCAACTCCTCCTTGCAGGGACCATACGCCAATATGCCCCGATAGCCTCCACCCCTTCTGGGGGCTGGCGCACAGTTTGCAGCGGGATTTGCCGGGGCCGGCCGGAGGGTTTCGACCCCGGCAACGCAGCGGATCTAGGCTTGCGGAGTGTGCCGGCGCAATCCCGGCCCGGCCAGCGGCGTGACATCGCGGGCGGCGAGGGCCTCGCCGCATTCAGAGCAACTCAGCACCGGTGTGGTCAGATGGCCGCAGGTCTGATGCCGATAGATCACCGGCGCGCCCTTGCCCTGGTCCATCCAGCGATCGCCCCAGCGCACCAGGCCGAGAATCACCGGGTACAGGTCTTTGCCCTTGTCGGTCAGTCGGTATTCATGGCGCAGCGGCTTGTCCTGGTAGGGAACCTTGCTCAGCACCTCGTGCTCCACCAGACGGCCGAGCCGGTCGGACAGCCGGTGCCGCGCCATGCCGAGGTTGCTGTGCAAATCCTCGAAACGGCGCACGCCGAGAAAGCACTCGCGCAGGATCAGCAAGGTCCAGCGGTCGCCCACCACCGACAGGCTGCGCGCGATCGAACAGCTCTGATTTTCGATTTCGTCCCAGCGCATGGCGTATCCGGCCTCCCTGACTGGCCCTGCAGTTGACTAGTTCCAAAATGGAACTTACTCTGAGCACACCACCGAGTCAACCGGTTGTTCAAAAGGGATAGCGATGAGCAAGCACGAAAAAGGCGTGGCCCTGGTCATCGGCGCCGGCGATGCCACCGGCGGCGCCATCGCCAAACGCTTCGCCCGCGAAGGCTACTTCGCCTGCGTCACACGCCGCAGCGCCGACAAGCTGCAGCCGCTGGTGGCGGAGATCGAGGCAGCCGGCGGCCGCGCCCGCGGCTTCGCCTCGGACGCGCGCAAGGAAGACGAAGTAGTGGCGCTGGTCAGTGAGATCGAGCAGGACATCGGGCCGATCGAAGTGCTGGTGTTCAACATCGGCGCCAACGTGCCGTGCAGCATCCTCGAAGAGACTGCGCGCAAGTACTTCAAGATCTGGGAAATGGCCTGCCTCTCCGGCTTCCTCGCCGGCCGCGAGGTGGCGCGGCGCATGGTGCTGCGCGAGCGCGGCACCATCCTCTTCACCGGCGCTACTGCCGGACTGCGCGGCGCCGCCAACTTCGCCGCCTTCGCCGGCGCCAAGCATGCCCTGCGCGCGTTGGCGCAGAGCATGGCGCGCGAGCTGGGGCCGCGGAACATCCACGTCGCCCATGTGGTGGTGGACGGCGCCATCGATACCGATTTCATCAAGACCACTTTTCCCGCAATGTACGCGCGCAAGGACCAGGACGGCATCCTCAATCCGGAACACATCGCCGACAACTACTGGCACCTGCACAGCCAGCCGCGCGATGCATGGACCTTCGAGCTGGATCTGCGCCCATGGATGGAAAAGTGGTGAACAACTGACGTACCCCTTTCTTGCTGTCGTCCTGAGCGTAGCGAAGGATCTGGCCTCACACACAGAACAACAAGCATACTTTTCACGCTGCCCCGAGGAGCAAGCCATGAGCAAAACCATCGAGTTCTATTTCGACTTCGGCAGCCCCACCGCCTATCTGGCCTGGACCCAGTTGCCGAAGATCGCCGCCGAAACCGGCGCCGAGCTGATCTACAAGCCGGTGCTGCTGGGCGGCATCTTCCAGGCCACGCACAATGCCTCGCCGATGATGGTGCCGGCCAAGGGCAAGTACATGCTGAGCGATCTGCCGCGCTTCGCCGCGCGCTATGGCGTGCCGATGAATTTCAACCCGCATTTCCCGATCAACACCTTGCAGATGATGCGCGGCGCCGTCGGCGTGCAGCTGCGCCTGCCGCAGCGCTTCCCCGCCTACGTGGAGGCCCTGTACCGCGGCATGTGGGTGGACGGCCTCGATCTCGGCAATCCTGCCGTGCTCGGCGCAACGCTGGCGAAAGCCGGCTTCGATCCGCAGGAAATTCTTGCGCTATGCGGCGATCCGGCCGTCAAGGAGCAGCTGAAGAGCGAGACCGAAGCCGCGATCAAGCGCGGCCTGTTCGGGGTGCCGGCGATGTTCGTCGGCAAGGAAATGTTCTTCGGCCAGGACCGCCTGGATTTCGTGCGCGAAACACTGCAACGGGATGCCGCCGCGGTCTGACGGCGGCTGCACGCATCGCCGGCCGGCCGACCCGCCCGCTACTCCAGCGCATACCCCGACAGGTAAGCAATCATCGCCCTGCCGGCTTCTTCCTGGTACTCCGGCGTGATCTCGCCGTGCAGGAAAAAGGACACGCGGTAACAGGTGGTGCCGATCTCCACCGCCAGCAGCGAGACGTCGGGCGGTGAAACGGGCAGCTTGATGCCGCGCTGTGTGAAGACCTGCTGCACCAGCTGGCCCAGGCGCTGGATCATCAGTTCCTGCGCACGATAGCTCTCGTCGGTGATCGGTCCGCCGAGGATCAGCAGGCGCGCCACCGGGTTGGCGTTATAGAAGCGGGCGGCGAAAGCGGCCATGGCCCTGGCGCCGGTTTGCCAGGAAGCCTGCTGCAGTCCCTCGGCGCCGCGGTACAGCATCTGCTCCAGCTCGGTCAGATAGCGCCGCGTCAGCTCGTTGAAGATGGTGTAGGGGGTGGGAAAGAAGTTGTAGATGGTGGCGCGCGAGTAGTCCAGGCGCGCCGCCAACTCCGGGATGGAGAAGCCGCTGAGGCCGCTTTCCAGCAGCAATTCACGGGCGCCATCCACCACCCGTTCGAAGCGGTCCTTGGCCCGTTGCTGCAAGGGCTGGCGGGGAAATCCATCGGGTACAAACACTTGATTCATTGGGGGAGAATAGCGCATTGACGCAAAAACAGACAAATGTTAATTTCTAAAAACAGACAAAAGTCTAATTCCAATCCGGAACCTATACCGGAGCACGCTGCAGGGCTGGTGGAGAGCAAATATGAAGATGCGGATCGGCGGCGTACTGCCGCTAGTGCTGGCTTGCCTGAGTCTCTCCGGCTGCGGCGGCAACTACAGCGGCGCGCCGGTGGCGGCCAGCGGCTCGGGTACCGGCAATGTGTCCGGCAGCAGCTTCGCTACGCCGCAGGATTTCTTCACCGCCCAGGTGGAGCCGAACATCGGCTTCTGCCGCACCTGCCATATCCCCGGCGGTGTCGCCGACACCGCAGGCACCAGTGCGGCGACGCAGGGCAACCTGTTTCTGCTGAGCAGCGACAGCAGCCAGGACTACAGCAATGTGATGACGGCCTGGAGCAATCTGGGCAAGGGTGTGGCGAGCAACAAGCTGCTGAGCAATCCGTCCGATCCTTCGCAAGGCCATACCGGCGGCCAGCCCTGGCCCCCGGGCAGCCAGCCATACATCGCCATGCAGACCCTGCTGAGCTGCTGGGACAATCCTTCCGGTTGCGCCGCGCTGCTGGCGAGCGCCAGCGGCACCCCGGTGGTGCAGCAACAGCCGCTGCTGGGCAATCGGCATTCCGGCAATGTGTGGAACAACTACTGCGCCAACAACGGCAATCCCTTGCCGGACAGCGCGGTGCTGCCGGCCGATCCGCGCACCCTGGTGGTGTCCGGCGTCAACCAGAACAAGGCGGTGGTGTTCAACGCTTATTGGAGGAGTTGCAATAACCCGACCGCGCAGCCCACCACCTGCGGGCAGTATCGGCAACTGGTGACGCAGGGCGCGCTGATCGGCGAAGGCCAGGGCCAGGTCGGTACGGCCACCATGTTCAGCGGCAGCGCCAGCAGCACCTTGTTTTCCATTCCGGCTACCGACTACAACAACCTGTGGAAGGTCTGGGGCCTGCCGGGGCGACCCACGCAGTTCGATCAGCTGGTGGCCGAGCGCCATGGCTCGGCGCTGGCGCCGAATCCCAATCCCTATCCGCTGCCGGGTGAGGATCCGAACAAGACCAACGGCGGTTCCGGCCAATTGCCCCTGGTCTATACCCAGTTGCGCAACGCCGACGGCAGCTGGACCGGCAACATCGGCGTGAAGTTCTGCGCCTTCTGCCACAACGGCCAGCTCGGCACGGCGGCTGACGGGCCGGGCATGGGCCCGCAGTTCGGCGGCGCCGGCAGCATTGGCGACTTCGAAGTGGCGCTGCGCGACTTCACCGCGGCGGGCGCGCCGGCCTTCGTCGCCACCAGCGGCCTGCTCAACATCGCCAGCAATCGCGGCACCGGAGCGATCGACCAGTTTCAGTTGGGATTCGTATTGTTCAGCGGCGGCAATCCGGCGGCGCTGCCCATAGCGGATCTGATCCATAGCGGCGCCATCGGCACGATCAAGAGCCCGCCCTGGTGGAACCTCGCCAATCGTCCGCAGAAATTCCATGGCGCCATCCTGCCCACCGACGCTTCACGCATCGACATGGCGGCCTACTATCCGCTGGCCGAGGGCATTTTGGGCGGTTCCGGGGCCAAGGCGGCGCTGAGCTGGGTCGACCAGAACGACGTGCCGTTCCAGACCTGGGCGCAATCCCTGCAATCTCCCGCCTGGCCATACGGCTACTGCTCCAATGCCGACGGCACGCCAGGGCCGAACGACAATCCGGCTTGCATCAACACGCCGCTAGCGCAGCAGGGTGCGGTGCTGTTTCACAGCAAGAACCTGTGGGCCTCGAATCTCAACAACCCGGTGCCGGCGCCCAGCGGCGGCAACGGCTCCTGCGCCGGCTGCCACGGCGCCTACTCGCCGCGCTACGTCAACGACACCACTTATCTCGACATGCCGGCACTGGAAGGCATCGCCGCGCGTACCCTGCCGATGAACGTGATCGGCACCGATCCTGCCTATGGCGAAGCCAACCAGAGCCTGAGGAATCCGGATGGAAGCGCTCCGCAGGCCGGGCTGAACAACGCCTTCATTTACTGCGGTCTCGGCGATCAGTTCAGCACCGCCGGCAATGCGCCGATCATGCTGGCGCCGCCGCTGTACGGCATCTGGGCTGCGGCGCCGTACCTGCACAACGGCTCGGTGCCCAATATCTGGGGCGTGCTCAAGCCCAGCGAAGACCGGCCGGTGATCTGGCAGCGCGTGTCTGCGCCGCTGCCCAGCGGTGTGCCCGCCTCGGTGGTGATGGGCTACGACACCGATCTGCAGCGCGCCTACGACCCCACCAAGCTGGGCTGGGACTACAGCGTGGTCAAATGCGGCGATGCCGGCACCACGCCGGGCGTCGATTGCAGCCTGTCGAACCCAAACGGGCCGGCGCCCGACGGCGGGTTGCTGGGCAATCTGTACAAGAACTTCTGGTTCCTGTGGAACCTGCCGATCCAGACGGCGCCGCCGTTCACCAACCAGCAGATCGAGAACCGCAAGGTCTACAACACCCTGCTGTACAGCCAGGGCAACCAGGGGCATGCGTTCACCTCGGTGCTGACCGACGACGAGCGCAAGGCTTTGATCGAGTACCTGAAGACACTGTAGGGCGGGCCGTGCCCGCCGGTTTTGGAGGGGCGCCGGAAGCCGGCGGGCACGGCCCGCCCTACGGCGCTTTGAGTCCTTCCTCCCCCTCCGCCGGGAGGGAAATTCCAGGCCGTTTTGCGGGCCGCTTTCCGGAATTCACAAGCGGTTGTCCCCCCGGCACATTCAGCTCCGGTGGCGCACTCATTACGCTGCATGGCAACAAATTCCGATAAATCACTCATTTGAGGAGAGGCAGATGGTCCCCAGAACCCTGTTCGGTCCCGAGCACGAGGAATTCCGCAAAAGCCTGCGGCGCTTCTTCGCCGAGGAAGTGATGCCGCACCATGAGCGCTGGGAAGAGCAGCAGCATGTGGATCGCGCCATCTGGAACCGCGCCGGTGAACTGGGCTTCCTCTGCCTGACCATCCCCGAGGAATACGGCGGCATGGGCGCGGACCGGCTGTACAGCACGGTTTTGATGGAGGAGCAGACCCACGCCGGCGCTTCCGGCGTCGGCTTCTCGGTGCACTCCGACATCATCGCCAACTACATCTGCAACTTCGGCAACGAGGTGCAGAAAAAGCACTGGCTGCCGAAGATGGCCAGCGGCGAGGCCATCGGCGCGGTGGCGATGACCGAGCCCGGCACCGGCTCCGACCTGCAGTCGATCAAGACGCGCGCGGTCAAGGACGGCGACGACTACATCATCAACGGCTCCAAGATCTTCATCACCAACGGCTACCTCAGCGACATCGTGGTGGTAGTGGCGCGCACCGGCGACAGCGGCGAAGGCTCCAAGGACCTGTCGCTGATCCTGGTGGAAGCCGGCACCCCCGGCTTCACCAAGGGCAAGCCGTTGAAGAAGGTCGGCATGAAAGGCCAGGACACCTGCGAGCTGTTCTTCGAGAACGTGCGCGTGCCGCAGTCCAACCTGCTCGGTCCGAAGGAAGGCATGGGCTTCATCATGCTGATGAAGGAGCTGGCCTGGGAGCGGCTGATCATCGCCATCCTGTCCATCGCCGGCGCCCAGGCGGCGCTGGACATCACCCTGGAATACACCCGCAGCCGCAAGGTCTTCGGCAAGCCGGTGGCCTCGTTCCAGAACTCGCGCTTCAAGCTGGCGGAAATGAAGGCGGAAATCGGCATCGGCCAGGTCTTCGTCGACCGCTGCATCGAGCTGCAATTGAACAACAAGCTGGCGCCGGACGCTGCCGCAGCGGCCAAATACTGGACTTCGGACCTGCTGTGCAAGGTGGTGGACGAGTGCGTGCAGCTGCACGGCGGCTACGGCTACATGCTGGAATACCCCATCGCCCGTGCCTATATCGACTCGCGCGCCAGCAAGATTTATGGTGGGACCAACGAGATCATGAAGGAATTGATTGCCAGGACCTTATAGGCACCGCATCTTCACCTGTCATCCTGAGCGTAGCGAAGGATCTGGCCCCGGCGCACAGCCAGATTCTTCGCTACGCTCAGGATGACAAAAGTATAGTTTTGTATCTGAAACATCTGGAGGAGCGGCAATGTCGGAGCAACTGCGTTACGAAGGCAAGGTAGTAATCGTCACCGGGGCCGGCAACGGCCTGGGCAAGCAGCACGCGCTGCTGTTCGGCGCGCGCGGCGCCAAGGTGGTGGTGAATGATCTGGGCGGCAGCATCCACGGCGGCGGCAAGTCCTCGGCCGCGGCCGATGCGGTGGTGCAAGAGATCAAGGCGCTCGGCGGCGAAGCTGTGGCCAACTACGATTCGGTCGAGGATGGCGCGAAGATCGTGCAGATCGCGCTCGATGCCTTCGGCACCATCGACATTGTTATCAACAACGCCGGCATCCTGCGCGACAGCAGCTTCCAGAAAATGACGGTGGAGGACTGGGACCTGATCCAGCGCGTGCACCTGAAAGGCTCCTTCGCGGTGAGCCATGCCGCCTGGCCGGTGATGCGCGACAAGGGCTACGGCCGCATCATCATGACGACCTCGGCCGCCGGCATCTACGGCAACTTCGGCCAGGCCAATTACTCGGCCGCCAAGCTCGGCATCCTCGGCCTGTCCAACACCCTGGCGATCGAGGGCCGCAGCAAGAACGTGCATTGCAACACCATCGCGCCGATCGCCGGTTCGCGCCTGACCGAGACGGTGCTGCCGCCGGAGCTGATCGCCGCGCTCAAGCCGGAGTCGGTCTCGCCGCTGGTGGGCTGGCTGTGCCATGAGGACTGCAAGGAAACCGGCGGCCTGTTCGAAGTCGGCGCCGGCTACATCTCCAAGCTGCGCTGGGAGCGCACCCGCGGCCACAGCTTCAAGGTCGGCCGCGCCTTCGGCCCCGATGAAGTCGCCGCGCAGTGGGGCAAGATCACCGATTTCAAGGATGCCGAGCATCCGGCCGACATCAACCAGTCGATGGCGCCGGTGCTGGCCAACATGAATTCGAAGAGCCTGGGCGGCAACCAGTACATCGACCTGGACCTGGCCTCCAAGGCGGAGACCACGGTCGAGTCCTCGCACAGCGAGCACGACGTGGCGCTGTATGCGCTGGGCGTGGGCGCGGCGGCCGACCCTCTGGACAAGAAAGACCTGTCGCTGGTCTACGAGCTGAGCAGCGACGGCTTCCACGTGCTGCCGACCTATGCGGTGATGCCGGCGATGAACGCCATGTTGTCCATGGCCAAGGAAGGCAAGTCGCCGGTGCCGGGCCTCAATTACGGCTTCGACCGCGTGCTGCACGGCGAGCAGTACACCGAGGTGAAATTCCCGTTCCCGACCAAGGGCAAGCTCAAGCACACCTTCCGCTTCAAGAGCGCCTATGACAAGGCGCCGCACGCGGTGGTGGCGCTGGGCGTGACCACCACCGACGAGGCCGGCGAGGAGATCGCCTACAACGAGATCACCACCTTCGTGCGCGGCGCCGGCGGCTGGGGCGGCGAGCGCGGGCCCTCGGGCGAGAGCAACGTGCCGCCGGCGCGCGAGCCGGACGCCGTGATCGAGGAGAAGACCGATCTCAACCAGGCCCTGTTGTATCGCCTGTCCGGCGACTGGAATCCGCTGCATGCCGATCCGGCCTTCGCCAAGGCCTTCGGCTTCGACAAGCCGATCCTGCACGGCCTCTGCACCTACGGCCACGTCGGCCGTCATGTGATCAAGGCCTTCTGCGGCAATGATCCGCGCAAGTTCAAGAGCATCAAGGTGCGCTTCGCCGAGAGTGTGTTCCCGGGTGAAACCCTGGTGACGCGCATGTGGAAGGAGTCGGACAACCGCATCGTGTTCGAGACCAGGGTCAAGGAACGCGACAAGGTGGTGATCAAGAATGCCGCCGTGGAACTGTACGAGCAGATTCCGCAGCGCAAGGCCAAGCCCAAGGCGCAGGCGGCAGCGGCGGCCGTCGCTGCCGGCCCGGTGTCGGCCGATGTGTTCGCCGCCATCGGCAAGCACCTGGCCGCAACCAAGGGCCTGGGCGAGCAGACCAGGACCGTGTTCCAGTTCGACCTCAAGTCGCCGGACAGCGCCTGGATCCTGGACATGAAGTCCGGCGACGGCACGGTTAAGCAGGGCACGGCCGACAAGCCGGACGTGACGCTGGAATTGAGCGACGAGGATTTCGTCGCCATGTCCACCGGCAAGGCCGATCCGAACAAGCTGTACTTCGGCGGCAAGATGAAGGTCGGCGGCAACGTCATGGCTTCGCAGAAGCTCGGCTTCCTGCAAAAGATGGACCCGAAGCTGTTGAGCGAAGCCACTGCTGAGCGCGTGGCCAAGGGCGGCGGCGCGGCACCGGCGGCCGAGGCCGCGGCTCCTTCCGGCCCGACCGCGGCGGGAATCTTCGCCGCTATCGGCAAGCACCTGGCGGCGACCAAGGGCCTGGGCGAGCAGACCAAGACTGTGTTCCAGTTCCTGCTGAAGGAGCCGGACAGCGCCTGGGTGCTGGACATGAAGTCCGGCGACGGCACGGTGAAGCAGGGCACAGCCGACAAGCCGGACGTGACGCTGGAACTGAGCGATGCCGACTTCGTCGCCATGTCCACCGGCAAGGCCGATCCGAACAAGCTGTACTTCGGCGGCAAGATGAAAGTCGGCGGCAACGTCATGGCCTCGCAGAAGCTGGCCTTCCTGCAGAAGATCGATCCGAAGCTGTTGCAGGAGGCGGCCAGCGCGCCTGCCGCGGTGGCAGCCACGGTAGCTGCACCTGCTGCTACACCCAAGGCTGCGCAGAGCGGCGCGGTGTTCGCGGCGCTGGCGGAACGCCTCAAGTCCGCCGGCAAGAAGGACGTCAACGGTCTCGCCGGGCAGGTGCTGCTGTTCAAGGTGAGCGCGCCGGAAGCGAGCTGGGTGGTCGATCTCAGCGGCAAGTCGCCGAAGGTCGAGCAGGGGCAGAGCGACAAGGCTGCGACCGTGTTTGGCATTGCCGATGAAGACCTGGCAGCGCTGGCCAGCGGCAAGGCCGATGCGCGCGACCTGTACCAGCGCGGCAAGCTGCGCGTCGACGGCGATGTGCGCCTGGCGCAGGGGCTGTCGGTGTTCAGCAAGCTGATCTGAGGGAATGCGTAGGATGCAATGAACGAAGTGACGCATTGCTGGTCCCGACGCAAGCGATGCAATTCGCAAGAAGCGCTCATTGCATCCTACGGGGTTACGTCGAAATGCCGGAACAAGTTTTGAGAACGAAATTTTGAGTATCAGGAGACAACCATGAAGAACCGCGTAAACGTCATCGGCGTGGGCATGACCAAGTTCGCCAAGCCCGGCGCCAGCGCCGAGTACTACGAGATGGCGCGCGAGGCCGGGCAGAAGGCCCTGGCCGACGCCGGCATCCCTTACGATCAGGTCGAGCAGGCTTATGTCGGCTATGTCTATGGCGATAGCACCTGCGGCCAGCGTGCGGTGTACGAGCTGGGCCTGACCGGCATTCCGGTGGTCAACGTCAACAACAACTGCTCCACCGGTTCCACCGCGCTGTGGCTGGCGCGGCAGGCGGTGGAGAGCGGCGCCGCCGAATGCGTGCTGGCGCTGGGCTTCGAGAAGATGGAGAAGGGCGCGCTCGGCAACAAGTTCAACGACCGCGAGCCGCCGATGGGCCGCCACGCCCAGGTGATGGTCGATGCCCAGGGCATCAGCAATGCGCCGCCGGCGGCGCAAATGTTCGGCGGGGCGGGGCGCGAGTACCGCTGGCAGTACGGCACCAAGAAGGAGACCTTCGGCAAGATCTCGGAGAAGGCGCGCGACCATGCCAGCCGCAATCCCTACGCCCTGTTCAACCAGAAGCTGAGCCTGGCCGAGATCATGGCTTCGGAGGAAGTGTTCGATCCGCTGACCCGCTTCCAGTGCTGCCCGCCCACCTGCGGCGCCGGCGCGGCCATCGTCTGCTCCGATGCCTTCGCGCAGAAGCACAAGATTTTCAACCCGGTGTATATCGCCGCGCAGGCCATGACCACCGACTACGCCAGCAGCTTCGCACCGCTGAGCCTGATCAAGATGGTGGGCTACGACATGACCGTGCAGGCGGCGAAGCAGGTTTACGAGAAATCCGGCATCGGCCCGGAAGACATCGACGTGGTCGAGCTGCACGACTGCTTCACCGCCAACGAGCTGCTGACCTATGAAGGCCTCGGTCTGTGCCCGGAAGGCGGGGCGGAGAAGTTCATCTGGGATGGCGACAACACTTACGGCGGCAAATTCGTCACCAATCCTTCCGGCGGCCTGCTCTCCAAGGGCCATCCGCTGGGCGCGACCGGCCTGGCGCAGTGCACCGAGCTGGTGTGGCAGCTGCGCGGCACGGCCGACAAGCGCCAGGTGGAAGGCGCGCGCATCGCGCTTCAGCACAACTTGGGGCTGGGCGGGGCCTGCGTGGTGACGATGTACCGCCGGGATTGAATTCCCCATAAAAGGTCCGTTCGCCCCGAGTGTCCCCGAAGGGGACGTATCGAGGGGCCGAGATGTCCCTCGATACACGTTGCTTCGCAACGCACTCGCGACGAACGGGCCTTGTGGGGCGCATGGGGCTCATTCTTGTGGAGACGTGCCGCTCGTCTCTGGATAGGCTTATGCTGTGGCGCACGCCCGCGGGCGAATGCCAAAACTATAGAGACACACTGGAGGAGATGATGAGCGCGACCCCGGACAAGACCGACCTGCTGAATTGCGTCCTGCACTGGGAGCGCTCCACGCCGGATGCGGTGTACATGACCCAGCCCTATCCGGGCGGCAAGGTGGTGGA
>Ga0302314_10005386_pt1 | contig 23340 bp, 22 predicted proteins | sample III_Palsa_N2_3_FD_200533 | JGI IMG/M metagenome (GOLD analysis project Ga0302314, IMG submission 200533) | Peat permafrost microbial communities from Stordalen Mire near Abisko, Sweden - III_Palsa_N2_3 | ecosystem: Environmental > Terrestrial > Soil > Palsa > Peat permafrost | place: Sweden... | reverse complement strand
CTGGAGCAGGTGATCTTCCATCCCAGTTCGGCCCTGGCCCCCGGTCCCTCCACCCTGACCTGCCGGTTCACCGGCACGCTGAACGACAAGCTGCGAGGCTTCTACCGCTCCACCTTCACCGACGACGCGGGGGCGACCCACACCATCGCCACCACGCAGTTCGAATCGGTCGACGCCCGCCGGGCCTTCCCGTGCTGGGACGAGCCCGACCGCAAGGCGGTCTTCGAAGTGACACTGACGGTCGATCGCGACGTCGACGCCTTCTCCAACTCACCGATCGTGGACGTACGGCGGGTGGGCGACAAGAACGTCGTGCGCTTCTCGCCCACCATGAAGATGTCGACGTATCTGGTCGCCTTCATCGTGGGCCAGCTGGAGACCACGGAGACGGTCGACGTCGACGGGGTCCCGCTGCGCGTCGTCTTCACTCCGGGCAAGCGCCCACTGGCCGATTTCGCCCTGGCCATCGGCGCCTTCGCGCTGCGCTTCTTCGCCGAGTACTTCGACATCCCCTACCCAGGGGAGAAGGTCGACCTGGTGGCCATTCCGGACTTTGCTGCCGGGGCCATGGAGAACCTGGGTTGCATCACCTTCCGGGACACCGCGCTGCTGATCGATCCGTCCAGCGCGGCCCGGGCCGAACTGGAGCGGGTGGCCGACGTCGTGGCGCACGAGCTGGCGCACATGTGGTTCGGCGACCTCGTGACCATGGGATGGTGGGAGGGCATCTGGCTCAACGAGGCCTTCGCCACGTTCATGGAGACCCTCTGCGTCGACGCCTTCCGGCCGTCGTGGGACCGCTGGGTCGGGTTCGCCCCCTCCCGCGAGGCGGCGCTGGCCATCGACGGCGTGCACGCCACCCGGCCCATCGAGTACCCGGTCGGCCCGCCCAAGGAGGCCGAGGGGATGTTCGACCTCTTGACCTACGAAAAGGGCTGCGCCGTCCTGCGGATGCTCGAGCAGTACATCGGGCCCGAGGTCTTCCGTGACGGCGTGCGCACGTATCTGGCGGCCCACGCCTACGCCAACACGGTCACCACCGACCTGTGGGATGCACTGGAAGAGGCGAGCGGCGAGCCGGTGCGCGACGTCATGAACACGTTCATCCTCCAGGGCGGGCACCCGCTGGTCTCGCTGCGCGGCGAGACGCTCGCGCAGCAGCCCTTCTCCTACGGCGAGCCCCCCGACGGTGTCGAGTCGGCCATCGGCCAGGCCTGGAACGTCCCGGTGGCCGTGCGGACGCTGCCGCGGGACGGGTCCCAGCCGTCGCCGGCGACCAAGCTCGTCCTCGGCACCACACCGGTCCAGCTCGACGAACCCGGATCGGCCCTGACGGTGGTCAATGCCGGAGGGTGGGGAGTGTTCCGGGTGGGGTACGAAGTCGAGCACCGTCTGGCCCTGGCCGACCACCTGGCCGAGTTGACCCCACTGGAGCGGGCCAACCTACTGGCCGACACCTGGGCCACCACGCTGGCCGGGCATTCGACGCTCCAAGAGTTCCTGCTCCTGTCGGCCAAGCTGGGGCTCGAGTCCGACCCGACGCCGTGGGCCCCCGTCTCCGGGGCCCTCCACCTGGTCCGGCGCATCGTCACCGAAGGCGACCTCCCCGCACTGCGCCAGGCGGTGGCGGTGCTGGTCGGCGCCCAATTCCACCACCTCGGCTTCGAGGCGCAGCCCGGGGAGGGCGAGCGCACGCCGACCCTGCGCTCCCTCGCCATCAACCTCATGGGCACGGTCGGCGACGACGCCGGCGTGCGCGCCGAGGCGGCCCGCCGATTCGACGCATCACCCCTCGGGGGCGGCCACGGCGACCCGATCCCGGCCGACGTGGAGTCGGCCACGCTGGCCGTGGTGGCCCAACTCCTGCGGCCCGGCGACTATGACGCGTTGTTGGCGCGCTACCGCGCCGCCTCGACACCACAGGAGCAGATGCGCTCCCTCAACGCGCTCACCGCGTTCCCCGACGTCGACCTGGCCCTGCGCACGTTCGACCTCGCCATGACCGAGGTGCGGAGCCAGAACGGATGGATCGTCATCTCCGGGTTGCTGGCCAATCCCGTGGCGGGGCAGGCGGTCTGGGGTCGGATCAGCGAATCGTGGGACGCCATTCTCGAGCGCTTCCCCAAGAACGCCCACGCACGGATCGCCGAGGCGATCCCCGCGCTCTGCGGCGACGCCCGGTTTGCCGCCCGGGTCGTGCAGTTCCTCAAGGACCATCCCTTGGCATCGGGCCCGCGCCGTGTGGCCCAATCGGTGGAGCGCCTGGGCGTCAACGTGGCCTTTGCCGATCGCGAACGCGACCGGCTGGCCGACAGCTTGGGGGCGGTCGTCGCCGCCACCCGGACGGCGTGAGCCAAGAGACGGATGGCGCACGCGGCCACGCCGTGCCCTCGCGGCCGATGACCGGCACCGTGCCGCACCATGGCGCCGCAGCGTCGGCCCGCGTGCAAGATGTGGTCCGGGCGGCCCGCAAGACCCGTGGTTTCATGCCCGACGACGAGGGCGAGGCGTTGCTGCACGCCGCCTTGCGGGCGGGCGAGACGGTGCTCCCCGGGTCCGCCCCGCCGACCTTCGTGGAGATCGGGGCCTGGTGCGGCAAGTCCTCGCTCTACCTGGGAGCGGCCGCCGAGGCGACCGGCGCCATCCTGTTCTCCATCGACCACCACCGCGGCTCGGAGGAGAACCAGCCCGGCTGGGAGTACCACGAAGCCGATCTCGTCGACCCCGATTTCGGTCGGATCGACACCCTGGCCCACTGGCGGCGGGCGATCGGCGACGCCGACCTCGAAGGATCGGTCGTGGGCGTCGTGGGCGACTCCCCGACGGTGGCTGCACGCTGGACGCACCCGCTGGCGTTCTGCTTCATCGACGGGGGGCACGGCGAGGAGCCGGCCTGGGCCGACTTCTCGGGCTGGGCGCCCCGCGTCGTCCTCGGGGGCTGGTTGGCCATCCACGACGTCTTCCCCGACCCCACCGACGGTGGCCGGCCCCCCTACGACCTGTTCTGCGCCGCCCTCGCCTCCGGCGAATTCACCGAGGACGGCGCTTGCGGGAGCCTGCGCGTGCTGCGCCGGATCGGCCCGGCCGCTCGCTAAGGGCGCCCCACGGGGGGGGAGACTGAGGCCGCCCCTCGGGGCGCCCGGCTGCGGTCAGACCGCCGTGCACCCGATCGCCGCCGGCCCGGCGCAGTGGGGCTCGGCGAGGTCGAGCGCCGCCGGCAGGCATTCTCCCCGGAACAGCCCCGACGCCGGGGTCGTGTTGGAGAGGGCGTCGGCGGCCAGCACCATGGCGCCGAAGGTGTACGTGGTGCGCTCGTTCTCGGGAAACGTCTCTCTGTCGGGAAAGACCAGTCCCGTCCAGTAGGTGCCGTCGGGGAGCCGCAGGCCCTGACCGGCGACGAAGAGATCGCGGGCGTGCCCGCGCAGGCCCAGGGCGTCGAGGGCCAGGACACATTCGGCCGTCTCCGCCGCGGTGACCCAGTCGCCCGTCGAGACGCAGCGCACACCGAGCCCCTCCATGACGAAGGTCGACCAGCCCTCAGCCAGTCGGCGCCGACCCGCTTCGCCTTCCAGCGCCCCCGAGAGCATGGGGTAGTACCAGTCCATGGCGAACTCGACCTTGGGCGCGAAGGCGCCCGGGTGGTGCGCCACCGCATGGCCGAGACGCCCGGCCGCCAGCTCCCAATCGGGCCGGTCCTTGGCCAGGCACTCGGCGACGGCGACGGCGCAGCGCAGGGAGTGGTAGATGGAGGAGGACCCGGTCAAGAGCGCGTAACCCTCGGGGCGGCCGGACGCATCGACCGACCACAGAACCGAGCCGTCGGGCTGCTGCCAGCGCAGGATGAAATCGATGCCCGCCTCAATGGTGGGCCACAGCTCGCCCAGGAACTCGACATCACCGGTGATGAGGTGGTGATGCCAGGCTCCGGCGGCCAGGTAGGCGCAGACGTTGGTGTCGAGCCGCTGATCCTTCACGCCGGCACCCTGGTAGTAGTTGAACCAGCTCCCGTCGGGCAGCTGGCGGTCGGCCAGCCAGCGATAGGCCGCCCTGGCCTCCTTGGCGAGCCCGCAGGCCGTCAGGGCCATGGCCGCCTCCACGTGGTTCCAGGGGTCGCAGTGGCCGCCCTCGAACCACGGGATCATCCCGTCGGTCCGCTGCACGGCGGCGATGGCATGGGCCGTGGCCAGGACGTCGGAGGCCGAGAGCACCCCCGGCACCTCGGGGACCGTGCTCTTCTCGGACCGAAGATTCTCGGTGGTCATGCGGCCGCCCCGTGGTTGCGGGGTGCGGGCCCCTTGCGACCGGGTACCCCACGGGGCACGTTCGGCTTGGTCTCGGGCACGCCGGCCACCGCGCTCTGCGGCTTCGTCAGATAGAGCACGAGACTCTTCCCGATGAGCGGGCTGAGCACACGGTCGGCCGTCCTGGTCACGAAGGGCGCCTTGACGATGTCCCACACCAGCACCTTGTGATACGCCGCCACGGCCGGGTTGGTGTCGTTGGCCGGGCCGACCAGGCACCGCAACCACCAGTACGGCGAGTGCAGCCCATGCGCGTGGTGGAACCCGGTGGGCCGCAGGCCCGTCGAGGAGAGCCGCCGCTCGAGCGTGGAACGCCGGTAGATGCGCACGTGGCCGCCGGGGGTGTCGTGGTACTCGTCGGAGAGCGCCCAGTTGATCGCCTCCGGCCCGCAGCGGGGCACCGTCACCGCCATGGTCCCGCCGGGACGCAGCACCCGCGACAGCTCACGCATGGCGGCCACGTCGTCGGGAATGTGCTCGAGGACCTCCGAGGCGATGACGCGGTCGAAGGTCCCGTCGGCGAAGGGGAGAGCCAGCGCATCCCCCTGCACCGCCGTGGCGGGATGGTCCGGCGCCAGCTCCCCCGCCTCCACCATTGCCGCCACCGTGCCACGCACCTGGGCCACCTCTTCGGGACCGGCATCGAGCGCCACCACGGCTGCGCCGCGCCGGGCCGCCTCGAACGCGTGCCGCCCGAACCCACAGCCGAGATCGAGGACGAGATCGCCGGGCCGCACGCCGAGCTTGTCGTAGTCCACCGTCAGCATGGGACGTCCGTTCCCGTCGCAGTCGCCGTCGCAGCCGCAGCCGCAGCCGCCGTCGCTCCCGCCTGCGTCAGGGTCGGCGGCGCTCCCGGTAGGGGCCTCCCCTCGAGGAGGGCTTCGTAGCAGGCCGCCGTGCCGGCCGCCGTCACCTGCCAGGTGAAGCGGTTGATCACCCGTTCCCGCCCCGCCGCGCCCAGACCGGCCCGGAGGGCCGGGTCGTCGAGCAGCCGCGCGATGGCGCCGGCCAGTGCCCCGGGATCGTCGGGGGCGACCAACAGTCCCGTCTCCCCGTCGACGCCGACGACTTCGGGTAACGCACCCCCGGTGGTGGCCACCACGGCCACGCCGCAGGCCATGGCCTCGATGGCCGGCAGGGAGAACCCCTCGTAGAGCGACGGCACGACGGCCACCTCGGCCTGCCCGTACAGGCGGGCGAGCGCATCGTCGCTGATCCCGCTGACGCACTGCACGACGTCGGAGAGCCCGAGCCGCGTGATGGCCTTGTCGACCCGGCCGCCCTCATGGGGGCGACCGATGACGGTGAGCGTGACGTCGCGCTCGGTGCGCAATTTGGCGATCGCCTCGAGCAGGGGTACCAGCCCCTTCATCGGGACGTCGCTACTCGACGTCACCATGATCCGGCCCGGTTCGGGCGTGACGTCATCCATGGGACGGAACACCGTGTGGTCCACGCCGACCGGGACGACGGTCATGCGTTCGGGGCGCACCTGCATCTGCGCCGCGATGTCCTTGCGGGAGGACTGCGAAACGGTGACGACCGCAGGCAGCGCGCGCGCCACCCGGACCTGCATGCCCAAGAACCCGAACCAGCGGGTGGTGGTGAAGCGCTGCCACGGGTTCGTCGTATGCGAGAGGGCCAGCTGGCGGTCAACCGTTATGGGGTGGTGCAGGGTCGTCAGCAGCGGCCACCCGTCGTGGACGAGGCCGAGCATCCCGGTGCCGAGGCACTGGTTGTCGTGGACCACGTCGAAGTCGTCACGGCGCTCCGCCATCAAGAGGCGCACGCGCCGAGAGAAGGCCAGCGGCTCCCCGAACCCCGCAGTGCACATGATGCCGAACTCCACCCAGTCCTCGCGGCTCGTGAACTCGCGGAGGTGGGGGACCCGGAAGGGGTCCGGATCGCGGTACAGGTCCAACCCGGGCACGGGCGTGAAGCCCACCCCGGGGTCGAGCTCGGGCCAGGGCGGCCCGGCGAACACCTCGACCGAGTGCCCCAGGGCCACCAGCTCGCGGGTCAGATGCCGGGTGTAGACCCCTTGACCACCGCAGCGGGGATTGCCCCGGTAAATGAGGAAGGCGATGCGCAAACCACCAGGCTGCGGCGGCGCCGCGGGGACATGGGGCGGGATCTCGATGTGGCGTGAGCGCTCCCAGCTCTCCTTGGTCTCGATCCACTTCTGACGGGGAGTTTTAGGCACAGGGTGTTCCGACACATCCAACCATGGCCGCATAGCCTCCCCGAACCCCCGGCCTCGGCGCAAACGGCGCCTGTATTCGTGCCTCGGGGATGGTCACGGGAGACCGAACCACCCCAAGACGGTCAGCACCACGAAGACCGAGGCCACGGCGGCGACCGAGAGGATCGAGATGCCACCGAGCCAGCGGGCCCAGGGCCCGTTGGCCGCCGCCCCGAGGAGGGAACGCCGGTTGGCCAGCACCAGGATCAACACCAGGGTCATGGGGGTGATGACGCCCTCGAGGACCTGGGTGTTCAGAATGAGGGTGATGAGGTTGCCCGGAACCAGCACCACTGCCGCCCCGACCAGGATCTGTGCGGTGAACAGGCCCAGGAACAGGGGGGCCTGCCGGAAGCTCGACGACACCGACCGCTCGACCCCGATCGCCTCGGCCACGGCGTAGGACGTCGACAGGGGCACGACGGCGGCGGCCAGGGCCGACGCACCCAGAAGCCCGAGCCCGAACAGCACCTCGGCCGCCGGTCCGGCCACCGGCCGCAGGGCGTGGGCGGCGTGGGCGGCCGAGGTGAGGGGGCCCGAGCCCCCGATGGTGGCGCCGGTGGCCACAATGATCGACATGGCGACGAAGGCCGCCAGGATCGCCCCCACGATGGCGTCCACCCGCTGGAACCGGTACTCCTCCGGCTTGACCCCCTTGTCCACCACGGCGCCCGCTTCGTACAGCTGGATGTACGGCGTGATGGTGGTGCCGATGAGGGCGACGGCGAGGAGGAGGAACGACTTGCTGGCGATGAAGTGGGGCCACAAGGTGTTGGACGCGACCTGGTGCCAGTTGGGGTGGCCGAGCAACGCGGCGATGGGGTAGGCGACGAAGACGATGGTCAAGAGGAGGAAGACGCGTTCGGCGTAGCGGTAGGACCCGAAGAGGACCAGGGACCAGATGGCAACGGCGGCGATGGGAACCGACAGGTAGCGCGAGACGCCGAAGAGGTCGAACGCAGTGGCGATCCCTCCGAACTCGGTCACCATGAGACCGATGTTGGCCACGGCGAACGCGGTGACGGCGAAGGCCGTCATGCGCAACGGGAACTCCTCACGGATGAGCGCGGCCAGCCCCTTGCCGGTGTGGACGGCCAGTCGGGCCACCATCTCCTGCACGACGACGTAGGCGATGGTGATCAACACCATGAGGAAGAGGGTGCGGTAGATGAAGTCCGAACCGGCAGAGGAGTACGTGACGACGCCACCGGCATCGTTGCCGGCGGCCGCCGCGATCAGTCCGGGCCCGGCCGCGGCCAGATAGACCAGGCCCCGCCGGTGAACCGGTGGTCTCACGTCAGAAGTTTGGGGAAATGGAATCTGCCCTTGGTCGGGACCAGCGCATCGAGCACGTCATCGGCCAGGATCCGCCCGATCGGTGTCCCGTCGTCGTCCACCACGACCAGCGACAGTCGCCGCGCCTCGACCAGCTGCCCCGCCACCTCGCCCGCCGACGCGTGCGGGCGCACGGTGACCACGTCCTCGTCCTCGAGCAGCGATGAGATCCGGGTGTCGGGCGACGTGCGCATGGTGAGCAGGATCTTCAGCAGCGTGATGTCACCCACCAGCGAGCCCTCCTTGTTCACCACGGCCACCGCGTCGAGGTCGACGTCGTGGCCGCGGGCGTCGGCCAGACGATCGACGACCTCGGTCACGGTGTCGTCCGTCGTGCCTACCACGAGGGTCGACGTCATGATGCCCCCAGCCTCGTCCTCGGGATAGCCGAGAAGCTCCCGCAACGCGGCGGCGGACTTGGGATCCATGCGCCGCAACAGCTCGCCGCGGGTCGTCGCCGGCAGGTCACGGAGGGCGTCGACGGCCTCGTCGGGCTCCATGGCTGCCAAAAAGCGCGCCGCCTCGTCGGGATCGGACTCCCGCAAGAGCTGTTCGAGGTCGTCGGGCTGCATCTCCTCGAGGGCATCGGCAGCCTCGTCCGCGCTCAGGGCCGCCAGCAGCTCCTGGCGCTCGTCGCGGCGAAGGTCCTCGAGCAGGTCGGCCAGCTCGCCGGGGCGCAGCCGGTGCAGCCCTTCGTGCGTGGTCTTGAGGCGGACCTGGGTGGCCCCGTCGACCGAATCCGTCGACTCGCCGAAGGGCTGGATGGCCGCCCAGTCGATGACCCGGTCCGGGGTGGGGAGCGGGCGCCACCGGCGCGGCCCGAGCCGGCGCAGCAGCGTGGCCGTCGAGACGTCCGCTCCGACCAGCCGTATACGGCCCAGCACCTCGGCCAGGTAGAGATCGGCGGCGCGGATGACCTGTACGCCGTCGACGTCGACCAGCTGGTGGTCGAGGACGTCCTTGGCCAGGAGTACCTCGCCGGGGCGGCGCACCACGTCCTGGAGGTCGAGCTTGGCCGAGCGCAACAGCACCTCGGCGTGCGCGATCCGATCGATTGCCGAGGCGGGGACGAAGGCCAGCCGGCGCCCCACCCGGATGATCAGCCCGCTGACCGGTGGATAGGTCTGGCCGTCGGACCAGCGGGTGACGATGTCCTCGAGCCGGCCGATCTCCTGGCCGGTCTGATTGGTGACCGGCCGGCCGAGGATGCCGGCCAGGGACACGATGGAGTCGAAGACCCCCTCGGACGCCAAAATGCGGCGGGTCCGCCGCCGGCGCTGGTGCGCCGGCCGTTCGGGCGTGTCACGACGGCGGGGAAGGGTGAGGCCGGTACGGCCCGGCGAAGACAAGGATGAGGCCAAGGTGCTACCTCCTGTGCGGCGCCTCTGTCGGCGGTCAGGTGGGAAGGGACAGAGCAATGCCCCGGCGCCATGAAGCTTCCGGGAGCGGGGATGGCCGGCACCTCTTCACCGCCGATGCCCGTGGCGAAATCCGGACGGGCCGCAGGGAGAGCAGCAGCTCAGCCGGCGAGGGCGGGGCGAGGCGTGCCGGCAGTGCTACTGGGAGGTTCGTCACTGCGCATGGTCACACCTCCTTCAGCTCGAGCCCCTGTGCGGAGGCGTCAACGCACCACGTCGGTGCCCCATTCTACCGCCCGCCGGCATACAGAGGGGCAGGCAGTACCGTGACGTCCATGGACTTGACCTACCCGCCCGAAGCCGAGGAGTTCCGCGGTGTGATCAGGGCTTGGCTGACGGAGAACCTGCCCGAGGGTTGGGGCACGCCGGGGTTCTCCCTCACACCGGCCGAGCGGGCTGCCTTCAACCAGCAGTGGACGGCGACCCTGTTCGCCGGCGGATGGATCTGCGCCAGCTGGCCCACCGAGTACGGCGGCAAGGGGCTGACCCTCCTCCAGCAGGTCGTGCTGAACGAGGAGTTCGCCCGGGCGGGCGCGCCGCTACGGGCCGACTTCTTCGGCGACACCCTGGTCGGTCCCACGCTCTTGCAGTGGGGAACCGAGGAGCAGAAGAAACAGTTCATCCCGAGCATCCTCAACGGGACGATCGCCTGGTGCCAGGGGTTCAGCGAGCCCGACGCGGGGTCGGATCTGGCCAGCCTCACGACGAGGGCCGAGCTCGACGGCGACGAATGGGTCATCAACGGGCAGAAGGTGTGGACCACCCAGGCGCGCCGCGCCGACTACGTCTTCCTCCTGGCTCGCACGGACCCCGACGTCCCCAAGCATGCGGGCATCTCGTATCTCCTCGTCCCGATGAAACAGCCCGGCGTGGAAGTGCGGCCCATCGAGCAGATCGACGGCTCGGCCGAGTTCAACGAGGTCTTCCTGACCAACGTGCGCTGCCCCAAGGAGAACGTCATCGGGGGCGTGAACAACGGATGGAAGGTGGCCATGACCACCCTCGGGTTCGAACGGGGCACGTCGGCGACCACCGGCTATCGCCGCTTCCAAAAGGAGTTCAACGAGATCCTCCAGTTGGCCCAGGCCCGCGGGGCCAACCGCGATCCTCTGATCCGACAGCGACTGGCGCGGTCGTGGTCGAAGATCAAGATCATGCAGATAAACGGGTACCGCACCTTGACCGACGCCCTGCGCGGCACCAACGTCACCGCCGCCCTGGGCGCCACCAACAAGATGTTCTGGTCCGAGGCGCACCAGGAGACGATGCTGCTCGCCATGGACATCCTGGGTCTGGACGGCCAGATCCTCCTGGGCCAGGCGGGCCGCGCCGGACAGGACGGCGAGGCGGGGCAGGACGGCGAGGCGGGCGAGGACGGCCCGGGGATGCTGCTCCCGGGCGCCCGGCACGGTCGGGCCGACTACCCGGTCAACAACCTGCAGTCGCTCTTCTTCTTCTCGCGGTCGGAGACGATTTGGGGCGGCTCGGCCGAAATCCAGCGGAACATCGTCGGTGAGCGGGTGCTCGGACTTCCCAAAGAGCCCAAGCCCTCATAGCCGGCGGCCGGAGACGAGCGTCGCCTCGTAGTGCACCGGGACCCGGCCACCGGCCTCATCGATCCGGCGGCGCAGGTCCGCCAGCAGGTCCGCCAACTGCGCCGGAGGCAGCGTGTGGTGATCGCTGTGCGTGCCGGCGAGCTCGATCCATTCCTCGCTCGAATAGTCGACGTCGTGGCCGAAGACCTCGATCGCCACGTCGTCGAACTCGCCGGTTCTCCGGAAGGATTCGGCGACCGACTCGTACATCGCCACGTCGCGTCGCCCGATGAGCACGGACTGCGTGCCCAGTGCCGGCGCATGGCGGGCGTACGCCGCCTCGAGCGCCGGGCGCACCGAGGGGCCGGGATGGGCTTGGTTCCAGAAGAGGCCGATGCGGCCGCCCGGCCGTAGGGCCGCGGCGGCCTTGAGCGGTCCGCGCTGCGGGTCGACCCAGTGCCAGGCCTGGCCCGCGGTCAGGAGATCGAAGCGGCGGTCACCCGGATCCCACTCCTCGATGGTGCCCTCCACGACCGACACGCCATGGCGGCGGGCCACGGCCGCCATGCGCGGGTCGGGCTCCAGACCGAGGACGTCACACCCCCGTTCGGCGAACAGCCGGGCCGCGATGCCGGTGCCACACCCCACGTCGAGCACCGTGTGCGGCCCCGGCGCCAGGAGGAAATCGATGAGCGCGGCGGGATACTGCGGGCGGACCCGGTCGTAGAGCTCGGCGTCGTCGCCGAACGAGCCAGCCCGGCGCCGGTCGCGGTAGAGCCCCCAGTCCTCAGCCACGGCCCGTCCCCATCAGAAGTTCGGGACGTACCCTCCGCTGCCCAGCGAGGAGCTCTCGTCCATGCTCAAAGAATCGTCCAGACCGCCGATGACCTCGGTCACCCATTCCAGGCGGTCCCGCAGAATTCGCTCCACCCCGCCCGACAGGGTGGCGGAGCTGACGGCGCACGAGCTGCACGCCCCTTGGAGCTGCACCTCGACGACACCGGTTTCCACATCGGCCCGGACCAGCATCAGGTCGCCCCCGTCGGCCTGTACGGCCGGCCGCATGAGGTCGATGATGTCCTGGAGCTTGCTCAGGCGCTCGGCGCGTTCGGCATCGCTCAACTCGGTCTCGGTATCGGGCACCCCCCCATTCTGCCGTGCCCGGGGGCTTTCCGTGACCGCCGGCCCGGCGGCAGGTCGCCGGGAGGTCGGCGACAGGTCGGCGACAGGTCGGCGACAGGTCGGCGACAGGTCGGCGACAGGTCGGCGACAGGTCGGCGAAAAGGCTGTCAGTCGAGCCCGATGGGGACCGGCACCTCTCCCTGGATCACCGGGTTGACCAGCTCTCCGATCCCCTCGATCTCTATGCGGACCACGTCGCCGTCGTCCAAGAAGCGCGGGGGATCGAAACCCGCCCCGACCCCGGCCGGCGTGCCGGTGGCAATGACGGTGCCGGGCTCCAGTGGGAACGCCGTCGTGAGGTACTCGATCAGGGCGGCGCAGCCGAAAATGAGATCGGCCGTCGTGGAATCCTGCCGCAGGTCGTCGTTGACCCAGGTGCGCAGGGCCAGACGGCCAGGGTCGGCCAGCTCGTCGGTGGTGACCAGCCAGGGACCGCACGGCGCGTGCGAGTCGAAGGACTTTCCCATGGTGAAGGTCGGTGTGCGCCACTGCCAGTCCCGCGCGCTGACGTCGTTGATGATGGTGAACCCGGCCACCACCTCCATGGCCCGGGACGCCGGGATGTGCTGGCAGCGCCTTCCGATCACCATGGCCAGCTCGCCCTCGTAGTCGACCATGGTCGACACCTGCGGCAGGACGATGGGGTCACCCGGCCCGGTGATCGACGTCCGCTGCTTGTTGAACCAGTACTGGTACTCGGGAGGCTCGCGGCCCATCTCCGCCACGTGGGCGCGGTAGTTCATGCCGATGGCCAGGATGGCCGGGGGCTGGGGGACAGGCGCATGCCGCCGCACCGAGGCGAGCGGGTGGCGGGCGGCCTTCCCCGACGCCGCCTGACGGGCGCGGTCGAGCGCGGCGGGGCCGAGGGCGAGCAACTCCGCCATGTCGACCGGGAGCCCGACTGCGGGGTCGCTCAGGTCGACGACCTCGTCGCCCACCACGAGGCCGGGGCGAGGCCAGCCGATCAGTTCGGCCGTCGTACCGCGTCCGGGGTCGGAGGTGAAGCTGATGAGTCGCATGGATTCCTCTCAGGTTCCGCGAGGCCGGTCAGGGTGCGCAGGACTGCAATGCTGCCAGGGCGCGGCCGCCCCATGAGGCCGCCACGTCGGGCCAGCGGTCGGGCGTCTCGACGATCTCCCCGGCCTCGAACCACAGTTCCTCTTCGACCGGGTCGAGCACCTGGCGGATCGGCCCGATGGCGGTGGGGTCGGCCTCGACCCGTTGCCGCAGCGCATCGACCGCCCGCCACATCGACTCGCTGGAGAGCTCTTTGGGCACGAAGGGCGGCGGACCGGCGGCCGTGCGCACGAAGGCGGGCACGTAGACGCTCACACACGGGCTGCCCAGCGCGACATAGGCCCGCAACGGCGCGCCGGCGGCCAGCTCTGTGGGCAAGACGGCGATCAGGGAGGCCGCGGTGACGCTGCGTCCCGGGAGATGCATGCAGACGCTGACCCCGCTCCCGCTCCCGCTCCCGCTCCCCGGCTCGGTCCCGCTCCCGGACCCGGTCCCGCTCTCCGGCCCAGGCCCGCCCGGCCGCGGGGGTGGTTGGGCCGGGCCCGCCGTGCCGGGCGCCCCCCACGGCCCGTTGCCGTGGTCGCGCAGGTGGGCCGCGGTGGCGGCCGGGCTGAGACCGCCCGCCGTGGCCCGCTGCCCGTCGAGGAACGTGCGGCTCGCCGCCAGCCGGAGCTCGGCCGAGTCGGTCGGCGCGTCGGGGTCGCGGAATCGGCCGAAGTCGGCGCCCGGTTCGAGGTCCGGTGAGCCGCGCGTCCAGCCCGATCCCACGCTGAGCCGGTTGCTGATGGCCGTGCCGCGGGGGAACGGAGCAGCCGCGAAGTCGGTGCCGGACGTATCGAGCACGAAGGCCTGCCGCGGATCCGCGATCAGGAACGACGAGTCGTACGCCTCCTGGTGGGCGGCGTCGGCGATCCCGCCCTGGCCGTGTGTGGCGAGGAGGTCGACCAGAATGTCCAGCGCCTCCTCGGCGCTGCGAGCCCGCTCCAGCCCGAGGCGCACCATGTCCATGCCGATCAGCCGGGGGCGGGCCTGCGCCACGTCGTGCACTGTGGCCACGCGTTCGTTGCCGATGGCCACCCCGAACTCGTTGACCCCGTGCTCGGCCCCCCACAGCCACGTCGGGCAAGACAGCAGGGCGGCGTGGGCCCCGGTGTCGCCTATGGAGAGGTACTGCGTGCGCAAGATGCACCCGGCGGTGGGACGGCGCCCGAACGGCACGGCGAGTTGGACCTCGCCCACCGGCCGGTCCGAATTCTTGGCGAAGACCATGCCCCCCACGCCCGGTCCGCACAGCGTGTCGCACATGGATGCAGCATACGGAGCGTGACTATGGTGACGGAGGTGGAAGTCCGTCAGGTCCTGACGCTCGACGAGATCGATCTCTCTGACATCGAGTTCTGGGCCCGCCCGTGGGCCGAGCGCGAGGGGGCCTTCGCTCTGTTGCGCCGGGAGCGACCGCTGGCCTTCTTCGAGGAGCCCGAGCTCCCCAGCGAGCTCACGCTCGTCATGCCCAAGGGGCCCGGCTACCGCGCCGTCACCCGCCACGCCGACGTCGCCGAGGCCAGCCGGCACCCCGAGATCTACCGGTCCGGGCAGGGCGCCACCAGCATTCCGGACATGCCCGAGGAGATGCTGGAGTACTTCGGCTCCATGATCAGCACCGACAATCCCCGCCACGCCCGCTTGCGCCGCATCGTCTCGGCCGCCTTCAACCCGCGCATGATCAAGCGGATCGAGGAGCATATCGAGGTGGTGGCCGGCTCGGTGATCGACCGGGTGGCCGGGCTCGGCGGGTGCGACTTCGTCGTCGAGGTGGCGTCCCGGCTCCCGCTCGAGATCATCTGCGAAATGATGGGCATCGGCCCGGCCGACTACAACACCGTGTTCAACGCCTCCAACATCATTTTGAGCCAGGGTGACCCCGAGTACGTCCCCGAAGGCGCCGACCCCCTGGTGGCCTTCATGACGGCAGCGCAGGACCTCACCGCCCTCATGGCCGAGCTGGCGGAGACCCGGCGGGTCAACCCGACCGACGACGTCACCTCCGCCCTGGTCAACACCAACATCGACGGCGAATCGCTCACGGCCGCCGAGGTGGCCTCCTTCTTCGTCCTCCTGGTCGTGGCGGGGAACGAGACGACCCGCAACGCCATCAGCCACGGCCTGCTGGCCCTGACCGAGCACCCGGACCAGCGGGCGCTGTGGCAGGCCGACCCGGCCGGGATCGCGGCCACCGGCGTCGACGAGATCGTGCGCTGGGGCTCCCCCGTCATCTGGATGCGCCGCACCGTGGCCGAGGACACCGTGCTCGGCGGGGAGGAGTTGCACCCGGGCGACAAGCTGATCCTGTTCTACAACTCGGCCAACCGCGACGAGGACGTCTTTACGGACCCCTACCGCTTCGACGTACGCCGGAGCCCCAACCCCCACGTCGGGTTCGGCGCGGCGGGGCCACACTTCTGCCTGGGCGCCCACCTGGCCCGCCAGGAGATCGACGTGATGTTCCGGCAACTCTTCGAGCGCCTGCCCGACATTGAGAGCGCGGGTGAGCCGGATCGGCTCCGCTCGTCATTCATCAACGGGATCAAGCATCTTGATTGCGCGTTCACCCCGGTGGCGCCCACGCGCTGAGCGGGGCGGCGTCGGGGTCCGGCGGCGGCGTCGGGGTCCGGCGGCGGGGTCGTTCAGTCGTTGCTTTCGAACTCATGGAAGGCGGCGAGGGCCCGCGGGCCCCAGACCAGCCCCGGTCCTCCGTTCATCATGATGGCGACGCCGATCAACACCGTCACCTCGCTGACCGTGGCCCCGCGGTGGGCCGCACCCCGCGCGTGGGCGCTGATGCAGCCGTCACACTCACGCGTGATGGCGATGGCCAGCGCAATGAGTTCCTTCATCCGGTTGGACAACGCCCCGTCGGCCATCGCCGCCGTGTGCATCGCCCCGTAACCGGAGATGACGCCCGGTATGGCCTTGCTCAGCTCGCGGTAGGGCGCCCGGAGATCCTCGGTGACCTGATGAAAATGTTCCATGGGTCATGCTGGCACGTCAGGCGGAGTGGGACGCTCGCGCCAGCGCGGCGAGCACCGCCGCGGCCAGAATGTCCTGCAGCCGGGCGAAGTCGGCGTCGAGCTGGGCGGGCGAGTGGGCGGCGAACCTCCCCCCTGCCTCGCTCGCTGCAAAGCCGAGCACCGCAGTGACCAGCAGGCGTTCCATCTGCACCACGTCGTCCTCGGCCAACCCGGCCTCCCGCAGGGCGGCATAGACGACCTCGCGCGTCCGACGGGCCCCGGGGGTCACCGCAGCCCGCTGCAGGAGGAGCGGGAAGATCTGCGGATGACGCCGGGCGGCGGCGCGGGTGCCGCGGGCCAGCGCACTCAGACGGTCAGGCCACGCGGCGGACGGGTCCGGCAGCGGGACGTCCAACAGGATGCTCTCGACCACGCCGTCGAGCAGGTCGGCCTTGTTGGCCACGTGCCGGTAGAGGGCCATGGGGGTCACCCCGAGGCGATCGGCCACGGCCTGCATGGTCACCGCCGCCAACCCCTGTTCGTCGGCCAACTCCAGGCTCGCCGCCAAAATGGCGGCACGGTCGATCTGGGCCGGTCGTCCCACGGGCGCCAGTATCGCCCAGCGAACCCGTCAGTCCGAGACGGTCGGTTGGATCGGGACCGCTCAGTCCGCTCGGTCCGATCGGGACCGCTCAGTCCGAGCAGACCGTTCAGTCCGAGCCCGCGCCCCGCGGCCCCCGGGCCCGGACCTCCTCGACGGACGTCATGGCGTCGCGCAGCTCTTGAATCCAGTCCGCTTCGTGCTGCGCCACCAGGCGGACGGTCCATGCCAGAGCCTCACTACGGCTCCGCGCCACACCGGCGTCGATGAGGGTGTCCAGCACCCGGCGGTCGGCCAGGCGCAGCCTGGTCATGACCGGGACCCCGGCCGTCGTGAAGAGCACCCGTGAGCCGCCGCACTCGGCACCCCACGAGACGGTGCGGCGGAAGGCGGGCTGGGCCTCCTCGGCGATGCGCATGCGGGCCCCGCGGCTGTCCTCGCGAAAGCCGCTGATCCGGGCCTGCTCGGCGACGGCCACCTCTTCCTCGCTCGCCCCCTCGGGGAGCTGGGGGGGCGCCAACCTCCCGACGACCTGCAACTCGTCGGGGTCGACCTCAATGCTGGCCGGACCTTCGAACCACCCGTCGGGGATGCGCCCGGCGAACCAGGCGCCGATGAGCCGTTCCTGTTCCGGGCCGAACGGCGGTGCGCCGCCGGCGCGGCGGCGGCCCCCACGTCGGCCTGACCATGGGGCTTCCGATGATCCTGCGTGTTCTGATTTCATGATTACATCATTACACACTTACGTAATCTGTGCAACGGACCGCAACGGACCGCCGTTTGAGCCTTCGGCCTTCCCGACCGTGAGGGAGGGCGGTGGGCGAGAGCGCCGGGGGTCAATTCTCGACTGGTACGAGATCTGGTACCACTCAAAAAATGATCCACGCGAGCACGGGTCGCACCCGGGGACGGGTTTCATGCCAGACCATCGTGGTCATTTGTATCTGTCGTATGCATATAAGTTATACTTATGAACCATGCGCATCCTTCTGACCGAGGGCGCCGGCCTCACATCCCGGCAAGTGGCCACCCGCCTGGACCACCTGGGGCACGATGTCTCGGCGGCCGTCTCCGATCCGTTGTGCCTGGCCCGTTTCACCCGCCACGTCCGCGCGTTGCACCGCGTCCCCGACTTCGGGTCGGCGCCTCTGGTCTGGTTCGATCGCGTGCTCGACGTCGCCGCCAGGTCCCACATCGACGTGATCTTCCCCACCCAAGAACAGGTCACGGTGCTCTCGCATCAGCTTCCCCGCCTTCTCCGGGCAGGCCTGGTCACCGCGGTGCCGCCCTTCGCCTCCCTCGAACAGGTGCAGGACAAGCTCTCGGCCCTGCGCACGCTCGCCCGGCTGGAAGTGCCCCAACCGCGCACGGTCGTCGTGCAGGACCCATCGGACGCGGCTGGCTGGAACAGCTTCCCGGCCTACGTGAAGGCCCCGGTGGGAACCGGCTCGACCGGGGTCCGGCGCGTCACCGATGCGGAGGGCCTGGCCGAGGCGGTGCGTCATTTCATCGCCGCCGGAGCGCGTACGGATGGGGGCGTACTGGTGCAAGAGGCGCTCACCGGTACCTTCGTCATGGCTCAGTGCATCTTCGACACCGGATCCCTCGTCGCGTTCCACGCCAACCAGCGGGTGCAGGAAGGGGCCGACGGGAGCGCCGCGGCCAAGGTCAGCGTTGACGCTCCCGGCCTGCGCGCCGAACTGGCCCGGCTGGGTCAGGCGCTCGACTGGCACGGTGCCCTGTCGGTCGACGCCATCGTCGTCGATGCCCAGGCCTACGTCATCGATGTGAACCCCCGGCTGGTCGAGCCGGGCAACGCCCTCGCCGCGGGAACCGACATGGTCTCCGCACTCCTCGCGGTGGCGATGCGGACGCCGGCCGCCGCGACTGCGTCTCCTCCGCCCCGGGAAGGCGTCCGCACCCACCAGTTCCTCATGGCGCTGCTGGGCGCCGCCCAGCGCACCGGACGGCGCCGGAGCGTGCTGGCCGAGATCGTCCCGCGCCTCCGACGGCGCGGCGTCTACGCCCGTTCCACCGAGGAACTGCTCCCCTGGAGGGGGGACTGGCGGACGGTGGTCCTCCCCGTGGCCGCTGCCCTGGCCACCCTGGTCCGACCCTCGATGTGGCGCGCCTTCACCGAGGGCGCGGTGTCCCGCTACGCTCTCACGGCGCCAGGGTGGCGCCAACTCCGGGACGTCGCTCCCCTCCCCGGACCCGCTACAGCTTCAGTTTGAACCCGCGGTGGGACGGCTCGAAGCCGAGCCGCTCGTAGAAATGGTGCGCCTCGGGTCGCGCGATGTTCGAGGTGAGCTGGACCCGGTAACACCCCAGCTCCCGGGCCTGCTGGACGGCAGCGCGCATCAGCACCCCTCCGATGCCGTTCCCCCGGTGATCGGGATGCACGTGCACCGACTCCACCTCGGCACAGAGCCCACCCCTGTTCTGGAGGTGGCGGAAGACGATGAGCTGGCAGACCCCGACGACCTGACCTCCTACCTCCGCCACCAGGACGCGGCCCGGGCCCCGGTCGATCTCGGCCAGCGCGGAAAGGTACGAGGCGGGGTCGCCCGGATCCTCCTTCCCCTCGACCAGCGATCCGTGGGTGAAGAGCTCCACAATGCGGGGGACGTCCGTGTCGACGGCCTGGCGGACGACCACGTGGTCGGCCGCGTCGGCGGCTGCAGCGGCTGCGTCGCCCGCGTTCATTGCGGGCCCAGGATTCGATCGATGTCGGCCAGATGATGGATCATCTCGTGCACGGTGTGGTGCGCCACCCACTCCACGTCCCGTCGTGCTGGTCCGGGAAAATTGTAGATGAGCGGCCGGGCCCACTGATCCTCCCTGAGACCGTCGAACGCGTGGGCCAGCAAATCGGCCCCCATGACGATCTGATCGGCCACCGCGGTGGGCGACTGGACGCTGTAGCGGTCGAACGCCACGCGTTCCTCCCGGTACATGGGCTTGAAGGACGGCTCGTCCTCCACCAGCGCGACGTAGAGCCTGTCGCGCTGCATCAGCAGCACGTCGCGGACGTGGCAGGCGTACTCGAGGGGTGACCACTCTTCGGGGAGGCGGCGCGCGCCGAGGTCGTCCGACGCGGCCTCCACGCGCCGGGCCACGGCACGCCCGTCGGCGCGCATGGTCGCCGGCAACGCAGGGCGTGCCAGGGCGCCGTAGGTAAAGCCGCACTGCGCGCACGTGGTCATGCGGCCCCATTGTGGCGCAGCGCCCGCGCCCACGCGCGGGGCTCCTCGCCCCGCCGGGAGTCGGGACACGAGGGGACCAAGGATCCCGGCGAACCGGCTCGGCCAGGGCGCTTAGGGTGGTGCGCACCCAAAATGACGGCCCTGCGCTTCTCCTTCGATCCGATCCGCTCGTGCGTCTGGGTCGACGCGCGTTCCAGTTTGCTGCCCATCAAGACCCAGACACGCGGACTGCGGGGGTGGATCGACGTGGCCCTGCGCCCTGATGGCGCAGTGGACCTCGACGTCCCGGTCCAGGGCCGACTCGAGATCTCTGTCGACCGGCTGTCGTCGGGGAACCAGCTCTACGACCGGGAGTTGAGGCGGCGCATCGATGCCCGCCGGCACCCGCTGATCATCGGTCAGATCACCGGGGTACGCGCCGCGGAGGTGGAGGGGCGCTACCGGGTCGCCGGCGACCTGTCGTTCCACGGGGAGACGCGGGTCTTCGAACATGAGATGACGATCGCGGTGGACGGAGAGTCGACCATCGAGCTGAGGGGCGACAGGGTCTTCGACATCCGAGAGTTCGGGATGAAGCCGCCGAGCATGCTGATGCTGAAGGTGTACCCCGAGGTGGCGGTGCGGGTCGAGCTCTACGGCGGCCGGGAACCATGACGGTGTGGAACGGTCCGGACGGGTACTGGGCCAGCGACGATCCCGATCGGCTCGACGTGGCCGTGGTGCACGAATGGCTCTCGACCTTGAGCTACTGGGCCCAGGCGCGGCCGCGGCACACGACGGAAAGGGCGATTGCCCGCTCCCTCAACCTGGGCCTCTACGACGCCGGTGGGACCCAGGCGGGGTTCTGCCGGTGGGTGACCGACGGCGCCACATTCGCCTGGCTCTGCGACGTGTTCGTCGATCCCGACCATCGGGGCCACGGCCTGGGGACCTTCCTGGTCCGGATCGCCACGGGGCACCCCGAGGTGCAGGGCCTCCGTTTCCTCCTCGGGACCAAGGACGCGCACGAGCTCTACCGCAAGTTCGGGTTCGACTCCCCCGTGCACCCCGAGCGGCTGATGGAGGTCCGGCCCGACCTGGCCGGGCCGGCTTGATCGGAGCGCCGGAGCAGCGCGCCCCGATCCGCGTCGACTCAGGCGATCGACAGGCCCCCGTCGACCACCACCGTCGCTCCGGTCATGAAGCTGGCTGCGTCGGAGAGCAGGAACACCACGACCGAGGCGATCTCCTCCGGTCGGCCGATACGGCCGAGAGGTGTCCGCACGGCCAGCGACTCGAGGTACCCCGGTCGGCACAGGTCGGTCATCTCGGATTCGAAGAAACCCGGAGCCAATGCGTTGACGCGAATCGAACGACGTCCCGACCACTGGGCCGCCAGGTCCCGGGTCAGGCCGAGCAGTCCCGCTTTGGACGTCGCATAGGCCGCCTGCGGGAGCTCGGCGCTCGTGAGCCCGATGATGCTCGACACGTTGACGATCGAGCCGCCGGAGGTCATGGCCGCGGCGGCGGCCTGCGCCGTCCAGTACGCCCCCATGAGGTTCAGGTCGAGCACGGCGCGGAACTGCTCGGGCGATTCGGACAACGCCGGTATGGCCGTGGCCACACCGGCGTTGTTCACGAGGCCGTCCACGCGGCCGAAGGCCTCCGTGGCGCGCCGCACCAGCCGCTGGCAGTCCTCGACAAGAGTGATGTCGGTCGGCACCACGAGCGCCCGGCGGCCGATCCCCTCGACGGCCAGCGCCGTCGCCTCGAGCATCTCCGTGCGCCGGGCACCGATGACCACGTCGGCGCCCGCCTGGGCGACCGCGACCGCGACGGCGGCACCCAAACCCGAGGACGCGCCGGTGACGACCACCACGCGGTCCTCGAGCCCGAACGCATCCAAGACCCATGTCACCGCCCCTCCCTTTTCGACGCCACCCACTCAGGGCAGCGCCGTCTCCCAGCCCTCGATCGCCGCAATATCGAGTCGCTCGATCGTGCGGAGTAGGGCAGGAACGGCCGACTCGGGAACGGGCAACTGCGGGGGCCGCGGGAAGCCGCCGGGGAGACCGAGTGTGTTGAGGGTGCTCTTGATGGCACGGATCCCGCCCGCCGCATAGAACGTGCCCGACAGCCGGAGGAGCGCTCCGAACAGTTGCCCCGTCCGCCTGGCGTCGTTGTCGCAATAGGCATCGATGACGCCGACGCACAGGTGGGGGGCGAGGTTGCCCTCCGAGCTGAGATACCCGGTGGCGCCGAGAGCGAGAGCCGTCAGCCCCCACTGGGGGCCGCCGACGTGGATCTCGAGCCGATCCCCGAGGGCGTCGATGATCGCGGCGAGATAGCCCAGGTCCTGGTGGCTGGAGTTGATCCCGATCAGGTGGTCGAAGCGATCGGCGAACTCGACCAGCATGGTGACGGGGACCTGGTAGCCCACGGACTGATGGGTGGACAGCACGGCCGGGAACGTGCTCGCCCGGAGCACGTCATCGAAGTACCGGTAGATCTCCTCGTGGTTGGGACGATGCCCGTGGCCCTGATCGAGGGAGTAGATCTGTGCCGCGTCGACGCCGGCGTCGGCGGCCATCTCCATGAATTCGATCATCTCCCCCGATGTGCGGGGCTCCACCCCCATGGCCCGGACCGGAACTCTCCCCTTCAACTCCTCAACGCCGATCTGGAGCAGCCGTCGCGCCTCGTCAGCCGAGAGGACGTACCCTTCACCGCTCCCGCCACCCCCCAGGTAGACACCGATGCCGGCCGCGGCCATGCGCCGCAGGTGCCCCCGCGTCGCCACCTCGTCAAAGGCGCCGTCCTCGGAGAACGGCGTGATGCTGATGACGAAGGTGCTGGGCCGGCCCGCACCTTCCTTGGCGCCGGCCAACACTCAGGCGCTTCGAACGGAGTCGAACTTGAACAGCCGGAGCGAGTTACCGGCCAGAATGGCGTGCTTCTCGTCGGGCGGGACATCGGAGAACGTGGCGTTGATCGTCTTCCACGAGTAGGGCCAGTCGGTCGTAATGTGCGGATAGTCACTCGACCAGAGCATGCGGTCGACCCCGATGCGAGCCCGGTTGTCGACGGCGAACGGATCCGTGATGAACGAGGCCGGAAAGAACTCGTGCATGTACTCGCTGGGCAGCCGGGTCAGCTTGGAGTCGCGCAGCGAGGCCTTGCGATGCCTGAGGAAGTTGTCGTCGCACTGACTCTCGAAGTACGGGATCCATCCACAGTCGACCTCAATGAAGGGGATGCGGATCTTCGGGAAGCGATCGAGCACGCCCTCGAAGATGAACTCCAGCATCCGCTTGGGGGCGTCGTAGAAGTGGCCGGTGCCCGGAAGCGACTTGGCAGATAGCCGGCGACCGGCCCCCATCGTCCCTTCGACCAGACCAACGTGAATGGTCAGGGGCATGCCGGAGGCCTCGATCGCTTCCCAGACCGCGTCGTCTTCGGGCTGGATGCTCGACTCCCCGCTCGGGTATCGCTGCATGAGGAAGGCAACGAAACCGG
>Ga0302314_10005384_pt1 | contig 23348 bp, 29 predicted proteins | sample III_Palsa_N2_3_FD_200533 | JGI IMG/M metagenome (GOLD analysis project Ga0302314, IMG submission 200533) | Peat permafrost microbial communities from Stordalen Mire near Abisko, Sweden - III_Palsa_N2_3 | ecosystem: Environmental > Terrestrial > Soil > Palsa > Peat permafrost | place: Sweden... | reverse complement strand
GCTCAATTGATCGATGTCGCGATAGAGCGTGCGGATCGAGACTTCGAGCTCGTCGGCCAGCGCCGGCGCGCTCATGCGCCCGCGCGTCTGCAACAGCATCAAAATGGTCAGCAACCGGCTCGCCCGCATGGGGCGAGCCTAGCAGAGAAAGGGTGCCAGAGCGTGTCAGCTTTTAGCCGACTGGCTCCAAAACGGTGCGTCCGACCACCTTGCCGGCATGCAGGTCCGACAGAGCGCCATCGGCCTGTTCCAGCGGCCGGCGCGTGATCGGGATCGGCTGGATGCGCTTCGATTGCACCAGCGCCACCAGTTCCTTCAGCTCGGCCAGATTGCCGACATAGGAGCCCTGGATGGTGATCGCGCGCATCGGGATGAGCGGGATCGACAGGCTGGCCTCGCCGCCGAACAGGCCGATGACGATCAATTGCCCGCCCTTGGCGAGCGCGTTGAAGCCCAGTTGCACGGTCGCGGGCGCGCCGACGCAATCGATGACCGCCCAGACCGCGCCACCGGCGGCGGCGAACAGCTGCTTCAGCGCATCGGGGGCGGCACCATCGATCGCGGCGATGGCGCCGGCCTCGAGCGCCGCCGCCCGCTTGGCCGGATCGATATCGACCAGGATCGCCCGGCCGCCCAGCACGCCGATCAGGTTGGTGCACATGAGGCCGAGCCCGCCGGCGCCGACCACGACGATCGGCTCGCGCGCCAGGATGTCCTTCGGGATCTTCTTCAGCGCGCTATAGGTGGTCAGGCCTGAGCAGGCATAGGGCGCCATGTCGGCCGGGGTCAGATCGCCGATATCGACCAGATAGCGCGCATGGGGCACGACGATCTGTTCGGCATAGCCGCCGTGGCAATGCACGCCCAGGAAGCGCGCGCTGGCGCAGAGATTCTCGTTGCCGGCGAGGCACACGGCGCAGGCGCCGCAGCCGATCCAGGGATAGATCAGTCGCACATCGCCGATCGCGACGCCGGCGGCATCGGGCCCGAGCGCCACGACCTCGCCGACCGTTTCATGGCCCATGGCCAGCGGCAGGGCGATGCCGCGGTCCTTCAGGGACAGGCGCTTGCCCTGGCCCAGGTCGTAACCGCCTTCCCAGATATGCAGATCGCTATGGCAGACGCCGGCGGCGCGCACACGCAGCAGCACCTCGGCACCGACGGGCGTGATCGCCGGATAGTCGTGGGCCTTGAGCGGCTGGCCGAATTCCTGAACCTCGTAACGACGCATCATTCCTCCCGATCGCATTTTTTGCGTTGGCAATCATCGAACGCCAAGCGACGGTGCGAGGCAAGAGGAGAGCGGCATGAATGATGAGATCGGTCTGGACGAGATCGTCGAGCTGGACGAAACGGCGCCGCCGGAGATCAACGGCGAACGAGCGCGCCAGCAGGCCGAATTCCACGGGCGCGAAGTGCGGGAGCTGGATCCCGGCGACAAGGCCGAACGGCACAAGCATCGTGAGCTGGAGATGCTGTGCCGGGAGCTGGCCCTGGCCTTCGCCTGGCTCACGGCCAAGGGCCGGCCCTCGACCGACCTCGACCTGGCCATGGCCCATCTGCGCGAGACCTACGAGGCCTCGGCGGAGCTGGCCCTGCTGCGTGAGATCGCCGAGACGCAATATCCGCTGCTGACCCGCATCACCTTCAGCCGCAGCAATGCGGTGGGATTGCTGGACGAGACCAGGCTCAGCCTGAAACACGCCGCCCGCGGCCGGCCGCTCGCCGACACGATGGAGCCGGACGAGGCCGACAAGATGCTGGCCCGCTGGCTGGCGGCCGCTCCCGCTGCACCGGATGTGCCGCTGCTGCCGGTCCATGAAGCGCTGGAATGGCTCCGCCACCTGGCCGCCGCCCGCGGCGAGCCGGATCACGGCCGCCCGCTGGAGGACGACCTGGAAGCCACGATCTATCTGGCCCGCGGCACGCTGGACGCGGCGGGTTTTGCGTATCAGGGGCCGGAGGAACCGGCGCCGGGATATTAGATAAAAGAGGTCGTCATGCCCGGACTTGATCCGGGCATCCACGCGCCTCCGCTTGCAGTCACCTTGAAAACGAAGTCGCGTTGCCCGAAGGCGTGGATGGCCGGGTCACGCCCGGCCATGACGTACTTATATAGCAATTATCGCTTCTTGAGCGCCGCCAGCCGCAACGCCTCGGCCATCATCCCGCCGCCGACCGGCGGGGGTGCCACGGGCTTCGGTGTCGCTGCCGGCTGACGCGGACGCTCCTGGCGCGGCTCCTGCGCCTTCGGCCGCACCGCCTCGTCGAGCCGCATGGTCAGCGCGATACGTTTGCGGGCGACGTCGACCTCGACCACCTTGACCTTGACGATGTCCCCGGGCTTGGCGATCGCGCGCGGGTCCTTCACGAAGCTATTCGACATGGCCGAGATATGGACCAGCCCATCCTGGTGCACGCCGATATCGACGAAGGCGCCGAAGGCCGCGACGTTGGTGACGACGCCCTCCAGCTGCATGCCCGGCTGCAGATCCTTCATCTCGTGCACGTCGTCGCGGAAGCTCGCGGTCTTGAACGCCGGACGCGGATCGCGGCCGGGCTTTTCCAGCTCGGCCAGGATGTCGGTCACGGTCGGCAGACCGAAATGCGCGTCGGTGAAGTCTTCGGCCTTGAGGCCGCGCAGCACCGGCGCATTGCCGATCAGGCTTTTGATGTCGGTCTTGGCGCGCCCCAGAATCCGGCGCACGACCGGGTAGGCCTCGGGATGCACGCCCGAGGCATCGAGCGGATCGGCACCGCCGGCGATGCGCAAGAAACCCGCCGACAGTTCGAACGCCTTCGGCCCGAGTCGCGGCACCTCCTTCAGCGCCGCCCGGCTGGCGAAGCGGCCATGGGCCTCGCGATGGGCGACGATATTCTGCGCCAGCCCCTCGCCCACGCCGGACACGCGCGCCAACAGCGGTGCCGAGGCGGTGTTGACGTCGACGCCGACCGCGTTCACGCAATCCTCGACCACGGCATCCAATGAGCGCGACAGCTTGAACTCGCTCAAATCATGCTGGTATTGGCCGACGCCGATCGATTTCGGATCGATCTTGACCAGCTCGGCCAGTGGGTCCTGCAGGCGGCGCGCGATCGAGACCGCGCCGCGCAAGGTCACGTCCAGCTCCGGCAGCTCCGCGGAGGCATAGGCGGACGCCGAATAGACCGAGGCACCGGCCTCCGACACGACGATCTTGGTCAAGGGCAGGTCCGGGTGCTTTTGGATCAGCTCGGCCGCCAGCTTGTCGGTCTCGCGCGACGCCGTGCCGTTGCCGATCGCGATCAGCTCGACCTTATGCTCGCGGGCCAGGCGGCCGAGAATCATCAGCGCCTCATCCCAGCGCCGCTGCGGCTCGTGCGGAAAGATCGCCGTGGTGGCCACGACCTTGCCGGTGCCGTCGACGACCGCGACCTTGACCCCGGTGCGGAAGCCCGGATCGAGGCCCAGCGTCGGCCGTGTGCCGGCGGGTGCCGCCAGCAGCAGGTCGCGCAGATTGCCGGCGAACACGCGCACCGCCTCTTCCTCCGCCGCCTGGAACAGGCGCATGCGCAGGTCGATCTGCAGATGGATCAGGATCTTGGTGCGCCAGGCCCAGCGCGCCGTCTCCATGAGCCAGCGGTCGCCCGGCCGGCCCTGGTCGGCAATGCCGAAATGATGGGCGATGCGGCGCTCGTAGAAGCCGGGCTCGGTCGCTTTGACCGCGGCCGGATCGACGACCTCGGGCAGGAATGCCAAGTCGAGGAATTCCTCCTTCTCGCCGCGGAACAGCGCCAGGATGCGGTGCGACGGCAGCTTGCCGTAGCGCTCGGCATAGTCGAAATAGTCCGAGAACTTGGCGCCGGCGGCCTGCTTGCCATCGCGGACCTTGGCCGCGAGCTGGCCGCGCGCCCAGACTTCCTCGCGCAAGGACCCGATCAGCTCGGCGGTCTCGGCAAAGCGTTCGACCAGGATCGATTTGGCGCCGTCGAGGGCCCCATCGATGTCGGCCACCTCGCGCGCCGGGTCGACGAAGGGCGCCGCCGCCGCGCGCGGGTCCTGCTCCGGCTGCGTCATCAGCAGCTCGGCCAAGGGCTCCAGCCCGGCTTCGCGCGCGATCTGCGCCTTGGTCCGGCGCTTGGGTTTGTAGGGCAGATAGATGTCTTCCAGCCGCGCCTTGCTGTCGGCGGCCAGGATCTGGGCATGGAGCCCATCGTCGAGCTTGCCCTGCTCGCGGATGCTCGACAGGATCGCCGTCCGCCGCTCCTCCAGCTCGCGCAGATAGCCCAGGCGTTCTTCGAGCGTGCGCAGCTGCGCATCGTCGAGCGCGCCCGTCGCCTCCTTGCGATAGCGCGCCACGAACGGCACGGTCGAACCGCCGTCCAACAGATCGATCGTGGCGGTAACCTGCCATTCCTGGACGCCGAGTTCCTCGGCAATGCGGAGCGAGATGGGCTTCATGGGGCCTTCGAACGGAGACTGGGGAACCGGCTTCCCGGCGGACGGGCTTTGTACCGGGTGCCGGGGGCCGCGGTCAAAGCGCATCGAAATTTTGGCGACGCGCGGCCGCGTCTCGGCGATAGTCGCGGCCATCACCAGCGATCGGACTTCGGGCCCATATCATGAAGACAGTCACGGTCACGGTTGCTCTTGCCGTCCTGCTCGGGCCAGGCTGCGCCGCGGCGGCCGGCTACGAATGTCCGGCCAGGATTACCGTGCAGCAGAGCGCCTTCGCGGCTCCCAACGGCTGGACCAACTACGAGGACCAGGACGTCCATCCGCTCATCCGCGTCAGCCTGTCCGAAGGCGAGCCCACGAAACGGGCGACGCTTGTGCCCTCGAGCGATCGGCGAAAAGGCAAGCTGGCCGTCACCACCTGGGCCTTTACCGCGTCAACCGAGGGCTATTGGTTGTCCTGCCTGTATGCGGGCACCGGCATGGGGGTGACCCGCAAGCTGCCCGACGGCGTCAAATCCTGTCGCGTCGAAGCCGACGCCACCTTCGATCCGCCCAGCCCGACAAAGATCGAGTGCCAGTAGGCCGCTACGCCCCGTCCTGATCCAGCTCCGGGTAGTGCCGGAAGATGCCCGAGGTGTTGAAGGCAATCCGCCGGTCCGACTTCAGGTATTTCGCGATGGCCGGCCGCTCGGCGACCATCGTGCGCAGCGCCGCGAGCGCCGGATAGCGTTCGGCGAAGGGCTTCACGCCGCGCGGGAAGGCGTAGTGCAGCCCTTCGATCAGTTGGAACAGCGACAGGTCGACATAGCTCAGGTCGGCACCGACAGCATGCTTGTCCCCCTTGGGGTTCTGCGTCAGGACCCGCTCGAAATAGCCCAGATACTTCGGGATACGGTGCGCGATGAAGCCGGCGGCGCGCTGCTTCGCCGCGTCTTTCTGGTCTTCGTAATAGAGCGTGGTCGCGAGCGGATGATGGGTGTCGTGCGCCTCGGCCACCACATCGGCGATGGTCAGCTGCAGGCCGTTGGCGACAAAGCGCAACCCCTCGTCCTGGGGGGCGAGGCCCAGCTTGGGACCTAAGTACATCAGGATATTGGCGACCTGCGGGATGATCAGGTCGCCGTCCTTCAGGAACGGCGGCGCGAACGGGATCTGCGGCTCGGTCTTGCTGTTCATGAGCGCCATCATCCGACCGCCGCCGGTGCGCTCGACATCGACATAGTCGGCACCGGCCGCCTCCAGTGCCAGGCGGACGAATTCGCCGCGGCCCTGCAGGCCATCCCAGTAATAGAGTTCGTAGGGCATCGGAGCTCTCCTTCGAGGCGTCAAACCCGGCGACGCACCAGATCGTTGCGGATATGGCGCGCCAATTCCTGGGTCGCGGCACCGGCGTCGTGGGGCGCCAGATGCAGGTTGATGGCGAAATTCGGCAAGGTCGGCAGGCCGCTGTCGGCGCCCAGAATGGCGAGATCGGGCGAGACGGTCGAGGCCAGCCAGGCGGTGACGGCCAGATCGGCCGCAACGGTCGCGCGGGTCGACTCGATCGTGCCGTTCTCGAACAGATTGCGCCAGTCGAAGCCGCCGTCGCGCAGCGCCTGGAAGAGGGCGGGACGGAAGGCGCAGGTCTCGCTGACCAGCGACAGCGGCAGCGGCCGCTTGCGATATGCCGCGCCGCCACGGGCGCCGACCCAGACCAGCCGTTCGATGCTGAGACATTCGCCGGCCGGCATATCCTCCGGCGCCTCGATCACGGCCAGGTCGATCTCGCCTTGCCTAAGCGCCGCGGTCAATTCCGGCGAGGACCGGCAGATCAGCGAGATTTCGACCCGCGGGCAGGCCTCGGCATAGGCCTTCAGCACCGGGGCGAGCCAGGCGCCGACCAGATCATAGGGCACGCCCAGGCGCACGCGGCCATCGACGGCGTTCGTCGTCATCTCCGACCAGATCTCGTCGTTCAAGCTGAGCAGGCGCTTGGCCTTGCCGAACAGCCGTTCGCCCAAGGGCGTCAGGCGCAGCCCGCGCCGGTCACGCTCGAACAGGCTGCAGCCAAGCGTCTCCTCCAGCCGCTTGATCTGCTGGCTGACCGCGCCCTGGGTCAGGTGCAGGGCGTTGGCGGCCGCGGTCATGCTGGCGTGGTCGGCGGCAGCGACGAAGCTGCGCACCAGGCTCGTGTCGAGATTGCGCATCATCCAGACATTATGATCTCTAATGTCCAACACGGCAAACATTGACTATCCGGATGATACGCGACGCCGCAATTTGGCCCATCACCCCGGAGCCGACCATGCCCGACAGTATCCTGCCCCTCGCAATCTTCGCCGCGATCTCGACCCTGAGCCCCGGTGGCGCCACCACGCTGGCGACCGCCTCTGGCGCCCAGTTCGGCTTTCGCCGGTCCGTGCCCCTGCTGGCCGGCATCGCCGTGGGCCTGGCGACGCTCGCGGCGGCAGCGGCGGCCGGCCTTGCCAGCCTGATGCTGGCGGCGCCCTCGCTGCAGATCGGCATGAAGCTTGGCGGATCCGCCTATCTGATCTGGCTCGCCTGGAAGATCGGCAGCAGCGGCCCGCCGGCGCCCAAATCGGATCTGGCCCAGCCGACGCGCTTCAGGGGCGGCACCTTGCTGCTGCTGCTCAATCCCAAGAGCTGGGCCATGGCGCTGGGGGCGGCCGCGTCCTTCGCCATGCTGGCGAGCGGGCCACTGCATCTGGCGCTGTTGCTGGGTACGGCCTTCGGCCTGGCGGCCAGCCTGTCGCTGTCGCTCTGGTGCGCGGCCGGACTGCTGCTCGCCCGCCTGCTGACCCGGCCCTGGCAGTGGCGCCTGGTCAATAGCGTGCTGGGGCTGCTGCTCGCCGCCTTGATCATTCCCATGTGGCTGGAGGCCTGAACGTGAACCCATTCCCCGACGTCGCCAACCTCGACACCGCTTTTGCGCAAGTGACCGAGCATTGGTCGCCGCGGGTCGTGGCCCAGGTCAACGACCAGTATGTCAAGGTGGCGAAGGTCTTCGGCCAACTGGTCTGGCACACCCACGACGACGAGGACGAGCTGTTCTACGTGGTGAAGGGCCAGCTGCGCATCGAGTACGAGGGCGGTCGCCGGGTCGATCTCGGGCCCGGATCGCTGCATGTCGTGCCGCGCGGCGTGCCGCATAATCCGGTGGCCGAGGAAGAATGCTGGATCGTTCTGATCGAGACGGTGACGACCCGGCACACCGGCACGGTCGACACGCCCCGGACCAAAACGATCCAGCAGCAACTGACCTGAAGTTACATCGGCGGCGTGACGCCATCCACGCCGGCGAGCACGGCGCCGGCGGTCAGCGAGCCGTCGGCGGCCTTCATGGCCACCACCTCGACATGCGTGCCCGGCTTCAGCAAGCTGTGGTCGCCAGGGGCGAGTGTCACGACCGGCACGTCGTCGGGCACGACGACCTGCTTCTCGCCGCCCTTATATTGGACCGTCAGCGTGCGGCCATGGGCATTGTCGAGCTTGCCGACGACGCCGTTGGTCATGGTGTTGGCGTTCGGCAGGTCCCAGGCGTAATGGCCGTCGCCGGTGCCGCGCATGCTTTCCGGAAACACGGTGACCTCGATCGCCTTCAGACTGCCGTCCGGCTGCGGCGCCGCGGCCGTGCCGATGTAGCTGTTCGGCTGGATCGCCGAGATCTCGCCATGGCTGACCGCGACATAGCGCGTGGTCGGCGTCAGGGCCACGGTCACGGCCGGCCCGGTGCGGGGCTTGACCGTCACCGACGTGTCGGTGGCGCTCTCGAGCGTCGCCCGGATGCGGGTCGGCGGAGTCGGCGGCGTCTGGGCCGAGGCGGTGAAGGCGGCCAGCACGGCACCCGCAGCGAACGCGGTCAGGAAATGCTTTCGCATGGTTGAGTCTCGTTCATGGTTTGCGCGAGCCGCCAGGGGGCGCGAACGATTGCATCGACGCCAATCACAAACGCGCGAGCGCCTGCGTGGCGATGTCGCAACAGGTCGCGCGACGCTGTACCGAAGATGGTCGTTACCGCTTGCTTTGTATCTGGAGGTTGAGCTACCCCGGGCGCCTTGACGGACGGATCGGCCGCTCGTCAGCGTGATATCGGTTCAAAATGTCTTTTGAGAGCAAGAATTTGCGTTCATTCCCGCGTTTGACTGTTCGGGCAACCCGTGTGGCAGCGCTGGCGCTGCTGGGACTTGCGGGTTTCCCCGCCACAGGCCATGCGATCGATCTCACCGCCGACCTCACCCCGGATACGACGCGCTACCTGTCGGACCCGTCCTTCCTGCCGCTCGAAGGCCAGATCTATTCCGAGACGGTCTATTCGCACACCGACCAGCATCAGGTCCTCGAAATTATCGGTGGCCCGACACAGGCGCGCTTCGCGGCCAGCGGGGACCACTACAGCCAAACTTTCGATTACGGCATCAGCGACCGCTTCTCAATCTTGGGCAGCGCGACCTATTCGGACACGAAGAACACCGCATCATTTCAGTTCGGGCCCCCGAGTTCCGAATCGACACACGAATTCGAGAATCCGACTTTTGCCGCAACCTATCGCGCTCTAGAACAGATTGAGAGCCCTGTTAGCCTCGATGTGAGGGCAAGCTATAGCCCCGCGACATCGAACAATCTTTCTCAGTCCGGCCAAGTTGCACTATTCGTGAATCGCGAGACGAAATTTCTAACAATCCAAGGCGAGTTCGGCGCCACCTATATTGATTCATATACCGGAAATCAGGCCGAGGATCATAATGGGTACTGGAATTACTTCGCCGGCATGCGAACTCAGATGCGGCTGACCGACAGCTTCGCAATAAATTCCGGTGTCATCTATTCGCAGAATACAGACATCTCCGAACGAGGCTTTCTAACCTATCACGATAAATTTGACGGCAATTGGTCTCCATATGCCGCACTGGTCTATTCGGTGGTCCCCAATCACGTCGATGTCTCGTTCGAATATGATCGCGACTTTATCGGCGACGACCGGCGCGACGGCGTGCTCGAATTTACGGGGAATCACGAAAACCTCTATGCGATCCATCTGCGTCTGCTGTTCTAGCCCAGACAGGATGCCGGCCCCGCGGTCGGCATCCACCTGTTCTTAAAGCGTGAGCGCCGCCCGCCCCGTCCCGCTCAGCCGATAGATCCCGCGCTCGACCCGTTCGAACCAGCCGTAATAATTGCTCAGCAAGATCGCGGCCGCATCCGGCACGCCCCGGGCGCGCAGATCCTTGGGCTTGGCCGGGCCGGCCAGCAGCGCCTCGGCACAAATGAGCGCCTGCTGGCGATAGGCGGTCATGCGCGGCGCCCGGGTGGATGAGCCGCCCAAGGTCGGATCGCCCAGCCTACGGCCATGCTCGCGGATCAGGCTGGCCCGGCGTTTGGCGTTGGCGCGCGGCTTCCAGGCGACCGGCTCGACCAGCACATCGACCCGGCCGGCGGGCGAGACCAGCAGCAGGCCGAAGCCCAGCAGGCGGCACAGCTTCTTGACCCGGCCGTCGCTTTCGCGCCCGCGCCCCTTGGCCGAGGCGCGCACCGCCAGCCAGACCTCGTCGCAACAGGCGGCCCGGTCGACACCCTGCAGCACCAGGTCGAGCGTGAAGCTGAGCTTGAGTTCGGTCACCACCAACAGCGGCGGTTCGTCATCCCGGACCGCGACGATGTCGCAGCCGCCGACCTCGCCCTTGACCACAAAGCCATGGCCTTCGAGGAAACGCTTGATCGGCAGATAGAGCGCCGATTCGGTGGCCGCGATCGGTTCGGGCAGGCTCGCGACGCTCATGGTTCTACCAGGAACTCTCCACCAGGAAGTTCTGGGCCAGGAACTGGTAGAGCTTGCGGATGGCGCCTTCGGCACCGCTCGAAATATCCGGCACCAGCGTCTCCCACGACGCCAGCAGCTCGTCCCATTTCATCAGTTGCAGATGCAGCGTGTCACGCGATTCGCGGATATAGGTCAGGTGCTGATCGACGTTGGCCAGGATGCCCAGCACCTCGCCGGTATGGGCGTCGATCTCCTTGAAGAATTTGTCGAAGCGGTTGATCGGCTTTTGCAGCAGGTTGTTGACCCGGATCAGCTCTTCGTCGACCGTCCGGTCGCGGCGATAGACCCGGCGGAGCGCCGCCACCTTTTCCATCAGCTTGGTGATCGTGCCGGCCCGCTCGCGCAGTGCCACGACATAGGCCAGATCGCGGGCGAACTTGTCGAGCCGACGGTCGATCTCCGGTCCCTGATCGGGGCCGAGGCTCAGGCGGTCGAGGATGGTGCCGAGCCCGTTCTTGATCCGCGTCTTGACGCCGGGATCATCGACCACCTGCAGGATCTCGGTCGCGTCGGTCAGCACCCGCTCCTGTCCGCCCAGAAAGCCATAGAGCTGCAGGGTCAGGCGGCCGCGCGCCGTCTCCAGATGCTCCTCCGACACCGACCAGGAGGCGGTACCGTCCAGGATCTCGCGCGGGATCGAGTCGCCCGGCCGAATGACCTTGACGAATTTCAGACCGGAGACGACCAGCTCCAGCAGCGCGCCGTCGGGCGTGCCGGCGAGGTTGAATTCCTTGACGAACGACGAGAGCGGCACCAGCGCGTCGAGCGCGCCGAGCTTCAGCGCCATGCAGGGCTGGCCGTCGCTGCCGAGCAGGAAACGGGCGTCGGGCGCGCGGAAAGCCTGGTGGGCAAATTCGAAGAGCGTGCTCGTGCCGTGATAGGGGCTCACGCTGTCACTCGATCCTTAACATCTTCGGCACGGGTAGCGCGCCGATCAGATGCATCCTGGATCAAGCCGGCGGGCGGGTCTACTTCGAACGGGTGAAAACCATGACTAGCGCAGCAAAGGCTGGTCCTTGACCTCGTCCCAATTGCGATCGGCCTGGGCGATCGACGTCAGCAGATCGTTGCGCCACACGGTGCGCACATCGAGATTGGCGTTCAGATACAGCCGGCCGCCGATGATGGAAAAGGCGGCCGGATCGATGTCGGTCTTGAACCCCTTGGACGCGCCATAGGCACAGAAGCCGCCATATTCGGGCTCGTAGCGGGTCGGGTGGGCCAGGAAGGCGCTGCGATGTTCCGGTGTGGTGAATTGCCAGGTGGCGCCGTCGAATTCGGCCTGGATCTGCGGATCGCCCAGCACCGGCTTGCCTTCGGTAAAATAGGCGACCGGATCGTAGCCCTTGATCGCGATGCCCTCGGGCGCATTCACCAGCCCGGTATGGGAGGTGACGACCGTCCCGTTCGTCTGGTCGCCCGGGGTCGCGGCTTCGAGGGCCAGCGGCGTCGCGGCCGCGAGCGCGATGCCCATGACATAGGCCGCGAGACTGAGGCGAGGCGCGTTGAGCAGGCTGGCGAAGACGGCAACCATGATCATCCTCCGGGCAGTCGGTCGGGCATCAAGTGTAGGGACCAGAATGCCACAAGAGCTTATTCCCAGGGAATGCCCGGTTCTCATCAATTTGATGAGGAACGGTTATGATCGCGGACTAAGCCGCGAGTGCTGCCAGCGCCGCGACGATGTCGGACGGTTCGGCCCGGCGCGTCGGGTCGGTCGGCACATGGCGCCAACGCACGATGCCGGTGGTATCGATCAGGAAAGTCGCCGGCGCCGGCACCAGCCAACCCCCGTGTCCCTGGCGCAGGGTCAGGTCGATGCCCTTGGCGATGAGGCCGGTGCGATAGAGCTCCGGCAGGCGGAACACCACGCCGAACTGCAGCCCTACCGCATGATCGACATCGGCCGCGATCTCATAATGCAGGCCGCGCCCGCGCTTGGTCGCGAGCGTGCGGCCGCCGGTGTCCGGCGTTACCGCCAACAAGAAAGCGCCGGCCCGCTCGATCTCGGGCAGGGCCGCTTCGAGCGCGTCGAGCGTCGCCCGGCAATAGGGACACCAATCGCCCCGGAAGAAATTCAGCACCAGGGGTCCGCGCGCCAGCAGCGCGTCCGACCGGATCAGGCGTCCCTCGGCATTGGGCAGCACGAAGGCCGGCATCTGGGCACCGACCGGCAGCACCTGGTCGATGAAGCCATGGCCGAGCGTCTCGATCACCGCGTCATAGGCCCGGCGCCCGTTCTCGCCCGCCACCATGTCGGCGCGCAATCGATCGAGGGTCTGGGCTAACGACATGGGGCGCCTTTCCGGCGATGAAGACCGACCATGCCCCGACCCTGAGGGACGCCGGTGCCGCCGTCCAATGACCTATGGTTATCGTGCGAATGATCGGCGCTCATCGGACCGGCTCCCAGGAGCGCGCACGCGCCAGCCGGACAAAGCCGTCGACGGCGGCGCCATAGGGGCGGCCAGCGACGGTCGCCAGCACGATCGGATGGGCCGGCAGATCCAGGGGGCGGGCAATCAGCCCCGGTGCCACCCCCGTGCGCGCGCCGGCGATGGCGCAGCCGAGCCCGAGCGCCACCAGCGCCTGAACCGAGGCCTCGTCGCCGGCCCGATGGCGCCGGGCGCCGCAGGGACCAATCATCGCATCGAGCTCGTCATCCCGGCCGATCAGCGCCAGCGTCGCCAGCGCCGAGGCCGGCACTAGGTCCGTCGCGGCGAGCCCATGGCCGGCGGGCATCAGCAGCACCAACCCCTCGTCGTAGAGGGTCCAGCGATGCAGCCGCTCGGGCAGGCGTTCCGGCGCGCGCATCACGGCGACGTCGAGCGCGCCGTCGCGCAGCCGCTCGCACAGCGGCTCGGCCGCCGACCGCTCGATCGAGAGTTCCAGGTGCGGAAACAAGGGGGTGAGTTCATCCAGGACCGGCGCCAACAGGCCGGCGGACAGGCTGCAGGTCAGACCGATCCGGAGCGGCGTCGCCTCCTCCCGCCCGAAGCTCGCGGCCTGGGCGCGGGCGGCCTCGGCGGCCTGATAGCTCGCCGCCAGCAGGGGCAGCATCGCCTCGCCCAAGGGCGTCAGCCGGGTCAGGCTGCGCTCGCGCAGCAGCAACGCCCCGCCCAATTCAGCCTCGAGCCGCTGGATCGCCTTGGTCAGCGCCGGCTGGGTGACGTTGCAGGCCTCCGCCGCCCGCGTGAAATTGAGCGACTGTGCCAGTGCCAGAAAATAGCGGACCTGATGCAGCTCCATGGGTTCAAGTAACCTTGCCGGGGCGGCGGGTGCAACAGCCCAGGCGACCGCAATGACAGCAGGGGAAAAGAGGCATAGGCTTTGCCCTACCGGTAACGCGGACTAAAGGTCTGCCCAAAGGACGGAAACATGCCGCTTCAGGCGTTCGAAGCTCTGCTCGAAAGCAAGGTTCTGCGACATGTCTTCAGTCTCTGGCAAGGGGCCCGGACCGACGCGCTGGTGCCGACCTGGGCCGCGATCGAGGCGATGGGCGATCCGCTCGTCCAGGAATTCAGCTGGGCCTGGCGGCTCGATCCTGCGACCGACACGTTGATCTCATTTCTGATGGGGCCGCGGCCGCGCGAGATGTATGGCATCGACGCGGTCGGCATGAATTTGCAGCAATTCTACGTCGGCCCGATGCATGCGACGGTCAATACCAACATGCGGGTGGTCATCGACACGCCGATGCTGCACCGCGCCGCCGGCATGATCTATTGGCGCGAGGGCCGGGCGGATCTGGGCGAGCGCATGCTCCTGCCGATCCGCTTTGCCTCGGACGACAAGCCCGACGCGGTGCTGGGTACCACCGTCTTCGACTATACGATGCTGGGCGCCATCGCGCCGGCGGCACCGCCGGCCCAGGAACTCGATCTGATCCCGCTCTATTCCTAGCGGCGCTGGCGCGGGGCGGCCAAGGTCGCCATTGCCGCCCGGCCGGAGCCCGACGGCAGCGCCATGCCATAATCGAGATCGCTCTGCGGCACCGCGCGCATGCGGGCGGTGACCCGGAAGGCCATGATCATCGCCGCTAGGCCGAACACCAGCGAACCCAGCATCTGGCCCCAGAGCACGCCGGTCGGCCCATAGGCCCGTCCGATCGTGACGAACGGGATCGTGCCCAAGGTCGCCCGGCCCCAGTTGAACAGGGTCGACAGCAGCGGATGGCCCAGATTGTTGAAGGCGGCATTGGCGACATAGAGGCAGCCGGTGAAGATAAAGCCGCCGGCGAGCCAGCTGCAGAACAGCCCGACCAGCTCGGCCGTATCGCCCGAGGCCGAGAAGACCCAAAGGATGGTGCTGCGGGCGAGCGCCAGGATCGCCCAGGCCGCCAGCACCGTGACCACGACCACGATCAGGCTGTCGCGCAGGGTCTCGCGCACGCGGTCGAACCGGCCGGCGCCCAGGTTCTGCCCCATGATCGGGCCGACGGCACCGGACAGCGCATAGACCAGACCGAAGGCGACCGGCGAGATGCGGTCGATGGTCGCCTGGCCGGCCACCGCCTCGGACCCAAAGCCGGCCATCGACCGCGTCACATACGCCGCCCCTACGGGTGTCGCGAGGTTGGTCAGCACCGCCGGCCCGGCGATGACCAGCACCTGGCGGACGTCGGCCAGCAGATGGGCGAAATCGACCCGGGCCAACAGATCGTGCCGCCGGACGGCTGCCTGCCAGCCGAGCCCGCACAGCAGCAGGCGCGACAGCACGGTCGTGATCGCCGCACCTTCCAGGTTCAGATGCAGGGCGAAGATGAAGATCGGATCGAACGCCGCGGTGATGACGGCGCCGGCGAGCGTCACGTTCATGGCGCGCCGGGCATCGCCGACGGCGCGCAGCAGCGACGCGAAACACATGCCGGCGGCCAGCAGCGGCAGCGAGGGCGAGGTGATGGTGAGGAAGTCTTCGGCCAGGTGCCGGGTCTCGCCGGCCGCCCCCAGCAGATCCAGGATCGGCCCGAGAGCCGCGACCGTACCGACGCCGATCGCGGCCGAGACGGCCAGCATCAGCACCAGGCTGGCGGCGGCGATGCGCCGGGCCTCGTCCAGCCGCCCGGCGCCGATCACCCGCGAGGCCACGGCGCCCACGCCGATGGTGAGGCCGATCGAGACCGAGGTCTGAAAGAACCCGACCACGCCGGCAAACCCGATCGCCGCCGCGATCGGCCGCTGTCCCAACAGCGAGATGTAGAACAGATTGGCCAGATCGACCGCGAATACCGCCATCAGCCCGACCGCCCCGGTCCCGGCCATGATTGCGACATGGCGCAGGATCGAACCGGTGACGAAGCGGGGGATCGGGGTCTTGGACATGGTGCCGCTTGTAGCCTTACCTGCAAATTATCGCTACCGCCGCCGACCGGCCCCGGCATAGGCTTGCATCAATGAAGCAACTCGTCCTGGGGAGGATGCCATGCAGAGACACGCGACCGTCGCCGTCATCGGCGCCGGCGATTTCATCGGTGCCGCCATCGCCAAGCGCTTCGCCGCCGAAGGCTTTACCGTGTTCGTCGGGCGCCGCAACGGCGACAAGCTCGCCCCTTTGGTCGCCGAGATCGAGGCCGCGGGCGGCAAGGCCGTCGCCCGGTCGCTGGATGCCCGCCAGGAGGATGCGGTGACGCAATTCCTGGCCGAGGCCGACGCCCATGCGCCGCTGGAAGTCTGCATCTTCAATGTCGGCGCCAACGTCAACTACCCGCTGCTGGAGACGACGGAGCGCGTGTTCCGCAAGGTGTGGGAGATGGCGTGCTACGGCGGTTTCCTGGCGGCGCGCGAGGCGGCGCGGCTGATGCTGCCGCGCGGGCAAGGTGCCATGTTCTTCACCGGCGCCACGGCCAGCTTGCGCGGCGGCGCCGGCTATGCCGCCTTCGCCAGCGCCAAGTTCGGCCTGCGCGCGGTCGCCCAGAGTGCGGCGCGGGAACTGGGGCCGAAGAACATCCATGTCGCCCATCTGATCATCGATGCCGCGGTCGATACCGCCTGGGTGCGCCAACGCATCGCCGACCGCGAGGGCGTGGCATCGGGTGCGATCGTCCAGGAGCGGCTGCTGGAGCCGGCCTCGGTCGGCGAGACCTATTGGCAGCTCTATCGCCAGCCGCGCGACGCCTGGACCTTCGAAACCGAGATCCGCCCGTTCGGAGAAACATGGTGAGCAAACAGGCGGAATTTCTATTCGATTTCGGCAGCCCAAACGCCTATCTGGCGCACAAGGTCCTGCCCGGGATCGAGGCGCGTACTGGCGTTGCATTCACCTATGTGCCGATCCTGCTGGGCGGGGTGTTCAAGCTGACCAACAACCGCTCGCCGGCCGAAAGCCTGGCCGGCATCCGCAACCGGCTGGAATATGAATGGCTGGAGATGGACCGGTTTGTACGGCGCCACGGCGTCAGGTTCGCGCGCAACCCGTTCTTTCCGGTGAATACGCTGGCGCTGATGCGCGGCGCCATCGCCGCCGACGAACTGGGCCTGTTGGCTCCCTATGTCGACGCCATGTTCGACGCGATGTGGGCGGAACCCAAGAAGATGGACGACCCGGCCGTGATCGGCGCGGCGCTGGCCGCGGCGGGCCTGCCGGCCGGAAAACTGTTCGAACTGGTCCAGACCCAGCCGGTCAAGGATCGACTGCTGGCCAACACGACCGCCGCGGTCGAGCGCGGCACGTTCGGAGCACCGACCTTTTTCATCGACGGCGAGATCTATTTCGGCAAGGACCGGCTCAGCGCCGTGGAAGAGGCGCTGGCCGGTCCTTGACCGAAACTCAGCGGTAGATCGGCGCGCCGGAGGGCGAGCCGGTCGCACCGCCGTCGACGACAAGTTCCGTGCCCGAAACATAGGTCGAATCGTCCGACGCCAGAAAGAGCACGGCCTTGGCCAGCTCGTCGGCCTCGCCGAGGCGGCCGAGGGCGACCGCCTTGGAGATCCGGGTCTCGAACACGGCCATGGCGGCGGCATCGGGGGCGACGCGGTTCCAGATCGGCGTGCGTGTGGCGCCGGGCACGACCGTGTTCACGCGGATGCGGCGCGGCGCCAGTTCCGACGCCACGACACGGCTCATGGCGCGCACGCCCGCCTTGGTCGCCGCATAGGCGGAATAGCCGGGCATGCCCAGCACGGCATGGACCGAGCCGTTCAGGATGATCGAGCCACCGTCGTTCAGGTGCGGTGCCGCCGCCTGGACCGTGAAGAACACGGCGGTGAGGTTGGTGCGCAGGATCTGATCGAACGCGGCGAGCGTCGTGCCGCCGACTGGGGTGGCGCCGGGGATGCCGGCATTCGCGAACAGGATATCGAGCTTACCGAACGCCTCGACCGCGGCGGCGACGGCGCGCTCGGTCGCCTCGACATCGGTCACGTCGGCCTGGATCGCCAGCAGATTGGGGCCAAGCTCGGCCTTGGCGGCATCGAGCGTCTCCTGATTGCGGCCGGTGATGGCGACGCGGGCGCCCTCGGCGATGAACAGGCGCGCGGTCGCAAGGCCGATGCCGCTGTTGCCGCCGGTAATCAACGCGGTCTTGTTCGCTAATCTCATCGAAATCTCCCTGGGTTTATTGGTTCAATAATAGAACCATTTGTCAGATAGGGAGATGGTTCTATAATGCAACCATCCGGGTCGAACTTTCTTCGGAAGGACGAGCATGAAACGCAAGAGCCTGGAGGCGATGCCCTGCCCGATCGCCCGGTCGCTGGACGTGATCGGCGACTGGTGGTCGCTGCTGATCGTGCGCGACGCCTTTCTGGGCCGGCGCCGGTTCGGCGAATTCCAGAAAAGCCTGGGCCTATCGAAGAACATCCTGACCCAGCGCCTGAAGGCTCTGGTCGGCGATGGCATTCTGGACCAGGTGCCGGCGTCCGACGGCAGTGCCTATCAGGACTATGTCCTGACCCGAAAGGGCCGCGACTTGCACATGGTCATCGTGGCGCTGCGCCAATGGGGCGAGGATCATTGCTTCGCGGGCGAGACCTGCCCGACGGTCCTGGTCGACCGCGCCACCGGCAAACCGGTGCGCCGGCTGACAATTCAGGCCGAGGACGGGCGCAAGCTGGCGCTCGGAGAGACGATGCTGGTGCCGCCGTCGGAATGAAGGCTAGCGGCTCGGCTCCAACGCGCTGCGTCGGCCGATGCCCTCGGCGAGCATCGTGGTCACCAGCATGTTGAGCGACACGCCTTCCCGCTCGGCGCGGCGCGCGAGTGCCGCGTGCAAAGACTTGGGAACACGCTGCCGCCATTGACCGCCATAAACCTCGCCGACTTCGGGAACCGGACGCCCCAATTCTTTGAGCGTCAGAAGATAGGAGGCGAGCGCATCTCGCCCTTCCTGAACGGCAGCTTCCGGGGTCTCGCCATCGGCGACACATCCCGGAAAGTCGGGGAACTCAACCAGATAACCACCGCCCTCTTCCTCGGACAGCGGCCGGATCTCGAAACGGGGGAGCGTTTTCAATTCATCCGCCATGAGCTTCACCAATGCTATCCAACAAAGCAACAACCCGGATCACGTCGAGCGGCTTGATCGGTTTGTGGGCCGGGACCGTCAGCGGCGCAAAGCCGACACGGCTGAACGTGACGTGGCTGGTTCCCGGCTGGCGCCAGTCGATGCCATAACGAGATGCCAAAACCTTCAGATCGTCGATCGCCCAATCGCGCGGGTTGTTGCGCATTTGGGCAAGGAGCTTTTCGGCTTTTGCCATGAGAGCCACGGTATCACATAAGGGACCACGCCCAACAGCTACATGGTGCCGTATACGATACCGTCAAGAACTTGCCTGCAGGCTAAATCTCAGCCCACCGGCCGGTATTCACCTTGGTCAATAGGTCGGGATCGACGGTCAAACGGATACTGTCCCCCTCGACCGCCAACCGCTGGTCGGCGGCGAGCCCGTCGATGCCGGCCAGCAGCGCCGCCCGGTCGAACAGCGGCTCGTCGCCATTGTCGGCCAGGCAGATCCTCAGCAGATCCTCGGTCGCGACCGGCTCGAAGCCCGCGGCGCCGTCGTGCCAGCGGTAGGCCATCTCGAACAGATAATCGAACACCAGCCCGCCCGGCTGCTCCGGATCGTCCTCGTCATGCAGCACATGATAGGGCTCGACGATCGCGCGCTTCAATGTCACCCAGGCCCGTTCTTCCAGGGCGGTATCCGGCCGGCGGTTGCTCTTCTGCCATCCCTTGGTCGGATGGAGCGCGCCGGCCTTGGCCGCGGCCTTCTTACGCTTGCGCTGACGATCTTTCGACACGGTGGTTCCCACTTACTCTCTGGTCAGAAGGCCCCCAAGGGCCTGGCCCAGCAGGGCCGAAGGGTTCGGCAAAAACGGATTGACGATCGTAACGCCGCCGAGAGTGCGCCCATCCTGCCCGTCTTCGCTGATCAGAAGACGGCACCCGGCGCGCTTGGCGGTCGCCCAAATCATGGCGTCCCAGAACGACCAGCCATGGTCGGCGACGGCATCCATGGCGTCCACCAGGCAGATATCGTCGGCCGCCACCACGGTAGCAGCATCGCGCCACAACTGGACCAGTTCGATCGCCTTGGCAGGGGCAATCTTGCCCTTTCCGATCAATGTTCGAAACAGCTCCGCCAACGCCTGTAGGGTCACGACGCAATCTTTCCCGCGCGCCCGCTGCACCAGATCAAGCGCGATGCGATGCCGTTCGCCTTCCCGCGTGTCGATCGCGTAGACGAGGATGCTCGTATCGAACGTGAACCGCATGATCAGCGCTCGTAAAGCTCATCCCGATCGAATGTGCCGACACCGAGAGGCAAGCCGGCTTCGAGCTGCTTTGTCAGCCGGTCCCAGGCCGCTTCCCGGTCGGCAGACACGGTCGCGGCATTATATCGGGTGAGTTGCGCCACAGGCTCGCCACGCCGGGTAATGACCACGGCTTCACCTTGAGCAGCGCGGCCCAGGATGTCGGAAAAACGCTGATTCGCCTCGCGGGCGGAGACCGTATGCGCCATCGACGCCTCCCGATTGTAGTTACGTCACTATAATGGTGACGAGCCGCGAAGTGTCAATGCCCCCCTACTTCACCGGCACCGTATAGTTCAGCGCCAACCGTCCGCCGTCCGGATAGATCGTCTGGCCGGTCAGGTACGAGGCGTCGTCGCTGGCCAGGAACGCCGCGATCGAGGCGATTTCCGAGGGTTCGCCGCAGCGGCCCAAGGGCGTGCGCGACAGGATTTTCTGCTGCATCTCGGCGTTGCTCATGATCGCCTGGCCCATGTCGGTCAGGATCGTGCCAGGCCCGATCGCATTGACGCGGATGCCATGCGGGGCCAGCGCCATGGCGCTGACCTTGGTCAGTTGGTTCATGCCGCCCTTGGAGATGGCATAGGGGATCTGGTTCGGGATCGCGAACACGGCATTGACCGACGACATGTTGACGATCGTGCCCTTGCCGCGCGGGATCATGTGGCGCGCCGCCGCCTGGCTCGCCAGAAAGGCCGAGCGCAGATTGACCGCGATGACTCGGTCGAAATCCTCGACGGTCAGATCCAGGAAATCGGCGGCGTGGGTGATGCCGGCGTTATTGACCAGGATATCGATCTGGCCGAACGCCTCGATCCCGGCCGCCACCATCCGGTCGATCTGGTCCTTTTGCGCGACGTCTGTCGGGCAGGACAGGCACCCCAGTTCTTCCGCCGCGTTACCCAAGGTCGCGGCATCGACATCGGCCAGCAGCACCTTGGCGCCCTCGGCCAGGAACCGCTCGGCGATCGCCCGCCCGATCCCGCGGGCGCCTCCGGTGATGATCGCCGTCCTGTCCTGAAGCCGCATTCGTACTCTCCTCAACGGAATAAACCCGGACGCCCCGCGTCCTCTCACGCAATCGTTATGAACGAAGCCCGACGCTATTCCCATATCAACAGAACGTTTCGGTTTATCCTCTAAGGTCGATCATGCTGCTGTTCGTCTTGGCCTATCTGGGTGGGGCCTTCACCATCCTCAGCCCGTGCATTCTGCCGGTGCTGCCGTTCGTGTTCGCCCGCTCGGGCCAGCCGTTCGTGCGCAGCCAGCTGCCGCTGCTGGCCGGCATGGCGATCACCTTCGCCGCCGTCGGCAGCCTGGCCGCGGTCGGCGGCGGCTGGGCGGTCCAGGCCAATGAATGGGGCCGTATTGCCGCCCTGGCCATGCTGGCGTTCTTCGGCCTGACCCTGTTGATCCCGCACTTGGCCGAGCGGCTCAGCCAGCCGTTCGTGGCCTTCGGCGATCGCCTGAGCCAGGCCGCCGAGAGCGGCCGCGCCGGCGGATCGTCGGTGCTGCCGTCCTTCCTGCTGGGCATCGCCACCGGCCTGTTGTGGGCACCCTGCGCCGGGCCGATCCTGGGGCTGGTGCTGACCGGCGCGGCGCTCAACGGCGCCACGGTCGGCACCACCGTGCTGCTGCTGGCTTATGCCGCCGGTGCCGCCACCTCGCTCGCGGTCGCCTTGCTGCTGGGCGGCCGGGTCACGGCGCTGCTGAAGCGATCGTTCGGTGCCGGCGAATGGGTCCGGCGCGGCTTGGGCGTGGCCGTGCTGCTGGCCGTGGTCGCGATCGGCTTCGGCGTCGACACGAGATATCTGACCCAGGTCTCGACCGCGAGCACGACCGCGATCGAGCAATCGCTGATCGACCGGTTCCGGCCGCCACAGCAGAAGTCCATAGCGATGTCGGCCGGCATTCCCACCACCGGCAACAAGCTGCCGGTCGAGGGCACCCTGCCGTCGCTGGGCGGTGCGGTCGAATGGCTGAACACGCCGCCGCTGACGGCCGAGGGTCTGCGCGGCAAGGTCGTCCTGGTCGATTTCTGGACCTACAGCTGCATCAACTGCCTGCGCTCCCTGCCCTACCTCAAGGCCTGGGCCGAGAAGTACAAGGACCAGGGGCTGGTCGTGATCGGCGTCCATGCGCCGGAATTCGCGTTCGAGCGCGACCCGGCCAACGTGCGCAAGGCGGTGAAGGATCTGGGCATCACCTACCCGGTCGCGCTCGACAACGACTATGCGATCTGGCGTGCGTTTGAGAATGAATATTGGCCGGCGCATTACTTCATCGATGCCGAGGGCCGCATCCGCTACCACCATTTCGGCGAGGGCGAATATGCCGAGTCCGAGGCGGTGATCCAGGATCTGCTGGCCGAGGCCGGCCGGACCAACGTGCCGACCGGCATCGTCCAGGTCCAGGGCACCGGCGCGCTCGCCGCGGCCGACGACAATGACATCGCCTCGCCCGAGACGTATGTCGGCTATGCCCGGGCCGAGAATTTCGCGGGATCCGGCGGCGAGGTCGCGGACAAGCCGCACGACTATGCCGCGCCTTCGCAGCTGGGTCCGAACCAATGGGGCCTCGCCGGCAGCTGGAAGGTCGGGGACGAAAAGGCCGAACTGGGCCAGACGCCCGGCGGCATCCTCTATCGCTTCCATGCCCGCGACCTGCATCTGGTGCTGGGCCCCGGCGCCGACGGCAAGCCGGTTCGCTTCCGCGTGACGCTCGACGGCAAGCCACCGGGCGACGACCATGGCGCCGACACGGATGCCGACGGCAACGGCACGGTAACCAGTCAGCGGCTCTACCAGCTCGTCCGCCAAGCCCATGGCGTCGGCGACCATACGTTCCAAATCGAATTTCTGGACCCGGACGTCCAGGCCTTCGCGTTCACTTTCGGCTAGGAGCAACCCGATGACGTCTCCCCGCAAATTCTGGTCCCTCGCAGCGCTCGCGATCCTGCCCTTGAGCGCACTGCTGTTCCTGCCGCCGTCGGTCCTGGCCGAACCGCCGCAGGCCCTGCAGCCGCCGGCGGTCGACGAGACCATGCCGGCAACGGCCACGACCGAAACCGCCGTGCTTGCCGGCGGCTGTTTCTGGGGCGTGCAGGGCGTGTTCCAACATGTCGACGGCGTCACCAAGGCGGTCTCCGGCTATACCGGCGGCGACAAGAGCACGGCGCAATATATCCGGGTCGAGGACGGCGACACCGGCCATGCCGAATCGGTCGAGATCACCTACGACCCGCACAAGATCACCTATGGCAAGCTGCTGCAGATCTTCTTCTCGGTCGCCCACGACCCGACCGAACTCAATCGCCAGGGCCCGGACAGCGGCACGCAA
>Ga0302314_10005383_pt1 | contig 23351 bp, 1 predicted proteins | sample III_Palsa_N2_3_FD_200533 | JGI IMG/M metagenome (GOLD analysis project Ga0302314, IMG submission 200533) | Peat permafrost microbial communities from Stordalen Mire near Abisko, Sweden - III_Palsa_N2_3 | ecosystem: Environmental > Terrestrial > Soil > Palsa > Peat permafrost | place: Sweden... | reverse complement strand
CACACTCACCCGACCGCAGCGCCTGCACCGCCAGGTGCAACGCGACCAGGGCCGAGGAACACGCCGTGTCCACCGTGACCGCAGGCCCCTCCAGACCGAAGGTGTAGGAGATCCGGCCGGACATCACGCTGGCCGAGTTGCCCGTGCCGATGTGGCCCTCGACGTCCTGTCCCGGCGCCAGCGGCCGGGAGGAGTAGTCCTGGTAGTTGGTGCCGACGAAGACGCCGGTGTGGCTGCCGCGCAAGGTGGCCGGGGTGATGCCCGCGCGTTCGAACGCCTCCCAGGAGATCTCCAACAGCAGCCGCTGCTGCGGGTCCATCGCCACCGCCTCACGCGGCGAGATCCCGAAGAACGCCGGATCGAAGTGCGCGACCCGGTCCAGGAAGCCACCGCCGAGTTTCGCGTCCGGGTTGTGCAGGACCTCGGTGTCCCAGCCCCGGTCGGTGGGCCAGTCCGAGATCGCGTCCACGCCGTCGGCCAGCAGCCGCCAGTACCCCTCCGGGGTGTCCACCTCCCCGGGGAAACGGCAGCTCATCGCCACGATTGCGATCGGGTCGTCGTCGGTGGAGCGCAGCACCAGTGCGGGCGCGGCCTGGGCCGGTGCCCGGTCCGGGTTCAGGCCGTCGCGCAGGTGCTCGGCCAGCGCTGCGGGGGTCGGGTGGTCGAAGACCAGGGTGGCCGGCAGTCGCCGTGCCACGACGCTGCTGAGCGCGTTGCGCAGTTCCACTGCGGTCAGCGAGTCGAAGCCCAGCTCGCGGAAGGCCAGCGTGGGTTCCACGTCCTCGGGGCCGGTGTGGTTGAGCACGATCGCGGCGTGGGTCCGGACGATCTCCAGCATCGCCCGGCGCTGCTCGCTCTCGCTCAGCGCGAGCAGCTGCTCGACCAGGCTCGGTCCCTCGGACGCGGGTTCGCCGTGGTCGGCCGGACGGACAGTCAGCGCCCGCTGCGCGTCCGGGATTTCATCGAGCACCGGGCGTCGGCGCAGCGAAGTGTAGGCGTGGGCGAAGCGCTCCCAGTCGAGGTCGGTGACGGCGAGCACCGTGTCGTCCTGGTCGAGCGCCCGCTGTAGCGCGGCCAGCGCCAGATCCGGGGCCATGACCCGGACGCCGTGCCGTTGCAGTCGCTCGCCGACCGCGCCCTCGGCCATGCCGCCGTCGGCCCACGGACCCCAGGCGATGGAGGTGGCCGCCAGTCCGCGTGCGCGGCGCCGCTGTGCCATGGCGTCCAGGACGGCGTTACCGGGCGCGTAGTTGGCATGGCCCGGAGCCCCCATGGTGCCCGCGGTGGAGGAGAACAGGACGAAGGCCGAGAGGTCGAGTCCGGCGGTCAGGGCGTCGAGGTTGCGGGCGCCACCGACCTTGACGTTCAGGACCCTGGCGATCTGCTCGGGCCGCAGATTGGTGATCATCGAGTCGTCAAGGACGGCGGCGGTGTGCATGACCGCTGTCAGCGGCAGTTCCGCGGGGATCGAGTCGAGCAGGGCGGCCAGCGCGTCGCGGTCGGCGATGTCGCAGCCCGCCAGCTCCACCTCGGAGCCCAGCGCGGTGAGTTCGGCGGCCAGTTCGGCGGCGCCGGGGGCGTCCGGCCCCTGTCGGCTGACCAGGAGCAGCCGTGGGGCGCCGTTGCGGGCCAGCCATCGGGCGACGTTGGCACCGAGCGCGCCGGTGCCGCCGGTGACCAGGACGGTGCCGCTCGGCGTCCACCGCCGGATCGTGCCCAGGCCGCCCGTGGCGGCGCGGACCAACCGCCGCGCCAGGACGCCGGTGGGCCTGATCGCGACCTGGTCCTCGTCGCCGATCCCGGCCAGGACGGCGATCAGCCGGTCGGCGGCGGCGGTGTCGAAGGTCTCCGGCAGGTCGACCAGTCCGCCCCAGCGTTCGGCCTGCTCCAGTGAGACGACGCGGCCGAAGCCCCAGACGAGTGCCTGCTGCGGGGCGTCCACCTGCCGCGCCGGGTCGGTGGACACCGCGCCGCGGGTGCAGAACCACAGCGGGGCGCGCAGTCCCGAGTCGTCCAGGGCCTGGACCAGGGCGACGGTCCCGGCGAAGCCGCGGGGCAGTCCGGCCAGTTCGCTGTGGACCGTCTCGTCGGTGCCCAGCAGCGAGAGCACACCGGCGATGGGCTGCTCGGCCTCCTCGTTCAGCGCCGCGCGCAGCGCCTCGGCGATGTCGGTGCGGGACGCCTGCGGGTCCACCGGCACGGCGACCGGGTGCGCGCCCGCGCGGTCCAGTGCCTCCAGCAGGTCGGTCAGGGCAGGTCCCGGTGTGGCACGGGTGTCCGGCACGACCAGCAGCCAGGTGCCGTGCAGGGTGGCCCCGGTGCCGGTGGCAATGGTTCTCCAGACCGTCCGGTAGCGCCAGGCGTCGACGGTCGAGCCTTCGCGGCTGCGCCTGCGGTAGTCCGAGAGCGCGGGGAGAACGCCGGCCAGGGTGCTCTCGTCCAGGTCCAGGGCGCTGGTCAGGGTGGCCAGGTCGCCGTTCTCCACCGATTCCCAGAACCGGGCGTCGACGGCCGGGCCGGGATCGGCGGGCTCCGTCGGCGCGGGCGTCAGGTCGGGCCAGTAGGGCCTGCGCTGGAACGCGTAGGTGGGCAGGTCGAGTCGGGAGCCGCCGCCGAGCACGGCGGTCCAGTCCACCTCCGCTCCGGCGCGCACCGCGAGTTCGGCCAGCGAGGCGAGGAAGCGGGCCGGGCCGCCGTCGTCCCTGCGGAGCGTGCCGACCACGACGGTGCCCGGCAGGTCCAGGTCGTCCAGGGTGTCGCGGATCGCGGCGGTGAGCACGGGATGCGGGCTGACCTCGACGAAGGCGCGGTAGTCCTGGGCGCCCAGCGAGCGGATCGCGTGCTCGAAGCGGACGGTCCGGCGTAGGTTCTCGTACCAGTACTCGGCGTCGAGCAGCGCGGTGTCCTGCCATGCACCGGTCAGGGTGGAGAAGAAGGGCACCGGCGCGGTCCGGGGCCGGATCGGTTTCAGGTCGAGCAGCAGTTGCTCGCGGATCTCCTCGACCTGGGCGGAGTGCGAGGCGTAGTCCACGGGGACCAGCCGGGCCTGGATCCCCTCGGCTGAGAGCTCGGCGACGAGGTCGCGCACCGCCTGCGCCTCGCCGGAGACCACCGCCGACAGCGGCCCGTTGACGGCGGCCACCGACACCCGCCCGTCCCACGCGTCCAGCCGCTGCCGCACCTCGGGCAGCGGGAGCAACACGGACGCCATGCCGCCGCGGCCCGCGAGCGCGGTCAGGGCGCGGCTGCGGAGCACGACGACGCGTGCCGCGTCGCCGAGCGTCAGCGCGCCGGCGACGCAGGCGGCGGCGATCTCGCCCTGGCTGTGGCCGACGACCGCTGCGGGCCGCACTCCGCGTGACTGCCACAGCCGGGCCAGCGAGACCATGACCGCGAACAGGGCGGGCTGTACGACGTCCAGCCGCTCCAGCGAGGGGGCTCCCGCGGCGCCGCGCAGGACGTCCTCCAGCGACCAGTCGACGAACTGCTGCACGGCCTCCGCGCACTCGGCGAAGCGCTCGCGGAACTCCGGATCGCTGTCCAGCAGTTCGGTTGCCATGCCGAGCCACTGGGAGCCCTGGCCCGGGAAGACGAAGGCGGTGCGGCCGTCGACGTCGGCGGTGCCGTGGACCACCCCGGCCGCCGGGGTGCCGGAGGCCAGCGCGTCCAGGCCGCGCAGCAGGGCGTCCCGGTCCCCGGCCAGGACGGCCGCCCGGTGCTCGAAGGCGGTGCGGGAGGTGGCCAGGGACCAGGCGACGTCGCCGAGCGGGGCGTCCGGGTCGCTGCGCAGCCGGGCGCGGAGCCGCCCGGCCTGGGCCCGTAGGGCCTGCGCCGAGCGCCCGGAGACCAGGAACGGCCGGGTTCGCGCTGTGGTCGACGGCGCGGCGCCCGGTGTCCCGGCGCTGGGCGCGGCCGGATGTTCCAGGATCGGGTGTTCCAGGATCGGCTGTTCCAGGATGATGTGCGCGTTGGTGCCGCTGACGCCGAAGGAGGAGACTCCGGCCCGGCGCGGGCGGTCGTTCTCGGGCCAGGCCTGCGCCTCGGTGAGCAGTTCGACCCGGCCCGTGGACCAGTCGACGTGCGAGGACGGCCGGTCCACGTGCAGGGTGCGGGGCAGCAGTCCCTCCCGCATCGCCATCACCATCTTGATCACACCGGCGACGCCCGCCGCGGCCTGGGTGTGCCCGATGTTGGACTTGACCGACCCCAGCCACAGTGGTCGGCTCTCCGGCCGGTCCTGGCCGTAGGTGGCCAGCAGCGCCTGCGCCTCGATCGGGTCGCCGAGGGTGGTGCCGGTGCCGTGCGCCTCCACCGCGTCGACCTCCGCCGTGGACAGCCGCGCGTCGGCCAGCGCCTGCCAGATCACCCGCTGCTGCGAGGGCCCGCTCGGGGCGGTCAGGCCGTTGGAAGCCCCGTCCTGGTTGACCGCGCTGCCGCGGACGATCGCCAGCACCGGGTGGCCCAGGCGGCGGGCGTCGGCGAGCCGCTCGACCACGAGCACCCCGACGCCCTCCCCCCAGCCGGTGCCGTCGGCGGCGTCAGCGAAGGCCCGGCAGCGGCCGTCCGGGGACATCGCCCGCTGCCGGCTGAACTCAAGGAACAGTCCGGGGGTGGACATCACCGTCACCCCGCCCGCCAGGGCCAGTTCGCACTCCCCGGCGCGCAGCGCGTTCACCGCCAGGTGCAGCGCGACCAGCGACGAGGAGCACGCCGTGTCCACCGTCACCGCCGGGCCCTCCAGGCCCAGGGTGTAGGAGACGCGACCGGAGACCACGCTGGCGGCGTTGCCGACCCCGATGTGGCCCTCCAGTCCGGCCGGTGCGGCGGCGAGCAGCGCGGGGTAGTCCTGGCCGTTGGTCCCGACGAAGACGCCGGTGCGGCTGCCGCGCAGCGTCGCCGGGTCGATGCCCGCGCGTTCGACCGCCTCCCAGGAGGTCTCCAGCAGCAGGCGCTGCTGTGGATCGGTCGCCAGCGCCTCACGTGGCGAGATGCCGAAGAAACCGGCGTCGAAGTCCCCGGCCCGGTCCAGGAATCCGCCGGACTTGCTGTAGCTCTTCCCGGGCAGCCCCGGTTCCGGGTCGTAGAAGGAGTCGGTGTCCCAGCCGCGGTCCGGCGGCCAGTCGAGGACCGCGTCGGCCCCGGAGCGGACCAGCTCCCACAGCTCCTCCGGCGAGTCGGCCCCGCCGGCGAACCGGCACCCCATCGCGACAATGGCCACCGGCTCCCGGCGGGGGCTCTCCGCCTCGCGCAGGCGCTGCCGGGTCTCGTGGAGCTCTCCGGTGACCTTCTTGAGGTAACTGAGAAGCTTTTCCTGCTCGTTCATCCACAATCACCCATCTTGCCGCTGATGCCGATTGGGCCGGACGCGCCGGTCGCGCGGCTGGTCACGAGATACCGAGGTCGTTGTCGATGAAGGCGAAGAGATCGTCCGCGCTGGCGGTCCCGATCAGATCCCGGACGCCGCCCGCCTCCTCCTCGGCGGCGTTCCCGGACTCGTGCAGTCTTGAGGTCAGGGCCTGTAGCCGGGACTCGATCCGGCTGTGCTGCGCGTCGTCGGCGGCGAGCGCCGCCAAGGCGGCCTCCAGGGCGTCGAGAGCGGCCAGCACCGGTCGCCCGGCGTCCTGGTCGGTGGCGACGAGCGGACGCAGGTGCCGGGCCAGGGCCCGGGAGTTCGGGTGGTCGAAGAGCAGGGTGGCGGGCAGTTGCAGCCCGATCGCGACACCGAGCCGGTTGCGCAGCTCCACCGCCATCAGCGAGTCGAAGCCGAGCTCGCTGAAGGCCCGGTCGGCCCCGACGGCCTCGGCCGAGGGGTGTCCGAGCACCGAGGCCACCTGCGAACGGACCAGCTGGACCAGCGCCCGCTCCTGCTCCGTGGCGCCGAGTCCGGCGAGTTCCGCGCGCAGCGCGCCGCCGTCCCGCTCCGCTCCGGCACCGGACTCGGCCTTCGCCGCCCGCAGTTGCCGTACCTCGGGCAGGTCCGCGAGCAGCGCGCCCGGCCGCAGCGCGGTGAATCCGGGGGCGAACAGCTCCCAGTCGATGTCGGCGACGGTGAGCCCGGCCCCGCCGCGGGCGAGCATCCGCTCCAGCGCGGCGATCGCCATGGACGGGTCCAGCGGGGTCATGCCGCCGCGCCGCATGCGCTGCTCGGTCTCCGAGTCGTCGCCCATCATGCCGCCCCCGGCCCAGGGCCCCCAGGCCACCGAGGTGGCGGGGAGTCCCTGGGACCGGCGCTGCTGCGCCAGGGCGTCGAGGAAGGCGTTGGCCGCGGCGTAGTTGGCCTGGCCCGCCGCGCCGACCGTGCCACTGAACGAGGAGAAGAGCACGAACGCGGACAGCTGCCGGTCCCGGGTGAGTTCGTCCAGGTGGACGGCGGCGGTCAGCTTCGGCCGGAGCACGGTCTCCAGCCGTTCGGGGGTGAGCGTGTCGAGCAGTCCGTCGTCGAGTACCCCGGCGGTGTGCACGACCGCGTCGACCGGGTGCTCGGCCAACAGCTCCGCCAGCGCCTCCCGGTCGGCCACATCGCAGGCGGCGATGGTCACCCCGGTGCCACGTGCGGTCAGTTCCGCCTTCAGCTCGGCGGCTCCCTCGGCCGCCTCGCCGCGCCTGCTCACCAGCACCAGCTGCCGGGCGCCCCGGTCGGCCAGCCAGCGGGCCGCCCGGGCGCCGAGCGCCCCGGTGCCGCCGGTGACCAGCACGGTTCCCTCGCACCGCCATTCGGACAGTTCGGCGCCCGGATCGGCCTGCGGCCGCGCGGCCCTGACCATCCGCCGGGCCAGGGTGCCGGAGGCCCTGACGGCCACCTGGTCCTCGCCCCGGCGCCCGCCGAGCACGGCGCACAGCCGGGCGACCGTCCGGTCGTCGAGCACGGGCAGCCCGACAGGCAGGTCGACCAGCCCGCCCCAGCGCTGCGGGTGTTCCAGGGCAGCCACCCGGCCGAGGCCCCAGACGGCGGCCTGCGCCGGGGAGTGCACCTGCTCCCGGTCGGTCGCGGCGACCGCCCCGGCCGTGGCGCACCACAGCGGCGCGCCGACCTCCAGATCGCCGAGGGCCTGCGTCAACGCCAGCACGGCGGCCAGGCCGCGCGGTGCGGACACCGCTGCGGACGCCGCGTTGCCGGAGCCGTGGGTGCCAGAGCCGTACGCGTCGTCCAGGGCGAGCAGCGAGAGCAGCCCGCCGAGGGACCCCGGCTCGCCGCCGGTCGCGGTGCGCAGCCGCTCGGCGTAGGCCTTGCGGTCCGCGGACCCGCAGTCCAGCGGGAGCACGGTGACCTGTCGCGCGCCGTGGGCGGCCAGGCCGTCCGCGATCGAGGCGACCCACGCGGTTCCGGCGCGCTCGGCGGGCACCGCCAGCAGCCAGCTGCCGGACAGGGCGGGCGCCGGGTCGTCGCCGACCGGCCGCCAGCTGATGTCGTACTCGCGGGAGTCCATCGCGGACCGGGCCCGCCCGCGTCGGCGCCACGAGGACAGCGCGGGCAGTACCTCGCTCAACGGCGTGTCGCCGCCCAGTTCCGGGCCTGCCGCCAGCGCGCCGAGGTCCCCGCGCTCGACGGCTGCCCAGAACAGCTCGTCGACGGGGGTGCCGGCCGCACCGGCCGCCGTCATCCGGGGCGAGGCCTCCAGCCAGTACCGGCGGCGCTGGAACGCGTAGGTGGGCAGGTCGACGGTGCGGGCGTCGCCGCCGAGGGCCGACAGGTCGACGCCGGTGCCGCGCACATACAGCGCACCGGCGGCCAGCAGCGCGCTGCGCGGCTCCGGGCGCTCGCGGCGGAGCATCGCTACCGCGAGCGCGCCGCCCACCGGGCCGCGCAGGCTGTCCAGCGCCATCGCGGTCAGGGTCGCGTCCGGGCCGAGCTCCACGAAGGCGCCCACCCCGTCGGCCTCCAGCCGGCGGACGCCGTCACAGAAGCGCACGGCCCCCCGGACCTGGCCGACCCAGTACTCCGGCGAGCGCAACTGCTCCTCGGTGGCCGGTTCCCCGGTCAGGTCGGAGACGATCGGGATCGACGGCGCGGCGTAGCGCACGCCGCGCGCCGCCACTTCGAACTCCGCCAGCATCGCGTCCATATGAGGTGAGTGAAACGCATGGCTGACCCGCAAACGCCTAGTCTTCCGGCCGAGCGCGTCGAAGTGCTCCGCGATCCGGACCACCTCGGCCTCGTCGCCGGAGACCACCACGGCGGCCGGGCCGTTGACCGCGGCGATGCCGACCCGCTGTTCCAGGCCCGCCAGCAGCGGCAGCACCTCGTCCTCGGCGGCCTGCAAGGCAACCATCGCGCCGCCGGCCGGCAGCGCCTGCATCAGCCGTCCACGAGCGGCGACCAGGGTGCAGGCGTCCTCCAGCGTGAGCACCCCCGCGACATGTGCGGCGGTCAGTTCGCCGATGGAGTGGCCGAGCAGGACGTCGGGGGTGATTCCCCAGGACCGGACCAGGTCGTAGAGCGCGACCTCGAAGGCGAACAGAGCGGCCTGGGTGTAGCCGGTCCGGTCCAGCAGCGCGGCTTCGACGGTACCGGCCTCGGCGAAGACCACCGGCCGCAGCGGTCGGTCCAGGTGGCGGGAGAGCTCGGTGCAGGTCCGGTCGAAGGAGCGGGCGAAGACACCGAACCGGGCGTGCAACTCCCTTCCCATTCCCGGATGCTGAGCCCCCTGGCCACTGAAGAGGAAGGCCGTCCGGCCGGTCGGCCCGCTCCGGCCGAGGGCGGCGGCCGGGGCGTCCTCGCCGCGGCCGAGCGCGGCCAGCGTGTCGAGGAAGCCCGCGCGGTCGTCGGCCACCAGCACCGCGCGGTGCTCAAGGACCGAGCGGGTGGTCGCCAGCGAGTGGCCGATGTCGCGCGGGTCCAGGTCCGGGCACGCGGCGAGGTGGACCCGGAGCCGGTTGGCCTGGTCGGCCAGCGCGGCGGCGGTACGCCCGTGCAGGGGCCAGGCGAAGGGCCCGGCCGTCGCCCCGCTCTCGTCCGAGTCCGAATCCAAGTCCGAGTCCAAGTCCGAATCCGAATCCGAATCCGAGTCCGACGGCAGGTCGGCGACGGTCGGGGCGAGCGCCTCCGGTCCCTGTTCCAGCACCACGTGCGCGTTGGTCCCGCTGATCCCGAAGGAGGAGACCCCGGCCCGGCGCGGCCGGTCGGCCTGCGGCCAGTCCACCGTCTCGGTGAGCAGCCGGACGTTGCCGGCGGACCAGTCCACGTGCGAGCTCGGTTCGCTGACGTGCAGTGAACGCGGCAGCACGCCGTGCCGCATCGCCAGCACCATCTTGATCACGCCCGCGACCCCGGCCGCCGACTGGGTGTGGCCGATGTTCGACTTCACCGAGCCGAGCAGCAGCGGGCGGTCCTGCGGACGGTCCTGGCCGTAGGTCGCGAGCAGCGCCTGCGCCTCGATCGGGTCGCCGAGCCTGGTGCCCGTGCCGTGCGCCTCGACCACGTCGACGTCGGCCGCCGACAGCCGTCCGTTGGCCAGCGCCGCGCGGATCACCCGCTGCTGCGAGGGTCCGTTGGGCGCGGTGAGGCCGTTGGAGGCGCCGTCGGAGTTGACCGCGCTGCCGCGCACCACGGCGAGCACCGGGTGTCCGCGCCGCCGGGCGTCGGAGAGCCGTTCCAGCAGCAGTATCCCGGCCCCCTCCGCCCAGCCGGTGCCGTCCGCGTCGTCGGAGAACGCCTTGCACCGGTTGTCCCCTGCCAGGCCGCCCTGGCGGTCGAACTCGGCGAAAGCGCCGGGGGTGGACATCACCGTCACCCCGCCGGCCAGGGCCAGATCGCACTCGCCCGAGCGCAGCGACTGCGCCGCCCAGTGCATGGCCACCAGCGAGGAGGAGCAGGCGGTGTCGACGGTGACGGCGGGGCCCTCCAGGCCGAGCGCGTAGGCGACCCGCCCGGACGCGACGCTGGCGGCGTGCCCGGTCATCAGCTGGCCCTGCGAGTCCTCCGGAACGGAGTGCGCCGCGGAGCCGTAGCCCTGGTAGTTGGTCCCGACGAAGACGCCGGTCCGGCTGCCCCGCAGGGCCAGCGGGTCGATGGTGGCCCGCTCCAGCGCCTCCCAGGAGATCTCCAGCAGCAGCCGCTGCTGCGGGTCCATCGCCAGCGCCTCGCGGGGCGAGATGGAGAAGAAGTCGGCGTCGAACTCCGCCGCGTCGTGCAGGAAGCCACCGCCGATGCGGGGGCCGTCGGACCGCCGTGAGCCGTCGGTCAGGGCCTGCCAGCCCCGGTCGGCGGGGAGGTCCGAGATCGCGTCCACCTCGCCGGAGAGCAGCTGCCAGAAGTCCTCCGGGCTGTGCACGCCGCCGGGGTAGCGGCAGCCCATGCCGACGATGGCGATCGGCTCGTCGGCGGTTGCCGCCCCGGTCCCGGCCGCCGCGACCGCCACCGCCGCCTCGTCGCCCAGCAGTTCGCCGCGCACGAAGCGGGCCAGGGCCTGCGGCGTCGGGTAGTCGAAGACGAGCGTCGTCGGCAGCCGCAGCCCGGTCGCCAGGTTGAGCCGGGTGCTCAGCTCGATGGAGGTGAGCGAGTCCACGCCCAGGCCGCGGAAGTCGCGTCCGGGCTCGACGGCCTCGGGTCCGGCGTGTCCCAGGGCCAGCGCGGTCTGCGTCCGGACCAGCTCCAGGACGGCCGCCTCGCGCTCCGGCGCGGGCAGCGCGGCCAGGTGGCTGCCGAAGCTGTCCGCCGCGGCGGCCTCGGCGCCGGTCGAGGCGGTCCGCCGCACGGTTCCGGTCGCCAGCCCGAGCAGCATCACCGGCAGCCCCGGCTGCGGGTCGCGCAGCGCGGCTCGGGCCGGTGCCAGCGGCACCACGACCGGCTCGGTGCTCCGGCAGGCCGCGTCGAAGGCGGCCAGTCCCTGCTCGATGCTCAGCGGCGCCATGCCGCCGCGCGCCATCCGCCGCAGGTCGGTCTCCGAGAGCTCGCTGGTCATGCCCGCGCCCTGGGCCCAAGGGCCCCAGGCGAGCGAGGTGCCGGGCAGGCCCTGGGCCCGGCGCAGCTGCGCGAGGGCGTCCAGGAACGCGTTGGCCGCCGAGTAGTTGCCCTGACCCGCGCCGCCGAACAGCCCCGCGACCGAGGAGAACAGCGCGAACAGCGAGAGGTCGAGAACGCGGGTGAGTTCGTGCAGGTTGGTGGCGGCGTCGACCTTGGGACGCAGGACGGCGGCGAGGCGTTCCGGCGTCAGCGCGGACACGACGCCGTCGTCCAGCACACCGGCGGTGTGCACCACGCCGGTCAGCGGGTGCTCCGCCGGGACGGCGGCCAGCAGTTCGCCGAGCGCCGCCCGGTCGGCCGCGTCGCAGGCGGCGATCGTCACCCGCGCTCCCAGGGACGCCAGTTCGGCCTCCAGCTCGGCCGCCCCCGGGGCGGCGGGGCCGCGGCGGCTGGACAGCAGCAGATGCCGTACGCCGTGCTCGGTCACCAGGTGGCGGGCCACCAGCGCGCCGAGGCCGCCGGTGCCGCCGGTGACCAGCACCGTCCCGGCCGGGTCCAGGCCCGGCGCTCCGCCCGGCGGCTCGATCGCCAGTCGGCCCAGGCGCGGCACATAGGCCTGGCCCCCGCGCAGGGCCAGCTCCGGTTCCCCCGAGGCCAGCGCGCCCGCGACGGCGTCCCCGGAGGTACCGGTGTCCGTGTCCGCGTCCGTGTCCAGCAGCAGGAAGCGGCCGGGGTGCTCGGCGCGGGCTGCCCGCACCAGGCCCCAGACCGCCGCGAGGGCCGGATCCGGCACCTGGTCGCCCAGCGCGACCGCACCGTCCGTCACCACCACCAGCCGTGAGTCCGCGAACCGCTCGTCGGCCAGCCAGGTCTGCAGGACCTGGAGCATCCGGCCGGTCACCGCATGCGCGGCAGCCGCCGGGTCACCCGTGGTCCGCTCCAGCCGCAGCAGGACCTCAGCCGGAAGGGCGCCGCCCGACTCCGCCGGCGTGAGCAGATCCCGCACGTCGGCGCCGACCACCGCCCACTCCCCGGCGGCCGGGGCAGCCGGCAGCGGCAGCGGCAGCGGCACCCAGTTCACCCGGAACAGCGGCTCCCGGACGGAGCCGGACCGCCCCGCTCCCCCGGGCTCGCCGGTCACCGCGCGCATGAGCAGCGAGTCGACCGAGACGACCGGCCGACCGGTCCCGTCGGCCGCGCTCAGTGAGAGCCGGTCCTCCCCCTGCGGGGTCAGCCGCACCCGCAGCGCCGAGGCGCCGGAGGCCCGCAGCGACACGCCGGACCAGGACTCCGGCACCGCACCGCCCTCAGCGGCCCCGCCCTCAGCGGCCCCGGCCGACCAGGCCCGCAGCGCCGTGTCGAGCAGCGCGGGGTGCAGGCCGTAGGCCGCCGCCTCGGGGTGCTGCTGGCTCGGCAGTTCCGCGGTCGCGAACAGCTCGTCGCCGGACCGCCACACCGCCTTCAGCGGCGTGTTCTGGTAGCCGTCGTCCAGCGGCACCGGTTCGGCCCCCGGTGGCGGCCAGGCCGCGAAGTCGAACTCCGGCTCCGGCCCGAACCCGGCGGCCAGCACGCCGGTGGCGTGGCGCACCCACAGCTCGTCGGCGCCGTCCCCGTCCGCGCGGGAGTGCACGCTGACCGTCCGCCGACCCGAGTCGTCCGGGCCGCCGACGGCCACCTGCAGCCGCACGCCGCCGTGCTCCGGCAGCACCAGCGGCGCCTCCGCCCGCAGCTCCTCCAGGATTCCGCAGCCCGCCTCGTCCCCGGCTCGCACCGCAAGCTCCAGCAGCCCGGCGCTCGGGAGCACCACCGCGCCCGCGACCAGGTGCTCCCGCAGCCACGCGTGCGACCGCGACGACAGCCGTCCGGTGAGCAGCAATCCGCCCGCGTCCGCCTGGTCCACGACCGCGCCCAGCAGCGGATGCCCTGCGGAGCCCTGGCCCACCGAGCCGAGGTCGCCGCGGACCGCACCGGCGGAGCGCGGCCAGTACGGCTCGCGCTGGAAGGCGTAGGTGGGCAGGTCGACCCGTCGGGCACCGGCCACGGACACCGACCAGTCCACGTCCGCGCCGTGGGTGAAGACCGCGGCGACGGCGGCCAGCAGCGCGGCCGCCTCCGGCCGGTCCCGGCGCAGGCCCGCCGCCAGGGTGAGGTCCGGTGCGGTGACGCAGCCCCGGGCGAGCCCGGTCAACGTGCCGTCGGGTCCCAGTTCGAGGAACCGGCTGACGCCCGCTGCCTCCAGGGTGCCGATGCCGTCGGCGAAGCGCACCGCCTGCCGGGCGTGCTCCACCCAGTACTCGGGCGAGGTGAGCTCCTCGGCCGTGGCCACGCGGCCGGTGACGTCGGAGACGACCGCCAGGCTCGGCCGCTGGTAGCGGACGCTCGAAGCCACCTGGCGGAACTCCGCCAGCATCGGCTCCATCAACGGCGAGTGGAACGCGTGGCCGACCCGCAGCCGGGAGACCTTGCGGCGCAACTCCCGGAACTCTGCCGCGATTTCCTCGACCGCGCGCTCCGCTCCGGAGACCACCGTCGCCCGGGGGCCGTTGACGGCCGCGATCCCGGCCTCGTGCTCGCGACCGCGCAGCAGCCGCGCCACCTCCTCCTCGGACGCCTCCAGTGCGACCATGGCCCCGCCCACCGGCAGCGCCTGCATCAACCGGCCCCGCGCCGCGACCAGGCGGCAGGCGTCGGGGAGCGACATCACCCCGGCCGCGTGCGCGGCCGCGATCCCACCGATGGAGTGGCCGAGCAGGAAGTCCGGCCGCACACCCCAGGACTCGACCAGTCGGTACAGCGCCACCTCGACGGCGAACAGCGCGGGCTGGGCGTAGCCGGTGGCGTTCAGCGGCTCGGCGTCGGCGCCGAACACCGCCTCCCGCAGCGGGAGTTCCAACTCGCCGTCGACCTGTGCGCAGACCGCGTCGAAGGCCTCCGCGAACACCGGGTAGGCCTCGTACAACTCCCGGCCCATGCCAGGCCGCTGCGAGCCCTGGCCGGCGAACAGGAACGCGGTCCGGCCGTCGGCGGCGGCGCCGGTGACCAGCTGCGGCGCCGCCTCGCCCGCCGCCAGCGCGTCCAGTCCGCGCAGCAGTTCGTCGCGCTCCTCGCCGAGCACCACGGCGCGGTACTCGAACAGCGAGCGGGTCGTCGCCAGCGAGAGCGCCACGTCGCGCGGGTCGAGGCCGGGGCGGTCCCGCAGCTGGGCGAGCAGCCGCTCGGCCTGGCCCCGCAGGGCGGGACCGGACCTGCCGGTGACCACCCAGGGCACCGGGGCGGCGTCCGGACCGGCGGCCCCGGCGTCCTCGGCCGGGGGGACGGACTCGGCCACAGGGGGTTGCTCCAACACCACGTGGGCATTGGTCCCGGACATGCCGAACGCCGACACCGCGGCCCGGCGGGGCCGGTCCCGCTGCGGCCAGTCGCGCCGCTCGGTCAGCAGCCTGACCTCGCCGGACGCCCAGTCCACCTGGGCGGACGGCACCTCGGCGTGCAGGGTGGCGGGCATGGAACCGTGCCGCATCGCCAGCACCATCTTGATCACCCCGGCGACACCGGCCGCCGCCTGGGTGTGCCCGATGTTCGACTTCACCGAGCCCAGCCACAACGGCCGCCCCGGGTCCCGGTCCTGCCCGTAGGTCGCCAGCAGCGCCTGCGCCTCGATCGGGTCGCCGAGGGAGGTGCCGGTGCCGTGCGCCTCCACCACGTCCACGTCCGCCGCGGTCAGGCCCGCCCCGGCCAGTGCCTGGCGGATCACCCGCTGCTGCGAGGGGCCGTTCGGCGCGGTCAGCCCGTTCGAGGCGCCGTCCTGGTTGACCGCGCTGCCAGCCACGACCGCCAGCACCGGGTGCCCGTTGCGCCGGGCGGCGGACAGCCGTTCCAGCACGACCACGCTCGCGCCCTCGCCCCAGCCGGTGCCGTCGGCCTCGTCGGAGAACGCCTTGCACCGGCCGTCGGCGGACAGCCCGCGCTGACGGCTCATCTCCAGGAACGCCCCGGGCGTGGTCATAATGGTGACGCCACCGGCGAGCGCCAGGTCGCACTCGTCCGCGCGCAGCGCCTGCGCCGCGAGGTGCAGCGCGACCAGGGACGAGGAGCACGCCGTGTCCACCGTCACCGCCGGGCCCTCCAGGCCCAGGGTGTAGGAGAGGCGGCCCGACATCACCGCGGCCGCGTTGCCGGTCCCGACGTAGCCGTCGGTGCCCTCGGGGGTGCCGGCCAGCAGCGTCGGGTAGTCCTGCCCGTTGGAGCCGACGAACACCCCGGTCCGCCCGCCGCGCAGCGACCAGGGGTCGATGCCCGCGCGTTCGATCGCCTCCCAGGAGGTCTCCAGCAGGACGCGCTGCTGCGGGTCGAGCGCCACCGCCTCGCGCGGACTGATCCCGAAGAACGCCGGGTCGAAGTCGGCGACCCCGCTCACGAACCCGCCGTGCCGGGTGTGGCTGGTGCCCGGCTTCCCCGGCGCGGAGTCGTAGAGGGTGTCCAGGTCCCAGCCGCGGTCGGTCGGGAACTCGGAGATCGCGTCCCGGCCCTCGTCGACGAGACGCCAGAGGTCCTCGGGGTCGTCGACGCCGCCGGGCAGGCGGCAGCCCGCGCCGACGATCACGATCGGATCGTCGGCCGCACCGGACGCGGTCGCACCGGCGAGCGGGGGCCGCGCCTCGGCGGCGGCGGCGCCGAACAGCTCCGCGGAGAGGAAGGCGACCAGATCCACCGGTGTCGGATAGTCGAACACCAGGGTCGCGGACAGCCGCAGGCCGGTCTCCGCCCGGAGCCGGTTGCGCAGCTCGACCGCCGTCAGCGAGTCGAAGCCCGAGTCGCGGAAGGCGCGCCGGGTGTCCAACAGGCCCGCGTCGGCGAAGCCGAGGACCTCGGCGGCCAGCCGCCGGACGAGATCCAGCAGGGCGCGCCCGCGGTCCACCGCCGGGAGCGCGGCCAGCCGCCCGCGCAGCCCGGAGGACGAGGGCGACGCCGCCGGATCCGGGTCCTCCAGCGCGGCCCTGGCCTCGGGCAGGTCGGCCAGCAGCGGGCTGGTCCTGGTGCTGGTGAAGCCGGGCGTGAACCGGGACCAGTCGACGTCCGCGACCACCGAGGTCGGACCGTCCTGGCCCAGCGCCTGCTCCAGGGCCGCCAGCGCGGCCTCCGGCTCCAGCGGGAGCAGTCCGCGGCGGCGCAGGAACTCCTCCGCGCCCTCCGCCGCCGCCATGCCGCCCTCGGCCCAGGGCCCCCAGGCGACCGCGTGGGCAGCCAGGCCGCGGGCGTGCCGCTGTGCCGCCAGGCCGTCCAGGTAGGCGTTGGCGGCGGAGTAGGCGGCCTGGCCACCGCTGCCCCACACGCCCGCGATCGAGGAGAACAGCACGAACGCGTCCAGCGGGCGGTCGCCGAGCAGCGCGTCGAGGTTGGCCGCGCCGGACACCTTGGCGGCGAGGGCGGCGGCGAAGCGGTCGGCGTCGAGGTCGGCGAACGGCACGGTGTCGGTGACCCCGGCCGTGTGGACCACCGCGTCCACCTGATGCTCCGTCAGCAGCTGCCGCAGGGCCGCCCGGTCCGCGACGTCGCAGGCCGCGATCGTCACCCGCGCGCCCAGGGCCGTCAGTTCGGCCTCCAGCTCGGCCGCACCCGGGGCGTCCGGGCCGCGTCGGCCGGTCAGCAGCAACTGCTCGGCGCCCCGCTCGGCCGCCCAGCGGGCGACCCTGGCCCCGAGCGCGCCGGTGCCGCCGGTGATCAGCACCGTGCCCCGGGGCCGCCAGCCCGGACCGGCCGGTCGCGCGTCCGTCCCCCGGGGGTCGGCGGCGCGCGCCAGGCGGCGGGCGAACGCGCCCGAGGCGCGCACCGCGACCTGGTCCTCACCGACACCGCCACCGGCGCCGACACCGGCCAGCAGCGCGGCCACGCGGGCGGCCGCCCGGCGGTCGACCTGCTCGGGCAGGTCCAGCAGGCCACCCCAGCGGTCGGACAGTTCGAGTGCCGCCACCCGGCCCAGTCCCCACAGCGCGGCCTGGACCGGGTCGGGGGCGGCGTCCGAGCGTCCGGTGGACACAGCACCCCTGGTGCCGAGCCAGAGCGGGGCGCCGACACCGGCGTCGCCCAGCGCCTGTAGCAGCAGGACGGATCGGAAGAGCAGGTCGGCCGCCGACTCGTCCGGCGCGGCCGGGGCCACCGACAGCAGGGACAGCACCCCGTCAAAACCACCCGCGGCCTCCAGCTGTTCGCCGAGCCGGCCGGCCAGCCCGGCCCGCCCGGCGTCCGCGGCACACCGGAGCAGCCGCACGTCGATGCCGCGTCCGGCCAACCCCACCAGCACCGAGGAGAGCCAGGTGTCCTGGTCCGAGCCGGCCGGGACCGCCACCAGCCAGCGTCCGGACACCGGCGCGTCGAGCGGGACGTCGAGCGGCTTCCAGTCCGTCCGGTAGCGCCAGCGGTCCAGCCGGTCCTGCTCACGGCGTCCGCGCCGCCAGGTGGCCAGGGCGGGCAGCAGCGCGCCGAGGCTCTCCTCGTCCACGTCCAGGCTGCTCGCCAGGGCCGCCAGATCCTCGCGCTCGACGGCGGCCCAGAAGCGCGCGTCCACCGGGTCGGCACCGGTCGCGACGGCGCTCCGATCGGGCCCGGCCTGCTCGAACGCGGGCGACTCCAGCCAGAAGCGCTCGCGCTGGAACGCGTAGGTCGGCAGTTCCACCCGGGCCGCGCCGGTCCCGGCGAACAGGGCGGACCAGTCCACCGCACCACCGTGGGCGAAGTACCCGGACACGGCCGAGAGCAGCGCGACCGGCTCGGGCCGGTCCCGGCGCAGCGCCGGGACGAGCAGGTGCTCCTCGCCCTCCAGCGACGCCTGTGCCATCGCGGTCAGCGTCCCGTCGGGTCCCAGTTCCAGGAACCGGCCGACCTTGAGCGCCTCCAGCCGACGCAGGCCCTCGGCGAACCGCACCGGCTGCCGGACGTGGGCCACCCAGTAGGCGGGCGAGGTGAGTTCACCGGGCTCGGCCAGTCGGCCGGTGACGTTGGAGATCACCGCGCCGCGCGGCTCCAGGTAGGTCAGGCTCTCCGCCAGCAGGCGGAACTCCTGTAGCACCGGCTCCATCAGCGGCGAGTGGAAGGCATGGCTCACCCGCAGCCGCGCGGTCTTCCGCCCCAGCCCGCGGAAGTGCTCCGCCACCCGCTCGACCGCGGCCTCGGTGCCGGAGACCACCGTCGCGTCGGGACCGTTGACCGCCGCGAGACCGACCTCCCGCTCCCGGCCGCCCAGCTGCTCCAGCACCTCGGCCTCGGAGGCCTGGAGCGAGGCCATCGCGCCGCCTTCGGGCAGCGCCTGCATCAGCCGACCGCGGGCCGCGACCATGCGGCAGGCGTCCTCCAGCGACCACACTCCGGCCGCGTACGCGGCGGCCAGCTCGCCGACCGAATGCCCGATCAGGTACTTCGGCTTGACGCCCCACGACTCCAGCAGCCGGTACAAGGCCACCTCGACGGCGAACAGCGCGGGCTGCGCGTACCGGGTCTCGTTCAGCGCCTCGGCGTCCGCGCCGAACACCACCTCGCGCAGCGGGCGGGGCAGTTCGGCGCCGAAGTGCCCGCAGATCTCGTCGAAGACCTCGGCGAACCGCGGGAACGCGGCGTGCAGTTCCCGGCCCATGCCGAGCCGCTGCGATCCCTGCCCGGCGAAGAGGAAAGCGGTGGCTCCGCGCACCGTGCGGCCGCGAACGGTCGCCGGGTCGGCGACGCCCTCGGCGAGGGCGGTCAGACCGCGCACCGCCGACCCGTGGTCCCCGGCCAGTACCGCCGCGCGGTACTCCAGCGGGGCCCGGGTGGTGGCCAGCGAGAAACCGATGTCGAGCAGGTCCGCGCCGTCCCGTAGCTGCGCCAGCAGCCGGGCGGCCTGGGCCTTCAGTGCCTCCGCGCTGCGGGCGGAGAGCAGCCAGGGGACCACCGGGAGGGCGTGCGGCGCCGGAGCAGCCGGAACGGCCGCTGGCTGCTCCGGCCTGACCGGTGCCTGCTCGATGATGACGTGGGCGTTGGTACCGCTGATGCCGAACGAGGACACGGCGGCCCGGCGCGGCCGCTCGGTCTCCGGCCAGCCGGTGGGCTCGGTGAGCAGGCGCACCGCCCCGGCCGTCCAGTCCACGTGCCGGGAGGGCTCGGTGACGTGCAGGGTCCTGGGCAGCACCCCGTTGCGGATGGCCATCACCATCTTGATGATGCTGCCGACACCGGCGGCGGACTGGGTGTGGCCGATGTTCGACTTCAGCGAGCCCAGCCAGAGCGGCCGGTCCTCGTCGTGTTCCTTCCCGTAGGTCGCGAGCAGCGCCTGCGCCTCGATCGGGTCACCCAGTGCGGTGCCGGTGCCGTGCGCGTCGACGGCGTCCACGTCGGACGCGGCGAGCCCGGCGTTGGCCAGGGCCTGCCGGATGACCCGCTGCTGGGCGGGGCCGTTGGGCGCGGTCAGGCCGTTGCTCGCGCCGTCGGAGTTGATCGCCGTACCGCGCACGACCGCGAGCACCGGGTGGCCGAGCCGTTCGGCGTCGGAGAGCCGTTCGACGAGCAGCATGCCGGTGCCCTCCGACCAGCCGGTGCCGTCGGCGTCGTCGGAGAAGGCCTTGCAGCGGCCGTCCGCCGCCAGCCCGCGCTGCTTGCTGAACTCGTAGAACATCGCGGGCGTGCACATGATCGCGGCGCCGCCCGCCAGGGCCAGGTCGCACTCCCTGCGGCGCAGCGACAGGCAGGCCCAGTGCAGCGCCACCAGGGACGAGGAGCAGGCGGTGTCGACAGTGACGGTGGGGCCTTCGAGTCCGAGGGTGTAGGCGATGCGGCCGGAGGCGACCGAGGTCGCGTTGCCCGCCAGCAGCAGGCCCTGCACTCCTTCGGGGTACTGCACGACGCCCGCGCCGTAACCGGCGGTGGCCGCGCCGACGAAGACGCCCGCATTGCTGCCGCGCACCGAGGACGGGTCGATCCCGGCCCGCTCGAAGGCCTCCCAGGAGACCTCAAGCAGCATCCGCTGCTGCGGGTCCATGGCCAGGGCCTCGCGCGGCGAGATGCCGAAGAACGCCGGGTCGAAGCGGGCGGCGTCGTGCAGGAAGCCGCCGCCGCGGGCGTAGCAGGCGTCGGCCTTCCCGGGGTCGGGGTCGTAGCCCAGCTCGGTGTTCCAGCCACGGTCAACCGGGAAGCCGGAGATCGCGTCGCCGCCCTCGTCGACGAGTCGCCACAGGTCCTCCGGGGAGTTCACGTCGCCCGGGTAGCGGCAACCCATCGCCACGATCGCGATCGGCTCCTGGTCCCTGCTCTCAAGGTCGCGCAGCTGCTTCCGGGCCTGCCGGAGCTCGCCCGTCACCCGCTTGAGGTACTCCAGGTACTTGTCGTCTTCAGCCACTTGTCGCCACATCCTTGAGCAGAGCCGAGCAGGGCCGTGCCGTGCGGTTTCCCGCGTCCGACCGGTCAGAGCATTCCGAGTTCTTTGTCGATGAGGTCGAAGAGCTCGTCCGCGGTCTCCACGGACTCGAGTTCCCCGTCGTCCTCGGCAGCGGGCGCGGCTCCGTTGCGCTGCTCCTTCCACTTCGTCGTCAACTGCTGGAGACGGGCGGTGATCTTCAGGTACTCCTCGTCGCCGACCGCGGCCGCGTCGAGCGCGATCTCCAGCCGGTCCAGCTCCACCAGGACGGGCACGGTGCCCGGGTCGCCGGGGGCGCCCGGGGCCTCGGGCAGGTCGATCTCCGAGAGCAGGTGGGCGACCAGCACGACCGGCGTCGGGTAGTCGAACACCAGCGTCGCCGGCAGCCTGAGCTTCGTGACCGCGTTGAGGCGATTGCGCAGCTCGACGGCGGTGAGCGAGTCGAAGCCCAGCTCCTTGAAGGCCTGGTCCGGGTCGACGTCCTCGGCCGAGCCGTGCCCGAGTACGATCGCCGCCTGACCGCAGACCAGTTCGGTGAGCAGTTGCTCGCGGTCCGCGAGCGCCAGCACGGCCAGCCGCTGCCCCAGGTCGACCGCCGCGCCGGAGCCCGCGCCCGCCTCGGCGGTGCGCCGGACCGGGGTCCGGACCAGCCCGCGCATCAGGTGGGGCACGGCGTCCCCGTGGCCGCGGAACACCGACACGTCCAGGTTCATCGGGAGCAGCGCCACCCGGTCCGGGACGGCCGCGGCGTTCAGCGCGGTGCTGTCGAGCAGCGCCATGCCCTGCTCGGCGCTGAGTGGCAGCATGCCGCCGCGCGCCATCCGCTGCATGTCGGCCTCGGTCAGGTCGCTGGTCATCCCGGTGTCCTGGGCCCAGGGGCCCCAGGCGAGCGAGGTGCCCGGCAGGCCCTGCGCCCGGCGGTCCTGCGCGAAGCCGTCGAGGAACGCGTTGGCCGCCGAGTAGTTGCCCTGGCCCGCACCGCCGAACGTCCCCGCGATCGAGGAGAACACCACGAACGCCGCGAGGTCCAGGTCCCGGGTGAGCTCGTGCAGGTGCACCGCCGCGTCCACCTTGGGGCGCAGCACGCCGGACAGGCGCCGCGGTGTCAGCGTGGACACCAGGCCGTCGTCCACCACCCCGGCGGTGTGGACCAGAGCCGTCAGCGGATGCTCGGGCGCGACGGAGGCGAGCAGTCGGCGCAGCGCCTCGGGGTCGGCCGAGTCGCAGGCGGCGACCACGGCGTCCGCGCCCAGCGCTGCCAGTTCCTCAACCAGCGGGCCCACATCCGGCGCGTCCCAGCCGCGGCGGCTGGCGAGCAGCAGGTGCCGGACGCCGTGCTCGGTCACCAGGTGACGGGCCACCAGCGCGCCCAGCCCACCGGTGCCGCCGGTGACCAGCACCGTCCCCTCCGGGTCCAGCGCCGTCGGGACGGTCAGCACCACCTTGCCGACGTTCCTGGCCTGGCTGAGGTAGCGGAACGCCTCCGGAGCCCGCCGGACGTCCCAGACCGTCACCGGCGACGGCTCCAGTACGCCCGCCTCGAAGAGCTCGACCAGTGTGGCCAGCATCTCCGCGATCCGCTCCTCGCCGGCCTCCCAGAGGTCGAACGCCCGGTAGCCGACGCCGGGGTGCGCGTCCGCGACGGCGGCCGGGTCGCGGACGTCGGTCTTGCCCATCTCCAGGAACCGCCCACCGCGCGGCAGCAACCGCAGCGAGGCGTCCACGAACTCCCCGGCGAGCGAGTCCAGCACCACATCCACACCCTCGCCACCGGTCACCGCGTCGAACGCGGGCTCGAAGCCCAGGTCGCGGGAGGAGGCGATATGCGCCTCGTCCAGACCCGACGCCCGCAGCGCAGCCCACTTCCCCGCGCTCGCGGTCCCGAACACCTCCGCGCCCAGGTGCCGGGCCAGCTGTACCGCCGCCATCCCGACACCGCCCGCGGCGGCGTGCACCAGCACCCTCTCGCCCGCCCTCAACCCGCCCAGGTCCACCAGCGCGTAGTACGCCGTCAGGAAGACGATCGGCACCGACGCCGCCCGGGCGAACGACCAGCCCTCCGGAATCCGCACCACCGTCCGCGCGTCCGCCACCGCGACCGGACCGAAGGCGCCGAAGAACATCCCCATCACCCGGTCACCGACGGCCAGCCCGACCACCCCCGGTCCGACCTCGGCCACCACGCCCGCGCCCTCGCCGCCCAGCAGCCCGGCCTCACCGGGGTACATGCCCAGGGCGTTGAGCACGTCGCGGAAGTTCAGGCCCGCCGCACGGACCGATATCCGGACTTGACCCTCCGTCAATTCATTTTCCACCTCCGGGCAGCCGACCAGGGTCAGGCCGTCCAGGGTGCCCTTGTCGGCGATGTCCAGCCGCCAGGCGGCGGACCCGGGCAGCGCGAGCCCGGACGGGCGGGCGGCCACCCGGCCCAGCCGCGGCACGTAGGCCACGCCCTCGCGGAACGCCAACTCCGGTTCGCCCGAGGCCAGCGCGCCCGCGAGCCCGTCCCAGGTCGCCGTGGACCGGTCCACATCCAGCAGGACGAAGCGGTCCGGGTTCTCCGCCCGCGCCGCGCGCAACAGCCCCCAGGCAGCGGCCAACGCCGGGTCCGGCGATTGCTCGGCCAGGGCGACCGCGCCCCGGGTGAGCAGCACCAGCCGCGCGCCCTCGAACCTGGGCTCGGCCAGCCACTGCTGTACGACGGCCAGCAGCCGACCGGTCACGGCGTGCGTCGCGGCCACCAGGTCGCCCGGACCGTCCGCGGCGCAGGGGAACAGCACCGTGCGGGGCATCTCCCCACCGGACGCGGCCAGTTCGTCGAGGTCGGCGTAAGCGGTGGCCACGACCCGCGCGGCGTCGAGGTCCGCGGCCAGTGCCGGGGCGTCCGCACCGACCACCACCCAGCCGCCGGTCCCGCCCTCGGGCCGGTCGGACAGCTCGGAGGACAGCTCGGAGGACAGCTCGGAAGGATCGGGCAACGAGGCCTTGGCCCAGTCCAGTTGGAAGAGCGAGTCACGGTAGGCACTGCTACCGGCGGTGCTGATCACCTCACCCGAGACCTGCCGCAGA
>Ga0302314_10005381_pt1 | contig 23360 bp, 18 predicted proteins | sample III_Palsa_N2_3_FD_200533 | JGI IMG/M metagenome (GOLD analysis project Ga0302314, IMG submission 200533) | Peat permafrost microbial communities from Stordalen Mire near Abisko, Sweden - III_Palsa_N2_3 | ecosystem: Environmental > Terrestrial > Soil > Palsa > Peat permafrost | place: Sweden... | reverse complement strand
TCGTCGGGCGAGGCCAGGCCGTCATCGCAAAGCAGGAGAAAGGCGAACGCGGCGAAATGTTTGCTGATTGATCCCACGGACATGACCGTGTCGGGTCTGAGCAGCTCGGGGCGACGAACATCGGCCACGCCGAAGGCCCGGCGATAGACCGGTCGTCCGCCCACGGCGACACCCACCGTAAATCCGGGCTCTCCCTCCTGGACCCTGCCCGTCAGCACCGCGTCAATCTTCGCTGTATCGACAGAGGAGGCTTGCAGTGGGTTCGATATCGTCTTCATGAGTAGCCTAGTCTGAGAATACCGCCGTCGCCGGAGCGATGGCTCAAGTACATCCAGCCTGTCGCCGCAGCGCTCACCAGGCTCATGCTGACCATCACCCAGGCCAGGGCCGTCGCGAGCGGCAGAGCGCCCGTCAGGTGCGAAGCCAAAAGCGTGACGGCAAGCGGCGCCACACCCAGCGAAAAGAGCGTCGAGGCCGCCGAACAGGCGCTAATGAACAGGCCACGAAGCTCATTGGGGACGAGCAGTACGAACAGCAGCGCGATCTCGATGTGAACGGCGATGCCGCCGCTGACAAACACGCCAAAGCCCAGGGTAAAGGTCCCTGGCGCGCCAAAGACCGGATAGAAGCTGGCCGGAATGGTGAGAAGCGTGATGCAGGTCGTGAAGATGATGACCCCCGCTACGGCGGCATGCTTGTAGATCTTGTCGCTCAGCATGCCCGTCAGGACCGGCGTCGCCAGGCCGGTCACCAGCAGCGCAACGCTGATCATCGCGCCGATATGGCCGACATCGAGGCCGAAGGCCCGACGCATCAGCGGCGCGGTCCAGACAATGGAGGCCATGTCAGCCATCGAAACCGTGGTCATCGCCACCGTCAACGGCGCCAGCACGGCGCGGTGGGCCCAGACCTCGGGTAGCAGCCGCCGGACCGAAAAACGATCCGCCGAGACGTTCCGGCGCTTCGGCTCGCGCACCATGAAGAGCACCACGGCGAAGGCCACCAGCGGCGCGCCCATTACGGCCATGGCGAGGCGCCAGCCTTGAGTATGACCCGCGAACATGTCGCCGGCCGCGCCGCCGATTGCATAGGCGCCCGCCGTTCCGAGCGTCGCGCCGACAGAGAGCAGCATCGACGCGCGACCGCGCCAGGCTGGCGCGAACAGATCGCCGACCAGCGACATCGCCACCGGATAAGCGCCGGCGGACACAACACCGAAAACCGTCCGCGAGGCGATGAAGGAGTTTGGGCCGACCACCAGGCTCGTCGCCATGGCGCCGAGGCCCGCCAGCAAGACCAGGCACTGCAACAGGCGCGCGCGCTGGCCGCGGTCGATGTAGAGGCCCAGGGGAAGACTCACCGCCAGCGTCGGCAATGCGATCGCCGCGCCCTGGGCTATGGCGATCTGGTTGTCCGTCAGGTGAAGCCCGATCCGAACCGGCTCGATCAGCGGGCTTAGCACCGCGCCGCCGAAGGAGGAGGCCGCGATGGCCGCTGCAATCAGCAAGAGCTGGATCACTGACTGTCGCCACGGCGGGTAGGCTTCAACCGCCTCGGTGTCCATCGGCCCTCCGCATCATGATCGGCAGGTTCCTGTCCGGGGCCTAGAGCGGCAGATAGGTCGGCAGGGACAGTGGAAAATTGCCGTCGTAGGGCGGCCAGTTGGGCACGGGCTGGGCTGGGTCGACATAGAAGAGCGCCGCCTCGGTGTGGCGCAGCCTTTGATGGTCGATGTAGAAATATTCCATGAAGTGCAGCCGGCGCTTGTTCAAGCCAGGTTGGCGGATAAAGACGCCGGAGCCGAGCACCACCTGCTGCTCCTCGTCCACCAGCGGAAACCGCCGCGCCTGCACCAGCACGATCCCCAGCTGTTCGTAACCGGCCATGCAATCTTCCACGCCGATGAAGCCTGGTTTGCCAGCAACCTTCTTGATCGGCCCCGTGGTGACGTTCAGGCCGTTTTCGGTCCGCGTGCAGCCGCAATGGGCGATGACCGCCCGCGGATTTTGGCTGCTGAGACCATCAAAATAGCTATTGGCGATCGCCACCAGGGCGGCGCGGGACACTCGCTCGGTTTGGGCAATGACCCGCGTCGCGGGCATTCGCTGCACCATGCCTTCCGGGTCATAGAGCTCCAGCTGGCCCGGAAAGCCTTGCGGGCTTGGATCATTTCGCCGGCCGACGTGCCATTCCGCTTCGGCGATACGGTCTTCCTTGATACAAAGCCGTAGAGACACGATCGCCCGCTCCTCGCCCTCGTACATTAGGCCGAGCAGCGCGGCGCTTCCGCCCTGCGGATCGAAAAACCGGCGATTGTCCGCATCGAACGCCGTTGCTGTCTGCCAGACGCCTTCACCAGCGGGCGTGACCACCGAATTGACCGTTTCTCGAAATCCGATCCACAAAGGCGCGAGCGACGGTTCGTTGGCGATAACCGCCTGCAGAAATTGATCAAGCATGCTGTTGAGAAACGCGCGATCATAGCCGGACGCGGTCGCTGCTTCAGCCTGAGCTAAATCCATATCCACACCCATTTCACCCTCGCTGGACCGAGTGTTGCTTCATGGCCTTGACGGCGGATGAGCCGCCTTCTCCCGGATCGCTATGTTCGCCGCGATAGGAGGCGAACATTGTCGAAGCGGGGCCGGCGACTACATGCTGGCATTTGAGGAAACCATCCCGGAAACATTTCGGCAAGAGAAAACATTGCTCTCCACCGGCCCAGCTTCCTGTCGTCAAGTCCGCCCAAGACGCAAGCACGCCGCCTGCAAAAACGAGGCGCCCGGTGAGGAACCGGAACTTCAGCTGAAGGAGCGCCTGTTCGACGCGCGTTGCTCGGCTTCAGCTCCAACGGCGTGTTTTCTCCTATTTTATAATGAAAATAAGGGGTCCGCGCGTCGATCCGCGAGCGGTGACGGCGCGGATTTCGGAACCATTCAGGCGCCTTCACGGCATTAGGGCTGACGTCAGTGCTTCGCGACACCCCGTTCCGCAGGTGATCGAGAGGGAAGTCATCGACTTCCCGCCTGGCTTGGCGCAAACCTTTCTTCACAGGAAAGCTTGGGGCGACTAATGGATGACGCGAGGCCCTGGCGCGGCAAGGCGGCTGGCGGAGGGTAGCGGTGCGCCGCGGATCAGGAAGGACATCAGCATGACCGAGTCTGCGCCGCTCAGGGTCGAAGGTTCCGCCAAACAACGCGGCGTGGCGCTGGGCCGGGCGCACCGTGACGCCATCGTCGCCCACCTCGACGGCCTGTTTGAAAGTTGGCGTCGAAGCGGCGTCTCCAATCCTCAAGCCTATGCACGCGACTTTCTCGCCGCCATCGACTTTGATCCGGCGATTGACCGCTGGGCTCCTGATCTGCGGGAGGAAATCGAAGGTCTGGCGTCGGGCGCGGCGATTCCGCTGGACCGGGCGTGGCTGCTGCAACTGCTCGACGAAGAGTGGGCATATCGAAAATCCCTCGGGTTTTCGGTTCGTCGCGACAAGTGCAGCGCCGTGGCCCTGCGGGATGACGCCTATGGCGCCTGCATCGGACAGAATATGGACCTGGGCGCCTATACCAATGGCTTTCAGCAGCTGGTGCTGCACGGCGCGCCTGAACAACCCGATCAACTCATCTTCACCCTGGCGGGCGTCATTGGCTTGCTCGGCGTGAACGCGGCCGGTGTCGCGGTCTGTGTCAATTCGATGCCGCAGGGCGGCGCCCGTCGGCAGGGCCTGCCCGTCGCCTTCGTGATCCGCCGCCTTTTGCAGGAGCGTTCGGCGGACGCGGCGGCCGACCTGCTGTTCCAAATCGATCACGCCACAAGCCAGCATTACCTCATCGCCGACCGCCAGATCATCCGTTCGCTCGAGGCCCGGCCCGACCGGGTCGACGCCATCACCGCGTTTGCGCCGGGCCGCTTTTTCCACACCAACCATCCCCTCGGTGAGGCGGTCATGCTGGACCAGCAGGATTGGAAGCGCCGCAATAGCGAAGCCCGTTTGTCGGCGCTGCAGGCTCGACTGGGGCAAGGCCGACCAGATATCGCCACCCTGGCGGCCGCGCTGGCGTCGCGGGATGACCCAGAACACCCTGTGTGCCAGCCGCTGCGACACAGCTCAGGCAATACGGATTTTACAACGGGCTCCATGATCAGCGCCTTGAGGGTCGACGGGTCGGTGTCGGGCGTCTGGAGTTCCGGCCCGCCGGCGCCGGGCGGCTGGCGGCCCTGGTCTCTCGTTGTGGGCAGGTGAGATCCTGGCTGAAGGGGGCGGCGCGCCGAGCAGATCGTGCGCCCATGCCCAATCGGAAAGCCCGTCTAGCCGCCTCTAACGGGACAGTTCGGAGAGGAGATTTACACAATGGACGCTTCTATGACGGAAGACCCCTCCGACGGCGCCGCTGCGCCAGCCTGGATCACGGCGGGAGCGCAATATGTGGCGGAATGGATCCGCTACCAGTTTCGCGCCAGCCAGCAGCCCGGCTGTTCGATCGCGATCACCTGTCGCGGCGAGCCGGTGTTGGACCTTGTGCTGGGCCGCGCCGACCTGGCGCGGGACATCGCCCTCTCTTCAGAGCATTTCTACCGGATGGCGTCGCATAACAAGGCCTTCACGGCGGCTGGAATGCTGCTGTTGTGCGAACGCGGCCTAGCCTCGCTTGATGACCGGATAGATCGCTATATCGATGATTTGAATCCCCAGCTGGCCCGGGCGACGATCCGCCAACTGCTGTCCCATCATGCCGGGATCAAGCGTGACGGTGTGGGTTACCCCTCGCTGCGCCAACCCTTTCCAGACGCCGCAGGGCTGCGCACCCTGCTTGGCGAGGAACCGATCGAAGGTCTTGGCGTCCAGGGCAAATACAGCAATCTCGGCTTCGGCCTGGCCGGGCTTGTTATCGAGGCGATCGTGCGCGAGCCCTACGCCGCCTGGCTCCAGCGCGAGGTGATCGAAGCGGCCGGTCTGGCCCACACCTTCGCCAATGCCTCGGGCGTTCATCCCGACCACCTGGCGCACGGCCACAGCGAGGCGGTCCTGCTAGGTCGTCGCCAGACCTGGCCAAGCGACCAGGCGATTGGTTCTCTCGACCCGGCCTTCGGCCTTGTCAGCATCCCGGCGGACCTGTGCCGGTTCTTTACCCAGTTGGATCCCGATGAAGGCGCCTCCTTCCTGACGCGCGCGAGTCGGCTGGAGATGGCGCAGGAGCGCTGGGAGGAAACCAAGGGGCCGGAGCCGCGAAGCTACGGCCTTGGTCTTACGATGGGCGTGAGCGCCGGCTGGCGGTGGTTTGGCCATATCGGCGGCTTCGTCGGGATGATGTCGCGGACGATCGTGGTTCCGCGTGAGGACCTCGCCATTAGCGTGGTCAGCAACGCCCAGGACGGGCGCGCGGCGACGTGGGTGGATGGCGCGCTCAGGATCCTGAAATGGTTCAAGGCAGACTATTCGCCGTCGGTTCACGCGGGGGACTGGACCGGGCGCCGGTGGAACGCCTGGGGCGTGCTTGACCTGGTGGCCTCGGGCGATCGTATCGTACTGGCCAATCCCGCGCAGTCCGATCCCTTCGCTTTTGTGCCATGTATACAGATCACGGGCCCCGACACCGGGCGACTTGAGCAATGCAACGCCTTTTCGTCATGTGGCGAGCCGGCAAGGCTCGTGCGAGGCGTCGACGGACGCGTCGCGGCGCTCGACCTGGCGGGCGATCTTTGGCTGCCGGAAGACGCCTATGTCGCAGAGCTTACTGAGGCTGACAAAGCTTGAGCGCGAGCGGTCCCCATCGCTGCGATGCGCCGCGCCTCAAACGGCTCCGGCTGGTTTAATGGCCGTCCGGCGCCGGTTAGCTGATGATCCGCAAGCGGATCTGTCCGAGAACGCCGAAATCCCCTGAAACCGTGGTCTCAGGCCGCAAGGCCATTGGCTGAACGCAGGTGCCCGTGGTGACGATCTGGCCGGCGCGGATCGTGGCCTGATAGCGAGCCTGCTCGTCTAAGAACCACGCCAGCGCGATCCGCGGATCGCCAAGCACATTGCGACCGCTCCCTTTCGCCGTCACGGCGCCGTCGGTCGCGCCATCGACCAGGTGCTGCGCCAGATCAAGCGTGCGCCAGGACGCCGGCGCTGCGGGGCCTAGGAGGAAACGGTGGGCGCAGGCGTTATCGGCGATCAGCTGCGGCGCGCCTACCCGATCGAAATGCTCGAACCGGGAGTCGGGAATCTCCATAGCGATGTGCATCGTCTCGACCTCATCCATGGCCTCCATCACGGTCCACGGAGAGCCGCGCGGGAAGATGTCGCGCCGAAAGCGGAAGGCGAATTCGAGTTCGGCCACGCGCATATGATTGCGGCCCAGAACATAGGGCTCGCCAGGAGCAAGACGGGATTCGCCAAGGACGCGGCCTACGAGCGGCCCGTCGACCTGAACGTGCGCCTGACCGGCGGCGCTGGTGGCCGCGATCTTCCAGCCAAACAAGGGCTCGCGGCTTTCAAACTCGATCAGGCTTTGGATCGCATAGCCGTCCTGGCGGGTTTGCGGCCGTATTTCTGGAGGCAAGGCGTCCAGACGCGCGCCCTGCTCGCGATGGCGCCGCAGGAGGTCCGCGGCCTTCCTTTGCGCATCGGGCGTCATGCGCAGGTCCCTTCCGGAACGAGCACGATCGCCCCCGGGCTTTGGCCGGCTTGCAGCAGGCGATGCGCGTTCGCGGCGTCGGCCAGGGCGAAAACGCGCGCCGGCGCCGGTCGCATGAACCCTGCGCGCAGGGCCGCGAAGGTCTCCTCACTCAGAGCCTGCCGTTGCTCGCGCGTGCGGAGGTAATGGAACAGAATGGGCCGGACGAGGCTCAACGACTTGGTGGCGAGCAGGTCGGGGGTGAAGGGCTCGACCGCGCCAGAGGCCTGACCGTAATTCACCAGCGTCCCGGCATAGTTCAAGCACTGGAGACTGTTGAGGAAGGTATCTCGGCCGATCGCGTCGTAGACCACATCGGCGCCGGCTCCGTCAGTGAGGGCGGCGACACGGTCCGCGGTGTTTTCCTCTCGGTAAAGCAGGACATGGTCGGCCCCCGCGGCATGGGCCGCGTCACGTTTGGCGCGATGACCGACGGTGCCGATTACCCGCGCGCCGAGCGCTTTGCTCCAGCTGCAGAGCAGTTGACCGACGCCGCCGGCGGCGGCGTGAACGACCACCACCTCGCCTGGACGCACCTGATGGATTTTGCGCACCAGCATGCAGGTGGTGAGCATCTTCATCAGCGAGCCCGCCATCGCCACGTCGCTCACCTCGTCGGGCAAGGCGATCGCCAGTTCGGCCGGTAAGATCCGATGGGAGGCATAGGCGCCATAGCTCGGCGAAACATAGCCAATGCGATCGCCAACGGCGAGATTGTCCACCGCCGCGCCAAGCGCTTCGACAATACCCACCGCCTCGATGCCGGGCACGCCAGGCAGGCTCAAGGTCTTATAGAGACCGCTTCTGACGTATATGTCGTGAAAATTAACGCCGATCGCCGTGTGTCGGACGACTATATCCTGCGGTCCAGGAACGGGAATGCCGCCGGATCGCAGTCGCAAAACAGTCTCATCGCCGTATTCATCAAGCTGAACATATGAGGTCGTATCGGCCGTCATTGCGAAACCACTAAAAGCAGGGTTCTACCCATATTTCCTGCATACGGTAGGTGATGGGCGTCCCTAGTCAGGCGAAGATCCCGCGGCCGGGCTGGGTTAGATCGCAGGCTGGACGGAGATTGGTTTTCCCCGACCGCCCAGTTGCCGCATTAGCGCCGGTCATCCGCGGCGCGGCGCTCAACGACGGGATGGGCGTACTCACTGGGTTCATTGTCCTGGCGCGCCATCAAGACCGCCAATAGCCGGCATGGGCCGGCGCCGACCCGGATATGGGCGTGCTCCATCTCCGAGTCGAAATAGATGCTGTCGCCGGCCTTCAGTACGACGGGCTGATAGACCTTGGTGTGGAATTCCAGTTCTCCCTCAAGTATATAATTGTATTCCTCTCCAGGATGACTGGTAAACGGGCCGTAGTCTTTGATGTTGTCAATAAGAATTTCGGCGACAAGCGGCTGGGATTTCTTATGCAGTATATCAACGGCGTGATATATATTGATATAGTGCCCCGCGTCGACGTGCCGCCCATCGCCCGACCGCGTTACGCTCCGGCGTGTTCCATGGGAAATGGCGGGCGCCGAGTCATCTTTCGCGGGTCTGAGTTCGTCCTGCAAAAACTCGGCAAGGTCGGCGCCCAGAGCCCGCCCGATGGCGTCAAGCCTCTCGAAGCTCGTGGAAATCTTGCCGTTCTCAATTTTCGACATGGTCGAAACCGCGACGCCCGCCAACTTGGCCAGCTCGGCGAGGGACCATCCCGCCTCAAGCCGCTTTCGCCGGATTCCTTGGCCGATGCGCGCATGGCTGCCTTGAAATCCCTCGAACACGGCGGCCCGTTTTTTCGTCGGCATCAGGTCAATATCTCGCAAAGGCGATCGGAAATCATACGGCGCTCGCGCAATCGGGCCAAAATCGCCGTTGGCGCGGTGCGTCTAAATTCAGTCGCCCGGGGATTGGGCTTGGACGACTCTATCCCGTGACGAAAACTTTCTAGCATTTTCCTCGATGGATGCGAAAAGGCAAGGCCAACCGTGTTTGACGCCTCCTTCCCGCACCCCTGCGTCATAGGCGAGTTTACATGCCGGCGCCCCACGGTCCGCGGCCCCGTGGACACCATTCCTGATCAACGGTGGCGCCCCACGCTAGTGCAACGCCTCTTTCGCGACCCATCCTAGCCTCAATGCATCCAATGCGAACTGTCTCGGAAACGTGCGTCCGCGATAACCGATTTTCTCTTGACGAAAGTTAAATGACACTTTCATGTAGCGAAACACGGACGTCGTTGATCGGCTTGCGCCCACTGCGCGAGCACTCAATTTCAATGCCAAGTTTATGCGGGGGAACTGCGATGACCAACAATCGGGCCTTTCTTTATTCGGTTTGCTCCGGCGTAGCCTTGGCCGCGGCTCTCGGCTGGAGCTCTGCTGCATCCGCCCAAACAACCGTCAATGAGGTGATTGTCACCGCTCAGAAGCGGTCCGAGAACATTCAAAATGTTCCCGCCGCGATCAGCGTGGTGGACGCCAAACTGTTGAACAATCTTCACGCCACCAGCCTGACGGACTACGCGGCCTACGTCCCCGATTTCCAAGTGATCAGCCAGGGCGGCCCCGGACAGACCGAACTCATCCTCAGGGGTATCTCTCCTCAGGGAGCCGGCGCCGCCACGGTCGGAACCTATATTGACGACACGCCTCTTGGCAGCAGCTCCGCCTACTCAAGGTCGGCCTCCTATTCGCTCGATCTGTTGCCTTACGACGTGCAGCGGGTCGAGGTGTTGAGCGGGCCTCAGGGCACTCTTTATGGATCCAGCGCCCTGAGCGGATTGCTCAAATATGTCCTGGTTCAACCCAGTCTCGATCAGCCGCAATTCCGGGTGGGCGCGGACCTGTTTGGGGTCGCCGGAGCAAATGGTGTCGGCGACAGCCTGAGAGCGCAGATCAACACGCCGCTGGTGACCGATAAGCTGGGCTTCTTGGCCAGCTATGATAACGAATATACGCCAAGCTATATCCACGACGTGCAAACGGGCTCGGACGACGTGAACGGCACGCGCGAGCAGAGCGGCCGGCTGGCGTTACGATGGGACGCTACGAACGATCTGACGGTTCACCTTGGCGCCCTGATCCAGCAGATTGACTCGGACGGCAATGGGACCGTGGCGCTGTCCCCGACCACGCTTCAGCCCTTGTATGGCGAGCGGACCGATGACGCCTATATCGCCCAGCCGTTCCAAAGTCAGATCCAGTATTATTCCGCGACGGTCAACTGGCATCAAAGCTGGGCGGACCTGACCTCGGCGACGAGCTACTCCACCTCAAATCTGCAGCAGACCTTCGACGATACGCGAACCTATGGAGTGCTGCTTCCACTCTTCGGCCAGCCGTTGGCGATAACGCCGTTCGATCTCGGTCTGCGCCTCAAAAAATGGACGGAAGAGGTCAGGATCGCCTCGCCGACCGGCAGTCGCCTGGAATGGCTCGGCGGCGTCTTCTATACGCACGAATCGAGCAGCAATAGCCAAACGGTTCCGGCGTTCAATCTGGCCACGGGCGCACCGTTGGCGGCGCCCTACAACGTCATCGCGGCCCTGCAGCTGCCGTCGACCTATCAAGAATATGCCTTCTTCGGCAACGCGACCTACCACTTCACCGACATGTTCGATCTGTCGGCGGGGGTTCGCTATTCGCACAACAATCAAACCTTTGCGCAAATCGACAGCGGCCCCCTGGTCGGCGTGTCGAATACGCCCGGCAGTTCCTCGGGCGGCGTGGTGACCTATAGCGTCAGCCCGGAACTACATCTGTCGAAACAGGTCATGCTGTATGCGCGGGTGGCGACGGGGTATCGGCCAGGCGGCCCCAACTTCGCGCTGCCGGGCGTTCCTTCGAGTTTCAACGCTGACCAGCTCATCAACTACGAGGGCGGCATCAAGAGCCAGTTCTGGCAAAACCGCATTACCCTCGATGCAGACTACTTCTATGTCGATTGGACGGATATCCAAGTCTCCGTGGCCAATCCCGCGGGCATCTCCTACTTTGCCAACGGCGGACGAGCCACCAGCCAAGGTATAGAGGCGAACGCGGCGCTGAGATTGGATGATGGCCTGTCGTTCGCCGGCACCTTCTCCTACACTGACGCTGTTCTGGCCCAAACTTCGGCCGCGATCGGCGGTCGCGCCGGGGACGTGCTGCCCTATGTTCCTCGCTTTAGCGGTTCGCTCCAAGCCAACTATACGCGAAGCCTTGGACCGGACTGGACCGGTCACCTGGGCGCCGGCCTTCGCCTCCAGGGCCAAGTTTACACCGCCGTCGAAAGCAGCTTCCAGGCCTTCCGCCTACCCGCCTATGGCGCGCTCGATCTGGACGCCGACATCACGCATGGGCCCTACACGATCAAACTCTTCATCAAGAATGCGACCAACCAGATCGCTTACGGTTTCGGCGGGCCGGATTTTAGCGGTCTGACAGGTCAGGTCACCCAGGTTGAAGGCACGTTGATCCAGCCAAGGACCATCGGGCTGTCCCTAGATGTGAAGATGTAAGGCCAAGCTCTGACGCGGATCGCCTGCCATCAGGCGGTCCGGGTCAGCGCGCAGGTTGAAGATCTCGAGCGGCCCTTAGTGCGCGATCGCGGCGATGCCCGTTGGGCCCGGATCGTTGGACCGGTAGCGCCGGTAGACCAGCTTGTCGCCCAGCCGCAGTTCGACGGCGCGGTGGTGGGTCGAGTCCAATAGCTTTTCCAAGGCAAGCTGTTCGGCCCGCGCGCGGCTGGACGTGTCGATCATCACCAGCGTCGGAACGCTGTAGCGGTCGTCTTCGATGAAAATCGTGTAGGCGCGCATTCTTCGCCCCCTGATCCATTAGCGGCATTCTACCCAAAATGGGCCGACTTGTCTGTCGGGCAATCGACATTTCCGCTCCCGGCATATTCGGAAGATCAGGCGGATCGCCAGTCATCCGGATTTTTCTTGCCGTTCAGGTGACGTACCCGCGCGACCACCGGATTCTGCCCTTGCAGCCGCGCCCACGTAATCACTTCGCTTTGCGTGGCAAAGGCTCCGAGCACGCTGTTGGCGTGATCTTCAACAACATAATCGGTGATAGCGCTTCCTTCGAGACGGCCTTTGGGCCGCGCTTCGACGTAGACGTTGGCCATGCCCGTTCTCCGCGACGCGAGTCACCACCATGGAGCGGTGCTATTTCATAAGCTTTTTCAATTCTGCACGACCGGATTCGTTTCGCCGAGTTGAATAAGCAGCCGGCCGATCGGCGTCGCTGGCCCCAAGCAGAATCTTGTCGCCAGCCGCCTCGCGCTGTAGAGCTGGCCTCGCATCAAGAGTTGGACCTGCGTCCAACGCCAACCTGCTTCCCGAGCAAGGTGGCGCTCCCTCTGGGAGGATGTGGCCGAGACGGCAACGAAACGGGTGATCCCAGCTCCGTCTCGCGCCGAAGTTGAAGACAGGAGCCGTGTTCATGCCGATCAAGATTCCGGACGACTTACCCGCTCGAGCGACGCTCGAAGCCGAAGGCGTTGTTGTCATGCGCGAGACCGCGGCAATTCGGCAGGACATCCGCCCGCTCCGTGTCGGCCTTCTAAACCTCATGCCGGACAAGCCGCAGACCGAGACGCAGTTCGCGCGCCTGCTCGGGGCCACGCCGCTGCAAGTGGAGCTCTCGCTCGTCCAGGTGACCGGCCATAGGCCGCGTAATACGTCCGCGGACCATATGGCCGCCTTCTATCGCACATGGGAGCAGGTTCGTGGCCAGCGGTTCGACGGCTTCATCATCACCGGCGCGCCGGTCGAAACCGTGCCTTTCGAAGACGTCCTCTACTGGGACGAGCTCCGGCGCATCTTCGACTGGACCCAGACACACACCCACGCCTGCCTGACTGTCTGCTGGGGCGCACAGGCCGCCGTCCGGCATTTCCATGGCGTGCCCAAGCACGTGCTGCCCCAGAAGAGGTCGGGCGTGTACAGCCATAGGAATCTCGCTCCAACCTCGCCCTATCTGCGAGGCCTGTCGGACGATATCGACATTCCGGTCTCCCGCTGGACGGAGGTTCGCCTCGAAGATCTGCCCACGGACGGCGGGCTCCAGGTGCTGCTCGACTCTGACGACGCCGGACTATGTCTGCTTGAGGATGCAAGGCGTCGGACGCTGCATATGTTCAATCACCTCGAGTACGAAGCAACGACATTGGCGGATGAATTCGCCCGCGACCGCGCGGCTGACCCGCAGGCGCCCGCACCATGTCATTACTTCCCGCAGGGGGATCCCAATCAGCGGCCAAGGAACCGTTGGCGCAGTCATGCGCATCTGCTGTTTGGCAACTGGCTCAACGAAATCTATCAAACCACACCCTTCGACGTGGCCGAGATCGGCCGCTCAGCCCGCGACGCTTCGCCATCCTGCGCTGATATCCCTAGGGTCGCCAAGGCCGACGCCTACCCTCAGTAGACTTGAGGCTTGCCATTCCGCTGGGGCCGGACCAAGATTCCGGTGTGCCGCACATGCTGTGGCGCCGAGGCGTGAGAACCTCGCTTGCGTTCGATATTCGCGATTCCTCTAGTTAGGCGTCCCAGCCGTTGGCATGGGCTGTCCTGATAGAGTAGACGCGCGCGCCTGCTTCGTTCTCATTGGCCGGCACGGGCCGGCTCCGCCTCGACTCTTTGGGGTCAGGCTGTGGTGACTGACAGCAATATTCTGACAGGGCTTGAGCCTGACGCGCGTAAGGTCTCCTTGGCCCTTCGTGAGTCCGCGCTGGCGACCGAGCGAACGGCTACGACGGGGCTATCGTTTCGTGAGACCGAGCCCGCCGCCGATCAGATTGATGGACTCTTCCGGTCCCAGGCGCCGCAATTGCTCCGGTTTCTCAGCCGGCGAACCGGTGGGCATGAGGACGCGGCGGACATGCTGCAGGAGGCGTTCCTGCGGCTTATCCGGTTGGTGTCGCTGGAGGCCTTTCCGGTGAGTCCGGAGGCCTATCTTCACCAGATCGCCGGAAATCTGCTGCGCGATCGCTCCAGGCGCCGGAAGACCCGCTCGGAAGAACTGCATGAGCCGATTGATGAAGACTCGCTCGTCGACCCCGCGCCGGGACCGGCAGATCTCCTCAAGGCGCGTGAGTTGTTGGCCGCGTATGAGGCGGCCCTGTTGAAGCTGAAGCCCAAGACCAGATGGATTTTCTTGCTTCACCGCCGGGAGGGCCGCACCTATGCCCAGATCGCCACGGAGGCGGGGCTAAGCGTCAGCGGTGTCGAGAAGCAGATGATGAAGGCGATCGCTCATATCGACCGCGCGCTTGGGCGGCCCTAGTGGGACAGGCCCGTCGAGACTCGCCGCGCTCGGAGGAGAAGCTCCGGCGCGAAGCGGCGGCGTGGTTCGCCCGAATGCGCGGGCCGATGGCTTCGGCGCACCAGGCCGGGTTCGATCGATGGCGCGCCCGTCACCCTGAACATCAGCGGGTCTACGATCGCTTACTGCGCCGATGGGATGAGGCCTCCGTGCTCGGCCTGTCTGCACAGTTCCCCACGCCTGAACGGCGGCGCGCCGATCACGGCGCACGCAGGTTGAGCTGGCCGAACTGGGCGGCCGCTCCGCTGTTGGCTGCTTCGCTGGCGGCGTTATTGTTCCTGTCGCCGGTGCGCCCGGACTGGGTGGATTTCTGGCCCGTTCCGTCGATGTGGAGCCAGCGTATCGCGACTGACGTTGGTCAGATCCGCAGCGTGCGGCTTGCGGACGGCTCATCGGTCATCCTCGACACAGACTCCATTGTCGTCAGCCATCTGTCGGGCTCGGCGCGACGGCTCTCGCTCCTGCGCGGCCGTGCGCGATTCGATGTTGCTCATGATACCCGCCGTCCCTTCATCGTCGTGGCGGCCGAGGCCTCGGTAACCGCGCGTGGCACCCTGTTCGACGTTTCGCTCAGCCCGGACCGCAAGGTGGCCGTCACCCTCATCCGGGGTGTCGTCGATGTAAAAGGACCAATCGACACCGCCCTGCCCCACCCCGGCCAGCGGACAGCCGCAAGACTGGTGGCGGGCCAGCAGATCGCCTTCGGCAGGGGCGAAGCCGCTTCCAAAGCTCATCCCGCCCCGCCCGCCGGCGCGCCCTGGCCGGAAGGGCTGCTGACCTTTGAGACGACGCCGCTGTCGGAGGCCGTCGAGGAAGCCAACCGCTACTCCCGCCGCCAGATCCAGCTGGCGGCGCCGGCGCTCGGGACCTTGCAGGTAAGTGGGGTCTTCCGTGCGACGGCGCCCCGTGCATTTGCTGATAGCCTGGCGGCGGCCTTTGACCTACGGGTCAAGGATGAACCGGATGGGAACCTGATGCTGTTGAGCCCAGACGACCCCGGCGCCTGAAGCTGGCCAGTCCGAATCCCGGCTGTCACGGCCGGTCAGGGTCCGTGCGAGGCCATGAGGCCATGCGAGCAGCCAAACAATTTTTTGAGGTAGGTCCCCGCCACCGCGTCAAGCCCCACGAAGGAGTCCAGCCAGGACTCCCTAGAGGGGGAAACCATCATGAGGCTGATCAACAAAAGCGCGCGCCAACTTCTACTGGCCTGCGCCGCCATCGGCGCCCTGAGCTGCGCGGCGCCGCCGGCGCTGGCCGCGACAGCGCCGGCGGCGGAGGCCGGCCTCCAGACCTATGACATCAAGGCGCAGAGCCTCGAGACTGCGCTGAACGCGGTGGCCCTGCAGTCCGGACACGCGATCCTGGCGCCATCCCGGCTGCTGGCAGGCAAGCAGGCGCCCCCGCTCAAGGGGGACTACACACCTTCCGCGGCCTTCCAGGCGCTGCTCGCGGGGAGCGGTCTTGAGCTTACGGAGGTCGGCGACAACTTCATTGTCCGCGACCCGCGCGACCGGGGGGACTTGCCCATTTCGGCAGCGAACCAGCCTGCGGCGTCCACGGTCGCGGAGGTGATGGTCACAGGCACGCGCCTGCGCGGCGCCGAGGTTGCGGCGCCGGTGGACGTGATCACCCGCACCGACATCGAGCGAACGGGCTATTCCAATGTCGGCGACGTGATCCGCAGCCTTCCGGAAGATTTTGGCGGGGGCCAGAACCCTGGCGTCGTTCCAGGAGCCACCGCCGGCAGCGCCGGCAACCAGAATACGGATAACGCCTCGACGGTGAACCTGCGAGGACTTGGCAGCGACGCTACGCTCGTTCTGATCGATGGGCAGCGGCTGTCCGCCGACGGCGGCTTTGGGGCCTCGGATATCTCGGTCATTCCACTGGCGGCCATCTCGCGGATAGATGTCGTCACTGACGGCGCGTCGGCTCTCTACGGGTCGGATGCTGTCGCGGGCGTGGTCAACTTCATATTGCGTAAGGACTATAGTGGCGCGGAGCTGACAGAGACCTTAGGGGACTCAACGCGGGGCGGCGGCTTTGATCAGACCTATTCAGCCCTCGCTGGCGGGGCCTGGGCGTCCGGCCATGCGCTGGCGACGCTTGAGTATAACCATCAGGATCCGCTTACGGCAGGTGAGCGCGACATCACGTCGAGCGCGCCACCAATCAATCCGCTCCTGCAGGGGCAGAACCGCCTTTCAATCTTCGCGAACGCCGGACAGGACCTGTCTTCCTGGGCCACCTTCAATCTTGACGCCCTTTATTCGCAGCGCCAGACGGGGCAACAATTTGAGTATTCCGATCTCGGCCCTGCCTATACCTATGTAGAGACGGATCGATCCTATTTCGCCGCGCCCAGCCTGGCCTTCACCCTGCCAGGGTCATGGACCGCGGCGCTCTCCGGGACGGTGTCGGGAAGCCGCAACTCCGAAGCCCTCCATTTCACCGGGGGCGAGAACGATACCGTCACGACCAACACCCTGAACGCGGCCGAACTGAGCGCCAACGGAGACGGGTTCAGCCTGCCCAGTGGAGAGGTTAAGCTCGCCCTGGGCGGTGGTTATATGGAGGAGAGCTACGACTTTACCGAAAGCGCCTCCGCGCCTGAGAAAACGTCCCGCGCCGTCGCCTATCTTTTCGGCGAAGCGAATGTCCCCCTGGTGCGGTCCGACGAGACGCGTCTTGGCCTGAATGGGCTCGATCTGACCCTGGCCGGGCGGATCGAGCACTACAGCGACTTCGGCACAACCGCCAATCCCAAGGTTGGCCTGCGCTATCGGCCTGCGCCGGGCCTTGCCCTTCGCGCGACTTGGGGCACGTCCTTCAAGGCGCCGCAGTTCGGCCAGGAGGTTGTTCCCGATAGCGCCTACCTCTACCCGGCCGCAGCGCTGGGCGGCTCGTCGGGCCAGGCGCTGCTTGAATATGGCGGCAACACCCACCTGAAGCCCGAACGGTCAAACTCCTGGACGGCCGGCTTCGACTGGTCGCCGCCACAGGTTCACGCGCTGACCATCTCCCTGACCTATTTCAACATCGACTACACCAACCGGATCATCCTGCCGTTCCTTACGCCGGTGGGAGCCCTGTCCAACCCTGCCTACGCGCCCTTCGTCATCACAGATCCGACCGCCGCCCGGCAAGCCGCCGCGATCGCCACCGCGCCGACGCTCATCAACGAAACCGGGCAGGCCTATGACCCGGCGCAGGTGGTCGCCCTGCTCGAAGGTCACTATATCAACGCCACGGCTCAGAAGATCGATGGCGTTGATCTGTCGGTCAAGAAGGGCTTCGCCCTGCCGCTGGGAAGTCTCGATACCTTCGCCAGCGCCAGCTGGTTGCACATCGACCAGCAGCTTGTCGCGGGCGCGCCCAGCCAGACCGTGACCGGAACCCTGTTCAATCCGCCTACGGCCAAGGTCCGTTCGGGGCTTACCTGGGTTTACGGAGGGTTTTCCTCGACCGGCGTCCTCAACTGGATCGCCGGCGAGACCGACAATGGGGTGACGCCCAACGTCCCGGTCAGCGCCTGGACGACAGTCGATCTCACCCTGACCTATCGGTTCGGCCGCCTGACGCCGCAGCTACCCGGCCTGGAGAGCACCTTGGCGATCACCAATGCCTTCGACCGCGCCCCGCCCTATGCCCGCGGCGCGGGCGTGGAGTACGCCGGCTATGACTTCGACAGCACCAACGCCTCGGCTCTCGGCCGCTTCATTAGCCTGACCCTGCGCCAGCGGTTCTGAGCCTCTCGCGGCCAGGTCTTCCAGCCTGGCGCCGCCTGACCAGCCCCGGTCTCCCCCAGCCACGGGCGCGGACGCGCGCCCTTCCCGACAGAGCTTTGAGATGTCCAATCGCCTGATCCACCTCGTCCTGCTCGCCCACTGCCTCATGCTGCTGTCATCCTTGCAGGCGCGCGCCGCGCCGTCGCCCAAGATGCTGGTGGAGACCATCGATCTGTCGAGCCTCGCGATCTCGCCGGACGGCCTGAACGTCGCGTTTCGACAAGATCAGGCGTCGGTGGAGCGCAATGCCTTCGCGGCAGGTTGGTACGTGCAACCGCTGGACGGAGCTCATCCGCCGGTGCGGGTGGCGGACGGGGTCGAACCCGTAAGGATGATCTACGGCCTGGTGGCGACTGCGCCGCCGAAATGGTCGCCCGACAGCCGCTGGATCTATTACCGGGCCATGGTCGGTGGGGAAATCCAGGTGTGGCGGGCGGCGGCCGATGGATCTCGCGCCGAGCAGGTGACGCACGATGCGGCGGATGTGGAGTCCATCGCACTCAGCCTTGACGGCCGACAGTTGTCTTACACGGTGGGTCCCTCGAGGGAGACGATCGAACGGTCCGAACAAGAAGAGGCCGATCGGGGCATAAGGATCACCCCGAACGTTCCGCTGGGCGAGGAAGTGTTCCGCCCCGGCGTCGTCAACGGCAGGCTTGCCGACGAACGGTATACCGACAAGGGTTGGATGGAACAGGCCGGCCTTCTGGCGGGACAACCCAAGCGGCGCATCGTTCTCGACCTGGCGAGCGGCGCAACCCACGAGGCTCGGCCTGAAGACCTCCCGGCCTTCAGCCAGGACCTGCCGATCGAGGGGCTGAAGGCTTCCTCCACCCCGGCTGGCGGCAATGATTTTCGGGTCCGGTCGGGCCTTGATGGATCGGTCGCCTTCGTCGAAAGGGGCGCCTCGACCTCGACGCTTCGTGTTGCGCGCGATCCCACGAAATCAAGCTTCATCGCCTGTCCCGCCGCGGCCTGTAAGGACGCGGTTTTGAGGAGCCTGGCGTGGCGGCCGGACCGGGACGATGTGGTCTTCACCGGCGCGGATAGAAGCAGCGGCCGCCAGTCGCTGTACGACTGGAACATCACCAGTGGGTCGGTGAAACTGATCACGAGCGAGGCCGGCGTCATCGGCGGAGGGCGCGGTCTTATGACGGGTGAAAGCTGCGCGGTCGCGGCCCAATCAGCCGTTTGCGTGATGGCCTCGGCCGATGTGCCGCCGCATCTCGAAACGGTCGATTTCGCGACTGGCCAACGCCACCTTCTCTATGAGCCCAATACGACGCTGATCGCGGCACGAGGCCCGCGGGCCCAGTTCCTCACCTGGACGGACGATCACGGAAGTCTGTTCACCGGACAATATTTTCCGGCCGCCGGGGGCAAACCCGGTCAGCGGGCGCCGTTGTTCATCAACTACTATTCTTGCGACGGATATCTGCGGGGCGGCTTGGGGGATGAGTGGCCCTTGGCCAGTCTTGCCGGCGCCGGGATCGCTTCCCTCTGTATTCAGGCGCGTCCGAACGATCCCTCCGGGCAGATCGCGTCTTACGAAACGGCCCTCTCAGGCGTTGGCGCCGCTGTGGACCTGCTGGCGTCGCGGGGGCTGGTCGATCCGTCGCGCGTGGGTATGGGAGGACTGAGCTTCGGCAGCGAAGCGGCCCAGTGGGTGATGATGCGCTCCAACCGTCTCGCGGCCGTTTCGGTCGCCACGCCGACCCTCACGCCGACCTACTACCTCACCCAAAGCCTCCAAGGGGCCGGCTTCAAGGCGAACCTCCTCAAGGAGTGGGGGCTTGGTTCGCCCAGCGAGACGCCGGAAGCCTGGAAGCGCCTGTCTCCGGCTTTTAATATCGACAAACTCCAGACGCCCATCCTCATGCAGTTTGCGGAGCAGGAGTACTTCGCTGCGTGGGACTATTTTGTACCGCTTTCGGAATCGTCGACGCCCGTCGAGCTCTATGTCTTTCCACACGAGCCCCATCTGCAGATCGAGCCGCGCCATCAGCTCGCGGCGAACGATCGTAACCTCGACTGGTTCAGATTTTGGCTGCAGGACTACGTCGATCCAGATCCTGAAAAAGCTGAACAATATCATCGTTGGGAGACCATGAAGGCGCGTTGGGTCGCCGCTCGCCATCAGGCCGGCCAGGACGGCTCACGTTCGAGGGAACACGGTGGAGGCGGTGCTCCCCAGCCATGACCGCGCCCAAACCTCAGCGCTGGCGATCTCCATCAGTCTGCAGAACCTGTAGTCGGTTGTGGGCCGGTCGGATCGTAGATAGGCCGCAATGGCCGCCCGATCGAGCAGGCCCCGGCTGGCCAGCCATCCCTCCAGCAACAGGTCGTCCAGCTCGACACGATGTTTTTGGTAGAGGGCGCCGAGCAGCCCGGTGAAATCGCCCTTGGTCCGGCGCTGAAGGATGGCGGGCGGTAGAGCGGCGGCGAAAGCATCTCGCGCCATCGCGCGGTTGCGACCGCCGGCGATCCACATCCAGCTCGGCACGCGCAGGCAGGCCTCGACGACGGGCTGCGATAACAGGGGGTAACAGATCGGCGCCTCGCCGTGGTGAGCCTGGCTCGACAGTGGGGCTTGAGCCGCCGTCAGCCATAGGATGTGTTCGTGACTTCCATGCTGTGCGCCTGGCGGAGCCTTCAGCCAGGGATGAGGTTCGGGGCCGGATGGCGCTGCGCCCGGCGCCAGAAAGTCGACATTCCTGGGCAAACCGCGCAGGGGCCGGAACAGTTTGCGAAGCGTGAGGTGCGCCGCATGCCAAGAGGTGCATCCATGCAGAGCGGCGAGGTCGCCCAGGCTGTTTAAAAACACCACGCCAGGTCCGAACCGACGCAGGGCGTCGACCGCCGGAGCCGCTGTTTTTATATAACAGAAGACATTGTCGCCGCCCCCGCCGCTAAAGAAGACTGGAACACCCGTCCTGTCGGCCTCGCGAGTCAGCGACCGGTTCAGGACCTGATGCAGGATTCCCGATCCGGGCCTGGCCGTGAGCTCCGACGCCATATCGCCTAGGTCCGAGTCATTCAGGCTCAGGGTTACGGCTTCAAGCGGCGCGCCGATCCAGTCGGCCACCTCTTGTGCATAGGCCCGTTCGTCGGCGCCATTTTCAGGCGTGAGATAAGTCATACAGGTGAGCGTCTTGGTGCGATCGGCCAGACACGCCGCAATGATGGATGAATCCAATCCCCCCGACAGTTCATGATGGATATGAGGGTATTGGTCGGCCCAGGCCGACACGCACCTTTGGGTCTCCAGGCGCACGACCGCCCTGGCTTCGGCAGGGTCAACCAACTGCGCCGGCTTTGCCGCGAACGTCCAAGGCGTCCAGATGGATCGGACTGTAGGCGCCCTCCCCGCCCCGAGCCTGACGGACGTCCCCGGCAGCACCTCGTTGACGTCGAAAAGACAGGTGCGTTCGGTTCTCAAGCTCGCGTAGGCGAGGTGATGAAGGACCGCGTTCGGGTCCGGCTCGCCTTTGACCAGCCCCAGTTCGGTCGCGACCGAGAGGTCCGAGTAGACGACATCGACGCCGTCTTCGCGACTCCGGTAGCAGTCAAGGCTGCCCGAGGGGTCCCGGAGGACATGGACGGCGTCCTCGGAGTCATCGACTATAAACGCGACGTAGCCGCCCCAATACACCCGCATAATGTCCTCGCCAGCGAGTCCCGGGAGGTGAACTGTGGGGGCTTTTCTGTAGGGCGCCCGGCTCGATCCTCCACGATCGAACACAGTGCCGACCGCCACGCCCAGCTGACCCGTTGTCGTGAGGGCGGTCGTCGCGGTGTTGGACAGAACGATCAGGTGATCGGTTTGGAAGACCAGGTTAAGACCGGCGGTCCTGGCCGCTTGCACAACACGCGAAATCCAATCCCTTGAGCGGTCAGCGACCGGGCCCGCCAGCCCAATATATCGCGGCGCGGTCATACGATCAGGATCGGCGTATGGAGGGTCACATGGTCCAGCGCGTCGTTGAGGACGACGCCTTCGACTTGGACCCAGCAGTGGGCGGAGAAGGGATAAAGTTTTACGCCAAACACCAGGTCTGCCGTTAGGCGCCGGTGCGACAGGAAGGCGAGCAAGGCCAGCGAATCCGGCAGGCAGTTCGGCTTGAACGGCAGGTGGCGCCGCGCCGCATTATGGGCGGTCGCCGCCGCGGCCCGGGAGACGCAGGACTCTTCGGGCAGGGTCAACATGCTCTTCTTCTGCCGCTCGACGCCATCGAGGATTGAAGCCAGCGGCTTTCCGGACAGATCACGCCGGGCTTTAGCCAGGCTCGTCGCGACCTCAATCAGCGGACCGATACCTCCGGCCGGCCCGAGGTGCTGTTGCTCAACCACGCTACAGACCGGGGCGATCGCCCGTCGCTGAGATGGCGGCCTGGGTGTCTCAGTTGTTTCGATCAGGCCCGCAGCCACAAGCCGGTCGAGCTCCTCCTTGCGGGCCGCGCGCTGCTCAAGGAGGGCCCGCACCGCCTCTGCCGCGCCACCGGCAACGGCGAAGTAACGGTCCCTGGCGACATCGAGGAAGATCGCCTGATCCGAAACGATGCAGACGGAAACGCGGGGCGCAAGCTGGTAAAGCATGGTCGGTGGCTTTGCCGGGAAGAGGCGCGCGGGCGCGGCCCGCGCGCAGTTCGTTTTCGGATTCAGTCGTCCGAAAGGCCGCCCAGCTGCACCTGCAGGAAGGCTTCGTTCTGGCCGGTCGGGATGCCCTTGGTCTCGACGCTGGCGGCGCCGAGGTCGATGATGTCCAGCTCGCCGGACTCGATTTTCTTGTCCATGACCTGTCTCCTAAAGTTTCATCGCGAATAGCCGCGACGACGAGAGGCTAGGTCTGAAGGGCGATTATCAGCAGATTATAATCGACTTACTCTCCGATTGTTCTACGGGCGTCGACTACCTGGAATTGTCAGTCCCGCCGCGGGTGCGGTTGGCCGCTATTGCGCGCCGAATGCCGGCCATCATCCGACATTTGGCTGTTTGGAGCGGTGGGGTTCAACTGCTAAGATTTCAGCGCCCGGCTCGCTGGCGCGTATGTCCAGGCTCTCGCTAAAGGCGCCAGTGCATGTTCAAGCCATGTCTCACCAGCCGGCGTTTTTGCTCTGAGTTGCGATTGGGCCGAGGCCCCGGCTTTGAGAGATGCCTTCGGGCGCTAAACCCGGGGTTCAAGGAATTGGCTGTACAAGAGCCTGGCGGCCAACTCTTCTGAAGAAATCGGCTAGCCTTCACCCGGGCGCCGTTAGCCTCTCGGCTGGCCGCCTCTTAGGCTCGTCGATCCAGCCACACAGATCAGTTAGGGTTGGGCTCGCCTGCGTCGCCTGACCCTAACCACCACTGCGAACTAGTGCTAATCCCCTTTTGCCCGGCTGGCTGGCGCGTATGTCCAGGCTTTCGCTAAAGGCGCCAGCGCATGCTCAAGCCATGTTCTCAACGGCCGGAGCGCCAAGTCTTGGCGTCACTAGGACAGGCAAAAAACGCCGTCCGTTTCGCGGCGAAGACATGGCGCCTAACGGATTACACGCTCGACGATCTGTTTCGTGAAAGCGTCGGTCAGGGGCTCTCGGGAGAACCAGCGACGGAAGAAAAGCGGGC
>Ga0302314_10005380_pt1 | contig 23364 bp, 18 predicted proteins | sample III_Palsa_N2_3_FD_200533 | JGI IMG/M metagenome (GOLD analysis project Ga0302314, IMG submission 200533) | Peat permafrost microbial communities from Stordalen Mire near Abisko, Sweden - III_Palsa_N2_3 | ecosystem: Environmental > Terrestrial > Soil > Palsa > Peat permafrost | place: Sweden... | reverse complement strand
ACGTCCTTGTGCGAGACCCGGCGTCACGCCGCAGATATAGGGATGATTGTTGCCCACCGTGCAGTTCGACTGGCTGGTCAGCAGCGTCTGGCCGGCGCCGTTCTTGACCGTATAGGCGCTGATCACGCCCTGCGCCGATGGACCGTCGTTATCGGTCGTGATCATACCGAAGGCTTTGGCCGTGAAATTGCTGCTCGGCTTGAAGTTGAGCGAGACGGTGCCCGTCTTGCTCTCCTGGTCACCGAGCGTCTGGCCCCGCACGCCGGCATTATCGTAGGACCCGTCCTTGGCATATTCGCGCGCGGTGACGCGGATGCCGAGGATGTCGCCGAGCAGCGGCCCGCTGACCTCGCCGGTGACGTCGTGATTGTTGTGCGTCGCGAGCAGGCCGTCGAACGAAGCCGTCCAATGGTCGCTTGGCGTCTTGGTGACGATGTTAACCGCACCGGCGAAGGTCTGGCGGCCGAAATAGGCGCTCTGTGGACCTTTCAGTATTTCGACGCGCTCGGGGTCGGTGATGTTGCTGATCGCTGTCGCCGACGTGACTGGCACGCCGTCGATGAACACGGACGTGGTCTGCGACGTCGCGCTCGGCGGGGTGAAGCCGCGAATGATGATCTGCTGGAACGAGCGATCGTTGCGGCTGGCGCCGGCGTTGTCGATGTTCATGCCCGGCGTGTAGGCCGCGATATCCTGCAGCGAGACGATCCCGCGTGCCTTGATGTCGGCGCTGGTGAACGCGCTGATCGATATCGGCGTCTTGAGGATGTCCTCGGACTTCTTGCGTGCGGTGACGACGATCATGCCGCGGTCGCCGACGTCGACATCGGGCGACGGACTGACTGACGGCGACGGCGCTGCGCTATTTCCGGCAGCTTGGGCAAAGGCCGATGCGGCATCGGATGCTATCATGATCGCAAGTAGAGATGCGACGCAGCGGACCTTCGATGGAACTCGTGTCATTATGATATATACCCCCTTTAATGGTATAAAAGGCTGATCGTGATGAAAGTCGAATACGACTGCGGTTCTTGAGCGTGGAGATAGCATGTTCGTGCCCCGTCTTTTGACGGCGGTCGAAAATAACGTCTTGGCACTGTATTTTTGACATATAACGCGTGCCATAGCGGCCGATGACGATAGATACATGCGACGATTGCCCAAACAATGACCCAGATCGATATCTCCGCGTGGCGGGCATTACCCTCTCAACGGATCGCGGACAGGGGCGCTCTACGTCTTTTCGACGCGAGATCCGGCGCGGCGGCGGAGGGGCCGGATGGCGGCCGTTTCGGATCATAGGTCTGGATCGACGGTTTGGCTCAGCCCTGGATCGGACGTCAGGCGCCGAAGGCCGAGGAGTCGGTGCGTGGTGGCGGCGCTATTCGCCTTGGCATGGCTTCGGGGCACGTCCGTCGCGGCGCGGTCGGACCTAGTGGTGACGGTGAAGCGGACATGCAGACCCTGATTTCTGAGGGTTTCGAGACCCTAATAGATGAGGCTGCCATAGGATAAGCCATATCCGAAAGGAAACGGCGGTCTTGTCGGGCTGCGACCATCGCAGCAATCCGGTCTCCATCGACCCCGACGATGCCGGTGTCGCGCGTGCAACATCCTGCAATCGCGCGGATACCCGGCTGCGCCATGGGGTGCGCATGATCAGCGAACCAGACATGATCCCCGCGGCGGGTGACGAACTCGTCAACCATCTCTTCCTCGTTCTGCTCGCCGCGATCGTCGGTGCCGCGTTCGGCCTCGGGCTCGGCGCCTGGCTGACGTCCTACTGGGCCGCTGCGCTGATCGGATAGCCGCCCTCGGCGCGACGCGACCGCATAGCCGATCGCGATACCCTTCTGCCGCTCGTCGCGATTCGTCGTTCGAGTCCTGGCGTACCGCGTGCCGTCGTATCGACTCCCAAGAAATTCTCCTGCCTGCCGCGGACCAGCGTCGCGGCGGGCGCCATGCGTTCAGCGTCCCGTAAGCTATGGGCTCGCCATGCCCCGTTGACACTAATGCGTTTCACTCGCATTAGCGGCTCCAACAAAAGCGATCACAATGATCGAAGGGAGCCTATCTTGTCCGCAACCGACCGCATCGCGTCTCGCGTACCCGCTTTCCTCGCGCTCGCCTGTGTCGGGTCGATCGTCTGTCCGCAGGCCACGCTCGCCGAAACCGGCGCGACGGATGGCACTGGCGCCTCGTCGGGCACGGCGGCGGCAGGCGAGGGCGGCGAGCAGCAGTTCATCACGGTGAAGGGCAAATACGCGCAGCCCGACGTCGCGTCCGCCAAATCGACCGCGCCGCTGCTCGACACGCCGCAGACGATCACCGTCATCGACAACGTCACGCTCAAGAAGCAAAATTTGCTGACGTTGCGCGACGCGCTGTCGACGCTGCCCGGTATCACCTTCGGTGCGGGCGAGGGTGGCGGCGGCTTCGGCGATTCGATCAACCTGCGCGGCTATTCGGCCAATACCGACATCACGATCGACGGCGTCCGCGACAGCGCGCAATATAGTCGCACCGAGACGTTCGATCTGCAGCAGATCGAGGTCTACAACGGCGCCAACTCGGTGTTCAACGGATCGGGTTCGGTCGGCGGCACGATCAACCTCGTCTCCAAGCTGCCGCAGGCGCATGATCTTACCGTGATCAGCCCGAGCATCGGCACGGACAATTATTACCGCGCGACGGTCGACTCCAATATCCGCGTCAACGATCTGATCGCGTTCCGGCTCAATGCCGTCTATCACCGCGACGACACGCCGGGGCTCGATTACGAGCATTTCCGCCGCTGGGGCGTCGCGCCCGCGGTGACGATCGGGATCGATTCACCCACGCGCCTGACATTGATGGGGCTCTACCAGCACGACAACAATACGCCGCAATATGGCGTGCCCTGGTTCGCGGCGGCCGGCGGCAAGCCCGACGGCGTGCCCTATGGCGGCTATTATGGCTATCGCAATATCGACGAGCAGAAACAGACGATCACGCAGCTGACCGCGATCCTGGAACATGATTTCTCCGATCATCTCACGATCCGCAACCTGACGCGCTACGAGAACATCCGCCAGCTCACCATCGTCGATCCGCCGCAGGCCGGCGTGTTCGCCTTGAACGGCCAGTGCCTGAGCGCGACCCCGGCCAACACCGGCGTCACCAAAGCCGCGGCGGACGGATCGTGCACGATCAACCTCGGCACGGCGGCGGCACCGCACAACGTCGTCGTTCCCGAGGGCTATTATCTGCCCGGCGGCCCGCGCGGAAACCTGCGCGATACGCGCAACCAGCTCGGTTACGACCAGCTCGACCTGCGCGCCAATTTCGGCACCGGGCCGATCCAGAACGAGGCGGTGCTCGGCGGCTCGGCGACATGGGAACATTACAACCTCACCACCGGCCGCGAATTCCTCAACGCCGACGGCAGCAATCCCTATGCCACCACCGGCCTGCCGCTGATCAACATCGCCGATCCCTCGCAGGGCAACATCTATACGGGCCCGATCAACCTCGCCCGGTCGAGCCAGGGCGTCGGCGAGCACACCGATTATGCCGCCTATCTGTTCGACACGTCCAAGATCGGCAAATATTTCGAGGTCAATTTCGGGCTGCGTTACGAGCATAGTGCAGGCGACTATACCGCCTACAACTACAGCGTGACGCCGGGCTCGACCTTCGGCGCGCTGACCTCGGTGATCCCGCAGCACGCGAGCGACAATCTCTTTTCCTACCGCGCCGGCGCCGTCTTCAAGCCGACCGGATCGATCAGCCTCTACGCCGCCTACGGCAATTCCAAGACGCCTTCGATCTCGACCGTCAACGGCGGCTGCACCACGGGCACGGCGGGCACGTCGACCTTCATCAACTTCTGCGATTTCCAGCCCGAGAAGGCAAAGAACTACGAAGTCGGCGCCAAGGCCGATCTCTTCCATCACCGGCTTCAGCTGACCGCTGCCGCGTTCCGCAACGAGCGCAGCAACTTCCGCATCGCATCGACCGACGGCACCGGCAACCCGGCGCCCGTCCAGGTGCCCGACGGTCGCTCGCGGGTCGACGGCATCGCGCTTGGCGCCAGCGGCAATCTGACCAAGCAGTGGACGATTTTCGCCAACTACACCTATCTCAAGAGCAAGGTGCTGCAGGGCGGCCCCGATCGTTGCGTCGCCAACCCGCTCGCCGGCGATTGCGCGACGGTTCTCGCCGCGCTGCCGACCACCGGCGGTCCGCTCCAGCAGACGCCGAAGAACTCGGGCAGCCTGTTCACCACCTATCAGCTGCCGTTCGGGCTGCAGATCGGCTACGGGCTCACCTACCAGGGCAGCTTCGCGATCGTCACCGACGCCAATCACCTGATCAACGGCAAATATCCGATGTCCAAGGCCTATTGGCTGCACCGCGCCTTCGCGAGCTACCCGATCACGCCCAAGTTGACCGCGCAGGTGAACGTGCAAAACTTCACCAATACGCACTATTACACCAGCATCCGCAACAATGGCTGGGCCGAGCCGGGTGCGACGCGCTCGACCACCGCCAGCCTGTTCTACAATTTCTGACCTTGCTGCTGGACGCGCCGCCTTCCATAGCCTTGGCGACGATGGGAGGCGGCCGATGATGATCGAGATACCGGCGCTGCTCGATGACGGCGGCGTGGCGCGGCTGCGGGCGATCATCGATGCCGGCGATTGGGTCGACGGCAACGCGACCTCGGGCCCGCAGGCGGCGCTCGCCAAGCGCAACGAACAACTCGCGGAGGACGGCGTCGCGGCGCGCGAAGGCGGCGCGCTGGTGCTCGCGGCGCTGAACCGCAATCCGCTGTTCGTCGCGGCATCGCTGCCCGCCAAGGTGTTCCCGCCGCTGTTCAACCGCTACGCCGGGGGGCAGGCGTTCGACACGCATATCGACAATGCGATCCGGATGAAGCGCGGCACCGATTTCCGATTGCGCAGCGATCTCTCCGCGACGCTCTTCCTCGCCGATCCCGACAGCTACGATGGTGGCGAACTCGTCGTCGAGCATGTCTATGGCACGCAGTCAATCAAGCTGCCGGCGGGACACATGATCGTCTACCCGGCCTCGAGCCTGCACCGCGTCGAGCCAGTGACGCGCGGCACACGCATCGCCTGCTTCTTCTGGATCCAGTCGATGGTCCGCGACGGCGAGGCGCGCCGCCATCTGTTCGAACTCGATCAGGCGGTACAGACGCTCGCCGCCGAGAAGGGGCAGGGCGATCGTACCGTGATCCAATTGACCGGCCTCTATCACAATTTGCTTCGCCGCTGGGCCGAGGTTTGATCTGCGATTGACTAGCATTATCGCTCATGGCAGCGGTTGGGGCGACGAACGAACGACAATCCCAACGACGAGGCGATGACGATGGCAAGCCGGCAAGCGCTGCGCCGTGCATGGTGGCAGCTTCATAAATGGACCGGGCTGTTCCTGATGATCCTGCTGATTCCGCTGGGCCTGAGCGGCATCGTGCTCGCGTGGGACGATGCGATCGATCGCGGCCTCAATCCGCAGCGCTATGCGGTACACGGCACGGCAACGCTGGCGCCGTCCGCCTATGCGACAGCGTCGCGCGCGTCGCTGCAACCCGACGAGCGGATCGCAGCGGTCCGCTACCCCGACGGCGAGGGCCCGGTCGTAGTGATGGCGAGCAACGCGCCGCAAGGCGATCATAAGGGCGGCCATAAGGACGATCGGCGGGACGGCGCGCGACAGGACGCGGGTGCGGGCCATGCCGCGCATGACCGCGCCGCACACAAGGGACCGCCGCAGCGCATCACGCTCTGGCTCGATCCGGCCACCGGTCGGTTGCTCGACCAGTCGCGTGGAGACAGTGGCCTGGTTCGGCTCGCCCATAATTTCCACGGCAGCCTGTTCGTTCCGGGCTTCGGCCGCGCGCTCGTCGGGCTGCTCGGGATCGCGATGTTCCTGATGGCTGCAGGCGGGGTGTGGCTCTGGTGGCCGATGACCGGGAGGTTCACCAGCGGGCTGCGCTGGAAGCGCGGCGATCGCACGTTCGAGGCCAATCTGCATCACACCGTGGGTTTCTGGATCGCCCTGCCGCTGGCGTTCCAGGCGTTCACAGGCGTGTGGATCGCCTGGCCGCAGATGATGGCGACGATCGGTCTGGCCGCACCCGGCGGCGGAATGGGCGACCGTGGCAGGATGGCACCCGCAGCGCATCCCGCGCTGACGCCCGATCAGGCGCTTGCCGCAGCGAAGGCCGCGGTGCCGGGCGATGCGGCGTCGATCGCCTGGCCGACCGGCGATGATGGGCCGTGGCGCGTCTCGCTCGCAACCGCCAAGGGCCCGACCGACGTCACCATCGACGATACGACCGGCACCGCGACGATCGCGACGCGGCGCGGCGGGCTGGCGCTCGCGGTGCGGCATCTCCACGACGGCACGACACTCGGCATCGGTTGGCGGGTGATCATGGTGCTGTGGGGGCTTGCCCCGACCGTTTTAGGTATCACCGGATTGATCATGTGGTGGCGTGGACGCCGCTGGCGGGCGCAGCTTGCCCGGCGGCGGGATCGGACGCGCGACGCCGCGGTGGTCGGTTAAGCGTCCATCGACACAGGTCCCGCTACCTCACGCGAGGCTGGAGGAGACGAACCAGATCCGCGTGGCTTGCGTTCGCAATATCGGTTGCGCGCAATAGCGGCAGACGTCCCGCCGGATCGGCAGGTCCGCGCTGTCGCGTGGAGATTTGGGTGTGTGTCGCCCCAGGGCGCATTTCGCCCGCCCGACCGGTCGCTTCGCCATGTCCAACTCCATTGCTGGCGCTCTGATCGTCGGTCGATGCGTCTCCCGGATGTCATTCTGTTGCAGACTGCTACGAATGTCGCTGGATGCGGCTAAGCGGCGATCCGGCTGGTGTCGTAGGCGAGCGGCAGCCGCAATTCGGCGGAGAAGCCCTCGGCCGATCGAAGCAGGCGGACATCGCCGCCATGCGCGCGCGCGATGGACCGGCAGACGGCGAGGCCCAGACCGGTGCCGCTCTTGCCCGAGGCGACGGCGTTGGACGCGCGATAGAAGGGCTCGAACGCACGCTCGAGTTCGTCTTCGGGTACGCCGGGTCCGTCGTCGATGATCTCGGCGATCGCGGCATGCTCGTCGACGGCAAGGCGAATGCGGGCGCGCTGCCCATATTTGACGGCGTTCTCGACGAGATTGGCGAGCAGGCGGCGTATTCCCAGGACGTCGACCTCGACCGTCGCCGATGCCATGCGTTCGACCGTCACGTTGCTGCCGATCATCGTTGCATCCTGCGCGACATCCTCCATCAGCATGCCGAGATCGAGCCGCTCGCGGACGTTGGCGGTCGAGGCGTCGCGGATGAACGACAGTACCGAGCTGATCATCGCCTCCATTTCGGCGACTTCCTCGTTCATGCCCTCGCGGATGCCATCGTCGTCGACCTCTTCGATGCGGAAGCGCAACCTGGTAAGCGGCGTGCGCAGATCGTGGCTGATCGCGCCGACCATCGCCGTGCGATCGTCGACGAAGCTGCGCAGCCGGCTCTGCATCACGTTGAAGGCGCGTGCCGCGCGGCCGATCTCGGCTGGTCCCTCGAGCGCGACCGGTGCGGCCGACGGATCGCGCCCGAGCTGTTCGGCAGCCGCCGTGAAGCGCGCGAGCGGCTCCACGATATGGCGCGCGAACAACCAGCCAATCGGCGCCACCAGCGCGAACGCGATCGCAAACCACAGGATCACGCGGCGCTGCCACGCATTGGGAAATCCCGCGGCCTTGGGCTGAACCACCGCCCAGCGGCCGCCGGGAAGGCGCAACGCGGCGACGAAATCGCCTTCGACGAAGGGCGCGGGCGCAAGACCGAACAGCGCACGGGGTGGCGGCGCGATCGGCAGCGGGCGCGACAGCGTCGGGGCGGGCGCCGGCGCGTGATCCGCGCGCGCGACCGTCGCGGATGGGGCGCTCGGTAGGATCGCAGCGCTCGTCGCGATCGCCGGGTCCGTACGTCGAGCCTCATGTCGCTCGATCGTGGTCGTCGCGGGTGGAGGCGGCGCCGGTGCCGCCGCCGCATCATCATTGTCCGGTCGGACGGGAACCGCGGGCGGTACGGCGCGCGACTGGTCGCCGACACCGCCGCGCGAACCACCGTCTGGGATGCCGTAATCGTCGCCGTGCGCGAAGGGGCCGATCGGTTGATGATCAAGGTCGTACGGAGAGGCTGGTTGTCCGGCCCGGCCAGCGCCGTCCCCGCGCGTCGCGCCGCCGCCCCGATTATGGTCGCCGGACTGGCCGCCGCGTTGGCCGGGGCCGCGCCTGGAACCGTCATCGGGGAATGTTCGATCACCGAAACCCCCAGCGGGCGAACCCGCGCCCGGGCCGCCGCCGAACGAGCCACCTGGACCGCCGCCAAACGATCCACCCGGGCCGCCACCGAACGATCCACCCGAACCGCCACCAAATGATCCGCCCGGGCCACCGCCGGATGATTCGCCCGGACCCTCGACGATCAAACTGGCGGGCATAAGCCGTGCCGGGAGAGTATAGCTTGGCCGCAATGGCTCGGGCCACGTCCGCCAGGCGACCTGTCGGATCGGAAATAGCGGCCGGGTAGACGGCGCGGTGATTCCCGCAAACGGCAGCGGCGCGTAGAAGGCGAGGCGCACATCCTCGTCGCGCGCACCAAGCATGGCGGCCAATTGGTGCCGCGATTCGGCCGAGGTCAGCCAGCCGGGGCCGCGCACATCGGGAGGGCCCGACTGTTCGGTGCGAATGAGCCGCGAATCGGCATGATCCTGCGACAATGCCGCGACGATCTCGCCGAAACCGTGCTGCGCAGGCGGCGCCGGGGGAAGCACCAGCGTCAGCAGCAGCGTCACGAACTGCGCGACGACGAGGCCGCCAAGCAGCAGAACCAGGATCTGGAACACGATCGGCGGCTCGCGCCAGGGCAGGAGGCGGCGAAGCAATGTCATGACCGGCGATATGCCATGCGGCGGGTGCGCGCGCCATGCGCGCCGCGGCACAGCGTCGCTTGCGTTGGCAATCGGATCATGGGCTGACCGCGATCGCGGTCTCGATCCCCTCGATGATCGCGGCACCCCCCAGCAGCGCGATGCAGCCGATCATGACGATCGCGCCGAGCAGCCACGACATCCGGCCCGCAACGAGCATGGCGATCAGACCGACCAGCAGGATCGCCACGAGCGCTATCATCAGCGGGCCGGGCGCCACGCCGTAACTATCAGCGATCGGCCGAGGTCCGGCGGCCGGCGCGACGAGGTTGGCGATCCCGGCCGTCGGGATCAGCCCGCCGAACACCGCCAGCATGGCAGGACGGTGGTGACGCATGTTGATGTCCTCCGCGCGGCAATCGGGCCGATCATAAGCGGCGAGGCCTTCGCCCTGATGTCGCGGGGATCGTCGATTATTGCGCGATGTGTCGGCACGTTGCGTCGCGCGGCCCCGCCGCCATTTCCCCGCAAACTTGGGCTGGCAATGTCGCGCCATGAACGCCATCTTGCTCCAAATGGACCTCGCGACGCACATCTTGATCGTCGATGACGACGCGGGCATCCGCACGCTGATCTCGTCCTTCCTCGAAAAGCACGGATATCGCACCGATACCGCCGGCGATCCGCACGAGATGCGCGAGAAGCTGCAGCGGCGGCGCTACGATCTGATCGTGCTCGACGTGATGATGCCGCGCGAGGATGGCCTGTCCGCGTTGCGCAAGCTCCAGCACGAGGATGCGCCGCCCGTGATCATGCTGTCGGCGGTCGGTAGCGATATCGATCGGATCGTGGGACTCGAAATGGGCGCGGAGGATTATCTCGCGAAGCCGTGCAACCCGCGTGAGTTGCTGGCGCGCATCCGTACGGTGCTCAGGCGTCGCGAAGGCAAGGCTGCGGGCGCGGCGGCCGAGGCTTCGGCCGCGGGCGTGGACGTCGCACATGACGGCCTGTCGCGGTTCGCGGGCTGGACGATCGATCTGATTGGCCGCACGCTGATCGATCCGCAGCAGGCGGCGGTCCCCCTATCGGATAGCGAGTTCCGGCTGATGCGCGCGTTCGTCGAGCATCCCCGTCGCGTGCTCAGCCGCGATCGGTTGCTCGATTATGCGACGGGGCAGGAGAGCGAGCATTATGATCGCGCCATCGACGTCCAGGTCAGCCGGCTGCGCCGCAAGCTTGCCGGTCACGAAGGCGGGGAGGATCTGATCCGCACGGTGCGCAACGAAGGCTATATGTTCGTGCCGGTCGTCACGCTGCGCTGAGGCGCGGTATGATCTTCGCGCTCAGATCTTGTCCGGCTTCGTCAATGCGACCAGCTGGGCGAGCACTGACGGATGCAGCGGCGCACCGAATTTGCAGCCTGCGATCAACTTGCGGTTCCACATCACATGGGCCATCTGCGGCTCCAGCTTGCCGAGTTTGAGCCAGACCACATTGCCTACGGGCAGGCGCTCCTCCGATTCGACCTGGAAGCCGGTCAACGACAGATCGGTGACGATCGCCGGGATCGCGATCGAGCCCGACCGCCTGATGCCTGCCTCGACGTGTGTGTCGAAACGTTCGACCAAGCGAAGATCGCTTCGCGAAAGCTGGAGCTCGGCATTGGGGTGCATGGCAGACCTCTGGTTGCGCGAGCGCGAAAGTAGGTCCGAAAGACAAAGGGGCGGTTAACGCGGCGCTCCGCGACGCCGTGCCGACATGCCTAGGCGGCAACGCCCTACTCGACCCAGTCGAGCCCGATCTCGCGGTAGAGGCCGCGGTCCTCCTCCCAGTCGGGCTTGACCTTGACGTGCAGGAAGAGATGGACCGTACGGCCGAGAAGCGGCGCCAGTTCGGCGCGTGCCCGGCTGCCGATCTCCTTGAGCCGGACGCCGCGTGCGCCGAGGATGATCGCCTTCTGGCTATCGCGCTCGACGAGGATCTGCTGGTGGATCGCGACCGAGCCGTCCTTGCGCTCGTCGTATTTCTCGGTCTCGACCGCGCAGGCATAGGGTAGCTCGGCGTGGAGCTGGAGATAGAGCTGCTCGCGGGTGACCTCGGCGGCGAGCATCCGGTCGGTGGCGTCAGAGACCTGATCTTCTGGGAAATGCCAAGGGCCCTGGGGCACGCGGCTTGCCAGCAGCGTCTTCAGTTCGGGCACACCGTCGCCCGTCGTCGCCGACACGAACAGGATATGCTCGGGGGCGAGCCGCTCCTGCAGCGCCTGCGCGGTGGCGAGCAGCTTTTCCTTGGGCGTCGCATCGACCTTGTTGAGGATCACGATCTTGGCCTCGCGCCGCTTCGACAGCGACTCGACCAGCGGCTCGATGCGCTTGGTGAGCCCGGTCTTTGCATCGACGACGAGCGCGATCAGGTCGGCGTCCTGCGCGCCTTCCCAGGCGGCCGCGACCATCGCGCGATCGAGCCGGCGCTTGGGATCGAAGATGCCGGGCGTGTCGACGAGCAGGATCTGGCTGTCGCCCTCGATCGCGATCCCCATCAGCCGGACGCGCGTGGTCTGCGCCTTGGGGCTGACGATCGCCACCTTCTGGCCGACCAGCGCATTGGTCAGCGTCGATTTGCCCGCGTTGGGCGCGCCGACGATCGCGACGAGGCCGCAACGTTGTTCGGTGGCGGCGGATTCGATGGGTACGTCGTTCATTTCAATTCCTCGAGCAGGGCACGGGCGGCCTCGGTCTCGGCCTCCTGCTTGGAGGTCCCGCTGCCCTCCGCTGTAGCACGCCCCGGTATGGCGACGGTGATCACGAACTTGGGCGCATGATGCGGACCCGAGCGCGACGCGATCTCGTAGACGGGAGGGCGCCATTGCTTGGCGGCGGCGAACTCCTGCAATTCGGCCTTGGGATGCTTGGGTGCCTTGTCGAGATGGACACGATCGCCCCATGCGCGCCGGACGAAGCTGCGCGCGCCCTCTAGTCCGGTCTCGATGAACAGCGCGCCGATCAGCGCCTCGACGATGTCGCCCAGCACATAGGTGCTGTGCTGTGCGCCGTCGTCGCGTGCCTGCTTGCCGAGCCGCAGATGCGGCCCGAGATCGAGATCGCGCGCGATCTCCGCACAAGTGTCGCCCGAGACAAGCGCGTTGAGCCGACGCGACAATTTGCCCTCGGGTTCGGCGGGGAAGAGCTCGAACAGCCACTCGCCCATGACGAGGCCGAGCACGCGGTCGCCCAGGAACTCAAGCCGCTGATAGCTTTCGCCGGCATGGCTCGAATGCGTCAGCGCGGACAGGAACAGTTTTTCGTCGCGCGGCGTATGGCCGATCGCGGCGATCACATGCGCGGGTAGGGTGTCGCTCACCGGAAGCCCTTGCCGATGCGGGCGGGGCGGATCGCGGGCAGCCACGTCGCGGGATCGAGCAGTCGCGCCGATCCGTCGACCGAGAAGATTGTCACGATCGCGCGCCCTTCGAGATTCTCGGCGGGCACCATGCCGATGCCGGCGCCCGCGACGGCGGCGAAGCGACTGTCGGCGGACATGTCGCGGTTGTCGCCCATCAGGAAATAATGGCCGGCGGGGACGGTGATGACGGGCGTGTCGTCCTGCGGCGTCTCGCCCTGGTCGATCACGTCGTAGCTGACGCCGCCCGGCAGCGTCTCGCGGTAGCGCGGGAAGCGGCAGGCGGGATGGCCCTCGGCGTCGGCGCCTGCGCCATAGGGCACTTGCACATTGGCGATCACGCTGCATTCGGTGTTGGCGGCGATCGGCACCGCGAAGTCGGCTATGCGCACCTTGGGCACGGCCGTGCCGTTGAGCCACAGCACGCCGTGGCGCATCTGGACGCGGTCGCCGGGCAGACCGATCAGCCGCTTGATATAATCCTCGCGGTCGTCGGGCGGCGCGCGGAAGATCACGACGTCGCCGCGGCTCGGCGCGCGGCCGAATATGCGCCCGCGTGGTCCGGGCGGCGCCCAGGGGAAGCTGAACCGCGACCAGCCATAGGGCCATTTCGCGACCAGCAGATAATCGCCGACCAGCAGCCGCGGCATCATCGACTCGGAGGGAATGCTTCGCGGCATAACGACGAACGAGCGCAGCCCGAGGGCGAGCAATGCGACGACGAGAACGAAGCGGATCGTGCCCCGCCAGTCGCTGGGCGAACGCGCGGCGTGATGCGGATTACGCGTCGTCTGGGAGGTGGCGGGCACAGCGGCGCTTTGGGCAAGGCCGGTGGCGAGGTCAAGCGCGTGCAGGGCGATCCGTGCTTCCTTGGCACGCCTTTCGGGTACGGAGCGTTGGCGGATGGGAGGCGCATCGCTACATGCGCGCCACCATAGCGCGTGCCGCACACCTTACTGGGAGCCTTGCTTGATGTCCGATCATGAGTTCGACCTGTTCGTGATCGGCGGTGGGTCCGGCGGCGTGCGTGCCGCGCGCATCGCGGCCGCGCACGGTGCGAAGGTGGCGATGGCGGAAGAGTTTCGCGTCGGCGGCACCTGCGTGATCCGCGGCTGCGTGCCCAAGAAGCTGCTGGTCTACGGCGCGCACTTCGCCGAGGACCTCAAGGATGCCAAGCGCTTCGGCTGGCAGGTGCCCGAATGCGCCTTCGACTGGACGGTGCTGCGCGACCATGTCCTCGCCGACGTCGATCGGCTCGAGGGGCTGTACCAGAACACGCTCGACAGCCACGGCGTCACCAGCTTCCACCAGCGCGCGACCGTCACCGGCGCGAACGAGATCGAGCTTGCCGACGGCACGCGGCACAGCGCCGGAATCATCCTGATCGCGACCGGCGCGCGCCCCGCGCCGCCGACCTGCCCGGGCGCGGAATATGGCATCACCTCAAACGAGGCATTCCATCTCGACGACGTCCCCCGCCGGATCGCGATCGCGGGCGGCGGCTATATCGCCAACGAGTTCGCGGGAATCTTCAACGAGCTCGGGTCGCACGTCACGATCGTCAATCGCGGGTCCGACATCCTGCGCCAATATGACGACAGCGTGCGCGACCGGCTGCTCCAGATCTCGATCAAGAAGGGCATCGACTTCCGCTTCAACGCGCCGCTCGAGAAGCTCGAGAAGCGTGACGACGGCACGCTGGTCGGCCATCTGACCGGCCACGAGCCACTCGAGGCGGATGTCGTGCTGTTCGCGATCGGCCGCCGCCCCAATAGCGAGGGGCTGGGGCTGGAGGCGCTCGGCGTCGAGATCGACGCGGAGGGCGCGATCAAGGTCGACGAGGACAGTCGCTCGACCGTTCCCTCGATCTTCGCGGTGGGCGACGTCACCAATCGCGTCCAGCTCACCCCGGTCGCGATCCGCGAGGGTCATGCGTTCGCCGACACGCAGTTCGGCAACAACCCGCGCCGGGTCGATTACGACTGCATTCCGTCGGCGGTGTTCAGCCACCCGCCGATCGCCTCGGTGGGCTTGACCGAGACGCAGGCCAAGGAGCGCTACGGCACCGTCAAGGTCTACACCTCGGACTTCAAGCCGATGAAGAACGTGCTCGCCAACCGCGACGAACGCGCGCTCTACAAGATGGTCTGCGACGACACGACGGGCAAGGTGATCGGCCTCCACATGATCGGGCCCGACGCGCCCGAGATCATCCAGGCGGCTGCGGTCGCGGTGAAGGCGGGGCTGACCAAGCAGCAATTCGACGACACGATGGCACTGCACCCGACGATGGCCGAAGAGCTCGTGCTGTTCAAATGAGCGCGGCGCAGGGCATCCGGCCGGCGATCGTCGTCATGGGCGTGTCGGGCTCGGGCAAGACCACGATCGGGCGCGCGCTGGCGCTGGCGCATGGCCTCGATTTCGTCGACGGTGACGATCTGCATCCCGCGGCGAACGTCGCCAAGATGCATGCGGGTACGCCGCTCGACGACATCGACCGCGCGCCGTGGCTGGACGCGGTGGGCGCCACGCTGGCGGATCGGGTGGCGCATCCGGCGGGGATCGTGGTGGCCTGCTCGGCGCTCAAGCGCACCTATCGCGACCGGTTGCGGGTCGCGTCGGGCGGGTGCCGCTTCCTCTACCTCGCACTGCCGCGGGAGACGGCGGTGCTCCGGGTCGGGCATCGGCCGGGCCATTTCATGCCCGCAAGCCTCGTCGCCAACCAGTTCGCGACGCTCGAGGTGCCGGGACCGGACGAGCAGGATGTGACGACCGCCGACGCCGGCCTGCCGCTGGCCGCGATCATATCGAGCTTCACCTGAAAGATTGCGCGCGCCGCGCTTACTCCGCACCCTGGCATGCGTCGAGATTGCCCGCCTCGCACGCGTCGGCGCGCGCGCGCCAGTGGGCGATGCGTTGGGCGTAGCGCGCGCGCTCCTCGCCATAATCCTGCATCGCGCGCGCGTGATCGGCGAGCTCGGCGCGATATTGCGCGCTCTGCTGACCGTAGTCGCTGCGGGGCTGGCCGGCGGCGGCGGCGGTGTGCTGCGTCTGCGCGCGCCGGTTGAGCTCTGCGGTGCGGCGGCGGTCGGCACGGTGCGCCGAGTCCTCGCCGGTCTGGCCGGATGGCGGCGGGACGTCGGCATAGCCGGGATAGTCGTCCTGGCGATCGGCGCCGCGCAGCTTGGGATCGCCGAAACCGCGCGGATAACCCGAATCCTGGCGCGCGTCGCGGCTATTGGCATTGTCGTCGGACGCGGTCGGCTGGCCGTAGGATTCGTCGTCCTGATAGGAGGGCATCGGCCGCGTCTGGGCATGCGCCGATTCTGACACCCCCGCGGTCAGCAACAGGACGGCGAGGATCGTGCGGGTCACCGGCTACTCCGTGGAAGACATCGGCGCCCCGTCTACGACTTGGGCGTTACCACGCGCTGAACGGCTCAGCCGCCGGCATGCGCGATGCGGTTGGCGAGCAGATCGTCGACGACCGCGGGATCGGCCAGCGTCGAGGTATCGCCCAGCGCTCCGGTGTCGCCCTCGGCGATCTTGCGCAGGATGCGGCGCATGATCTTGCCGCTTCGCGTCTTGGGAAGCCCCGGCGCGAACTGGATCGCATCGGGCGTGGCGATCGGACCGATCTCGTGGCGCACCCAGTCGCGCAATGCCTTGCGCAGCGTCTCGTCGCCCGACACGCCCGCGTTGAGCGTGACATAGGCATAGATGCCCTGCCCCTTCACGTCGTGCGGCATCCCGACCACCGCGGCCTCGGCGACATGCTCGTGCAGCACCAGCGCGCTTTCGACCTCGGCGGTGCCCATGCGGTGGCCCGAGACGTTGATGACGTCGTCGACGCGGCCGGTGATCCACCAATAGCCGTCGGCATCGCGCCGCGCGCCGTCGCCGGTCGTGTAGACGCCGGGGAAGGTGCGGAAATAGGTGTCGAAGAAGCGCTGCTCGTCGCCCCACACGCCGCGCATCTGGCCCGGCCACGAGCGCGCGATGACGAGATTGCCCTCCGCCTCGCCGTGTAGTTCCTTGCCGTCGCCGTCTAGCAGCTTGGGCTCGATGCCGAAGAAGGGCAGCGTCGCGCTGCCGGGCTTGAGCGGAGTCGAGGGCAGGGGGGTGATCATGTGCCCGCCCGTCTCGGTTTGCCACCAAGTGTCCATGATCGGGCAGCGCGCCTCGCCGACGACGTCATGATACCAGCGCCACGCCTCGGGGTTGATCGGCTCGCCGACGGTGCCCAGCAGTCGCAGCGATTTGCGGCTGGTCGACGTGACGAAATCGTCGCCTTCCTTCATCAGCGCACGCAGCGCGGTCGGCGCGGTGTAGAGCGTCGCGACCTGGTGCCGGTCGACCACCTCCCAGATCCGCGACGGCGTCGGCCAGTTGGGGACGCCTTCGTACATCAGCGTCGTCGCGCCGTTGGCGAGCGGACCATAGACGATATAGCTGTGCCCGGTGACCCAGCCGACGTCGGCGGCGCACCAGAAGACTTCGGGCGCGCGGTAATCGAACACCGTGGCATGGGTCAGCGCCGCCCACAGCAGATAGCCCGCGCCGCTGTGGACGACGCCCTTGGGCTTGCCCGTCGATCCCGAGGTGTAGAGCACGAACAGCGGATCTTCGGCGGCCATCGGCTCGGGCGGGCAATCGGCTTCGACCCGTAACGCCGCCTCGTCGTAATAGAGATCGCGGCCCGGCGTCATCGCGACGGCGGCGCCGGTCGCGCGCACCACCAGCACCTTGTCGATTTCGGCGGTGATCCCGGCCGCCTCGTCGACACAGGCCTTGAGCGCCACGCGCTTGCCGCCGCGGCGTCCTTCATCAGCGGTGACGACGATGCGGCTGCCGCAATCCTCGATCCGGCCGGCGAGCGCGTCCGCCGAGAAACCGCCGAACACCACCGAATGGACGGCGCCGATCCGCGCGCAGGCGAGCAGCGCGATCGCGGCCTCGGGGATCATCGGCATGTAGATCGTGATCCGGTCGCCCTTCGCGGCGCCCAATGCCTTGAGCACATTGGCGAAGCGGCAGACCTCGGCGTGGAGCTCGACATAGGTCAATCGGTGTGGTTCTTCGCCGGGTTCGTCGGGCTCCCAGATGATTGCAAGCTGATCGCCGCGATCTTTCAGATGGCGGTCCAGGCAATTGGCGGAGATGTTGAGGGTTCCGTCTTCGAACCAGCGGACATGGAAGTCCTTCTCGTCGAAGCTCCAGTCGCCGGCTTTGGTGGGCGCCGCGATCCAGTCGAGCCGCTGCGCCTGCTCGAGCCAGAAGCCGTCGAGATCGGCCAGCGAACGCGCATGCAGCGCCGCGCGTGTCGCAGCGTCGATCGGCGGCGTGTCGGGCATCGGCGGTCCTCTCCTGCTATGCTCGGCGGCTTGTGATCGCACCATCCGTGCCTTGCAAGAGGCCGGACGCGCAAGAAGCTGTCGGTAGCGCGTTGCACCTGCCGGTCGCCATGCTATCGCCTCCGGTAACCGACGATTGAAAGGATGTTCGTGCGCGCGCATTACGGGCTGGTTCTTCCCCTTGTCATCGCCGCGGGCACGTCCGTGTCGGCGCAGCCGCTTCATCAATATGCCGATCTGGCGATCGCGTCGGCGGGTGACCGCATCGCGACTGTCGAGAGCGCGGACGAACCCGACGCGCCGGAGGCGGCGCGCGGTACCATCGTCGTCCGTGCCGCGAGCGACGGCCACGTCCTCACCAGGCTCGATCCCTGCCGCGCATGCGGTTATTCGGGGCTCGCCTTCGGCCCCGGTGGACAACTCGCGTTCGTGGCGCGCGACCGCGTGAGCGGTACGGCGACGTTGATGGTGCAGGCGGGGCGCACGACGCGGCGGCTGGCGACCGTACAGGGCCTCGCCGCGATACCGCGCTGGTCGCCTGACGGCACGCGGATCGCGCTGCTGGTCACGATCGGCGCGCGCAAGGAGACGGGCGCGACGCAGGCGGGTATCCGCGAAGTCGGCGAGATCGGCCAGGTGAACGACGAACAGCGTATCGCGATCGTCCCCGTGGCGGGCGGCGCGCTACGCACCGTGTCGCCGGCGGATCGGTTCGTCTATGAATATGACTGGACGCCAGACGGTCGCGGCTTCGTCGCAACCAGCGCGCGAGGCAATGGCGACGCCAATTGGTGGGTCGCGACGATCGACGCAATCGATGCGACGACGGGCGCGGTGAGGACGATCGCGCGCCCCACGACGCAGGTGAATTTCCCGCGCGTCTCGCCCGATGGCAAGAGCGTGGCGTTCATCGGCGGGTTGATGAGCGACAATGGGGCGGTCGGCGGCGATGTCTGGACCGTCCCGCTCGCCGGTGGGGCGCCGCGTGACGTCACGCCGGGCTACAAGGGCAGTTTCACGTCGTTGACGTGGGACGGGCAGGGCTTGCGCGGCACGGCGTTGCTCGGTGCCAGGGCGGCCGTGGTCCCGGTGGACGCTGCACGAGGTGCCGGCGCGCCGCTTTGGACGGCCTCGGCCGGTATCGCCGCCGGGGATGCGAAGATCGTCTTCGCGTCTGGCGGCGTCATGGCGACCGTCACGCAGGATTACGAGCACGGCCCCGCGATCCTTGCCGGTCCGCTGGCGGCGCCCGTGCGGATCAGCCACGACAACGACGGCTACGCGCCGATGGTGGCTGCGCGCAGCCTGACCTGGAAGAGCGGCGGCAGCGAAGTACAAGGCTGGCTGGTCGCGCCGCGTGGCGCCACCGCGCCGTCCGCCAAGGCGCCGATGATCACTGTGGTGCACGGCGGTCCTGCGTCGGCGACGGTGCCGGCGTTCGTCTGGCAGGGGCCGCTCGCCGCGCTGGTGAAGTCGGGCTATTGGCTGTTCTTCCCCAATCCCCGCGGCAGCTACGGGCAGGGCGAAGCGTTCACCGCTGCCAATCGCAACGATTTTGGCGGCGGCGACCTGGTGGATATCCTCGCCGGCATCGATGCAGCCGAGGCGGCGGCGCCGATCGACGATGCCAGGCTGGGGCTGATGGGCGGCTCCTACGGCGGCTTCATGTCGATGTGGGCGAATACGCAGACGCATCGCTTCAAGGCGATCGTGTCGGCCGCCGGCCTGTCCAACTGGATCAGCTATTATGGTACCAACGGCATCAACAGCTGGATGATCCCCTATTTCGGCGCATCCGCCTATGACGATCCGAAGGCCTATTGGAAGGTGTCTGCGATCCGCCTGATTAAGCAGGCGCGCACGCCGACGCTGATCACGGTCGGGGAACGTGATATCGAGGTGCCCCCGACTCAGTCGGTCGAATATTGGAACGGGCTCAAGGCCGCGGGCGTGCCAACCAGCCTCGTCATATATCCTGACGAAGGCCATGGCATACGGTCTCCCGACCATGTCGCCGATGCGCGCCAACGCACGATCGCCTGGTTCGACCGCTATCTGAAGGGGAAATGACAATGGCTATCGATCGGTTCTGCGTCCTCGTCACCGGCGGCGCCGGCTATATCGGCAGTCATGCCGTGCTGGCGTTGCTCGATGCGGGCTGGCCGGTCGTGGTACTGGACAATCTCGTCACGGGCTTTCGCTGGGCGGTCGACGAGCGCGCGACCCTGGTCGAAGGCGATGTCGGCGATGCGGCGCTGGTTGCGCGTACGCTGTCGGATTTCTCCGTCGGCGCGATCATGCACTTCGCGGGTTCCGTCGTCGTTCCAGAGTCGGTCGTCGATCCGCTGAAATATTATGGAAACAACACCAGCAACAGCCGGACGCTGCTGGCCGCCGCGGTCGCCGGCGGGGTCAAGCACTTCATCTTCTCCTCGACCGCTGCGACCTACGGCGTGCCCGACGAGAGCCCGGTACGCGAGACGACGCCGACCCTGCCGATCAACCCTTACGGCATGTCCAAGCTGATGACCGAATTCATGCTCCGCGACACCGCCGCGGCGCATCCGATCAACTATTGCGCGCTGCGCTATTTCAACGTGGCCGGCGCCGATCCGGCGGGTCGATCGGGCCAGGCGACCGAAGGCGCCACGCACCTGATCAAGGTCGCGGCCGAGGCGGCGGCCGGGAAACGCAGTCATGTCAGCGTGTTCGGCACCGACTATGATACGCCGGATGGCACCGGCGTGCGCGACTACATCCATGTCTCCGATCTTGCCGCCGCGCATCTGCTCGCGCTCGAGGCGCTGATCGCCGAGCCGACGCGCAGCCATATTCTCAATTGCGGCTATGGGCGGGGCTTCTCGGTGCTCGAGGTGCTGTCCGCGGTCGAGGCGGCAAGCGGGGTGACGATCGAGCGCAAGCTCGAACCGCGCCGCGCGGGCGATCCCGATTCGCTGGTCGCCGCCAACGACGCGATCGTCAGCACCTTCGGCTGGCAGCCGCGCCATGCCCGGCTCGATACGATCGTCGCGCACGCGCTCGCCTGGGAGCGCGGCCTCGCGCAGCGGCGCGGCAGCGAATGACGATCCTGGTCACCGGTGCGGCCGGCTTTATCGGCTCGCATGTCAGTCGCCGGCTGGTGGCGCGCGGCGAGACGGTGATCGGGATCGACAACCTCAACGACTATAATCCGGTGTCGCTCAAGCGCGACCGCCTCGCCGCTGTTGCAGGCGCCGAGGGGGGCGAACGCTTCACCTTCCACGAGGTCGATTTCTCGGATCACGAGGCACTGGCCGCGGTTCTCGTCGGCATCGACATCACGCGCATCGTCCATCTGGGCGCACAGGCGGGCGTGCGCTATTCGATCACCAACCCGCGCGCCTATGCGGCCTCGAACCTGACCGGACATCTCAACATCCTCGAGCTCGCGCGCGGGCGTGGGGTGTCGCATCTGGTCTACGCCTCCTCGTCGTCGGTCTATGGCACGAGCCCCGACCTTCCGTTCAGCGTCGACCAGCGCGTCGATTTCCCGATCTCGCTCTACGCCGCCACCAAGAAGGCGGACGAGCTGATGAGCGAGGCCTATGCCCATCTCTACCGGCTTCCGCAGACGGGTCTGCGCTTCTTCACCGTCTACGGCCCGTGGGGGCGCCCCGACATGGCGGTGTGGGGCTTCACCGCCAAGATCCTCGCCGGCGAGCCGATCGAACTGTTTAACGGCGGCAGGATGTTGCGCGACTTCACCTTCATCGACGACATCGTCGAGGGTATCCTCGCGACGCTCGACCGTCCGCCCGCCGACGACGGCACGGCCAAGGCCGGCGGCAGCGTCAGCCCCCACGTCGTCTACAACATCGGCAACAACCGCGCGGAAGAGCTGGAAAAGCTCATCGTCCTGATCGAACGGGCCTGCGGTCGCGAAGCAATCCGCGTCCTCAAGCCGATGCAACCCGGCGACGTGCCCGCAACCTATGCGGACATCTCGGCGATCCAGCACGACGTCGGCTTCCGACCGACTACGTCGGTCGAAATTGGCATCCCGATCTGGGTGGATTGGTATCGCGGCTATAGCGCGCGCTGACACGAAGTAACGGACGCATAGGAAAGATGCACAGGCGGCTATCTTGCTGCCTGGGGTGGACCCTCTGCGTTTTAGCTGGTCAAAGTGCTTGTACGGCTGGCCGAATCGCGCGCCATCTCGTCGGAATCGGCTTTCGCGACGGAGTGGAGAGCAATGCGCATTTTGCGGAAAGCTGTAGCGACGTTAGCAATGATGCTGGTGGCCGTCCCGGCTGAATCTCGGATTCGGCTTAGCTTCTACTCTCGCGATACCGGTGAGTATTCCCACACGCCTTCATCGGGCTAACTGGTGCAACGCAGACCGATCCGGCTCACGTAATTGATACCAACTACGGGTTCACCGCGATCTCTTTAACGCCTGCGATATTGCTCGGCCCGGTGCGTGGCGAGATTATAAGTGTTGGATCACACTATTTACGTGGCAGCGAGCGGCATTTCTCGCTTGACCTGAATGACGATCAATATGCGCAGGTTGTTGCGTTAGTCGAGCGATGGCGGGTACTGCCGGGTCGGTCCTATGACCTGCACCGGCATAATTGTGTATCATTCGTAAAAGCAATTGTGGAATTGATGGGGCTTAAGGTGCAGCATGCCGACACCCTTATGATGAAGCCCCGTTCATTCCTCGACGAAGTTGCGGTCGAAAATCCGGGCGGCCTCGACTTGGCCGATGCCTATGTTCCTAAACTTAAAGATGGTAGCGGCAATACAAGACAACATAGAAGTCTTCAGGATGCCGACTAGCCTTTGGGCTTATTGATCGCAGCCGGGAGATGACGGGCTGCAGCGTGATCATCGGCTAGCCGTTTTTCTAGTGCCGAGAATTAATCCGGTGTATGGCAGTGATATTCATCAAGATTCAGGGGTTGATCCCAAATATTTTGGCAAGCCCGATCAACAGCTAACTATTTGTCTTTGTATTTGTTTTTGCAGTTAGCGAAGGGCAAAAGTGCGGAAAGTCGACCGCCTTGCCACGAAAAGACTTTATAAACCAAGCCAATTCATCGTCGTCGAACAATGCTAAGGCCACCCAAAGGCATCGTTATCGATAACATCGGAGCGCTTGGCGGAACGCTCAAAACCGACAAACGCACGTGGCGGCAGACTAAATCGTCTATTCGAGTGGCGCAGTATCGCCGCTTAGACCGTCAATCCTATATGCGAGAAATCAGCTGCAAAGCTCAAGCCTTCGTACCGAAGAATTTGGCCAGCGCGCGATTTAGCGAACAAGATAGCCGCGCCATTCATATGATAGTATGCAATTCGGGGACGGGAGATAACGCCCTAGAAAAAGTAAAGTGGCAGAAAAATCCGCCACTTTACCCTTTCCGAAAGTCAGTTGCTGCCCGAGTGGCCGCTAGAGAAGCCGCCAGTTGCAGCTGCCGCGATACCCGCTGCAGCTGCAGCACCAGCAATCACGACGATGAAGATCGGCGCGCCAAACAAGCTGCTATGATCCTTCGACGACGAGCTCTTTTTCAGGCCGGCGCCCTTCTCAAGCGAGAGCGATGCGACCGGAGTCATAGCTGCTGCGCCTGCAACCTTCGGTGCTGCCATCACAGGAGCAGAAATGAGCGATGCAACCACCGCTGCGC
>Ga0302314_10005379_pt1 | contig 23366 bp, 20 predicted proteins | sample III_Palsa_N2_3_FD_200533 | JGI IMG/M metagenome (GOLD analysis project Ga0302314, IMG submission 200533) | Peat permafrost microbial communities from Stordalen Mire near Abisko, Sweden - III_Palsa_N2_3 | ecosystem: Environmental > Terrestrial > Soil > Palsa > Peat permafrost | place: Sweden... | reverse complement strand
ACCGCTTAGAGCCTTCGGCACAGCGTCTCGCACACATCCGCCCGGGTGGCGAAACTGGTAGACGCAAGGGACTTAAAATCCCTCCCCAGCAATGGGATGCGGGTTCGATTCCCGCCCCGGGCACCAAATAAAACAAAGGCTCGCAGTAATACGAGCCCTTTCTAACTAATTGCATCGACGCCGCCAGCGCTTGTTCGGCGTCTTGCTTCGTGGTGACGATGGCATAAAAGCTTATCTTGACATCACAGGGCTGCCTTGCAGCGGTATCTGAGAATTCATCTGAAGCGACTGTTGCTGGATTTGCTGTTGCACTTGCTGCTCGTGCTGAACCTGCTGCACATTTTGTTGCCATATCTGCGTATGCTGCGCCATCGGCGTGTTGACAGCCTGGGCGGTGTCCACACCGTTGGCGACTTGTTTGGCGGGTGAGCGCAAATCACCCTGCACCGCGAACGCTTTCGAGCCATCGTCACTCAGCACCACATGATCCACGCGGTTCATACCGTAAGCACGCGCACCCACCGTGACCCCTGCGGCCAGGTTGGCGCTGTGCCGATCCGGCGTTCGCCCGTTCTGGGCATCCAGGCGATGCACCGCACTCAGCGATTGCTGATACATCGCATGGTCGGGATGCGAGGGATGGTCGAGATGAATCGGATGCGCCTTGGCGAAATTCGTAACGTCTTCCATCCCGCGGGCAGTTGCATCGACCGTGGCATCGTAGACACGCTCACCAAAATGCCCCACCGCCTTGGCGCCATCAACGGTCGCCTCAATCCCATGCGACGTCGCGTTGACGGTGGCGTCGTAGGCTTGGTGTCCGGCATGTGCGGTCGCCTCAATGCCGCGCGAGGTGGCATCGACAGTGACGTTGTAGCCCTTGACCGTTTCATGCCCGACGTATTGCGCCGCCCGCTCGGTCGCATGCAAACCTTCGACCGCCTTTTCTTTGCCGGCGTCATACGCATGGATAGCTTCACGGCCCACGTATTGGCCAGTGTGGACCGCAGCTTCCCCAGCAATGATTGCGCCCTCAATCATCGGTCTTTGCGTCTGGTAGCCCGCGAAGGCGACCGTGCGCGCGACCATCACATCATTCCGATAAGGCTGAATCATGTGCTCATGCTGTTGCGCGTAGGCTTCGTTTTGCGAGGTCATAATCGAGTGCCCCAGCAACTTGCTGTTGGGCACAAAGTTATCGATGGCGTGTGCGTCGCCCTGGATCTTGCCGAGGATCGGGGTATGCGGCGCCAGCGCGTCCACTAGCCGATTGTCAGAGTAGCCTGCATGGCTCAACGCTTGCGTATCCTGGGGAACCGCATATACCCGCACCTGACCAAAGTGCGCGCTGGCCGCGGAAACCACGTCGGTCGCTCGCACGTTGTCGATGACTTGGGTACCACCTTGCGGAACACCCTGCCTCAATCCAGCAGCGCCAAAGGAATTAAAGGTCTGACCGTGGAGCCCATATTTGTAGGCGTTCAGCTCCGCCTCGGTGCCGCCGAGCGAATGCCCGGTGACAGTGATATTCGGCGGATAGTGATAAATCTCCGCCTTCAGTTTCGCTTCGGCGATCACTTTTTCGGTAAACGCATTGGAATCAGGCGTCTGTTTGTTGATGCCGTTGACCGCCATATCTGCATCGACCAACCCATCTTGCCGCGGCTCACGGTCGAACTCTGTGCCACGATAGGCGATTACTACTTCGTGCGTGTTGTCCAAACGCTCATAGGCGGTCGCTTGAAATCCCGTCTTAGGATTATCCACATGATCGATAGGTCGGTATTTCAACCCATCCAACTCGATCACTTTGTAGTTGACCACACCACCAGGCCCTCGTGATTCGACGACAGGATCTTTGTAGGCGGCCTGGCTGAGCAAGGCGTAATCTGTCGATCGAAGCGTCATTGGATGTGCTCTTTCGACTCAAACGTGACCGAGAACACAGCGTCCGATTTGTGCATCGCGGACGGATCTGGCACACCGGTATCGACGCGCTCAGTGTTGGCCTGGCTGTAAGAAAGACCTGAAAAATAGGTCGTTTCAGGTTTCTGGGCAACGATGTTGTCGTGCCAGATGGTAGGCGGCATGGTCAGCTTCTTGTGCTGCAAATACATCGACACACCAGTCAGCTTCCAGTGGCAGACGCCCAGCCCGTAGTAGTCGGCGTCCTGTAAGAGATCGGTGTAAACCTCACCCCGGTAAACGTTACCTCCAACATGGGTCAGCGCTACATCGACTTCCTTGTCTGGAGCAATTGTCGCGCCACTTCCCGGCGTCAGCGGTACACAGCGATCATTCTCAATATCGTATTGCGCGAGAGTACGCATCGAATCGAACGGACCCGGCGCATCCTTGATCGTGATAGTGATCTCATAGCGTTTCTTGGGAGCAGGGTTCTGCTTGATGTCTGGGTTTTTCATGGGTGAGCCACAAGCGTTAGTGATGAGAGCTGAGGAGCAAATCAGTACAGCCATGGTGCGTTTTTTCATGGGTATTCCGTTCTCAAGTTTTGCGCACATGGCTACAGATCGTGACTTAAGCCACGGTCTGCTTTGAAAGTGTGTGTGCTCTGGATGATCGCGCACCGAGCATCGTGTGCTCTGGTGGCTGTGCTCAAAGTGACGTTTACGCCCATCACCGTGCTCCTTGCATCGATAGTCCGAGTGTATAGCCATCGCATCGGTGCACAAACCAAGCAACGCACAATCAGAAATCCCTCACGCGCAGCGTGATCAGGATGGCAATCCTTATAGCGTGAGACCCATGAGTAATCGCGTTAAGGGCGCTTCGGCTTGCCATCAGCATCACGTCCCGCGGTCCGCGTACTGTCATCGCCCCCGTTGCCACCAGAGCCTGCCGCCGGATCGTTGCCTTCCCCGCCGACTTCACCGTCAACACCCGCAGCGCCCTTATCGCCCGGCTTGGGGTTGCTTTGGTTGACCTTGCTCGGATCGTCTTTGTCGTTCATGGAGACTTCCTCTATTGAACTCTTGATCGACAGCATAGACGCCAGGCACATCAAGGCCCGATGAAGGGAAACTCGGTCCGCAGGTTCGGTCAGCAATGAAAAATAAGCGCAGCACACGGCCTAGCCGAACGGCGCAGATGTAGGTGCGGAAACGCTTGCGGGGTCACAGACGCGTGGCGACTAATGAAGATAAATGAAGCTGCAGGCAGCGCCATCTCCGGGCGGCGCTCTTGTCGGCCAGCACCTCTTATTCGTGGAAAACCGTTATGACGCCGGATTCTCGTCATACTGCACAGTCATCAGGTCAAACCCAAACGGTGTAAGTCATCAAACAGGAAGTGCCGAAAGAGTTGGCGTCAGGCCAGATCCACGTGGGCGTTTTAGCTTCGGCAACGCACAATGGGTGGCTTGCCCGGCTTAATTGCCAGGTAGATGTCGTGGTGCCGCGCCCTTATGGGTCGAAGGGCCCCACCCTGGGCGATCAGGTTCATATCCGTTTACTGGCGATCAACCGAGTGTCAGGCGCTGTTGTGGGTGTCATGATTCAGTCCGAAAAACGGGAATAACCAGCCGCTTTCCTCTCTACCGGGACAATTCGCGCCAGGCAAAAGGCTCTTGGGTAAGCTTCAGCGCAACTCGGGGAAATCTTCTTCCCAGTATTCGCCAGGGAGACGCGCAGGATCACCCGCACGTTTCAACTCCTGCTGACGCAATTCCACGCGACGGATTTTTCCGGAAATCGTCTTGGGTAATTCGCTGAATTGCAGGCGACGAATGCGTTTGTAGGGCGCGAGTTTTTCGCGGGAGAAACGAAAGACGCTACGTGCGAGCTCGGGGCCGGCTTCATAGCCTTGCCGCAAAGTGACGTAGGCTTTCGGTACCGCGAGCCGCAGCGCATCAGCGCTCGGCACGACAGCGGCTTCGGCGATGGCTTCGTGTTCGATCAGGATGCTTTCGAGTTCAAACGGACTGAGCCGATAATCGGATGACTTGAATACGTCGTCGGCGCGTCCGACATAAATGTAATGGCCGTCGGCACGCCGTATCGCGATATCGGACGTGTGGTAATAACCCTGGCGCATGGCGTGCGCGGTGGCATCCGCATCGTTGGCGTAACCCGCCATCAGGCCAATCGCGCGCGCTTCGAGTGGCAGAGTGATCTCTCCCTCCTCGCCGAGCTGCTCGTCAGCGTCAACTAGGGCGACGCGATAACCCGGTAACGGCCGGCCCATCGATCCGGATATGAGTGGTTGTCCCGGTGAATTGCCGATCACGCATGTGGTTTCGGTCTGACCGAAGCCATCGCGTATGGTGATTCCCCACGCGTGACGAACCCGCTCGATGATCTCCGCATTCAATGGCTCACCGGCACCGACGATTTCGCGAAGCTTCACCGGATATGACGCCAGCGGCTCCTGCACCAGCATGCGCCAGACCGTGGGTGGCGCGCACAAGGTGGTGACTTCGCAGCGCACCAGCACCTGGAGTACGTCCCTGGGCACGAAGCGCGAAAAGTTGAAGACGAAGACACAGGCCTGCGCGTTCCAGGGCGCAAAGAAACAACTCCATGCATGCTTTGCCCAACCGGGCGAACTGATGTTCCAGTGAATGTCGCCCGCTTGCAGGCCGATCCAGTACATCGTCGACAGATGGCCAACGGGGTAACTCTGGTGCGTATGCTCGACCAGCTTCGGCCTGGAGGTGGTGCCCGAGGTGAAATACAGCAGCATCGGATCGGTGGCACGCGTCGGCGCATCAGGAACGAAGTCGGATGACGACGCATACCCCTCACTCAAATCGACCCATCCATCACGCGGCTCGCCGACCGATATTCGAATGAAGGTTTGATCTAGCACTTCAAACTTTGCCGCTTCAGCACTGCTCACCACGACGTACCCTGCTCCGCTGACGCTCATCCGATCGCGTACATCATCAGTGGACAACTGCGTGGAAGCTGGCAACACGACGGCACCGAGCTTCATCACCGCCAGCATCACATCCCACAGCTCGACCTGATTGCCCAGCATCAACAAGACACGGTCTCCGCGCCCAACGCCAAGCCCGCGCAGAAAGTTGGCTATGCGCGCTGAGCGTTCGGACATTTGCGCGTATGAAAAACGCAGCCCCTCGTGCTCGGGCGTATCAACAATCCATAGCGCCGTGTTTTCATTGCCGACGGCAATGACATCGAAGTAATCAAGCGCCCAGTTGAAATCGCCAAGCACGGGCCAGCGAAATTCTGCATAGGCCCGGTCGTAGTCGGTGCGATGACGCAAGAGCAGATCACGCGCATCGACAAAGTTTTTCGCTGAACTCATAGTTTTCTTATGTGGCTGGCTTGGTGATCGGTGCGATCGCCGATAAAGATAACCCCATTAGCCAGGACCACAACGGCCGCTCCCAAGCTCGCGCCACTAGAAATGCAACCCTGGTGGCGCGTTGCAATCATATTTTTCATCTTCGCTATCGACATCGCTTGGCGAGATATGTCGCGCACTCAGCTCCTGTAGCGTCAGGCTTCGCCACGTTTCGACATCAATACATTGGCGGCTTTTGATACCGAAGAGACGCTGCGCCTTGCGCGCCACTGCGCCGACACCCTGGTTCATGGGGTCAACGAAACGGACGTCCGGCACAAAGGCTTTGTCGGAACCCGGTACGCCGTGAACGGCGGAGGCGTGTTGCGCTTCACGCAGATGATCCTGAAAACCACCGTCGCTGCTCGCGCCGACTTCGCCTGGGCTCTGACTAGGTACGGGTTCTGGCGGGATCACATTCGTTTCAGTAGGCAGAGCCGGCACATCGGCGGCATGTTGGACCATTGACACTGCCATCGGCTGGTGCGATGGCACCGCCTGAGGAAGATGTGGCTTTCTGGCAACCGGGCGAGGTGCAGCTAACGCCCTAGATAAGAGTGGCTGCCGCGGTTGTGAGAGGAAACGAAGTTTGAGAACCCGCGCATCGTTTTTCGCCAGCGATGCCGTGTCCGAGTCATCGGTGAGCGGTCGAAGAAACAGCATCAGAAAACCCAGATGGCAAATAATCACCACCACCCATACGGCAACCTGGCGACCCGATTCGCGCAAACGGCTGGATATCCCCTGTTCTGCTCTCACCATGGCCCTCCGTTGGCACTACCAACGAACAGACCGCTCAACTGTTTCTGAGTTCCTACGCTGCTGTCTCGCCGTCGAGTCATGCGACTGGCCATATTGCGTCGACATGTCTGGAACGAAAGTGGAGCACCTTGCCAATCACCCGCGCCTCTATCGGGCTGAAGCGTCAACTTGATAACGGCAGAGCGAGAAAGAGTGTGATGCCTGCCTTGACGACATTCCCGGGCGACGTCGCCTCGATCAACGATGCGGAGTTCGTTATCGATGGCGAAACCATACCTGCGGAGTAACAAGGATTTTTTGCGGCCTCGCCACGAGGTAACATAGACAAAGTCTCAAACAGGTCCCACGGGCTGGTGTTTGAACCACGCTCCGACTCCAAGGATCTGCTGCCATGTCATCCCCTGTACCCGCCGAGTCCGGCATTCGCGCCGTTGCGCCACACGGTGTCGGCATTGCCGAGATTGCGCTGGCGCTGGGAGGACTCGCGATCGGTACAGCCGAATTCGCCGCGATGGGTGTGTTGCCTGAAATCTCCAGAGATCTGGGCGTTTCCGTTCCGCAAGCGGGTCATTTGATCAGTGCCTACGCACTGGGCGTGGTGGTGGGTGCGCCGGCGATCACCATCCTGATGGCACGCACGCCGCGCAAGGCGTTGCTGGTTGGCTTGATGCTGCTGTACGCCATTGGCAATTTTGCCACGACGATCTTCCACAGCTACGGCGCGGTTCTCGTATCCCGCTTCGTGGCCGGCCTCCCGCATGGTGCTTATTTCGGCGTGGCGTCACTAGTCGCTGCTGCTATGGTGCCGCCGTCCAAACGCGGCGAAGCCATCGGCAAGGTCATCATGGGCTTGAGCGTGGCCAACGTGCTTGGCGTGCCGGCGGCCACCTGGCTTGGCGAGACGTTCGGTTGGCGCTCGACGTTCATGGCGGTGGCGGTTATCGCATTTCTTACCGCGGCGATGATTTACATTTTTGTACCGAGTGTAAAAGCGGATAAAAATGCCAGCCCGCTCACCGAACTTGGCGCGCTGAAGCAGCCGCAGGTGTGGCTGACGCTGCTCGCAGCGGGTATCGGTTTTGGCGGCATCTTTGCGGTCTATAGCTACATCACGCCCCTGCTGACCGAGGTCACCCATTTGCCGTTGACGCGCGTTCCGTTGATGCTGAGCCTGATCGGCATCGGCATGGTGGTCGGCAGCATTGTTTGCGGCAAGCTGGCGGACCGCTGGCTCAAGGGCACGATGATCGGCATGTACGCCTTTACCGCGATGATGCTGACCATCCTCGTCTTCGTGGCGCACTCGGCGCCAGCCATGATTGTCGTGCTGTTTCTGATCGGCGTTTGCACGATGGTGACCGTGAGCTTCCAGGCACGACTGATGGATGTGGCCGGTGATGCCCAGTCACTTGCAGCAGCGTTGAACCACAGCGCGTTCAATATCGCCAACGCGCTCGGCGCATGGCTGGGCGGCATCGCCATCGCGGCCGGCTACGGATGGACGTCCACCGGCTGGGTTGGCCTGGGCCTTTCGCTGATTGGTATCGGCGTGCTGCTGTGGTCGTTTGCGCTGGACCGAAAGCGCATCACCGTCTGAATCGGCGAATATCACGCCGCGGGACATACACATTTGCCCGAATTCGACGCCAGATCGCTCTAAGGCCCGTTCAAACCCACACGTATCACCTTTGAAAAATCGTCCGTCGGCAGACTTGCCTTTGCCCTGTCTGTGACACGGCCACGGCGGCGCAGCTCCTGGACCGATACGCTCTGATCCAGCGCACCAATCTCGTAGAGATATTCAGGCAGGTAGCCAGTAATCAATAAGCGGACATCGTAGGGAAGGCCCGGGTCCATCTGCTTGGCCATGCGATAAACGATGGTGGTGCAGTTGGAGGTAAGCGTGTTGTAGAACGCCGGCGTGGTGACCAACTGGTTGGCGGCATTCACGTAGGAAAGAAAAAGCTCACGCATCGCCACCTTGCTCATTTTCAGCGGATACAGGTAATCGTCCTCGCCGCGAACATTGGTGCGCACGCCGATGATGTCGCGCTCGTCGGCCGCGGTGAGGATCATGTCGAACCGTTTGAAGAAACCACCGATCGCCGAATACTGCTGACCGCGCCTCTTGCGGATCTCGACGGAAAAGACCACGTGACGACCATCGTCGAAGCCGAATGAAATCATCGCGTGCGCGATCGCCTGGCTGCCCCAATAGGACAACACAGCATCAGCGGATGCGATGTGATCGAGATCGTAGCTGCGCGTTTCCCAGCGGATGTCGTGATCCTGCTCGGTGCGCCAGGTGAAGTTGCGCACGTTGCTGAGGGTGACCTTGCTGCCGTCGACCGTGCCGCTCATCAATTGCGCCACGTCATCAGCCCACACGCGATGATTGGAAGGGGCGATCGTCGACCACCATGCCATCAGCGCGACAAAGGCCAGCGCGTAAAACATCAGCGGCAGCCACGTGCGCCGGCTGATCGCAAAAGCCATCAACGCGACGATCAGGACCGCCCAGATCAAACTGCCCAGCGCGCGCACCACAGGGCCGCCTGGCAGCTGAAACCACAACGCCATCGCTCCCCACAGGCCGCAGAAAAACGCCACCAGGGCAATGCATACATTGAGTACGACCCGGCCAATCGCCCGATACTTCGTCGTCATCTCTCGCTACGCCTCCGGTCCATGGCAGCAAGCGTGCCGGTTTGGCCGCGCAATGACAATTCGTTTGTTGGCGACTGACATCTTGCGGCGTGATGGAAACGCTAGAATGCGAAGCATGTCGATCAACCATCGAATAGCCGCATGGACGCTGCGAGGCATCGCCCTTGCCGGCCTGCTGGGGCTGTCTGCCTGCGCGATGGTGGACATGCAGCACGTCACTTCGCGCGATTACGTCACCGACCGCCGTGCCGATGTGCTGGGTGCCAAGCGCCTCAGCGACAACACGGTGCAGGCATTGAACGTGGTGGCACTGACCACCGACGGTTGCGAAAAAGCGTTCGCCAGCTGTTCGGACACCATCCTGCAATCGACCGGGCTCAACGAAGAGCAACGGCTATCGGCGCTGTCCGAGCTATGGCTGGCGAAAGCAATCAAGAACACAAAGTCGAATGCCGCGGCGATGGATGATGAAGCGCTCGATGCTTATCTGCAGTCCGCACGCTACGCCTACGCCTATCTTTTCTATACAGCACGCAAGCCGGCTGACCGCGCATTCGAGCTGCGCCAGGTGCAGGTGATCGACTTCTACAATTTCTCCGTGCAGCGCGCAGTGACACGCTTCTTTGAAGAGCTGCCAAAGCTTGGCGCGGACTGGACACAAACCTCGCTGGCAGGCTGGACCATCCTGCACCCACAGACCGATGTGCGGCTGTCGGGCGACGCGCAGGTGCCGGTGGAACTGATTCCCGCCGCTGGCCTGCGCTTCAAGGGGCTGCGCGATACCTACACCAGGGACGGCTTTGGCTCGGAATTCGTCGCCGCAGCGCCGCCGGATACCGACTCGGACACCGTGCCATGGCGCAACCCCGACTATGTCTCGATGACCGGTGCGCTGGTGTTCGACGGCGCAACGCTGAGTGACGAACTCGCGACCCGGCAGGTTCGGCTACTGGCCAAAGATCCGTATCGCGACGACACCATCACGCTCGCTGGTCGCGACGTACCGCTGGCTGCCAACTTCACCGCCGCTTACGGCGTGTGGCTGGCGCGTTCGGGATTTGCCAGCCAGTCGATACGCTCGCTGCTTGGCCGCGAAGGCGGCATCACCACACCGCGTGTGCTGCTGATGCAGCCGTACGATCCGAACCGGCTCACCGTGGTGATGCTGCACGGATTGGCGAGCAGCCCCGAGGCCTGGATCAACGTCTCCAACGAAGTCATGGGTGACGAAGACCTGCGCCGCAACTACCAGGTATGGGAGGTGTACTACCCGACCAATGCGCCGGTCGCGGTCAACCTGGCTAATATCCGCAAGGCGCTGGATGCCACGCTGAAGCACTTCGACCCGACCGGCACAGCGCGTGCGTCGAACAACATGGTGCTGGTCGGCCACAGCATGGGTGGCGTGATCGCGCGGCTGCTGGTGTCGTCCAGCAACGAGCAGCTGTGGAACGTGGTGCCGGTGCGCGCCAACCTGTCGCAAGCCAAGCGTCAAAAGCTGCGCCAGCGACTCGCGCCGTATCTACAGTTCACGCCGATGCCGCAGGTAACCCGGGCCGTCTTCATGGCCTCGCCGCATCGCGGTACACCATTGGCGCAAGGTCGACTGGCGCTGCTGTTTCGCGGCCTGATCCGACTGCCGGCGAATCTGCTGGCAGAACTGACGAATCTGTCGGACGTATTGAAGGATGTCTCGACGACGGGCAAGCCGCCACGTCTGCCCAACAGCATCGACAACCTCAGCGACAAAGACCCCTTCATCATGGCGACGGAGAACCTGCCGATCTCACCGCACGTGCGCTATCACACCATCGTCGGCGTGTATAAATCCAACGGCCCGCTGGCCACCAGCAGCGATGGCGTGGTGCCCTATTCCAGCGCACATCTGGCCGGCGCCGATTCCGAACTCGCCATACCGTCGTGGCACAGCGTGCAGGAGACGCCAGCGGCGATCCTCGAACTGCGCCGAATTCTTCGCCTTCAGGAAACGACGGCAAAGCCAGCGGCACAGATAACGACGATCAGCGCTGCGCGCTGAACTCGCCGAGCTGTCCGTGCGAAATGCGTCCGCGTAGCACCAGCCAGAGTATTGTGCGGAGATCCATCAGCCTGCGGTAATGCCCACAGGTGAAAACCGCTAAGCGTCTTTTTCAAACCTGCTGCTGTGTTCATCCGAGATGTGTTCGTCGGAAATCCCCGCCTGTGATGAAAGATCAGGTTTGAGTGCGGTGCCCGTCAGCTGACGCTGGCTTGCTTCCTGCGCCAGCCATGTCAGCAACTTGGCGGCCCGTTCGTAGCTGAGTCCATCGGTGTGGATATTCGAGATACAGTTGCGCAGCGAATCCGCCTGCCCTGGCTGCGGTGCCCAAGTCAGATAGATGCCTAAACTATCCGCGACACTGAGGCCGGGCCGCTCACCGATCAACACGGCGACCATACGCGCGCCGAGGCGTTGCGCGATCGCATCACCGAGGCCGACACGCGCTTGCGTCGCCAACACGATCGGGGCGATCGACCATTCCTTCAATCCCGATATGCAGGCATCGAGCATCGCCACCGAGTGATTCATCGCGGCGCGAGCGGACAAACCATCAGCGATTACGAAGACCAGATCGTATTCACCGTTCGCGGCATCCAGCTCGGCTTCGCCGCTGCCTAGTTCGCGGCCATAGTCAGGGCGTAACAAATAACTTTGTCGATCGACGGCGCGACTACCGACTTCAATGCATTCGCGTGGTGCCAACGCATTGCGCAGGGCATCGACGTCGAGCACCGCATGCACCGCATCACGCGCCTGGCTCGCGGCAGCCTGGAATTTCAGCAACTCTCTGGTTGGCAGCGCATCGCCGGTTCGGCCCAGTCCGATGCGTGCACGAGTGAACTGACGCAGGCGCGCAAACGGGTCGCGTGCCAGCTCGTCGATGACATGACCGTTGATGATGCGTTCATCGCTCATGCGCTCGGCACTCCGAGCAGCCGGCGCAGCGGCGCACCGCCCGGCTGTGGTGGCGGCAAACGACCCTGACCATCGAGCATGCCCATCTGCGCCAGCCAGCGTTCGAATTCCGGTGCCGGCTTCAGTCCCCGCGCATGGCGCAAGCCGAGTACATCGTGGAATGACAGGCTCTGATAATTCAGCATCACATCGTCCGCGCCAGGTACCGCGATCAGAAAATTGACGCCGGCATTGGTGAGCAGGTGCATCAGCACGTCCATGTCGTCCTGATCGGCCTCGGCGTGATTGGTGTAGCAAACATCCACGCCCATCGGCAGGCCGAGCAGCTTGCCGCAGCAGTGATCCTCCAGGCCGGCGCGAATGATCTGCTTGGCGTCGTACAGATACTCCGGGCCGATAAAACCGACCACGGTATTCACCAGCAGCGGATCGAACGCGCGTGCCACCGCATACGCACGCACCTCCAGTGTTTGTTGATCAACGCCGTGATGCTGACCCGCAGACAGCGCGCTGCCCTGCCCGGTTTCGAAATACATCGCCTGCTGGCCGACCGTGCCGCGCTTGAGCGAGCGCACTGCATCGTGCGCCTCGCGCAGCAGCGACAGGTTGACGCCAAAGCCGGTATTCGCGCCTTCGGTACCCGCCACCGACTGGAACACCAGATCCAGCGGCGCACCGCGTTCGATCGCCTGCATCGAGGTGGTCACGTGTGACAGCACGCACGACTGCATCGGAATATCGAAGCGCTGTCGCAGATCGTCGAGCAGCTTCAGCAGCGTGATGCAGTCGGACAGGCTGTCGCCGGCCGGATTGATGCCGATCACCGCATCGCCCATGCCGAACAGCAGGCCGTCCAGTACCGCGGCCGCAATGCCGGCCGGATCGTCGGTAGGGTGATTCGGCTGCAGCCGGCTGGCGAGCGTGCCTGGCAAACCGATCGTGCTGCGAAACGCCGTGACCACGCGACACTTCGCGGCCACTGCGATCAAGTCGGCATTGCGCATCAGCTTGGAAACCGCCGCCACCATCTCGGGCGTCAAACCCGATGACAGTGCGTTGAGTGCGGCAGTATCGGCTTCGTACGAAAGCAGCCAGTCGCGAAACCCGCCGACGGTAAGGTGCGCAATGGCAGCGAAGGCGGCAGCGACATGCGTGTCGACGATCAGCCGGGTCACTTCGTCTTCCTCGTAAGGCACCATGGCTTGGTCGAGAAAGATTTTCAGCGGCAGGTCGGCCAGCGCGAAACGGGCGGCGACTCGTTCTTCTTCGCTTCCCGCCGCGAGGCCGGCCAGTTCATCACCCGAGCGGCGCGGTGAAGCGCACGCCATCAGTGCGCGCAAGTCTTCAAAGCGATAACTGGTGGAACCCACGGCCGCGGTATAGGCCATCGACTTACCCTCTCGCCGGTCGATTCGATACTAGCGGCCGCTTTGTGCCATGCGCAACGACAGATCGCTGTGCATGGCATGGCTTGAAAGCTTGGGAAGTTACCGCGCTCGGCAACCAAGCACTGGCCACTGGATCATGCAGGCAGCCGATCCAGCCAGTCGCCCATCTGCTTCATGACCTGAATTCGCGCTGGCTCAGCCTCGTTCATCAGCTCGTGGTAGAGCGCGGCGAAGTGGCGCGTGGTCAGCTGGTTGGTCGCCCAAGCCCCGGCGGCGAAATCCGTGCTGCCGGAAGGATCGACCAGCTTGTCGGCACCAGCGACCAGCAAGAGCGTGGGCACTTTCAAAATGGCTGAATCGGCAATGCAGGCAGCACCGGAGCGGAAGATAAAGTCAGCCAGGCGCGGCGTGATCTTGCTGAAAACCAGTGGATCGTCAACGTAGGCCGAGATGACCGAGGCATCGTGCGAAAGGTTATCGACCTTCAGGCCGTTGCTCAGCGGCAGATTCGGTAGCACCGATGCCAGCACATGGGCCAACTTGCGCATGCCCGCACCTTCCCAACTGCGCAGCGCCGGCGAGGTCAGCAGCATGGCAGCGGGTTTGATGCGGCCATCCAGCACGCTCCGCGCAGCCACCAGGCCGCCCATGCTGTGACCAAGCAACAACGGCGGCCTCGAATGTCCGGCGGCATAATCGTCATACACGGCGGTCAGGTCACTGAGCAAATCGTCATTCTGTTTCAGAGCACCGCGTGGCCCATGCGTTTTGCCGTGTCCGCGCTGGTCGTAGCTGCGCACGTCAAAGCCGCGTGCACGAAACCAGGCAGCGACATGTCGATAACGGCCGCTGTGTTCTCCCAACCCATGGACCATAAGTACGGCACGTTTGGCTTCGGGCAGCGGCCAACTGCGCAGGCACAACACTTGCCCGTCGGACATGCGCTGCTCGCCGAGTAGCCCGTCGTCTGGATGATGGGTTGCGCTGGACACATCCGATTTTGCTGCTACGCCCATGGTCCAGCCCGATCCTGAGTCAGAGATTGCGCATGATGCTACGAGCCGCCCCGCTGTTGCCAGCGTCTGGCGTGAGCAACAACCGATATTTCACCCGGGCGCGTATATTTTGCCTAATCATCTTTTCTTGAAAAACCGCGCTTGAAGGGAATTTTCATGGGCTGTCTACCTGTACCGCTGTTTTTCCTGATCGGCTTCGGTGTTGGCTACCTCGTCGACGGCCAGCACGGCGCACTCTGGGGCGCAAGTATCGGGCTGGTGGCGGGACTGATTGGCATGGGCATCATGATCAAGGCGATGCGCGGGAACGGCGGACGCTGAAGGTCGCTGCAGGCAGATCGACGCTGGCCTCGCCTTCGAACGATGTCGCTGAATGCCCCAGTTGAACCTGATAGCTACCCGCGGGCCGGCGCCAGTTTTTCTGCGTGGCATCGAACTCGGCGAGGATGCGCGGATCGGCAATGATTTCCACATGCTGCGTCGCGCCCTTCTTCAGGGAGAGTCGACGCCAGCCAGCCAGTCGACGCGTCTGGTTTTCGCCGGGGAGTGTGACGTAGACCTGCGGCACATCGGTGCCTTCGCGAGAGCCGCGATTGGTCACATCAAACGCAATGGCCAGTTTGCCGTTTGCCCATTTCACCTGCAGCTTTTCATAACCGAAGTTCGTATACGTCAGCCCATAGCCGAACGGAAACAACGGCGCGATATGTTTCCGCTGAAACCAGCGATAGCCGACATCGGCACCCTCGATGCGGTAATCAACGGTATCGGCCGGCTGGCCTTGCGGCGGCACACCGATCGACGCCAGGCCGGCACCGGGAATCTGCGGTCGCGGCAGCTGCGACTCGTCCTTCGGCCAGGTCATCGGCAGACGCCCTGACGGAGCCACTTCGCCAAACAGTAGCCGGGCGATGGCCTCACCGCCGCGCGCACCCGGATACCAAGACTCCAGCACTGCGCCGGTTTGATCCAGCCACGGCATCTTCACCGGGCCGTTGTTTTCCAGCACCACAATGGTGTGTGGATTGGCCTTGGCAACGGCCGCGACCAGCGCGTCCTGATTGTCGGGCAGCGTCATGTCCGGTCGATCAAAGGACTCCGCATCCCATTGTTCGACGAACACCACAGCCACATCTGCGTGTGACGCCAGTTGCGCAGCCGCAGCCGCATCGTGGCCGTCATTGAACTGCACCTTGCCTGGCAAACGGCGCGCGATCGCCGCCAGCGGCGCGGATGGCTGATAGATGCGAGGGCCCGGCCAGCCATCCGGCGGCAGGCCGGGCACAGCGTTGCCGGCGGGCGGATACACCACCGACGAACCACCGCCGCTGAGCACGCCCTTGTCGGCATGACCGCCAATCAGCGCGATCGACTTGAGCGATCCGGACAGCGGCAGCAGCTCGTGCTCGTTACGCAACAACACGGCGCCCGCTTCTTCCGCGCGCAAGGCGACCTCGCCATCAGCGGCAAAGTCGATGGGCGCCGCCTTTGCCGGCTGATCAATCACTCCCATGGCAAACATGCTGCGCAGAATGCGTCGAACCATATCGTCGACGCGTGACTGCGGCACCTCACCGGAAGCGATGGCCGCGCGCAGCGGCTGGTCGAAGTACACCTTGGGGTCGAACACTTCGCCTGCCGATTCCTGATCGAGCCCGGCCAGCGCCGATTTGCCCGCGCTATGCACGGCGCCCCAGTCGGACATGACATAACCGGGATAACCCCAGTCGCGCTTCAGCACGGTATTGAGCAGCCAGTCGTTTTCGCATGCGTATACCGCGTTGTAGCGGTTGTAGGCGCACATCACCGAACCGGGATGGCCGATGCCGATGGCGATCTCGAACGCCAGCAGATCGGACTCGCGCGCGGCGGGCTCGTCGATCTGCGCGCTCAGCGTATTACGTCCGGTTTCCAGTGCGTTGAGCGCGTAGTGCTTTACGGTGGCGATGACTTTTTGATTCTGCACGCCACGCACCGCGTTACCAGCGATGGTGCCAGCAAGCAGCGGATCTTCGCCGGCGTATTCGAAATTGCGGCCATTGCGCGGATCGCGTTCAAGATCGACACCGCCGACCAGCATCACGTTGAAGCCTTTTTTTCTTGCCTCACTGCCGATCATCGCGCCGCCAGCGTAGGCGATCTGCGGATCGAAGCTGGCAGCCGTCGCCAGACCGCTGGGCAGCGATGTCGCACCACCACTCTTGTCGGCTTTTGCTACGCCCAGTCCGGCGTCAGTCTCCTGCAATGCCGGCAGGCCGAGGCGAGCCAACGCCGGTACGTAACCGGCTGAAGTAAGCGCACCTGATGGCATCGCGCTGCCCTGACTCGGTTGACCGAAGTCGGCGCGGATCAACCGGAACTTTTCATCCTGTGTCATCGCTTTTAGCACCAGCGCCGCGCGCTGATCCGGTGAGAGCGACATATTCATCCACGGTCGCGCCACTGGCGCGCTAGAGGCCGTGGCCCATGCCATGGCAGCCACGCTGCCGACGAAGAACAATCCAACTCCCAAATGGTTTGCGCGTGCCAAAGCGAACTCCTTTCTCGTTCAAGCCGATAACCAAGGATGCCACGCTCGGTCAGGCGATGTCCGTGAACATGGCTCAGCCCAGAGGCTGCTGACAGACCACAAATGCCGTTGCAACATGGCAAAAAACAGGCAACAAAAAAACCCGCTCGACGGCGGGTTTTCAGGGCTGCTTGCAGCCACAACGCAATGGAGGCCTAGGTCGGAATCGAACCGGTGTACGCGGCTTTGCAGTCCGCTAACATACGTTATCTATCATTCACTTACCGCATTTGACACCCATTTCGCCACTCGAAGCGGTGTCTGCTTTCGGCCGAGACTGTGCGAAAACACAGAGCTGCCTTCAAGCATGTGTCGACTGCATTGTCTGCTCATCAACAACAGCCTGTACTTCTTCACTGAAAGAAGTTGCAGATTCCGGTCTGGCTGAACATCGATTCCGGCGAGCGCTAGACACCCTGCTGGAGCTGACAAAGGGTGGCTTACCGGTTGCCGTAGTCGCTCCCGTTTGCATCCTGACGTAGATGGCTTCCGTTCGAGTGCTGACCGTCAGGTAAGCTGCTCTTATTACTGCCCATTTGGGAGCTTTTCGATGAACGGCTGGATCTCCGCACTGTTCGGATTGATTGGCGTCACCTTAGGCGCAGCCCTTACCTACTTACGTGAATATGTAACGCAGCAAAAGCGCGAGAAAAAAGATGCCGCATATCTGGCTGTCGTTGTTGCAGGCGCTCTAGATCGATTCAGTGCTGAGTGCGTACGCGTTGTTGCCGACGATGGCCTATCGAGGGGCCAGCGGGATGAGAGTGGGTTCCTATCGGCACAGGTGAAGACACCGACTTTTCAACCGGAACCGCTAGGTGTCGACTGGAAATCGGTACCCGCGGATCTGATGTATCCAATCTTGGATCTACCGTATCGCATCGAAATGGCGAACAGAAAGATCCACGATACGGCTGAATATCAAGCCGAGCCTCCGGACTATGATGAGTTCTTTGAAGATCGGCAGTTCGAATACGCCGTGCTTGGCTTAGACGCATCAGCGTTCGGAACCGCTAGGTGTCGACTGGAAATCGGTACCCGCGGATCTGATGTATCCAATCTTGGATCTACCGTATCGCATCGAAATGGCGAACAGAAAGATCCACGATACGGCTGAATATCAAGCCGAGCCTCCGGACTATGATGAGTTCTTTGAAGATCGGCAGTTCGAATACGCCGTGCTTGGCTTAGACGCATCAGCGTTAGCCACAAAGCTGCGTAGGCACGTCGGATTCCCGGATCGGCCGACCAGCCAATGGGATCCGCTGGCCTATATGGCAGACGTTAAATCAAAGATCGAAGAAGCCCGGGAGGAAAGAGCAAGACGCCATGCGTCCGGCTTAGGCGTCCCGGCTCTCTCCTAAAGCCGTGAGACCGGTTTCGTCACGTGGCTTCCCGCTGATAAAAGATGCCACCGCGCTCAGCGTGACCTAATGCTTCACCGCCTGCTTGCGCTCAATCAGTTTCGTACATCAAAACAGTAGAATTTTTTGATCGATACAGCACAGGGGTCAGGGGATGATCGAGTCCATTGGTATTGCGGGTATTGCGACATACGGCGCCGACAGAGTTGCGTTGAATGACCTGTCGACGGTCAATTATTTTTTTGGCAACAATGGCTCGGGCAAAACAACGCTATCCAAACTGATTGCCGATCCGTCGCACAATGATTTTCGGGCGTGCAGCATCACTTGGAGGGCGAACACTCCTATTCAAGCGCTGGTCTATAACCGCGATTTCGTTGCCAAGAATTTCAGTCCCTCTGTAGGCCTCAAGGGTATCTTCAACCTCGGCGAAACCAATGTGCAAGCTGCCACGGATATCGCCAATGAAAAGACCAAGCGCGACGCTTTGAAGATAAAGCGGGCCAAATTCGCCAAGACGCTGACAGGTGATGAGGAGGCCCAGGTGAAGGGCAAGGTCACGGAGTTGAACGAACTGCGTGCGGATTTTGCCGATACGTGCTGGACGACATTTCGGAAGCACGATCCCTTCTTTAAACCTGCATTTGCTCGCTACAGTGTTCGCGGAGCATCCACGAAGTTTCGCGATCAAATTCTTCTTCAAAGCGCAACGAATACATCGGATTTGCTGTCATTCGAGGATCTGAAAGAGAAAGCGACAACGCTATTTGAAGACAATCCACAGGCTGAAACACCAATCCCAGAATTGCAGCTCACATCAGTTGCAATCATGGAGACAAGCGGCATCCTTGGCCGATCGGTCATCGGACGCAACGATGCGTCGATCGCGTCCATGATCAATCGATTGCAGAACTCGGACTGGGTGAAGACTGGTCGTGCATTTTTCGAGAAAAATCATGGAGACTGCCCATTCTGCCAGCAAAAGGCTCCCACCAATTTGCAGCAAGAGCTTGAGAGGTATTTCGATGACGCTTTTTCCATGGACACAACGGCGATAAGCGACCTTCACAACAACTACATCGAGGAGACATCGAAGATCGAAGCGGCGCTTCAGCGCGTGCTCGACAACAAGTCAGCATTCATCGACCACGATAAAATCTTGTCCTCACAACGGTTGTTTGGCACGCTCATTGAGTTGAATAAGACGAGGCTTCTAAACAAAGTCAAAGAGCCAAGCATCACAACCCGATTGGAAGCCCATGAGCCTGCGCTGCGAGAGGCACAGTCGGAAATCGCGCGTGCCAATGTGGTGATTGTGCGTCACAACAGAATGGTGAGTCGACTTGCAGAGGAACAGACGCAGCTCATCGCGCAGGTATGGAAGTTTCTTTTGGAAAAAGAGTTGAAAGCCGCCCTTGAGGCATACAGCACAAGCGAGCGCGATCTAACCGCATCCATTCAATCGCTGACTGAAAAGATCGCTGATGTGTCAGCTGACATTGAAGCATCTGACACAATTATTGTTGAATTGGAAAAAGCGAACACCAACACTATTGAAGCCGTCAATCGCATCAACGGCAAGCTGAAATCGTTTGGTTTCAAAAGTTTCAGCATCAAGCAGGTGCAGGGAAATAACTACCAATTGGTGCGCTCGGATGACACTGAAGCCTTGCACTCTTTGAGCGAGGGTGAGCGGACCTTCGTCACCTTTCTGTATTTCATTGAGTTGGTGCGTGGTAGCGATCAGTCCTCTGGTGTCAACGAAGATCGCATCGTTGTTTTTGACGACCCCGTGTCAAGCTTGGACAGTGATGTTCTCTTTATCGTGTCCACTTTGATCCGTGAGGTGGTTGCCCAAGCGCGAGCAGGCGGTATGGTCAAGCAGGTGTTCCTACTCACGCACAACGTCTACTTCCACAAGGAAGTGACATTCAAGACGCCGCGATCTGCCGATGCCAATACTGAAACCCATTGGATCATCCGAAAGCCCGATCTCACATCCCAAGCGGTGAGACATGCCAGCAATCCGATTAAGACCTCCTATGAACTTTTGTGGCACGAGGTTCGCGCTCCCGAAACGAATAGCACGACCATTCAGAACTCACTTCGACGCATCTTGGAGAATTACTTCAAGATCCTTGGCGGTATACCCCTGGATAACTTGATAGAAAAATTTGCAGGTCAAGAAAAGTCGGTGTGCAAATCACTGATGTCATGGACCAATGACGGATCGCATGGCGTTGGCGATGATGTGTTTTTCACGGCTGGCGAGGTGTCAGTCGAAACCTACCTCGATGTTTTCCACAAGGTGTTCGAGCTGTCACAAAACGAAAGCCACTACAAACTCATGATGGGCACAGCTTACGTTGAGCGCCCAACTGTCTAATGGTTGCGATCCATCTTGAAGTCCATCTTTCGCTACCATCCAGAGCCACCACTTGATGATTAGTCGTATCTTTCCTTTCGTCGCTTGCATGCTCGCTTAGCAGCAGCCCCGCTTGTTCGACCGGCGTAGCCGGACTAAAGTCATGTGCCATCGTTGGCTTGACTCTAGGGAAAGGAGGATAACTATGAAGATACGGTCTACACGCGCGATGAAGCTTCTCTTTGCGCTGGGCCTTGTAGGTCTATCGCCTTGCGCCCTCGCTGCCAGTTTCGATTGCAGCAAGGCCGCGAGCGCCACGGAAAAGCTGATCTGTAGCGATGCCGAGACATCCGCGCTGGATGGCAAGCTGCAGCAAGCCTACAAGGCGGCAATGGCCGCGGCATCAGAAGCGACTGACAAAAAGGCGTTGGCTAAAGAACAGCGTAACTGGATCACGTACACCCGCGGCATTTGCCAAGATACGGCCTGTCTACGACAGGTTTATACCGCCCGCATCGCTGTGTTGGCGCGCAATGAAAAAAACATTGAGAACGATGCGTCCTACTGCACAAAGCCCAGCGGCTATCAAGGCGGTGCCAGTGATTGTGGCGTCAGTGCACAGGCTTACCGAGATCCCAACGACCACACCGACTCGTTCAATCAATCCCTTGCAAAGCAAAAGCAAAGCGGCCGCATTATCGGTTGCAGTCGCTTGGTCGACCTCTGGGATGGGACGCATATTGGTCCAGGGCGTGGCGAGCAGACTTTTGGTGGCTATTGCGTCTTGCAAAATGGCACGCAACGCCGGAGCGTGGCGATCTGCAACGACGACATGGCTGGCGATTTTCAGATGCAGCCGGTCACCCCGCAGGACATGTCCGACACACACTTGATCGACTTCACCTACAACTGTTCCGGGAGTTGAGCTCCCTACGCTAACCAAAAGGATTTTGACCATGTCGAATAGCGCGACCATCACCCCTGAACAACTGCGCACCGTTCTTATTGCCACCGAGTTAGGAGGCAAGCCGGGCGATTCTGATCACTTTTCATATGCCAAACTCGGCAGCAGTTCCTCTTCGTTTGGCCAGATGCAATTTGATGTTGATGCCAATCCTGCCGCGCGGACATTCTTGACGGACAATGGATTCGATGCCGGCGACATCACCACGTTGAGGAAACACGGACCGCTTTCGGACAAAGATCAGGCTTCGCTGGATACCAAGTTGCAGGCGGTCCCGAAAGACAAGCTGGATCAATTTACCAGCCAACAGCTGGATGTCACCATTGGGCGCGTGGGCGACATCATTGACAATGTGCGCAAACAAAATCCAGCGGCTGCCGACGCCATGGTCAAAGACGCCAAATTGCAATTAGGCGTAGCCGATTACGCGAATCAGTTCTCCTCCCGACATGACAATCAGCTTGTTGGCTTTCTGGCGGGGAAACCGGAACAAGGGATACAAGCGGGCAACCCGCCGACCCGAGAAGATATGCAGAGCTTTATCGGCTCGACGTCATACGGTCGCGATCCGGCCAATGCCCGTGGCATCGCAGGCCGCGAAGAACACTTCAACGAAGCGATGGCCGAACTCAAACTTGGCCCTGCTACAAAAGCCCACGGCCATGCTTCAGACAAGGCTGGGGCATCCCTCAAACAAGGTGCACACAGCGAAGCAGTAGGCGAATTACAAGGTCAATTGCGTGATCTCGGCTACAAGGATCACAACGGCAACCCGATCAAACCCGACAACTCTTTCGGTAACGATACGAAGGCGGCCGTCCAGGCGTTCCAGAGCAACAACGGACTAAACCCCGATGGCGTTGCTGGCCCCAACACCCTGAAGGCGCTCAAAGAGCAGGAACAGGCGCTGTCGAATAATCGAGGGCCATATGTTGATCCTGCCAAGGCTCCCCTCTTAAACGATCCCGCGAATCCCGATCACAAACTATTTCAGCAGGCGTACGACGGCGTAAAGAAGCTGGATACCGCGCAGGGCCGCACATCGGACCAGCATAGCGAGAACTTAGCCGGCGCCTTGACGGTCGAGGCCAAGGCACAGGGCTTGAAGCGGATCGATACGGTTGCGCTGAGCGATGATGGCTCAAAGGCGTTTGCTGCTCAGAGCGTCATCCCTGGCGCGTTCAAGAACGTTGCCGGTGTCGAGACAGCCCAAGCGGTCCATATACCCATGGAGCAAAGCACGCAGCAGATGACGCAGGTCAACCAGAATTTGCAACAGCAGGCGCAAGTGCAGCCTCAAACGCAGATGCAGAACCAAGCCCCTCAAGCATCCCAAGGACCGCAGATGGGCGGCGTTAACCGTTAATTTTGAAGCGCTTTTAGGAGAGTTTGCGGTAGATAGTGGCAAAGGCCGGATTTCACCCCCAAACTGCCGGATTTCAGGCAAAGAAAAGGCACCCTAAGGCGCCTAATTCTTTGATCGCAATGGAGGCCTAGGTCGGAATCGAACCGGCGTACGCGGCTTTGCAGGCCGCTGCATGACCACTCTGCCACCAGGCCATTGCGTGCTACTTCGCGATCATCATCAACGCATCTCGATGATCGCAGGTGCTTCTAAAAAACAAAACCCCGGCAGTCCGAGGTTTTGCTGAAAACTGGAGCGGGAAACGAGACTCGAACTCGCGACCCCGACCTTGGCAAGGTCGTGCTCTACCAACTGAGCTATTCCCGCAACTGAGCGACGAATAATAGCAGAACCAAGCCGCCTGTGAATACCTCGTGCGCCAATTGCCTGCATGACTTTCCGCTTTTTAGCGGCCAGCACCGCGACAACCCCTTAAACAACAAAGCCCCGAACACGTCGGGGCTTTGTCTGAAATTCTGGAGCGGGAAACGAGACTCGAACTCGCGACCCCGACCTTGGCAAGGTCGTGCTCTACCAACTGAGCTATTCCCGCACTGCAGCCGCGCATTCTAATACGTGAAC
>Ga0302314_10005376_pt1 | contig 23371 bp, 24 predicted proteins | sample III_Palsa_N2_3_FD_200533 | JGI IMG/M metagenome (GOLD analysis project Ga0302314, IMG submission 200533) | Peat permafrost microbial communities from Stordalen Mire near Abisko, Sweden - III_Palsa_N2_3 | ecosystem: Environmental > Terrestrial > Soil > Palsa > Peat permafrost | place: Sweden... | reverse complement strand
GCAGATTCGCAGCGGTACGGTTCTGGCCGCGCGTCAGTCCACCGCCTCGGATCGGCCCTCGAAAACCCGCCTCAAAGCGTCATCGAGTTGGGCGAGGGTGAAGGGCTTGGTGAGCAGGTTGATGCCGTGGTCGAGGACGCCGTTGTGGACAATGGCGTTGCGTGTATAGCCGGTCATGTAGAGCACTTTGAGCTTGGGCCTGACGCGGCTGGCTTCTTCGACCAGTTTACGGCCGTTCAGGCCCGGCATCACGACGTCTGTCAGCAGCAGATCGACCGGCCGCGCGCCTTTCAGCAGCGCCAGCGCCGCCTCGGCGCCGTCAGCCTGGTGAACCGAGTAGCCGAGATATTCCAGCGCCTCGACGGCGAATTCTCGCACCCCCTCGGCGTCCTCGACGACGAGGACCGACAGACCGGACACCTCGCGCTTCGCCGGCGCGGGCTTTTCCGGCGCCGTGTCGCCGATCGCCAGGCTGCGCGGCAGGTACAGCTTCACGCTCGTGCCGATGCCGAGCTCGCTATAGAGCTTCACGTGCCCGCCGGACTGCTTGATGAAGCCATGCACCTGGCTGAGGCCCAGTCCGGTGCCGCTTCCGACCGGCTTGGTGGTGAAGAAGGGGTCGAACGCCTTGGCGATGATATCGGCGCTCATGCCCACGCCGGTGTCGGTGATCGCCAGCATCACATATTGGCCCGCGACCACCTCGTCGTGTTCGTCGGCATAGGTCTGGTCGAGATAGGTGTTCGAAGTTTCCAGCGTCAGCTTGCCGCCGTTAGGCATGGCGTCGCGGGCATTGATCGCCAGGTTCAGGATGGCGTTTTCCATCTGGGACGCATCGACCTGCGCGCGCCAGACCCCAGCGCCCAGGACCGTCTCGATCACGATATTCTCGCCCAACGTCCGGTGCAGCAGGTTCGACGTCTCGGTAACGCACTTGTTCAGGTCGGTCGGCTTGGGTTCCAACGGCTGCAGCCGTGAAAAGGCCAGCAGCCGGTTGGTCAGCGCTGCCGCGCGCTGGGCGCCCTCCACCGCATTTTGAACCAGCCGACGCGGGCGATCCTCGTTCATCCGCTTCAAAGCCAGGTCAAGATTGCCGATGATGATCGCCAGCATGTTGTTGAAGTCGTGCGCGACGCCGCCGGTCAACCGACCCAGGGCTTCGACCTTTTGCGCCTGGCGCAGCTGGCTTTCGGTATGCTCGCGTTCGGCGATTTCCCGGGCCAGGTCGGCGTTGTTACGTTCCAGCGCAAGCCGGTAGCGACGGGCCGTATTGCCGACCGACACGGCCAGGATCACCGCGGCAAGGATCGAAAGCAGGATCGCCGCAAGCGAGCCGATCCGTTGCGCGCCCGCCCAGGCGCTGCGGTCGGCGTAGAGGGTCTGCTCCTCTGTGTTGAGAGCGTTCATTTCCGCGCTGATATTTTTGACGAGCCGCCGGCCTTCTCCGGATTTGATGAGCCGCAGCGCTTCCTCGTTATGGTCGTTCAAGGTCAGGCTGACGGTCCGATCCAGCACGGAGATTCTGGCGTGGATATCGGCTGAGAGGGCCTGCATCCGTGCCCGCTGCGCCGGGTTGTCCGCGGTCAGGGTGGTGAGCTGCCTCTCAAGATCCGGAATCGCCTGCTTGGCCGCCTCGAAGTCGTCGCGATAGCCCAGCTGGTCGGTCAGCAGAAAGCCCCGTTGCGCCGTCTCCACCGCCTCGACGGAGGCGGCCAGTTTGGCGGCGCGCTCCCGCACGATGATGGTGTGCGCAGCCCAGTGGTCGGCGTTGGCGGCCGCCATCGTGGCCAGGCCGGCGATCACGCACGCGCTCATCAACAGGCCGAACACCGAAAGCACCAGCCAGCGCGAGGCTCGGCGGGTCACATCGCCGGAACCGGCCGGGATGGTCGAGGAATTTAACTCAGTCACCAATCCCCACCACGCCGCGCAAAACCCGCCCGATGAGCTTAAGACGTCGATCGATATTCGGCCAGCGTAGCCGTGACGCACAATTTGGCAACCACTTCGACGATTGCGGCGAGACGCATTTGGTCCTATGGCGCGCCCATGCTCGACCATCTGAAAGACAACAATCGGAACTGGGCGGCGCGGAAGGTTTCCGCCGATCCGTATTTCTTCGAGCGGCTCACGGGCCAGCAGGCGCCGGAATATCTCTGGATCGGATGTTCCGACAGCCGCGTGCCGGCCAACGAAATCGTCGACCTGGCTCCGGGCGAGGTGTTCGTCCATCGCAATGTCGCCAACCTCGCCCCGCCCCAGGACGCCAACTATCTGTCGGTGCTGCAGTTCGCCGTCGACGTGCTCAAGGTGAAGCACATACTGGTGGTCGGCCACTATGGCTGCGGCGGCGTCGCCGCGGCGGTGGATGGCCAGCGGCGCGGGCTGGTCGACCACTGGCTGCATCCGATCCGCGAAGTCTACCACGACCATCGCCACGAGCTGGATGCGATGGCGGAGCCTGGCGCGCGGATGGACCGCTTGTGCGAGCTGAACGTGGTTCGTCAGGTGCGCAACGTCGCCTCCGACGTGTTCGTGCAGGACGCCTGGGCGCGCGGGCAGTCGCTGTGCGTCCACGGCTGGGTCTATTCGATCGCCAACGGCCTGATCACTGACCTGAACATCACCATCGACGGACCGGACGACCTGGACCGGGTCTAGACCAGCCTAAGGTCCTTGGGCGCCGCGCTCGGGAACACCACGCCCAGCCGCCGCGCGTCCAGGCCGTAGACCCGCGCGAACAGACCGCCCAGCATGGCCCGGTACTCGTTGATCACGGGATAGTCGCGGTTCTGGTTCAGAGTGGCGGGCGTCAGCGCGACCTGTTCGCCCAGCATCCGCCCGCCGTTCACCTTGCCGCCCAGCACCCAATAGACACTGCCGTGGCCGTGGTCGGTGCCCTTGTCGCCATTCTCGTGGAAGGTGCGGCCGAATTCCGAGATCACCACCACCACGGTGTCGTCCCAGGCCGCCGGGCCGATCTCGTCGGCGTAGCCCGCCAGACCGCGCCCAAGCTCGCCCAGGCGCCCCGCCAGATAGCCGGTCGCGCCGCCCTGATTCACATGGGTGTCCCAGCCGCCGACATCCACGAAGCCGAGATTGAACTGGCTCTGCATCAGCCGGGCGATGCGCCGGGCGGACAGCTCGAACCCCTTGGGCGAGACCGCCCCCCGATTGGCCGCGACCATCTCGGTCGAGAGGGTGCGATACACCTCGTCGCGGATCTGGAATCCTTCCGAGACCGAAGCGCCCAGGGTCTGGTTCGCATACATCTGCTGGATCAGCCTGGCCTGGCGATCGTCGACACCCGGCTTGCCCGCATTGTTGACGCTCATGTTCGGCGCCGCCGCGCCGCCGCGGAAGATCAGCGGCAATTGGTCGGTGAAGGCGATAGGCTGGACGCCCGTCAACTGGCCCCTCAACCGGCTCATGAAGCCGGAGCCGTAGTCGCGATGACCCTGCAGGGGCTGGCCCAGCTCGATCGTGTCCTGGGTCTCGAAATGGCTGCGGCTGAGGTCGTCCGTGCCGGCGAAGGGCACGAAGGCGATCTGTTTCTTCATCCACAACGGATGGATCGAGTCCTTCAGCGCCGGGTGCAGGCCCCATTCGGCGTCCAGGGGCAGGGCGGCGTTGGGATCGGCCGGATCGGGTCTGGCTACCGCCAGGCTTGGCCGCGACTGGTGGTAGAAGTCGCTGGAAACCGGGATCACCACATTGGCCGCGTCATAGGCGCCGCGCAGGAACACCACCAAAAGGCGGGTGCGGGTCTGCGGCGCGGCCCAGACCCGCCCGGCCATGACGGTCGGCAGGGCGATGGCGGCGCCTTTCAGCAGATCACGGCGATGCATGACAGCCTCCTAGCGGCGCATGAACTCAGGCGACGACAAAAACAGCGTGTTCCAGTCCTGGGCCGATATCGCCTGGTCCAAGGCGGTGCGGGTCGCCGGCGCCAGGGTGCGCGAGACGACGGCGTAGAAGAGCGGGCTCTGAGGCTGCGGGAAGGCCGGCTGTTCCTGCGCACCGGACCCATCAGGCCGGAACAGTCCCTGGGGGCCCGTGCCGATCTGGCGAGCGATCTCGAACCGCGTCGCCATCTGGCCAGGCCCGTCCCAGGTCGCCGCGTTCATCGGATAGCCGTCCGGGGTTTCGTGGCTATAGAGCCCTTCGGCCAGCCGGTTGATCCAGTTCTGCATCGGTCCGGTGTTCAGGATGATCCGGTCGCCATACGAAAAGCGCACCGCCGAGACGACATAGTGGACCGGGTCCTTGAATTCTCCTCCGAGCGAGGCGCGGAATTCCGGCGACTGGAACAGGGTCTTCAGCACCTCGGCGATGTCGCCGTCGCTGCGCTGGAAGCTCTGCGCCATCCGCTGGACCAGCGCCGGCGGGGGATCGTCGGAAACGAAATAGGCGGCCAGCTCGGCGCTGACGTGATTGGCGGTGGCCGGCTGACGCGACAGGATATCCAGCGCCTCCTCGACCTCGCCGAAGCCGCTTCCCTTGATCGCATGGCCCAGGAAGACCTTGTCGCCATAGTCGTGACGGTTCGGATTGAACTCGAACAGGCCCTCGCGGATCAGCTGGTCCTGCAGTTCGGGCCGCAGGCGTGGGCCCTCCGGCCTCGGATCGACGCCCACGCCGGTCAGGATTCGCGCCAGCTCCTGCACGTCTTTCTGGCTGTAGCCCGAGCCCACGCCCATGGTGTGCAGCTCCATGATTTCGCGGGCGTAATTCTCGTTGATCTGGCCGGCGGCGTTGTCGGCGTTGTCCAGGTAGCGCAGCATGGCCGGGTGCCTCAGCGTCGCCTCCAGTAGATCGCGAAAGCGGCCCAGCGCATGCGGGCGGATCGCACGATCCTCATAGTCGCCGATCATGGCGCGGATATTGGCCTTTTGCTGATGCACGTTGAAATGATTGAACCAGAACCAGGTCGTCTGTTCCTTGAGCTGGTCGGGCGAATAGAGGTCGCGCAGAAGCTCCCGCGCGGCTGCCTCCCGGCCCATGGCGTTCAGGGCTTGCTGACGCGCCTGCTGGGCCGCCTTCTTTTGGTCGGGGTCGGTGATGTCTTTCAGCAGCTTGCCCTGGGCGTTGGCCTCAAGCACCAACTCGGCCATCGGGCGCCTGGCGACGGTAAGGGCGTCGATCTGGGCCTGGACGGAAGGCGGCAGCCGGTCGCCGGCCGGTGGATGCAACTGGCGCTTCAGCCAGCGCTCGGCGCCAAGGCCCCGCAGCTCCGCGGCGCTTGAGGCGTTGGCTCCCCAGGTGACGCGGTTGAGCAGGGCGAGGTCGCTGGCGCTCAGGTCGGCCGCGCGAACGCTCCCCGCCGCACCCGACGCGGCGAGGGCGGCCGCCAGGCGTGTGCATGATCGCGCGTCGAAACGCATGCCGCGCTCTCCGGGGATCCACCGATCCGGCCTTCGTCCATCGTCCCACACCTGTATAGGGCAGCTGGCTGAAGGCAGGATGAACGAGGAACGCCATGCCGGGCGATGTTCGCTGTATCTTCACTTGGGCGCCGTTTCGGGCCAACCTTCGGTCCGCATCGGAGGTTTGCATGGCCCACGACGATGACCATCACCACGACGATCACGGCCAGGACCCGCCGTCCGACATGGCGCTCAGGGTCAAGGCCCTGGAGTCGCTGCTGGTGGAGAAGGGCCTGGTCGATCCGGCCGCCCTGGACGCCATCGTCGAGACCTATGAGCACAAGGTCGGACCTCGCAACGGCGCGCGCGTGGTGGCGCGGGCCTGGACCGATCCGGCCTACAAGGCCCGGCTGATGGCCGACGCCACGGCCGCCATCGCCGAGCTGGGCTACGGCGGCCGGCAGGGCGAGCACATGATCGCCGTGGAGAATACGCCCGACATTCACAACCTGGTCGTCTGCACCCTTTGCTCCTGCTATCCCTGGCCGGTGCTGGGCCTGCCGCCGGTGTGGTACAAATCCTCGCCCTATCGTTCGCGCGCGGTGATCGATCCGCGCGGCGTGCTGGCGGAGTTCGGCCTGGTCCTGGCCGACGAAGTCGAGGTGCGGGTCTGGGACTCCTCCGCCGAGATCCGCTATCTGGTCCTGCCCCAGCGACCGGCGGGAACCGAGGGCCTGGACGAGGATGCGCTGGCCGATCTGGTCAGCCGGGACTCGATGATCGGCGTCGCGCTCGCGAAAGGTGCGGGAAGCAGGAGCGCGGGCGCATGAACGGCGTGCACGACATGGGCGGCATGCACGGCCTGGGCCCGATCGCGCCGGAGTCGGGCGAGCCGCTGTTCCACGAGCCCTGGGAGGCGCGCGCCCTGGCCCTGACTCTGGCCGCCGGCGCCTGGGGCCGCTGGACCCTGGACGCCTCGCGTCACCAGCGCGAGCTGATCCCCGGGCCCGACTATCTGCGCATGAGCTATTACGAGAAGTGGATCGCGAGCCTTGAGGCCCTGATGCAAGAGACGGGTCTGCTGAGCGCCGAGGAGCTGAAGACCGCGCGCCCGGCGGCAGGCTCGGCGAAGGCGAGTCCGCCGCTCACCGCCGACCGAGTGCCCGGCGTCCTGGCGAGCGGCGGCCCGACGACGCGGGACGTCGCCCAGGCGCCCCGGTTCGCCGTCGGCGACTCTGTCCGGACGCGAAATATCAATCCTGTCGGCCACACCCGACTGCCGCGCTACGCCAGGAGCCGGGCGGGCGTGATCACCCGCAGCCACGGCGCCCACGTCTTTCCCGACACCAACGCCCACGGGCTGGGCGAGCAGCCCCAGCCCCTCTACCAGATCCGCTTCGAGGCGCGCGAGCTGTGGGGTGAGGCCTCACAGGGACGCGGCGCGGTCTATCTGGATCTTTGGGAAGACTATCTTGAACCCGCCTGACCTCGCCCAGCCGCTGTTCGACGAGCCGGTTTTCGCAGAGCCCTGGCAAGCCCAGGCCTTCGCCCTGGCGCATCAGCTTCACGCCGAGGGCGCTTTCAGCTGGAACGAATGGGCGGCGGCCCTGTCGGCGGAACTGAAGGCCGCCGAGGCCCGCGGCGAGAGCGATGACGGATCGCGCTATTACGAGCATTGGCTGGCCGCCCTCGAAGGGCTGGTGACCGAGCGCGGCCTGGCGGCGCCGCGCGACCTGACCGAGCGCAAGGCCGCCTGGGCGGAGGCCTACCGTCGGACCCCACACGGCCGGCCGGTCGAACTCTGAGCGGCGGGAGCGCGGGCCGCCGCCGTCGCACTCATCGGCCATTGCCGACGCCGCTTCGTCAGGCCAAACATGCGATCGTGGTCGCGGCGGCGGGGGGGGCAGCGGATGAAGGCGCCGAGGTTCAACATCGACTGGCGGATGATCCCCGAGGTGATCTGGCGCGCCTTGGTGTTCATCGTCGCCCTGACGATCCTGATCATCGTCACCACGCGCTGGAATGGCTGGCAGGGCGGGCCCGGCTGGCAGACGACGGACGATGCCTTCCTGCAGGCCGATCTGACCGCGATCGCCGCCAAGGTCCCAGGTTATGTGACGGAAATTCCGGTGCAGGATTTCCAGCGGGTCACGGCGGGCCAACTGCTCGCCCAGGTCGACGACCGCGACTACAAGGCCACGGCGGCCCAGGCCGCGGCCCAGGTCGCCTCCACCACCGCCCAGGCCGAGGCGTTGAAGGCCCAGATCTCGCTACAGGGCGCCAACGTCGACGCGGCCAGGGCCGTGGTCGCCTCCACCGCTGCCGCCCTGGATCAGAACACTCGCGACCTGGCGCGCCAGAAGAGGTTGCTGCTGACCGGCTCGTCCTCCACCGAGGCCAGTGAGAAGCTGCAGACCGCCCGCGCCCAGATCAGCGCCCAGCTGGCCCAGAACCACGCCCAGGTCGAGGCGGCGTCGCGCCAGCTGGGCGTTCTGGCCGCCCAGGAAAGCCAGGCCCAGGCCGCGATCGCCGCGGCCCACGCCGCTCTCGATCTGGCCCAGATCAACCTCGGCTACACGCGGATCATCGCGCCCCAGGACGGGGTCCTGGCCCAGCGTCAGGTCAAGCCGGGCCAATATGTCGGCGTCGGGACCCAGATCACCAGTCTGACCCCGCTGCCCCACGTCTGGGTCATCGCCAACTACCGGGAGACCCAGCTGACCCACATGGCGGTCGGCCAAAAGGCCACGTTCCGTATCGACGCCTATCCCAACCATCTGCTGCGCGGCCACGTCATCGCCTTCGCTCCGGGCTCGGGAGCCCAGTTCGCCCTGCTGCCGCCCGACAACGCCACCGGCAACTTCACCAAGGTGGTTCAGCGCGTCGCGGTGAAGATCGTCATCGATGATGCGGCCGGGCTGGAAGACCGACTGCGCCCGGGCCTTTCCGTCGTCGCCAAGGTCGACGCGCTGGCCGAGGATCGCCGATGAGCGACGCGGCGAGCCTTCCGTCGTCGGCCGCGCCACCAGCGGCGCCCGCGCCCATCCCCTGGCTGGGCCTGACCGCGGTGCTGCTGGGCACCTTTATCTCAACCCTGAACGGCCGGCTCTCGACCTTTGGCCTGGCCGACATCCGCGGCGCCGTTCACGCCGGCTTTGACGACGGAGCCTGGATCACCACCGCCCAGACGGCCGCTCAGATGTTCATCGCGCCGATCGCCATCTGGATCGGCGGGGTCTATGGACCCCGGCGGGTCCTGCTGGACGCCGCCGCGGCCTTCGCGGTGATCTCGTTCGTCACGCCGTTTTCGACCAATCTGCCGATGCTGCTGGGTTTGCAGTTCGCCGGCGGCCTGGCTTCGGGATGTTTCATTCCGCTGACCTTGAGCTTTCTACTCCGCAACCTGCCGCCCAAATACTGGGCTTACGGCGTGGCGATGTATGCGCTGAACCTGGAACTGTCGCTCAACATCTCCGCCTCGCTGGAGGGGTTCTATGTGGAGCATCTGTCATGGATCTGGATATTCTGGCAGAACATTCCGCTGGCCGTCGGCATGGTGCTCTGTCTGCATTTTGGCGTGCCGCGTGACCCCGGCAATCCCAATCCCCCGCGCGCCGACCTGTTCGGCTTTGTCGCCGGCGGGCTGGGCCTGGCCCTGATCTATGCGGCGCTGGATCAGGGCAACCGGCTGGACTGGCTCAACTCCGGCCTGATCTGGGGGCTGCTCTTGGCCGGAGTCGTGCTGCTGGCAGGTTTCTTCCTCCATGAGGCGCGGACCCCGCATCCAGGGGTCGATCTCAGGGTGGTCTTCAGGCCGCCGCTGCCGCGCCTGTTGCTGCTGATCGCCTTTTTGCGCCTGACCATCCTTTCCACCGCCTATCTAATCCCCCAGTATCTCCAGGTGGTGCGCAGCTTTCGCGCGCTTCAGGTGGGAGAGACCCTGGTCTGGATCGCCGCGCCCCAGCTGATCTTCTGCCCGCTGGCCGGGCTGATGTTGCGCCGGACCGACCCCAGGCTGGTTTCGTCGATCGGTTTCATCTTCGTCAGCATCGCCTGCCTGATGGTGGCTTACAACCTGACGCCGGTGTGGAACTCCGAGCAGTTCCTCCCGTCCCAGCTGTTGCAGTCGATCGGCCAGAGCTTCGCCCTGTCCGGAATCCTGTTCTTCGGCGTGCTGCACCTGCGGCCCCAGGACGCGCTGACCTTCGGCGCGGCGCTGCAGACCGCCCGGTTGATGGGAGGCGAGATCGGTACGGCCTTTGTGGCGACGCTGGTGCGGGTCCGCACTCAGACCGCGTCGAACCTGATCGGTCAGCATGTCCAGGTTGGAGACGGGGGCGTCCTGCAGAGGGTTCAGGCCTACGCCGCCGTCGCCGGCCGGTTCAACCCGGCCTCCGGTGCGCCGCGCGGGGCGGCCATGCTGGGCGGCGCGGTGCGCGCCGCGGCGTCGCTGCAGGGGGTCATGGATGCCTTCGTGGCCATCGGCGCGTTGACGGCCCTGGCGCTGCTTTTGGTCGTGGCGCACAAGCCGGCGCCGCTGGGCCCAGCCTCCCACCGCCCGTTGTTCGGTGGACGCACGGAAGCGGCGTCATGAGCCGGATAGCGCCCCTGCTGGCGAGCCTGGCCGTGCTGGGTGGTTGCACCCTTGGGCCGCGTTATCATCCGCCGTCGCCGCCGGCCGGCGCGCAGGCCCCGCTGGTCTCGCTGAACCCCACAGCCGAGACCACCGCCGAGGCGCCCGACGCCTGGTGGCGGCTTTACAGCGATCCACTGCTCGACCAGTACCTGGCCGAAGCCTTCGCCGCCAATGACAACCTGAAGGCCGCGGAGGCCAACCTGACGGCGGCTCGGGCGGTGCTGGAAGCCTCACGCGGCGGCAACTATCCCTCCACGACGCCCGAGGCGGGCGCGGTCTATGGCCGCGATCCGGTCACCGAAGAGATCCTGGAGATCGACGGTATCAAACCCCAGACGATCTGGTTGTTCGACACCGTGTTCGACGTCTCCTACGAACTGGATCTGTTCGGCCGCGTGCGCCGCTCGATCGAAGCCTCCAAGGCCGACGCCCAGGCCGCCGCGGCCGGCCGCGACATCCTGCGCATCACCGTCGCCGCCGAGACTGCCCGCGCCTACGCCCAGGTCTGCACCCTGGGCGAACAGCTGAGCGTCGCGCATCATTCCCTGGACGTGGTCACCCGCGAGGCTCGGATCACCCAGCAGCGGCGCGAAGCCGGGGCCGCGTCCGAGTTCGACGTGGTCCGCGCCCAGGGCCTGGTGGCCCAGGTCCGCTCGAACATTCCGCCGCTGGAGGGCCAAAGGCGCGCGGCCCTGTTCCAGCTCGCCGCCCTGCTCGGCCGAACTCCGGTCCACGCCCCGGCCGAGGCCGAAGCCTGCGTAACCCCGCCCCGGCTCGGCGCCCTGATCCCGATCGGCGACGGCGCCGCGCTGCTGAAGAGGCGCCCGGACGTCCGTCTGGCCGATCGCCGGGTGGCCGCGGCCACCGCCCGGGTCGGGGTCGCCATCGCCGACCTCTATCCGCATATCAGCTTGACGGGTTTCTATGGCGGGGTCGGCGTAGACACCGCCAGCCTGACCCGAAACGCCGGCCTGGCCTGGGGCGTCGGTCCCAAGATCAGCTGGGCCTTCCCCAATCAGATCATCCCGCGCGCCCGCATCCACCAGGCCAGGGCCGGGGCCGACGCGGCGCTGGCCAGCTTCGACTCCACGGTGCTTCAGGCGCTGAAGGAGACGGAGCAGGCCCTGGCGACCTATGGCGCGGAGCTCGATCACCGCCAGGCTCTGGCCGAGGCCCAGGAGAGGGCCCGCAAAGCCTTCGATATCGCCCATGGCGAGTTCCTGGCCGGCTCGATCCCCGATCTGGACCTTTTGACCACCGAGCAGGTCCTGGTCGCTGCCGACGCCGCCGTCGCCGCCTCCGACGCCGCCCTCGTCCAGGACCAGATCGCCGTGTTCAAGGCCCTGGGCGGCGGCTGGAAGGCCGCGGAGCACTCCGGCTGAGCCGGCCCCCTGTAGATTTTCACCATTCTTGCCGATCGGCGCGCGCGGGACCTAATCTCGGCGACGGATCGGACAGCGTGACGGGGCGAGGGACCAGGCCGTGGACAGCGACGACAGCGACGTCCGCGGCCTGACGCCAATCTGGTACGCGCTGCTGACATTGCCCGGGGGGATCGCGGGCGGATTCGTCGGCGTCAGCCTGAGTTATTTGCTGAGGCGCAACGGCGTCAGCGTGGAGGCGATCGCCGGTCTGGTCAGTCTGGGCCTGCTGCCGCAGACATGGCGGTTCCTGATCGGGCCGGCCATCGATGTGAGCCTGTCCAGCAAACGCTGGTATCTGATCTGCATCGCCGCCGAAGTCGTCTGTTTCGTGGTGTTGGCGTTCACGCCGCTGAACGTGGCGGGGATGCCGCTGCTGGGTGCGGTGGCGCTGGCCTTGGGCGTTGCGACGGCTGCGGCGGGATGCAGCGTCGCGGCCGCGATGGCCCAGACCACCCCCGACGTGCGGCGCGGCGAGGTCGCCGGATGGACGCAGACGGGCAATCTCGGCGGCGCTGGACTGGGCGGCGGCGCGGGCCTGTGGCTGGCGGTGCATGCCGGCGGCCCCAGCGTCGCCGCGCTCGTCCTGACGGGGGTATGCATCGTTTGCGCGACGCCGATCCTTTGGTTGCGCGCGCCGCGACGCCAGCGCGGCGCGAGGTTTGCGTTTCAGGTGAGTGCGCTCGGCCTGACCCTGTGGGCGCTGGTGCGTGCGCGGCGCGGCGTGCTGGCGGCCTTGGTCGTGACGATTCCCGCCGCCCTTGGCGCGGCCTCCAACCTGTTCTCGGCGGTCGCGGGCGACTGGCGGGCCTCGGCCGATCTGGTGGCGCTGGTGACCGGGGTCCTGGGAGGATTGGCGACCATCCCGGGCTGCATCCTGGGCGGCTATCTGTGTGACCGGTATCCGCGTCGCATCGTGTATGTGTGGGCGGCGCTGGCCTGTGCGGCGGGTGAGGCGGCGATGGCCTGGGCCCCGCACGCGCCGTCCTGGTTCGCGGGCATGGTCCTGGCCAACGCCTTCCTGCTTGGTATTGGTTTCAGTGCGCTCTCGGCCGTGATCTTCGACTGCCTGGGCGCGACCGCGGCGGCGACCGTCGCCTCCATGCTGAGCAGCCTCTGCAACCTGCCCCTGGTGGTGATGGTGGCGGTCGTCGGCTGGGTGCAGGCGCGCCACGGGTCCACCGCCATGCTCCTCACCGAAGCCGGCGTCGCTGCTGTCTCCGTCGCTGGCTATGCGGCCCTGGCCTATGCGTGGCGGCCGGAGGAGGAGCGTGTCGCGATGGCGGCGCTGGCGGGGGCCGAGGCGGCCTGATCTGGCGGTTCCGCCTCGAGCGCGGTGGCCAGGGTCGCCACGAACGCCGCGCGGTTGATCTGGATCAGGAAGGCCAGGGTCCGCTCGAAATCTTCGGACAGCGCGGGACTGAACACCACACGCGTTGGAGTCGGACAGCTCAGCAGCCCCTCGGCTTCCGCGTCGGCCAGCAGGCGATTGATGTGCGCGCGCGACACCTCGTAAAGGTGCGACAGCTGATTGCGCGAGATCGCGGCCTCCTCCAGCAACCGGCTGCGGTCCGGCGCCTGCGCCAGAGCCAGGTGATAGAGAATTCGCATCCCGCTGCGGCGCTGCAGGAACATGGTGACCGGCGTGGCCGGGCCGACGACGCGCTCGTGGGTGGCCAGGACGCCGGCCCAGGTCAGAAAACGCCGATAGGTCGCGTCATCCTCCAGGCTGGCGACCAGCGGCGCGATCTCGGGGACCATGCCGCTGACCACGCTGGCGTCGGCGATGGATCTGCGGCGCAAGCGGTCCACGAAGGCTGGCCGCAGCGTAAGCCGGCGACGGGTCCAGGCCTCGGAGCCCGGCGGCACGACGATTTCGCCGGCGTCCTGGGCGAACCGGATGAACTGGGCCACCCGTCCGCGACTGGACGCACGATTGCCCTCGGCCGCCGCGGTCAGCATCGTCGCGCTCACGCCAGTGGGCTGGGCGTCCAGGATCACCGCGGCGGCGTAGAGCGAGGCGCGGCCGATGTCGGCGAGCATCCAGCGGCCGGCCGCGTCGAGGGTGCGGTAGTTGGCCAGCGAATCGGCGATCAGTTGTTCGGCCACCGCGCGGAAGTCCGGGCTGGCCCGCAGCGCCGCCGCGGCGTCGTCGGAGAGCAGCGTGGCGATGTCGCCTAGCGAGGGCCGCGCGCTCATGCGGCTCGAGGCGTCCGCCCTCGTCCGGCGTCATTGCTCAACATCACCGGCCTCCCTCTCGTCTGGACTGATGAGGCGACAGTAACCAAGCGCGCGTTCGGATCAAGCACCGGTCGGACACAGGGCCGTTGCGGTTGAAACTATCGTTTCGCGGCTGGCAGGGTGTCTAATATCTACAGGTTCCAAACCTGAACCTGTCGCCCGTCAGAGCAAAAAGGCCCAAACCATGCCCGTTCTTCGTCAGGTTCCACGGTCCGAAGCTAAGCCCGGGATTGTCACCCAGATGTATGACCGCCTGTTCGGCGATCGTGATCCCGTCGCCCAGCCAGGCACGGCCACCGGCACGCCCGGCGACTGGTGGACGGTGTTCGCCCTGGCCCCGGACATCATGCAGCACGCGGTGGACGGCTTCGCGGTCTATCGGCATCCCGATCGCAAGATCGATCCTGTCCTGCGCGAACTCGGCCAGACCCGCGCCGGTTGGGTCAAGGCCAGCCAGTTCGTCTTTTCCCAGCACTGCAAGTCGCTGCGTGGTCTAGGCGTTTCCGAGGAAAAGATCGCCGCAGTGCCTCACTGGACCGTCTCGGATCTGTTCGACGAGCGCGAGCGCGCGGTGCTGGCCTATGCCGACTGCCTGTCGGGCGCCGGCGGCCGGGTCCCCGGTGCGGTGTTCGACAAGTTGAAAACCTTCTGGAGCGACGAGCAGATCTTCGAATTCACCTACATCACCTGCCTCTACGACATGCACGCGGTGATCGCCCGCGCGCTTCGGTTGGAGTTCGACGACCGTCCGGATCCCATCGTCGAGGTCGCCGCGCCGCAACCTCCTGTCAGTCGAACGTGAGCAGCGGCGGGCCCCAGTCGGCGGCGAAGGCGTCGCGCAGCCCGGCCACCGCCTGCTTGCCGATCCGTTCCTCCAGCGCCGTGTACATCACACGCATCGCCTCCTGGGCCGCGGCGCGCATCTGCTGGCCCGTCGGAGCGACGACCACGCGCTTGGAGCGCCCGTCCGCGGGATCGTCCTCCAGTTCGCATATGCCCAGAGCGACCATCTGGCTGAGCGTGGTGTGAATCGCCTGCCGGCTGACGCCCAGATTGCGGGCGATATCCGACGGCCGGGTGACGCCAAGGACCACATGGATCATGACCATCGACTGGGAACGCGTGACGTGTGGCCAGCCCTTCGTCTGCAAATAGCATTGCAGACCGTCGTCAAACCAGGAAAATCCCTGAAGGAGAGGGACTATCAGGAAGTCCGGGGTGTCCATTTTGTCCCGGTCAATCTTCGCGTTGCTTGACTTGATGTCCGCGATTGACCTGCGTATCTAGATTACACCCTCTTTGGTCAGTCTAGCCAGTTCATCCGGCGGCAAACCCAGTCTTCCACCCAAGATGTCGGCATTGTGTTCGCCCACGCTCTGCGGGGCCAGGCTGCGCACGCCCCCCGGGGTTTCGGACAGTTTTGGGAACACGTTCTGCATCTTGATTTCGCCCCAGCGCGGGTGGGGCAGGGTGAGGATCGCCTCGCGCGCGGCGAAGTGCGGGTCGTTCAGCATCTCCGGCGCGCGGTAGACCCGCCCGGCCGGCACGCCGTGCTCGATCAGCAGAGCCTCCAGCGCATCGACGCTCAGGGTTCCGGTCCAGGCGTTGATCAGGGCGTCCAACTCGCCCTGGTGCTCCCCGCGGGCGGAATGGGTGGCGTAGCACGGATCGTCGGCCAACTCCGGTCGCCCCATCGCCGCGCACAGCCGGCGGAAGATGGCGTCCTGGTTGGCGCCGATCAGATAGTCGCCGTCCAGGGCCGTGTACACGTTCGATGGCGCGATGCCGGGCAGGATGGCGCCCGATCGCTCTCGGATCATGCCGGCCACCGAATATTCGGGGATCATCGCCTCCATCACCTGCAGCACCGCCTCGTACAGCGCCGAATCGACGATCTGGCCGCGCCCGGTCTTCTCCCGGTGGTGCAGCGCCGACAGCGCGCCCAGGCAGCCATAGGTCGCCGCCAGCGAATCCCCGATGGAAACCCCCATCCGCGAGGGCGGCCGGTCCGCATCCCCTACGATATGCCGCCAGCCGCCCATGGCCTCGCCGATCAGGCCGAAGGCGGTGCGCTGGGCGTAGGGGCCGTCCTGGCCGTAGCCGGACATGCGCACCACGATCAGCCGCGGATTGGCCGCCAGCAACGCTTCGGGCGACAGGCCCCAGGTCTCCAGCATGCCGGGGCGGAAGTTCTCGATCAGGATGTCGGCCTGGCCGATCAGCCGCCGGGCCAGGGCCTGGCCCTCGGGCGCGCGCAGATTGATCGAGACCGACTTCTTGTTGCGGGCGATCACCTCCCACCAGACGGGCTGGCCGCGGCCCCATTGGCGCATGGGATCGCCGTCACCGGGCGGTTCGATCTTGATCACCTCGGCGCCCATGTCGCCCAGCAGTTGGCCACAGAACGGGCCCGCGATCAGCGAACCCATCTCGACCACGCGAAGGTCGGACAGGGGCCCCGTGGCCTGGTCAGCGCCCATGGATTCTACTCCCGACATCGCGCGCATCCTGTCGCCTGAACGACGCCGTCCGGGCGTCAGTCGTCCAGATATCTCCAGGTGTCCGCGCCGTCGAGGCGGCGCACCCTGGCGCGCGCCAGAACATCCAAGGGCATCAGCCGGGCGTTGACGCCCATCCGATCCACGCTCTTGTCGACGGCGGACCAATGGGTGACGCAGCCGCAGCTTCGGCAGCGATGAAATTCGATGGACCGGTCGTCCCACATATAGACGTCGGTTGCGGGCTCGGCCGGGAGGAACCGGACGTGGCTGGGCGAATAATAGGCCCAAAGCGCGCCGTAGCGGCGGCAGATCGAGCAGTTGCAGTCGGTCAGCGCGACGGGCTCCACATCGCAGATCAGACGGACCGCGCCGCAGTGACAGGAGGCTTCGGTCAATGCGATCGCCCCGCCCGCGCCTACTTTCGCAATGCCGGTTTGGATTTGGACGCCGAGCGGGCGGCGGCGGACCGTTCCGACTCGCGTGGACCCCCGCGCGGGCCGCTCTTCGCCGCCTGGGCCAGCGTCGCCTTGCGCCGCGCGACCAGTTCGGCGAGGGCCTCGGTGGTCGACTTGGGCGAGCCGGGAGAGTCGTCTGTGGGATCGGACATGGCTCAGGCTAACACGAGAATATCCATCAGTCCCGGCCGAACCAAGGTGAGATGTGATCCCCCCTCAGACCCTCGCCCGGACCCATTCGGCGATCAGCGACGCCGCGTGGTGGCGATTTTCCAGGGAGTCCTCGAAATAGTGGGCGCCGGGGATCAGTTCGAGGGTCTTGTCCTTCGAGCCGATGCTGTCGAAGATCTTGCGGGCGTCGGAGGGAAAGACGCCGGTATCGGCCGTCGCCTGCACCACCAGGGCCGGCAGGTCGAACTTGGCCAACTGCTCGCCGCCGCGGCAGCGGGAGGTCTCCAGGCTCCACATGGAAAGCCAGGTCTTGAGATTGTTGGCTCGGCCGATGCTGGGCCGGCGATTGGCCTGCGCTGGATGGCCGGCGTAGCAGGCGGGCGTCGGCCGATCGGACGGATCGATGGTCCCGTCCATCATCCGCAGATCGCCCCAGCAGCGGAACAGTGGAAACAGCCGATCCGGTATGCCCGCCTCGTTCAGCCGCATCAGCTCGGCCTTGGCCCAGTCGGTGATCTTCTGGTTGCGCGCGACCTGGGCGGCGCGATAACGGGCGATGAAGTCCGGCGAATAGGGCGGAGCGTTGTCCGGGCTGAAGGGGTCCAGCGCCGGGTTGGTGGCGACCGGATCGGCCTCGTCGGTCACCGAGGCGTCCATCCAGTCGGTCAGCACCTCGGGCCGGCCCTGGTGGGCGTTCAGCGAGACATAGAGATCGGCCCTGGGCAGGTTTTCCAGCGCCTCGCGGCCCGCGCCTTTGAGCAGGTCTGTCAGGGTCGGGGCGGCGGCCTCGGCCTGATAGACCCCCATCAGTGAACCGCCGCCGGAATTGCCCAGGATGACCACGGCCTCCACGCCGGCCTGTTCGCGCAGCCAGCGAACGCCGACGCCGATGTCGATGATCGCATGCTCCAGCAGGAACTGGTCCTCGAAGCCGCGATAGCGGGTGTTCCAGCCCAGGAAGCCAAAGCCGCGGGCGGCGAAATAGGGCGCGATGTAGTGCTCGGAGAAGTCCACATTGTAGTGGGTGGCGATGAAGGCGACCTTGGGGCGCTGACCCTTGGGCGTCCAATAGAGACCCTGACACGGATGGCCCCCGGCCATGATCCGAGGCGCGGTGGGCGATGGGAAGCCCAGGAACTGCGCCTCGACCTGGGTCCGTTGGTCTTTCTCGTCGAGCATCCCGCACCCTCCCGCGCCCCGCGCCGCGCCTCGCCGACTAGCAATGGGCCTATTGACAATGGTCCGATTGAAAACGGCGAGCCAGCGGTCATCTAAGGGGCGGCGGGGGCGCCAATCGGAAGGACGATCACATGGACCTTGGTCTGAAAGACAAACTCGCGCTGGTCAGCGGCAGCACCGCCGGCATCGGTTTCGCCATCGCCGACGCACTGGCTCGCGAGGGCGCGCGGGTGATCGTCAATGGCCGCACCCAAGGCGCGGTCGATAAGGCCGTGGCGGGACTGAAGTCCGCCACCGGGGCCGACGTCCTGGGCTTCGCGGGAGATTTGACCGCGGCGGCGCCCGCCGAGGAACTCGCCCGCGTCCATCCCGGCGTGGAGATCCTGGTCAACAATCTGGGCATCTTCGAACCCAAGCCCTTCGAGGAAATCCCCGACGCCGACTGGGTGCGTTTCTTCGAGGCCAACGTGCTTAGCGGCGTGCGGCTTGCGCGCCTCTACCTGCCGGCGATGAAGCGCGCCAACTGGGGGCGGATCATGTTCATCTCCAGCGAGAGTGCGGTCCAGATACCCACCGAAATGATCCATTACGGCATGACCAAGACCGCGCAGCTGGCGGTCTCGCGCGGCCTGGCGGAATCGGTCGCGGGCACCGGCATCACCGTCAACAGCATCCTGCCCGGTCCGACCAAGTCGCGCGGGGTTGGCGATTTCGTCGAGACCCTGGCCAAGGCGGACGGAAGCTCGTTCGAGGCGTTCGAAAAGCAGTTCTTCCAGACGATGCGGCCGACCTCGCTGATCAAGCGGTTCGCGACGCCGGCAGAGGTCGCCTCCCTCGTGGCCTATGTCGCCAGCCCCCTGGCGTCCGCGACCACCGGCGCGGCCCTGCGGGTCGATGGGGGCGTCATCAAGAGCGCGTTCTAGCCCTCGATCAGCCGGAGAAATGGCTGCTCCCCCGACGGGGGAGCTGGCGCGAAGCGACTGAGGGGGACTTGCGGCTATTGAGACATCTCCGGCAAGGCCCCCTCCACCGCTTCGCGGTCCCCCTCCCCCAATGGGGGAGGAGCCTTTACCCCGCCCCCATCATCTCCTCGAAATTGCGGCGGTAAAACCGGTCCTTCGTATCCTCGTCCAACCCCTCGAAGGTGCGCTCGAACCGGCCGATCGGGTCGGTCGTGCCTTCCGGGTGCGGATAGTCGCTGGAGAACAGGAACAGCTCCGGCCCCGCGTCGCGGATCATCCGGCCGACATCCTCGCCGGGGAAGGGCGTGAAGCGCACCTGCCGGCGGATGTATTCCGATGGTTTCAGCGTCAGGCCGGCGACGCTGGGATCGCTCTTGCGGAAGGCGCGGTGAGCCAGGTCCAGATAGCGCAGGAATTCCGGCACCCAGCCGGCGCCCAGTTCGATCACCCCGCCACGCAGGGCCGGGAACCGCTCGAACACCGCGTCGAACACCATGGCCGAGAGGAACATCTGGGGCGCGAAGGGCAGCACCATATAGTCCTTCACCCGCAGGTTCTCGCCGCTGCCCAGAAGGTCGGTCGGGCGCGGCTTGCCGTTCTTCTCGTAAGGCTTGGGCAGCACCCGCGTGCCGGCGCCGATATGCAGCACGAAGGGAACCCTGGCGTCGGACAGGGCTTGCCAGATCGGATCGAGGTCGGGATGGCCGGGGGATGTTTCGCCCGCGGGGCTCGCGGGGACCCAGAAGGCGCCGATGCCCAATTTCAGGCCTTCCTCGACCTCCTCAAGGGCGCGTTTGGGGTCGCTCAGCGAGACCTGGCCGACGGCGATCAGCCGGGGGTCCTGATTGCAGAAATGCGCCATCGCCCGGTTGTGGGCGCGGATGCCGCCATAGAGGATGTCGGGATCGTCCGACGACAGATATTGCGTCGCCGAGAAGGTCGAGAACACCAGCTGTCGGGTGAAGCCCAGATCGTCCAGCGCCCGCTGGCGCTCGGTGATGTCGAAGGCGCCATAGGCCGCCCAGCCCTTGGGGCCGCCGATCACGTCATGGTCGATCGCGGCCGTCTTTTCCGCGTCCTCCAGCCGGGCCTCGGCCTTGCGGATGAACTTTTCGGTGGCGTTGCCGGCGGCGCCCAGCGACAGAGCCGGCAGGCGCTCGCGGATATCCGGATCGGCAAACCGGGTGACCCAGTCCAGGGTTTCCATGATGTGGCTGTCGGCGTCGCAGCAGACGCGCGTCGAATAGGTCATGTCTCGCTCCCGGTCCGTCGCTCTTTGGCGTTTTGGCTGCCCCGAGTGTACGGGAGAGGGCGGCGGCGGACAACGCGGTTATGGGAGTATTGGCCTCAGGCTCCGTGCGCCTCCCGGCTGTCGCGTGGCGCCTGGCCACGGTCGTTCAGGCCGTAATCTCGCGTCACCTCCGCGATGCGCAGGCGATAGTCGTCGAACACGCCGGCCCGCCCCTTCGCCTGGGTCCTCCGATGCGACGGCCTGTTGCGCCAGGCGGCCACCGCAGCCTCGTCGCGCCAGAACGACAGGGACAAGAGCTTGCCCGGCTGGCTCAGGCTTTCGAACCTCTCAATCGATATGAACCCGTCCATCTGGTCCAGCTCCGATCGGAGAGCCGCGGCGAGGTCCAGATAGGTCTCGCGCTGGCCGTTCGCCGGCGAGACCTCGAAAATCACCGCGATCATGAGGACACATGCCGCAGGAAGATGCGGTCCTCACGACGGATGAAGCCCTCGCGCCGGGCGAAGTCAAAGTTGGAGCGGCCGATCGGGTCTTCGCGCAGCCGCGCCCTATAGGCCTCGTATGCCGCCAGATCGGCGATGTCGTAGACCCCATAGGCGGTGGTCGCCGAACCCTCGTGGGGCGCGTAATAGCCGATCAGGTGGGCGCCGCAGCGCGGGATCGCCTCGCCCCAGGCGCGGGCGTATTCGGCGAAGGCCTCGGTCTTGAACGGATCGATCTCGTAGCGAATGAAACAGGTGATCACGGCGGGGCTCCCAATTTTCTGTCGAAGGCATCTCTAGCCGATTGATCGACGTTGATGGTTCGTCCATGATCGAACTATGAAAGACGGACCGAACATCGCCCTGGTCGCCGCCCTGATCGGCGACCCGGCGCGGGCCAACATTCTGACTGCGCTGATGGACGGCCGCGCCCTGACGGTCAGCGAGCTGGCGGGCGCGGCGGGTGTTGGCCTGCCCACCGCCAGCGCGCACCTGGCCAAGCTGGATCAGGCGGGATTGCTGAGTGCGGAAAAACAGGGCCGCCACCGCTATTTCCGGCTGTCCGGTACGGACGTCGCTCAGGTGCTGGAGGGGCTGATGGGCCTCGCCCAACGCACCGGCGCCGTGCGGGTCCGAACCGGCCCCAGGGACGCGGCGCTGCGCACGGCGCGCGTCTGCTATGACCATCTGGCCGGCGAGCGGGCGGTGCGGCTGATGCGCAGCCTCACCGACCGGGCTTTGATCGTCGGCGAGGCGGAGCCGCGGCTTACCTCCGCCGGCCGGGATTTTTTCGCGCGGGTCGGCATCGACGTGCCGGCGCTGGAGCAGCGACGCCGGCCGGTCTGCCGGACCTGCCTGGACTGGAGCGAACGGCGCGGGCATCTGGGCGGCGCCCTGGGCGCGGCCGTGCTCGATCGCGTCGTGGCGCAGGGGTGGGCGCGGCGACTGGAGGGCCGCGTGGTCGCCTTCAGCGCGGCGGGTTCAGCGGCCTACGGCGCCGCGTTCGAGCTGGCGGCCGATCACTCGGCCGGCTGAGGCGCGGTAGCGGCCTCCGGCCGGACCACGCTCGGCGGCAATCCTCCCAGCCGCCAGGCCGCCAGCAGGCCGCCGAATGCGACCGGCAAGACCGCGGCGAACACCCAGACGCCGGCGGATCGCGCCACGCCCTGAGTCAGGCCGTGGGAGACGCCCGTCAGGTTGGCGGCCGCCGCCGCGACGGCGGCGCCGGCCGCCGATCCGGTCAGCCGAACGGTGGTGATGCCCGCCGCGCCGATGGCCCGGTCCTCGGCGGTGAGCGAAGTCAAGATCCGCTGGCTCATGAACGCCCAGCTGAGGCCGAAGCCGCCGCCCAGCACGATTCCAGCGACCCCCGCGCCGATCACCGAACCGGTCGGAAAGACCAGGGCGCTCAAGCCGACGCCAAGGACCGCCAGCACCGCGCCCAATCGGATCATCCGCCCTGGCCAGCGTCCGATCAGATTGGTGACGATCAATCCCGCCACGGTCCAGGCGACCGCTTCCAGCGCCACCACATAGCCTGCCGCCAGCGCCTTCAGCCCCGCCAGGGTCTGCAGCAGCGCCGGGCCATAGACCGAATAGCCCATGGACGCGGCGGTCATCAGGAATTGGGCCGCATAGCCCGAGCCGGCGGCGGTCCGAAGGTCGCTTGAGCCGCGCGGCAACAGGCGCACCGCCGCGCGTTCGTCCCACCAGACCATGGCCAGCAGCAGGGTGACGCCGACCAGGGTCAGGGCGGTGGAGCGGCCGAATCCGCCCGCCAGGTCGGCCAGGGCGATGGCGGCGACGCCCAGCGCGATCAGGCCGAGCTGGCCCCACGCCATGCGGGCGTCCGCCTGACCGTCCTCGCCCTTGGGCAGCATGAAAAAGGCCGCTGCTCCGACCGCCACGGCCTGGATGGCGAACGACCAGAACACCCAGCGCCACTGGCCCGCGTCGGCGAACAGGCCGCCGATCAGCGGGCCGATCAGGCTGGCCACGCCCCAGACCGAGGTGATGGCGGCATAGACCTTGGGCAGGGTGCGGTCGGGAAACATCAGGCCGATCGCCACTGAGCAGAAGCCGACCACCCAGCCGCCGCCGATCCCCTGCAATACCCGTCCAGCCAGGAAGGTGAGGATGTCGGGCCCGGCGGCGCTCATCACGCAGCCGATGGCATAGAGCGCGGCGGCGGCGGCCGTGGCGCGGCGCAGGCCGAACCTGCGGGCCAGAAGGCCGGCGCTGGCCCCGGCCATCACCGAGCCCAGCAGATAGCCAGCCGTGGCCCAGCCGAAATAGGCGTAGCCGCCAAGGGCCCGCCCGACGCTGGGCATGATCGTGGCGGTCACCAGCGAGTCCGCCGCGTTCAGCCAGACGCCCAGGCAGATCAGGACGAAGCGCGGCGCCCGCCCCTCGCCCAGAACATCCGCCCAACTGCCGGCCCGAGGCATTCCATAAGCTCCACCTTTGCGAATCGAGGATGCACCAGACGGATGGAGGATGCGAGCGGGCGCCGGAATCGTTCTTTCCCGTTGGGGCTACGGCATTCACACGTCTCGTTTGCCGCGCCTAGATCTGGCTGCTCCCCCGTCGGGCTACGGGATTCACACATCTGCGTCGGCCTTGGCGATGATGAAGCCGGTGACTGTGGCTGCGAAGCGTTCCCAGCCCTTGGCCATGGTCTTTGGTCCGGGTGGCTTGCCGTAGCA
>Ga0302314_10005375_pt1 | contig 23371 bp, 19 predicted proteins | sample III_Palsa_N2_3_FD_200533 | JGI IMG/M metagenome (GOLD analysis project Ga0302314, IMG submission 200533) | Peat permafrost microbial communities from Stordalen Mire near Abisko, Sweden - III_Palsa_N2_3 | ecosystem: Environmental > Terrestrial > Soil > Palsa > Peat permafrost | place: Sweden... | reverse complement strand
GACGCATGGGGTTCCGAACCGCTCGGATTTATTTTCCGCGTGTCTGGTCGACAGACAGGCCAGGGGGTTCGCGGCAGCAAGTCTGGTGCCGTCCCGCTACAATAGATCGGCAGCGCCGGATTAGATCGGCGCCGGACGGGGCGAAGGAAACAAGCGATGAGTTGGTTCAAGCGGGAAGACAATGAGTTCGGATCGGACCGGCGAAAGACGGTGCGCACCGAAGGACTGTGGATTCAGTGTCCCGGATGCCGGCAGGCGATCTTCAAGAAAGACCTGGAGGAGAACCTGAACGTGTGCCCAAAGTGCGGGCACCACTTCCGGATCGGCGCGCTGCGGAGGATTGCGCTGCTGCTGGAGCCGGGTTATGAGCTTGTCGATTTGGAGTTGCGCTCGACCGACCCACTGGACTTCACAGACCTGAAGCGGTACCAACACCGCCTGGCCGAGGCGCGAAAGAAGACCGGGCTGAACGACGCGATCGTGAATGCGATTGGAACCATCGGGTCGCAGCCGGTGGTGGTCAGCGCGATGGAGTACGGGTTCATCGGCGGCAGCATGGGCGCGGTGGTGGGCGAGACGATTACGCGGGCGATCGACCGGTCGCTGGAGACGAAGCATCCGCTGATCATCGTGGCGGCGTCGGGCGGGGCACGCATGATGGAAGGGATTGTGTCGCTGATGCAGTTGGCGAAGATTGCTTCTGGGCTGGCGCGGCTGGACGATGCGGGCGTGCCATACATCTCGGTGATGACGGACCCGACCACGGGCGGCGTGACCGCGAGCTTTGCCATGCTGGGCGATTTGAATATCGCGGAGCCGGGGGCGCTAATTGGGTTTGCCGGGCCGAGGGTGATCGAGCAGACGACACGGCAGAAGCTGCCGGAGGGCTTCCAGAGGTCGGAGTTCCTGATGGAGCATGGGTTCCTGGACGCGATTGTGCCGCGCAAGGACATGAAGGCCTACCTTGCGCAGGCGCTGGGGTGGATGACGGCGGGACGCGAAGTTGCGGCGGCAGCGGAGCCGATCGCGAGCTGAGTTCGTCCGCTCGTCGACAGGCGCCGCGTCAGTGCGGCGTGGTGGCAGGCGTCGTCTGCGAAGTTGCCGGCGGGGTGGCTGGCTTCGCAGCAGGCTTCTTCCGGGCCGGGGTTACAGGACACTTGACCGGAACGGGCGTGGGAGTTACCGGGGGGGGTGGCGGTGGAATCGCTTTCAGTGCGGCTTGCAGATGGATGACGCGGGTCTCCTGAACCTCTGAAACCTGCTGGAGCTGATCGCCCAAGGCGCGGCGGCCGTCGTCGAGACGCGCAAGGGCCTGATCGAGTGCAGACATCTGATCTGCAGGAGCTGCGAGCCGCGCGGCGGCGTCTACGCGCAACATCACGTCGTAGAGTGCCTCGACGTTGCGATAGACCGGCAGCAACCTGGCGGGAGAATCGGGGGCGGTGTCGGCGGCGGTAAGCAGGGTTGGGAGGGTTGAATTTACATCCTTCTGAATCGACGCGACGTTGCTTTCGGCCTCGTTGCGGATGGGAGTTGAGGCTTTCCACCGATTGAGTTGCAACTGGCTGAGAGCTGTTTTGACAACGTCCAGAGAGGGCCGAAGGGTCGCGGATGGCTGAGTTGCGGGCGCGGTTGGGGGCTGCAGGTTGCCGGCGCCGGGCGGAGTCTGAGCCGCGAGCAGCCTGGTTAGTCCGCACAAAGCTAGGAGATAGAGCGACCTGCGCAAAATCATTAATGTCCTCCTGTCGGATGTCGCAGGTTGTGTTGGGCAACTCATGCTTTTCCGATGGTAATGCTGTTTTGATGCATGAATCGGGGCTGCACGCGGCGGTTCGCGGGCATTTTGGCGGCGTGTTTTGGGGTCAGAGCCACGCACTGACTATACGGCCTGCGCTGCCGATGATCCGAAGGTCGTCGCGGCGGTTGGCGAAGTAGCGCTCATTGATCTCGGCCGAGCCGAGGTCTTCGAGGTCGCAGAAGTTGGGGAGCTCGGCGGCGACTTGAGCGGACGTGAAAAAGAGCTGGAAGGCTTCGCCGGCGAGGTGCACGCGGGCGGCGAGCGAATCGAAAGCTAGCTGCTCGCGTGCGGAAAGGGTTTCGCGGGGCTGGGCGTAGTCGAAGACCAGGCCGCTGCCCGGCGGCTGGGATGCGATGAAGGCGACGGTCGCGCGGAACGCTTCGCGGGTTAGGTAAGGGACGACACCGAGCCAGGCGAAGAAGGTGGGAGCGGATGCGTCGAATCCGGCGAGGCGGAGCTGCTCGGCGAGAGACTGGCGCTCGAAGTCCACGGGCGCGTACGTGAGGTTGGGCGGCGCCGCGAGATGGCTGTTCGACAGCAAGCCGCGCTTCCAGAGTTGCGTGGCGGGGTGGTCGACCTCAAAGACGCGCAGGGATGGGTAGGGATTGCGGTGAGCGAAGGTGTCGAGGCCTGCTCCCAGCAGGACGTATTGAGTGACGCCGCGTGGGACTGCCTGGGCCAGGAGGTCTTCAGCGTAGCGGCTGCGGGCGACCAGGAAGGCTCGCAGACCGATGGAGAACGGGCGTGGCTTGTTGGCCGGGTCGCGGCCGGGGGTGCGCTCGATTTCAGCGGCGTGCGGGCCCAGGATGGCGACGGCCATGGGGTCTTCGAAGACCAGCGGCGGGGCGTCGTAGAGTTGGTGGGCGGCCCGGCGCATGGCGACGCGTAGTGCCGTGCGCGAGGGGCGAGCGTAGTCCATGGAACCCGGTCAGCTCCGGCGCAGGATGCGCTTGCACCAGAGCATCGCGAGATAGCTGAGGGCGACGATCATCACAACCACGCCGATGGGGAAACCAACGCGGCGGTAGCTAAGGGCGAAGTCGATGGAAGCATGCGCTGCGGCGTTGTAGATGAGGATAAAGACGATGGCGCAGAACGTGGAGGCGAAGAAGGCCATGAAGCCGGTGGCGACTCCCATGAGCAGGCTGGCGAACCAGCCGAGGTCGCCGAGCGGCACGCCAAACAGATAGCCGGCGCCCAGGGTTCGGGCGCTCGCGGGCGCGATTGTGGGGGCAGATTGCGTCATACAGTTAGAATAGCGTTTTATGAGTGAAGTTGTGAGGACGATGGCTGAGGGAATCCAGGGCGGGTTGGTGATGGCCACGCAGGTGGCGCAGGAGACGGCATTGCGCCAGTCGCCGAACGGGATACGCTTTGCGGTATTTGGCGACGCGGGGATCGACGAAGTGGAACTGACGCGCATGGTTCAGGCCGTGCCGGTGGCGATTGCGGCGGCGCTGGCGCGCAAGAGCTACTACTTTGTGCCGCTGGCGCTGGCCGAGGGGCGCAGCGGCGAGGCGGTAGGCCATCGCAGCAAGGAAGCGACGATGGTCTCGCCGGAATACACGACTGAGCTGGCGGACCTGGCGATCTGCCATCGCAACGTCGCGTTGGGCGCGGGCGAGGATGGCGGCGAAGGGGTGTTCATCTCCACGCGGCTATTGAACGACCGCTTTTCGCTGGCGTTCGAGTTCTTCATCAATGCGGGGCACGCGTTCGTCGATGAAGTGGGCGTGGCGGAGAGCTTTGCGGAGCTGGCGTGGAATCAGGCGGTGGCCGACGTCCGCGGTGAGACTAGCATGGATGCGTGGGAGAGCCGGTCGGCTGCTCTGGGCGGGAACGACGGCGCAGCGCAGGACGGTAAACGGCGGATCGACGAGAAGGCCAAGACGGATTTTCTGGAGGCTGCGTTCTCTGACGCGGTGGCGATTTATATGCTGTCGCTCTCGGTGGACTTCGACTACTCGGAACTACGGGAGCGGGAGTATCCGCTGCTGGCTCCGCAGGCGTTGGCAGACCGGCTCAGGCTGGTGGCAGGGCTGTTTCCGCCGAACGCGGATTACGAGTTTGCGATCCGCTACCGCAGGCGGGCATGAAGTGTTTTCATCCCCCATTGGGAGACTGACTTTTGAGACGCGCGGCCCCTGATGTCTAGCGGGTCCTCGAGGTGTCGCAAAACTTACCCCTTTTGAAACGAAGGCGCCGAATCCGGGCGGGAAGAGGCGGCGTTAGATCGGCTGCGCCGAGTAAGATGGAAAGGCATGGAGAAAGACCGGCCTGACGCCGGATTGCCAGCGACGCCGTAGATTCATCTTTTCAGGAGCACAATGCTCCACGACTGGAACAACTTTTTCAACATGACCGGGGCAGCCGGAGGGCAGCTTATCGGGCTGCTATTCGTTGCCGTCACGCTAGGCACCGGCTTGTCGCCATCGCAATCACTCAATGGCATTCGCGCTTTCTTGACGCCCGCGCTGGTTAATTTCAGTGGCGTGTTGTTTCAGGCCGTGGTCGTGCTGGCACCGTGGCCGTCCGGCTGGCCAATTGGTCTTATCCTCATCCTGGGTGGGCTGGCGGGTCTTCTTTATCGAATTGCTGGAATCCGCTTGCAGCGTCACCTTGGGTTTGTATCCCTCCATTGGCTCGACTGGATTCCCTACGCTGGCGTTCCGGTGCTGGGCAATCTGAGCGTAATCGCAGGCGGAGCCGGATTGATTGCCGAAAAGCCTTTCGCCCCGTATGCCATCGCGAGCGCGAGCACGCTCCTGTTGGCCGCCGGTATCTACGGCTCGTGGGACCTTACGCTGTGGATCATTAAAAACCGCGACAAGACGTAACGACGTGCTCGTGACGTTGCAAAACTTATTCTTTGTGAGTCAGGACTAACCTCGGCCACAGATATCCTCTCGGCGGGACGGAATCGCCGGACTGGGTGCGCCGTAGCTTATGGAAAGCTGACATTGGTGGCCCATTTGTAGGGTTGGAGGCCGATTATCCACAATATGTGGGGTTTACCTTGTTGATCCTGCCCACTGCACCGGATAGATTAGAAGTTGCGCCGATGCCTCATTCTGAATGCGGGGATGCCCACGTTTTGGGGTTTGCGCGATGCACGAATTTGCGTGGGAAGTGCGGTTTCCGGAGGTGTAGTTTGCTCAAGCTCAAGCGGGTCCAGATTCTGGGGTTCAAGTCGTTCTGCGACCGGACGGAGATCCATCTGTCGGGGAATGGGATTGCGGCCGTCGTAGGGCCAAACGGCTGCGGCAAGTCGAACATCTCGGACGCAATCACCTGGGTGCTGGGCGAGCAGTCGGCGAAGAGTCTGCGCGGAACCAAGATGGAGGACGTCATCTTCGCCGGGACGCGCCAGCGCAAGCCGACGGGGATGGCCGAGGTTTCGCTGACGCTGGTCGATCCCGAGGTGTACGACGGTGCGGCGCTGGGAGATGGTTCCGCCGGTGAGGGCGATTGGTCGAGCGACGGGAGCAGCGAGCGGGCCCTGGACCTGGCCGGCGACTGGGATGAGGCCGAGCTGCGCCAGATGCGGGCGCAGGAGACCGAAGAAGCGGTCGCGGAAGCTCAGCCGGGTGTGGTAATCGGGATCGATGGGAATGTGGTGGAGGGGGCGGAACCCGCTCATGGCGATAAGGCTGCCATGAATGGGACACCCGACTCCGTAATTGCGGCACCCGGTTCCGTTGACGGGGCGCACGATCCGAACGGGGTGGTGCTGAAGATTCGGCGGCGCAGGTTTGGCCGGTCGCCGGTGCGCGCGGGCGAGGTGACGATTACGCGGCGGCTGTTCCGCTCGGGCGACTCGGAGTACCTGCTGAATGGGAAGATCTGCCGGCTGCGGGATATCCAGGACATCTTCATGGGCACCGGGCTCGGCGGCGAGACGTACGCAATCATCGGGCAGGAGCGCATTGGCCAGATTCTGAGCTCGAAGCCGATGGACCGTCGCGCGATTCTGGAAGAGGCTGCGGGGATCACGCGGTTCAAGACCAAGAAGCGGCTGGCTCAGTTGCGGCTGGAATCGGCGAAGGTGAACCTTGCGCGCGTCAATGACATATTCGACGAAGTGACGCGGCAGATGGGCACGCTGAAGCGGCAGGCCGCGAAGGCTGAGCGGTATGGACTGCTGCGCGATGAGCTGCGTGGCCGTCTGCAGGTAGTGCTGGCTAGCCGGATGCAGCAGCTCGACGCAGAACAGGCGGAGGTTGCTGCGCAGATTGGGATGCTCACCGCTCAAATTGAGCAGCAGGCCGCGGCGGTCGAGGCGATGGACGCGGAGCATACCGCCGGCGTGCAGCAGGGGTACGACTTCGATCGGCAGATCCGCGAGGCAGGTTCGCAGGCAAACCATTGCGCCGTGGAGTTGGAGCGGGTGACGGCTCGGATGGCGGCGAATACCGATCGCGTCGCCGAATTGACGACGCGAATCGCTGCGGGCGGTGTGGACTTGGAGCAGGCGCGCGAACAGCTTCGCGTACTCGCAGGCGAACTCGAATTGCAGCGGAGTTTCCTGGAGAACGCGACGGCCGAAGCGACCGGTTCGCGCGAGGCAGCGCAGGCGCAGCAGCAGCGGGCGCAGGAGGCGGTTCGCGCAGTCACTGGGGCCGAGCAGCAGGCGGAGCAGAATCGGCGAGCCGGATTCCAGGTGTTGCAGCGGGCAAGCCAGAGCCGGAACGAGCAGGCCCAGGCAGAGGCGGCACTGGCGGGGTTGGAGAGCGAATCGGAGCGGCTGGTGTCGGAGTCGGATGTGGCGCGGCGAGACCTGGCAGAACTGGGAGTTCAGCGTGGCCAGGTGGCGATGACCTTTGGCGATGTGACCGAGCGGCTGAAGGCACTGGAGTCAGAAATCGCTGAGCTGCGGCTTAAGATCAACAGCGCCCGGGAGCAGGAAGTGGCGGCCAAGCGGCGCGGCGATCAGTTGCGCGGAGAGCGCGCCACCCTGCAGGGGCGGCGGAGTTCGCTGGACGGATTGATTCGCGAGCATAGCTATTCGACCGACACGGTGCGGAACATCTTCAAGGCGAATTCGCGGAACGGCGGGAGCAACGGATTGTCGCCCGTCGGCACGCTGGCGGATTTCCTTGAAGTCGATGGTCAGTACGAAGGCGTGGTCGACGAGTTTCTGCGCGATGAGCTGAACTACGTTGTAGTGAAGAGCTGGGACGCGGCCAACGCCGGCATGCGCATGCTGGAGTCGGATGTTGCGGGACGGGCGACGTTCCTGGTGCATGGCGATGGCGAAGTGCCTGCGCACGGCCACACCTCGGAGGGACATCGCTCCGTCGAGGGCGCGGTTGCGCTGAAGGATTGCGTTCGAGTGCTGAACGGGTTTGGGAATTCGCTGGAAGGGATGCTGCCCAAGCTTCGAGATGGTTTCATTGCGCAGGACGCGGATACGGCTCGCAGATTGGCGACGGAACATCCGCGCGGTTTCTTCCTGGCGCCGAGCGGCGAGGCGTTCCACAACGCGACGGTGACGGGCGGTCGCGTGCGCGAGCAGGGGCCGTTGGCGCTGAAGCGCGAGTTGAGCGAGGTTCAACAGAAGCTGGACGCGACCGAGACGCAACTGGCGCAGGCGGAGTTGGAAGCTGCCGGGCTGGAGCGCGAGGTGCGCGAACTGACCGCTGCTGTTGAAGCTAAGACGCTGGAACGGAGAGACGCGGAGCGCGAGTCGGCGAACTCCGGCGCGGCGCTGCGACAGATGGAGCAGGAGACGGCACGGATCGAGCGACGGCTGCAGGAGTGGGTGCTCGCGGCAGAACGCAACCGCGGGGCGCGCGCGCAGAAGCAGGAGCTGATCGCGCAAAGGCAGTATGAGGCCGCGTCGTTCGAGACGGAGCGCGAAGGGTTGGAAGCTCAGCTTGCCGAGTTGCAGGGGCAACTCGAAGGCTTGCGGTCGCAACGCGAGGAGCTACAGCAGGCTGCAGCAGAGGCCTCGGCCGCGCTGGCTGGGCTGGAGGAACGGCGGCGCAATGCGCAGTCGAACTACGAGCAGACGCGGCGCATGGCCGATGCACAAGGCGTGCGGAGTGGGCAGATCGAGCAGCAGATGCAAGCTGCCGGTGAAGAGAAACTGAGGCGCGAGCAGGAGACTTCGGACCTTGCGGCGCAGCACGAGTCGCTGGTGGAGACGCGGGCGACGGCGCTGGCGGAAGGCGCTCGGCTGACCGAGGTGGCGAATGCTCTGCGGGCGCAGATGGCGGAGCTGGATGCGAAGCTGCGGACGCTACGGCATGAGACAGAAGAACTGCGCGAACAGCGTGCGAGCCGTACCGCACGCTCGGCCAAGCTGGCTTCGGACATCGAGCATATCGAGGCAACTTGCCTGAACGATCTTGGCGCAGAGGCTGCGGTGCTGCGTGCGGACGCTGAGATTGTGCGGATCGATGGCGAGGCGCTGACGGTTGAAGAAGAGGCTGCGCGCGCGCTGAAGCAGCGGCTGGAAGCGATGGGTCCGGTGAACATGATGGCGCTCGAGGAGTACAACGAGACCGCTGCGCGCCACAGCTTCCTGGAGACGCAGCGCAAGGACTTGCTGGAGTCGATCGAGAATACGCAGGCTTCGATCAAGGAGATCGACGACGTATCGCGCGTGAAGTTCGATCAGGCATTCCAGGTGATCAACGAAAACTTCGGCGTGACGTTTGCGAAGCTCTTCGGCGGCGGCCAGGCGTTCATGAAGCTGACCGATGAGGAGAACTCGGCTGAGTCTGGCATCGATATCGTGGCATCGCCTCCAGGCAAGAAGCTGCAAAATATACTGCTGCTCTCAGGCGGCGAGAAGGCGTTGACTGCGCTGTCGCTGCTGGTCGGAATCTTCCAGTATCAGCCTGCGCCGTTCTGCATCCTGGACGAAGTAGATGCTCCACTGGACGAGACCAACGTTGGCCGGTTTGCGAAGTTGATCGCGGAGATGGCAGCGACCACGCAGTTCGTGGTGATCACTCACTCGAAGCGGACAATGCAACAGGCCGACGTGATCTACGGCGTGACCATGCAGGAACCGGGCGTGTCGAAGATCGTCAGCGTGAACCTGAGCAAAGACAACCGCAGCCGGGACGCGCAGGAACGACGCGCGGTCGCGTAGAACCTGCTCAAGGAGATGTCCTGCCGGACGGGCGCCCTGCGCGGGCGGCGGTCACTTCGTGACTTGTACTGAGCTTCGCGCAGTGCTCCCGGTGGTCGCTAGCGGAATTCCTCAGAGGTGGCCGATGGCGATGCCGATGGCGTAGGTGACTGCACCTTCGATGGCGCCGACGGCGGTCATTTCGAGGCCGCTGGACCACCAGGAACGGATGGTGATGAGCGACTTGGCAGCGCCCACGGCGAAGTGCGCGGCGAGCGAGATGATGGCGGCGACGAGGATCGCCGGCAAACCGGCCATGAAGAAGAACGGGATTACGGGGATGAGCGCGCCGACGGCGGTCGATAGCGCGCCGGAGACGGCCGAGACCCAGGGTTTGCTGAGGCCTTCGGCGGTCATGTGGAGGCGTTCTCGGGCGAGAGCTTCGACGAGCTGCTCTTTCTTCTCTGCAATGTGGCCGACGAAGTGGTCGGCGTCCTCGGCGGAAAGGCCGCGGACCTGGAAGGTGAGCGAGAGGAGTTCGCGAGCTTCGGCTTCGTTGTACTCGACAGCTTCGCGCTCGCGGGCGAATTCGGCCTCGTAGATCTCGCGTTCGCTCTTGGCGGCGAGATAGGCGCCGGAACCCATGGAGAGCGCCGACGCGATCATTCCGGCGAGGCCGGCAATTAGGACGAAGTGGGCGTTGCCAAGGGTCGCGCCGGAGACGCCGGAGACGATGCCGAAGATCGCGCCGAGGCCGTCGTTGACTCCGTAGATGGCGTCGCCGATCCAACTGGCGGCTCTGGGCTGGCCTTTGTCGCGTTCGGCGACCAGTTCGTCGAGTTGCTGCTGGGCGACGTCGGGAGCGAGCGGTTCGGTGGGCAGATGGTGGCGAATCAGGCCGCCGAGCGTTATGTAGTGGTCGGCTTCGTCGGCGATAACTTCTTTCAGGACGGCAGTGCTGGCTTCGTCGCCGAGCTCTTCAATCTGCTTGCCGTAACGGGCGATGTCGCGACTCTCTTCGAGCTCGAGGCGGCGGAGCGTGAGTCCCTGGCCGCCTATGCGATTGGCGAGCGAGTCGGCCTCGCCGGATTCGGAGCCGTCGTATTCGGGGATGGGCGCGCCGACGGCGGTGAGGCGGCCCTCCCAGAGCTCGGCGTGGTGTTTCTCGGCGAGGGCGAGATGGCGCAGGGTGCGGCTGCGCTGGGGATTGGTCTCGTGTTTCGAGAGCGTGTTGTACGTGTGATAGCCACGCATCTCCGCCTGCCAGTTGCTGGACAGAGCTTCGACGAGATGTTCTGTGTCCTTGCTATTCATGGTTTGCCTATGAGCTTATCTCTCGCGATCGATCCCATCATCGCCCATCGGCAGCGTTTCTGTCGGTGTCGGAAATCACGGCATGTCAGGCCACCCCCCTTCCCCGCCGGAAGCGCTCCGCCGAGCGCGTGTGAGGGTGACAGCAGGGCCAGGCACGAGACCGCGCTCCTGTGGTTCCTTCTGCAAGTTTAAGCGGGGTGTCACGGTTCGGCCGCCGGCTGCGGGCGAGAAGCTTGGACTTCCCGTCGTCAGCGTGGAAAAGTCGCCGGCATGGAAAAGCTGGGACGCGTGGTGACTTCGCTAGATTGCCGGTCTATTTGTCTTCGGGTTCCCGCCGGGTGAGCGGAACGTCCTTGATCGCCAGGATATCGAGGGCCACTGGGTCGACGCCGGCCTTGATCATCTGGAGTTGCTTGGCGGCGCCATACGACAGGTCGATGATCCGGTCTGGATCAAGAACCCCGCGGTCCGTAATCGTGACCACCACAGACCGGTGGTTCCGCAGATCGGTGACTCTCACTTTGCTGCCGAAGGGCAGGTCGCGGTGAGCAGCGGTCAGTTCGAACATGTTGAAGCGGCGGCCGCTGGCGGTAAGGTGGTTTTGCAGCACCGCGCCGTACCAACTCGCCATGCCGCTCTTGACACGAGTGAAGGTACTCACTTTCGCGACCACCGGAGACACAATCTCTTCGGGGCGCAGTTTCTGGATGGAGGGCGGAGTGGGTAGTGCGGCCGCCGGGGTGGCAGTATCGCTTGCGATCGCCGTGGAGACCATCAGGACCGACAAGATAAATGCCGGTCTTGAGTGCCTCTTGAGGGTGAGGGCCCGTTCAACTTTGGGTGATATAGCCATTCGTCAAGTATAGGAAAATCGGGCCGATTATTGTTGTTTAAGGCATGTTTATCTTCACTCCGGAGCCCATAGAATGGCCCACTTTGTCAACCTTCCGCACGAGCTGTTTTGCTCACCCTTCCCCCCGCCGGGAAGCGTCCGCTTGATGGTCGAAATTGCACAAAATAAAAGCGAAACCGGGCCTTTGGGAACAAAGTTGGCTACTAATTTCAGGGGTTCATAAATATCTGTTTTTTCGTTCCGCATCCAGCGGAAATCAACCCATGTCACTATGGGTCTGGAAAGAAGGGAAACAGTGGCTTCGCGTTTTCCACAAGAAGCGGCCGACTCGGCCCAATCGGGCCGCCTGCCGAATCCAGGACCTGACCCCGACCGCCTCCTTTTCCAGGCCCGTTTTCGCAGCGGATGGTGATCCGAAATGCTCCCCTTGAGTCCGGCGGTCTTCGCATTCTCGGCAATCGTCATCCTCTTGTATTGGCTCAGCTATCGCTCCACGACCCAGCGGCTGATCGTCCTGCGCGCGGCAAACTTCTATTTCCTGGCCCGCTTCGCCTGGTTCTATCCCATCATCCTGCTGGCCGCGGCGTCCACCGATTTTCTAGTTGGCCTGCGCCTGCAGGACGCCCCACGCGGCCCCAACGGCGAGCAGCCTCTTCGACGCAAGTGGCTCGTTTCCATCAGCTTGCTGGTAAACATCGGCCTCTTGGCCGCCACCAAATTACTGCCCGTGGCTCTGGGCGGAATGTACCAGTGGATCTTCCCCCTCAGCCTGTCCTTCTACTGCTTCCAGTCGCTCACCTACACCATCGATCTCTATCGCGGTACTGGCGACGGCACCCGCAGCTATCTGGAGCACCTCACCGCCGCCTCGCTGTTCACCGTCATTGTGGCTGGCCCCATCAACCGCATCTCCAACCTGATCAAGCAGATGCAGCAACCATTCTCGCTGAACGGCACCGACGGCGGCCGCGCTTTTCTGCTCATCGCCTCCGGCCTGATGAAGAAGTTGCTGATCGCTGACTTCCTCTCCGACAACGTCGTCAACCGCGTCTTCGACACGCCTCGCCTCTACAGCGGGGCCGAGGTCCTGTTCGGCATCTACGGTTACGCCCTCCAGATCTACTTCGACTTCTCCGGCTACACCGACATCGCCATGGGCCTCAGTCAGTTGCTCGGCCTAACCCTGCCCGATAACTTCAACCGCCCCTACTCATCGGCCTCGCTGCGCGAGTTCTGGAACCGCTGGCACATCACCTTCTCCCATTGGCTCCGCGACTATGTCTACTTCTCCCTGCCCAAGGCGGCCCGATGGAGGGGCGCACCGTTCTGCTACCCCATCATCGTTATGTTGCTGGGCGGCTTGTGGCACGGCATCGGCTGGCCGTTTGTCGTCTGGGGCCTGCTCCACGGCATCGGCCTGGTCAGCCTGAACCTCTACCAGACCATCCGCGGCCGAATCAAACCGCCCGAATGGCGCCGCCGCATCAGCATCTTCTTCACATTCAACTATGTCTGCCTCACCTGGGTCTTCTTCCGTGCGCCCGACTTCCGCACCGCGATGGAGGTTCTGGCCCGGCTGGGCTCCATGACCTTCACCATCAGCAACATCTCCTGGACCATGCTCGCCGTCATGCTTGCCGGGGTCGCCGTCTACGCCACTCCCACGCGCTGGTTCAAGCGCGCGGTCGAAATCTTCGGCAAGCAGCATTTCGTCGTCCAGGGAGCGGCTCTTGCAGCGGTTGTTCTGCTCATCGAAGCGCTCTCCGGCCGCGGATCAACCTCGTTTGTTTACAGCAATTTTTGAGTTGTTCTGAATCTAAATGAACAAGTTTCCCCTCAACCCGATGCTGGCCACGGCGACCTTCGCGGTCATCCTGCTGGCGGTTCATCTCGCCGACCCGCATCGCGGCTTCGCCCTGGCGAGCCTGCGCCCGGTCGTCCAGTTCCGCACCGGCCGCCCCGCCTGGACGCCCGTCGTTCCCGCTCCCGTCCCGTCCGAGGTCCCCAATCTTGCCGTACCCAGCCCGAACTCGCCGGCGTGGTCCTCCGCCGCGGCCGCCAATCTCGCAAGCTCTTATCTCTTCGATCAGGCCGGTGCGCTCGACCACTTCTACGCCGCCCTGCACGATCTCGCCAACGGCACCCGCAACCGCCCCGTCCGCATCGTCCACTACGGCGACTCCCCCACCACAGCCGACCTCATCACCGCCGACGCGCGCGAACTCCTGCAGGCGAAATTTGGAAACGGCGGCAGCGGCTTCATCCTCGTCGCCAAGCCGTGGGCCTGGTACGGCCATCGCGGCGTCGACGTCTCTGGCACCGGCTGGAAGATCGACACCGCCGTCGGCTCCATGCGTGAAGGCGCTTACGGCCTCGGCGGCGCAATCTTCTCCGGCCAGCCCGGAGCCACCAGCACCATCCACCTCGACGCAGCCGACTCCACCTCCATCGAAGTCGAGTACCTGCAGCAGCCCAGCGGCGGCAATCTGGATGTCTCCGCCAACGGCCAGCCCATCGGCTCGCTACCCACTGCCGGCCCCGATAAAACCGACGGCGCAGCCACCCTCCCGTTGCCCCCCGGAACCAAAGTCGTCCAGCTCCGAGTCTCCGGAGGCCCGGTCCTGGTCTTCGGGGTCGCCTTCGCCCGCGGAAACCGTGGCCTCACCTACGACAGCATCGGCCTCAATGGCGCCTCAACCACGGTTATGTCCCGCGCCTTCAGTCCGGAGAACTGGTCCGCCGCCCTCCAACACCGCAATCCCGACCTGGTCATCATCAACTACGGCACCAACGAGAGCAGCTTCCCCGCCTACGTCGACAAGCAATACGAAGGCGAGCTGCGCCGCGCCATCGCCCGTGTCCGCGCCGCCCTGCCCGAAACATCCATCCTCATCATGAGTCCAATGGACAGGGGGACGAAGGCCGACGGCGACGCCATCGTCACCATGCCTGCGATTCCCCGCATCGTAGCCATCCAGAAGCGCGTCGCAGCCGAGCTTGGATGTGGCTTTTTTGACACTTATGACGCCATGGGAGGGAGTGGTACGATGGCAAAATGGTACGACGGACAGCCGCGAATGGTGGCGGCGGACCTGATCCATCCATCTCCCCAGGGTGCCCGCATTGTGGCTAAATCGCTTACCGGACAACTACTGATCGGCTACGAACGCTACCTCCAGCACCATCCCCCGAAACAGCTTGCGCACACGGCTGAACCCGCCGCCAAGCACCGCGCGTCCCCCGCAGCGGGCGACCCCACGCAGTTGCAAGGAGGCCAGTAGATGCTCCTTCGACTTGCCTCTGCCGGCCTGCTCGCTGTCACTCTACTACTAGCGCCCGCCGCCACCCCGCAAACTCCGGCCACGCATCCAGCCTCGTCGAAAGCTCCGATAAAGAAGCTCCCCGCCGCAAAGTTTCCAGCACACGCAAAACACAAAACCTCGACCACCCGCACCAGCGCAACAAAGCACACCACAACCAAGCTCGCCACCGCCAGGACGTCCACCTCCAAAATCCCTGCCAGCAAGCCCCGCACCGATGAAGCCGTCGTAGCCACCGCCCCCGTCGTCGCCCACCCGGCTCGATCGGCCGCTTATTCTCCGGTATCGGCTCACATCTCGCCCGCCCGCACCCTCGCCACGCGCGAAGAAGTCATCGGCCAGATCACCGAGAAGCTCGCCAATCCCCCCATCGGCATTGAGAACGCCGCCCAGCTCCGCCCCTTCTTCGACCAGGTCCACCAGCTCGAACTCAACCCGCAGGGTCCGGTCGTCCGCGTCCTCCAGTTCGGCGACTCGCACACCGCTGCCGACATGTTTACCGGGGCCCTCCGCACCCTGTTCCAGACCAAGTGGGGCGACGGCGGCGCGGGCTTCTCTTACGCCGGCTACCCGTTCGCCGGCTACCGCATTCACGGCACCAAGCGTCAGCAGTCCATCGACTGGATCGTCGAAGGCACGCACTTCCGCGATCTCGGCGACGACGCGATGGTGGGCATGGGCGGCGTCAGCCTCAGCACCGACCACCCCGGAAGCTGGGTCTCGCTCGACGCCGACGCCACCTCGCTCCAGGTCCAGTACCTGACCCAACCCGGTGGTGGCCCCATCGAGATCTACGACGGCGACTCGCTGCTCGCCACCGTTTCCACCGACGGCCCCACCGCGGCCGGCCATTTCGACTCGCCCGTCGAAGCCGGCACCCATCACTTCGAAGTCCGCACCACCGAGGAAGCGCCCGTCCGCCTGCTCGGAATGACCACTGAAAACGCCTCCGGAGTCACCTACGAAGCCATCGGCCTCAACGGAGCCGAGGCCTCGCTTCTCCTGCGCTGGGACGAGCCGCTGGCCAGCGCCTACATGCAGCAGGTCGACCCCGCGCTGATCGTCCTCGCCTACGGCACCAACGAAGCCAGCGACCATAACTGGACCGAGGAAAGCTACGCGGCCATGCTCCGTTCCCTCATCGCGCGCACCCGCCGCCTCGCTCCCAACGCCGCCATCCTGGTCATCGGGCCGCCCGACCGCGATCTGCGCGTCAGCCGCCACGGCTGGGCGCCCTTCGCCGGTGTCGACCGCATCGTCGCAGCCCAGCGCGCCACCTGCAAGCAGATGGGATGTGCTTACTGGGACCAGCGCACCCGAATGGGCGGCTTCGGCTCCATGCACGACTGGGTCGCCGTCGAGTGGGCCCAGGCCGACCACACGCACTTCACCGGCGAGGGCTACAACGAGCTCGCCAGCGCCTTCTTTCTGGACTTAGTGCAGCAATACAATACGTACGAAGGGTCATCTTCATTGGCCCAAGGTGGAACAAAATGAGTAAGCAAGCTGGCATTCTTAAAGTCATTCATGCAGTCTCCGAGTTGCCCAACGACCCCGGCCCCGACGAGTCCCTCTTCGACTCCGGCGCGCTCGATTCCTTCACCCTCCCCGACCTCGTCTCCGGCCTAGAGCAGGAGTTCAGCGTCACCATCCCCGACTCCGACCTCGTCCCCGAGCGCTTCGACACGATCACGAAAATCGAGGCTTACCTGGACAAGCGAGCCGGCTGATGGCGTTTCCATGCTCCTCGTTCCTACGCTCCTTCGGCTCTGCCTTGCCCGCGCAGCGCGTCGATAACGAAGCCCTCGCCGCCCGCACTGGAAGAGACGCCGCGCTCATCGCCTCGCAGACCGGCATCCTCGAACGCCGCTACGCCCCCGAAGGTCTCTTCGTCGCCGACCTCGGCCTGGAAGCCGCGAACGACTGTCTCAGCCGCGCCGGCATCACCGCGCAGGACCTCGGCCTCATCCTCTTCTCCAGCGGATCGGCGGAACGCGCGTTTCCCGGCCCAGCCTCCGCGCTGGCCGCTCGCCTTGGCCTCACCGCAACACCCGCAATCGACCTGCCCATCGCCAGCGCCGGCTCGCTGGTCGGCATCGCTTTGGCCGCCGACCTCGCCGTGCGCTACGGCAACATCCTCGTCGTCGCCAGCGAGATCATGTCCCGCCGCATCTCCGACGCCGACCCCGACACCGCAATCCTCTTCGGCGATGGCGCCGGCGCCTGCCTCGTCAGCCGCGACTCCGGCTTTGCCCGCATCGTCGACTCGGCCCTCTATACCGACGGCAACTCCGCCGACACCCTCTACCTGCCCAGCGGCGGCACCCTCCAGATGAACGGCCTCGGAGTCATCATGCATGCCTCGCGCAAGCTGCCCCGCGCCATCGGCGACCTGCTCGCCAAGCACAGCATCCCACCCGCCGACGTCGAGGTCTACCTCATGCACCAGGCCAACGCCAACCTCCTGCGCAAGGTAGCCACCACGCTCAAAGTCCCTGAAGACCGCTTCTTCTCCAACATCGAGCGCTACGGCAACACCTCCTCCGCATCGCTGCTCATCGCGGCCGCCGAATGGTGGAACGCTGGCACAACGCCGATCGCCGGGCCCATCATCCTCTCCGCCTTCGGCGCCGGCTTCAACTGGGGCGCCATCCTCGCTGAACCCACCCGCCCATAAGGAAGATCGCCGCTCAGGATTGAACCGTCAGTCTGGCCGACGGCCAGAATCTCTGTCGGTGCACTTTGGATTGCCGCGGTCGCCGTCGTCTTATAATGAAGCGGACAGAAGACCACGCATCGTCCCTTCTCGCAACATTCCCACCCGGTCGCCAGACCCGCAGAAAGCACCCATGAGCCAGCCAAACCAACCCGCCGACCAACCCAACGTCACCACCAAACACACCGAGCACTACCGCGACAGCTACGCCAACAGCGTCCAGGTCCGCATGAGCGTCTGGGACTTCTTCCTTGTCTTCGGCACCATGCATCAGGACTCATCCGAAGAGGTCCAGATTGAGAACTTCCAGGGCATCTACCTCAGCCCGCAACAGGCCAAGGCCTTGATGAATGTCCTTGGCCACAACCTCGCCCAGTACGAGCAGACTTTCGGCACCCTCGCGCTTGAGCCGCAGTTCGGACCGCCCGGCGGTCCCGTCCACTAGCGTGCGAGCAGTGAAAAACCTGCGGCCCAATCCCGCCACGCAGAGCAGCGACCCGCCGCTCTGGATGCTCTACCCGGTCTTCTTCGCAGCCGTCTACTTCTCGCACCTCACGCTCCTCCGTCTTCCGTATTTCTGGGACGAAGGCGGCTACTACATCCCTGCCGCGTGGGACTTCTTCCGCACCGGCACGCTGATCCCCGTCAGCACCGCAACCAATGCGCACCCGCCACTGCCGTCCATCCTGCTCGCAGGCTGGTGGCACCTCTCCGGCTTCGTCCCCAGTGGCACCCGCACCTTCATATGCATGATCACGGCCGCCGCGTTGCTCGCCGTCTACCGTCTGGCCCGCAACCTCCTCGGCACGCCCGCCGCCGTCGCAACCACGTTGCTCACCGCCATCTACCCCGTCTGGTTCGCGCAGAGCACCCTCGCCCACGCCGACATCTTCGCCGCCGCCTTCACCCTCTGGGCCCTATCCTTCTACCTTCAGCCGGCGACCGAACCAGCCACAAACTCGGGTGTCCCACGATCTCAGGTATTCGCCGCGATCCTCTTTTCCCTGGCCGCGCTCTCCAAAGAAACCGCCATCATCACCCCCGCGGCCCTCGCCCTCTGGGAAGCAATCCTCCTCATCCGCAACCGGAACGTTCGCACCCACGCAAACTGGATCGCCGCACTCCTCGCGCCTATCCTCCCGCTGCTTGCCTGGTACGCCTACCACTACCACCGCACCGGCTTCGTCTTCGGCAATCCCGAGTTCCTTCGCTACAATGCCACCGCCAATCTCGGCGCACATCGCATCGCGCTCTGCCTCTACCATCGCTTCCTGCACCTCACCCTGCACATGAACATGTTCGTCCCGGTGACCTGCGCCCTGGCCGCGCTGATGATGCCCGCCATCACCGCGCGCGCGCGCCTTCCCCGCTCCATCCTTCAGGCCATCGCGGTCATCCTCATCGCCAACTGGATCGCCTTCTCCGTCCTCGGCGGAGCGCTGCTCACCCGCTACCTGCTCCCCATGTATCCGCTCGTCCTGCTGGTCTGCGTAGCCGAGTGGCAGCGCCGCTTCCACCGCTGGCCCTGGCTCGCCGCACTCAGCGCCGCGGCCTTCCTCGCCGGCATCTGGATCAACCCTCCCTACGCCTTCGCGCCCGAGGACAACCTCACCTACCGCGACTTCATCGTTCTCCACCAGCGCGCCATCAACTACATCGCCCATAACCACCCCCACGCCACCGTCCTCACCGCGTGGCCCGCCTACTCCGAACTCCAGCGCCCCGAACTCGGCTACACCAAATTCCCTATCAAGGCTTTCGCCATCCAGAACTTCTCCATGGACGAGATCGAAAAGGCCGCAGCCGACCCCGGCGACTACGACACTGCCCTGCTCTTCTCCACCAAATGGGCGCCGCCGCCCGGCCACGTCGACCTGTCCCGCAGCCACATAGCCGACGACGCCCGCTACTTCGACTTCCACGAGGACGTCCGCCCAGCCCAAGCCGCCGCCCTCCTCCACGGAGAGCTAGTCTGGCAGGCCTCCATCCGCGGCGAATGGGTCGCCATCCTCCGCTTCCCGCGAGTCGCCAACGCCAGCCTCACCCTGCGCTAGGCCATATCGACCTATAGCTTAGGCGTAAGTAATTGAATAAATTTAGAAGCCGTCATCCTGAGCCAAGCCTTTCGCGGGATCGCGAGAGGCGGAGTCGAAGGACCTGCATCCAGTCCGTTGAGCTAAGACTTCTAGCCCTTTCGGGCGACAATTCCCGATTGCTCACCTCAACCTAAATGTCGATACAGCGCTAGCGACCGCCCAATCCTTCACGCAAACCAGCGTCAGACGTGGGTCAGAGCCTCGCGAGCAAAACGAACCTCTTCCGCCAGCACCTCCAGCACCCGGAACGACAGCATCGGCTCGGTATGCATCAGGTGGACGAAATACTCTGTGGTCAGCAGGCTCAGCTCCGCGCCTTCCATCGCCACTGCGGTCAGCGAGTAAGGCTTCGCCCCAACCACCGCGGGCACGCCCAGCAGCGAGCCAGGGCCTGCCTTCACGCTCAACACGAACTCGCCATTCGTCCGGCTGGTCAGCTTCACCGTCCCCTTCCTCACGACAAATACTCCCGTGGGAGAATCGCCCTGACGGAAGAGAATGCGGTCCGTACCCAGATCGACAGGGCGGGCTTTCTTCTCCAGCTCTTCCAGTAATTCAGGGCGAGCAACAAATGCAGACGAAATTTGGCTCACGGTAGGTCTCCATGCGTCAGGGCCAGAAAACGACCAGTAGATCGGACTCTCGCCAGACGGTGACATAGCTAAATTCTCGCCCCTACCGAATCAAAAAACAGTGACCACCGACACCTCTATTTGTGACGTAAATCACATGGCGAAATCGCCTCCCCCGCACATCCACCCACCCGCCTTCTATAATCGTCCCATCGTGGCCCGAACTTCACCCCGCCCATTCCGCCGGCTACTTCCTCTCGCAGCTCTGGCCATCATTTTCCTTCCAATCCCCACAATTCACGCCCAGGCAGCCGCATCCCCCGACTCCGCCGCCGACATCCGCCAGCCTGGAGGCCGCCTCGTCCTCGTTCTCCCCTTCGACAACCGCTCCGGCCAATCCAACCTCGGCTGGATTGGCGATTCGTTCCCCTACACCCTCGATCAACGCCTCACCTCAGTCGGCTTCCTCACCATTGGCCGCGACGACCGCCAGTATGCCCTCGAGCATCTCGGCCTGCCATCCGACTTCCGCCCCAGCCGCGCCACCACCATCCGCATCGCCCAGACCCTCGACGCCGATTACGTCGTCGTCGGCAGCTTCAACGTCGAGAACGGCCGCATCCAGGTGCAGGCCCAGATCCTCGAAGTCAACCAGCTCCGCATGTCCGAGCCGCTCACCGACTCAGCCGAACTCTCCCGCCTCTTCGACGTCGAAAACGCCATCGCCTGGAAGCTCGCCCAGCGCATGGACCCGCACTTCGCCGTCGCCGAGCAGACCTTCCTCGCCGCAGCCGGCGGCGTCCGCCTCAGTTCCTTCGAGGACTACATCCGCGGAACCTCCGCGCCCACCTCAGACGAACGCCTCAAGCGCCTTAACGCCGCCGTCACCGAAACCCCCGACTACACCGCCGCTCTGCTCGCCCTCGGCAAGGAGCAGTACACCGCGCGCCAGTACGAAGCTGCCGCCGCGACCCTCGCCAAAGTCCCCTCCACCGACCGAGTAGCCCTTGAAGCCGGCTTCTACGGCGGCCTCGCCCGCTTCAACACCGCCAAATACGCCGAAGCCGCCTCCGCATTCGCCTTCGTCGCCACCCGCCTGCCGCTCCCCGAGGTGGTCAACGATCAGGGCGTCGCTGAAAGCCGCCAGGGCAAAGACGCCGCGCCGCTCTTCCAGCAGGTCATCGCCGCCGACCCCAACGACGCCGACTACCACTTCAACCTCGCCGTCGCCCTGCTCGGCCGCAGCGACATCGCCGGCTCCACTCGCGAAGTCCAGGTTGCACTCTCGCTCCACTCCGACGACCCCGAAGCCACCGAACTCCTCGCCCGCCTCGAAGCCACCCACGGTTCCACCGCCAACCTCAAAACCATCGTCGGCGCCGACGGCTTCCAACCCACCACCCGCATCCGCCGCACCTGGTCCGAAGCCTCTTTCCGCCAGGTCGCCTTCCAGCTCGACCAGATGCGCGCCATTCAACTGGCCACCCTCCCGCCCGCCCAACAAGCCGAGCAGTATACCCAACTCGGCGTCGGCTATCTCGCCCAGGGCCTCATGCCCGAAGCCGAGCAGGAGTTCCACTCCGCCCTTGCCGCCGACCCCAACAACGCCGCCGCCCATGCCGGCCTCGCTCAGGTCCGCGAACGCACCGGCTCCCCCGCCGAAGCCGGCAGCGAAGCCCAAACCTCCCTCAAGCTCAAGCCAAACGTCGACGCTTACCTGGTCCTCGCTCGCCTCGACCTCCAGGCCAACCAACTCCCCGAGTCCGCCACCAACGTCGCCGCCGCCCTCAAGCTCGAACCCGCCAACGCCGCCGCCCTAGGCATGAAGAACGCCCTCCAATCCCGCAGCCAAAGCGTTCCATAGAGTGCCCCATGATCGCCGAGCCGCAGGCGAGGTTATCGTGGGGATAGTCTCCACCCGCCAACTCCGCCGGCCTGGCATGAAACACGCCCTCTAATCCCGCGGCCAATCCCGCTATGAACCCGTTACAAACCTAAGGGCCAAAGGCCCGACAATATACCAGCCTAGGCCGAAGGCCTAGGTTTCATCCAATCATGGAGCTTGAGGGCTGAAGGCCCGACACATGGAATTCCTTCGCCCCACCCATTCTGCCGTATCCTTACCACGCGGCCACTCAACCGCTGGAGTCAGTCCCGTGCTGCGTCGTTTCCTCATCCTCCTCGCCTTTGCCGTTCCCGTCCCCGCGCAATCCCCCCTCGTCTTAAAGCTCTCCATCCACGACACCATCCAGCCCATCACCGCCCAGTACCTCAAGCGCGGCCTGGACGACGCTGCCGCCCGCCACGCCTCCGCCGTCCTCATCTCCATGGGCACACCCGGCGGCCTGCTCGACTCCACCCGCGAGATGGTCGCCGACATCGAAGCCTCGCCCGTCCCCGTCATCATTTTCATCGAACCCTCGGGCAGCCGCGCCGGATCAGCCGGCTTCTTCCTGCTCGAATCCGCGGATATTGCGGCGATGGCTCCCGGAACCGAAGCCGGCGCCGCCCACCCCATTCTCGAGGGCCAGACCATGGACCCCGTTCTCAAGGAAAAAATTGAGAACGATGCTGCCGCCTTCCTGCGTTCCTATACTTCAGTCCGCGGTCGAGACTCCGCCGCCGCCGAAGACGCCGTCCGCGACTCCAAGTCCTATAGCGAGTCCGAAGCCCTCAAGCTCAAACTCATCGACCTCGTCGCCACCGACGACAACGCCCTCATCGAAGCGCTCGACGGCCGCACCATCAAGCGCTTCCACGGCGCAACCGAAACCCTCCACCTCGCCCACGCGCAAGTCGAACCCATGCCGCCGTCGACACGCGAGCGCCTCCTCACCCGCCTCACCAGCCCCGACCTCGACGTGCTTCTTCTCCTCTGCGGCGGCCTGCTCATCTACCTCGAATTCAACGTCCCCGGAACCATCGTTCCCGGAGCGCTCGGCACGCTCATGGTGCTGCTCGCCATCTTCGGACTCAACCTGCTTCCCGTCCAACACACCGCCATCCTGCTGCTCTTCGCCGCGCTCGCCCTCATGGTCCTCGAAGCCAAATTCGCCAGCCATGGAGTCCTCGGCACCGTCGGCGTAGTATGCCTCGTCTTCGGCCTGGCCACGCTGGTCGACGGCCCCACGCCGGAGATGCGCGTCCACTTCGGAGTAGCCGCCGGCGCCGGCACCGGCTTCGGCCTCATCACCTTCGGCCTCGCCTGGATCGCCTTCAAAGCTCGCCAGGCCAAGCGCCTCACCGGCCCCCAAGCCATGCTAGGCCACCCCGCCATCGCCATGACGCCACTAGCCCCCGAAGGCCAGACCCTTCCCGGCTATCCCGCCATCGGCCAGGTAGAAGTCCGCGGCGAAATCTGGCAAGCCACCCTCCCACCTAACACTTCACCCATCCCCGCCGGCACCCAGGTCACCGTCCGCGCCATCGACGGCCTAACCCTAACCGTCGCCCCCTGAGAAAGATCTGACTAAGGGCGAATCGGTCGTACGCGGCTTCTGCCGGTGCCCCCACATCTCGCCTCTGAGATGTGGGATACGCGCCACGATTCTCGGTAAGCCATCGAGTCGGAAGGGCACGCGTTCACGCGTGCCACCACACCCTTCATCGGATAGGCCGGGA
>Ga0302314_10005374_pt1 | contig 23375 bp, 27 predicted proteins | sample III_Palsa_N2_3_FD_200533 | JGI IMG/M metagenome (GOLD analysis project Ga0302314, IMG submission 200533) | Peat permafrost microbial communities from Stordalen Mire near Abisko, Sweden - III_Palsa_N2_3 | ecosystem: Environmental > Terrestrial > Soil > Palsa > Peat permafrost | place: Sweden... | reverse complement strand
GGTCCTGGGCGTGATCGTCATAGCGGCCTTCGCCACCCAGGGCGCGCCAATACTGGGCGAACTGAAGATCGACCGGCTAGCGGCGACGAACGCGCTGTCGACCATGTGGATCGGCATGATGCTGTCCCAACCCGTCCTGGGGTGGCTGATGGACCGTTGGAACAGCCCGCGCGTGGCCCTCCCGTTCGCCGTTGCGGCCGTCACTGGCATCTTGTTGCTGCAGGCGCGAAGCGGTCCCTGGAACGCGCCGATCAGCCTTTTTCTTGTCGGTCTGGGTTGCGGAGGCGAAAGCGGAACAACTCAATATTTTGTCAGCCGGTTCTTCGGCCTTCGTCGCTTTGGCCTGATCTACGGATCAATCCAGCCCTTTACCATGGTTGTCGGAGTCGCCGTCGGCCCTTGGGCCGCCGCCCGACTCTTCGACGCGACAGGCTCGTATCGCCTTGACCTCCAGCTTCTCACGGGCGCGCTCCTGGCCGCCGGCCTGCTGATTGTCCTTCTGCCCCGCTACAAGTTCACCTCAGAGGCGCAACGATGAATGATCGAAGCCGAACCATCGCCCTGACGTTTGTTCAGGCCGCGGCCGCCTCGCGTGTTGGAGATGTGTTGGCCCTGGCGACCACGGACGCGACCTGGTGGGTCGCCGGCGAGACCCCAGTCTCGGGTCACTACCCGCTCAAGGCGCTGTTCGCCCTTGCATCGCGCATGTTCGGCGGCGCGGCGTCTTCGAGCGCGTTCACCATTGGCGCCGTCGTTGTGGATGGCGAGCACGCCGCCGTCGAGTGTCGCTCCACGATCCGGTTTGCCGACGGCAGGGTCTACGACAATGCAGCCGTATTGGTGATGTCGTTTCGAGGTGAAAAGATCGCCTCGATCCGCGAGTACGGAGACACAGATCTGCTGCGGCGTCTGTTTCCAAACGGCGCCGAATAGCCGCAAGCTTACCGCGCGGGAAAGCGCATTGCGAGGGCGACATAGGCGCTCAAAAAAGTGCAAAATGGGAAGTGCAGAATTAGCGCGAAACCGGCGATCGCCGGTCCGAACTCCGGTGAATCCAAGCCATTGAATTCTCCGAATTTCGCGTGGCACCACCTCTCGGGTTCGAACCGAGGACCTTAGATCCACAATCTACATTGAAATCAATGAGTTAGAAGGCCGACCTGTAACAAACGCTTCGTATGGGCCCATAGGCCTTCTTTTGGGCAAACGAACCCTGTCACTGGAGCCTCGCATTTGAACGCTGATAAGCGCATCGGCGAGCGCCGCAAACTCCAAACAAATTGGGGGCCCTGGCTTCCGCCACCGGCCCTCTATCGGCGGCGACCGAAGCGACCTCGTCGCTGGGATGAGGGCTTATGCAGCGCGTGTAAAGAAACGAACGCTACCGCGGAATCTCCGCCGTTTTGACCAGCACCACCTGCCGATACACCGCCCGAATTGAGAAATAACGCCCGAACAGCGATATGAACCGGTCCGCCGCCTGTTTCACCCCTGGTCCGCCGATGTCGCTGATGTCGTGCCAATAGTCATCGAGCGTCATCATTCCACCGACGGTCAGCAGACTGGCGCAAAAACACATATCGAGCATCACATCGAGCGCGGCGTGGCTGCCGTCGATGTAGATCAAGTCGAACCTTTGGCCGGCGCCTTGCATCTTCGGCAGCTCGATTGATGAGAAACTCTTGAGGGTAGTCAGCGACCGAAACGGCGTGCGCGTCATGTTGCGGTAAAAGCGGGCCTCAACGCCGTGGTAGTGGTCGTCTGGATTGTAAGTATCATTGAACCACGGATCGATCACGGTGACGTCCAGCCGGTTGGGCATCAGCCAGCCCAGATAGGCTAGGTTCTGCCCCTCGTAAGCGCCGATCTCCAAATAACGGATCGGTTGGTCGCCTCGGGACGCCGCGAAACGCTTTAAAAGTGGAGTTATGAAGGGGATGTTGTTGTACATCCCATCATAGGTGAACTCAAACCCTCGACGTTCGCAGTCGGCTCTGAATTCCGCCGCAGATTCTCGGTCACGACCGCGCTTCGTCAGGGTTTTGACGAGGTGAAAAGCCAGTCGAGGATTGATTTGCGACAGTGAGCGCAACTTATCGAATTGGGTTCTCTGCCCCGAAGTCGCATGCACCTGGAGCACGCGCCCGGAAGGCTCGATGTGAATCGCCGCATCAGTCATTTGCTAAGAGCCTTCCCGATCTCGGTGATGGGCCCTCGCGTTTTGTGAGGGGCGCCAGCGATATGGCCCTCATATCTGCAACATTCGGACCACCCTGTTGTTGCGACCGGCAAGGGGTTTCGCGTGGTACCACCTCTCGGGTTCGAACCGAGGACCTCTAGATCCACAATCTAGCGCTCTAACCAACTGAGCTAAGGCGGCGCAACGCGAGGCGCATGTCTTAATCGGCTGCGGCCGTGCGATCAAGCCGCCGTCGACAGCTTGTGAAGCGGCGCCTTGTGAAGCGGTGGGCAGCCGCGCATCCTGGGGCCATGAGCGACATCCGCACCCGCCAGGTCCGGGCCAACGGGCTCAGCTTCACCGTCGATGAGGCGGGCGAAGGCGATGCGGTGGCGTTGTTGCTGCATGGGTTCCCGGAGAGCCGCCGATCGTGGCGCGCACAGCTGCCGGCGCTGGCCGAATGGGGCTGGCGGGCCGTGGCGCCGGACCTGCGCGGCTATGGCGGGTCCAGCCGGCCGCTTGAGCAAGACGCCTACGCCATCCAGCATCTGGTGGAGGACGCCGCCGCCCTGTTCGACGCCCTGGGCGCCCGGCGCCGGCTGCTGATCGCCCACGACTGGGGAGCGGTGATCGCCTGGGTGTTCGCCATCGAGCGGGCGCGGCCGCTGGATGGGCTTGTGATCATGAATGCGCCGCATCCGGCGGTCTATCTGAACCATATCCGACGCTCGCCCGGCCAGTGGCTGAAATCGTGGTACGTTCTGTTCTTCCAGCTGCCATGGCTGCCCGAGGCGATGCTGACCGCCGATCGGGCCCGCGCGATCGGCCGCGCGTTCAGCCAGACCGCGATCGACGCCTCCTGCTTCACCGACGAGATCATCGACCACTATCGCGACAACGCCGCCGAACCGGGCGCGATGACGGCGATGATCAACTATTACCGCGCCAACGCCGCGCAGCTGGACCGGTGGGGACCCGGCCGCGCGCCGCGCATCGAGACGCCGGTGCTGATGGTCTGGGGCGAGCAGGACCCCTTCCTGGGCCTCGGCCTGACGGAGGGGTATCAGCCCTATGTCGCCGATCTGACGCTGGTGCGGCTGCCCGGCGTCTCGCACTGGGTGCAGCAGGAGGCCGCCAGCCGAGTCAACCGAACCTTGGGGGCCTGGTTGACCGAGCGCGGGTTGGCGAGACCGTCCGCGCCCACCGGCGACGGTTAACACCTCGGCGTCGGCGTCCAGCCGGCAAAAAGGCCCCGGAGTCGCCTCCGAGGCCCTTGCAGGTTTCGTGGTCGCCGAAATCTATTCGGACGGCACCTGGAAGCGGATCGGGATGAAGACCCGGGCGCCGCCGACGGGGGTGCCGTCCTCGGTCTTGGGCTGCATCTTGAACAGCTTCGACATCTTCAAGGCGGCGTCGCCAAAGCCGAAGTCCGATGGCGTCTCCGAGGCCACCGAGCATTCCGAAAGGGTCCCCGTCGCGGTGACCACGCAAGAGATCCGCGCGCTGCCGCTCTGGTTCATCCTGAGCGCTCGATCCGGGAAATACCGCGCCAGGTCGTCGCTGTCCGGCAGTCGAGTCCAGTGCGGATTCGAGATGACGGCCACGTGGGGCGGCGGCGGAGGCGGCGGCGGCGCGGGAGGCGGCGGCGGAGCCTTCGGAACCGGCGGAATCTTCAGCGTCTCAGGCGGAGCGATGTTCGGCGGCGGCGCCACGGGCGGGCGCGGCTGAACCTCGGGCGGCGGCGGCGGCTTCTCCGTTTTTGGCGGAGGCGGCGGAGGCGGAGGCGGCGGAGGGGGCTTCAGCAGATTGACCTGAACGGCCGTATCCGTGAAATCCTGGAACTTCGCCTCGAACTTCGCCTTCCAAAGATACAGGCCGACGCCGAGGTGCACCCCGACCGTCAGGAGGATGGCCACGGTCTTGGCGGTCCCGCCTCCGCGCGAGGGCCGACGCTCCGCCGTCAGCGGGTCGTAGTGGTGCTGGTGTTCTAGAGCAATAGGTTGCTGTTCTTCGTCAGCCATGCGTCCGCAAGCCCTACTAATTGACCATTTTACCGACGCCGCGCTGATCCAATCCGATCAACGCAACGCTGTAAAATCCGTTGTCCTGGAGCTTGTTCATCACGCCCATAAAGTCACCGTAGAGGGTTTCCTTATCCGCGCGGATGAAGATCCGCTCCTTGGTGGGTTCGCGCTTTCCGTTGAGCTGCTTGCGCAGATCGCCCCCCAGCGTATCCAAATCCGTCGGAGCATCGCCGATGTACAAGCTGCCTCCCTTCTGGATCGAGATATAGATCGGCTTCGGCGGGTTCTTGGCTTGAACAGCCACCGCCGGCGGGAGGTCAAGCTTCACGGAGACGGAGGCTAGCGGCGCCGCCACCATGAAGATGATCAGCAGCACCAACATGACGTCCACGAACGGGGTAACATTGATTTCCGCGTTCTGCTCAATGCCGGACCCGCCGCCGCCTGAGCCTGAAAGTTTGGCGGCCATCGGATTTAGGCTCCCTTGTCGAGCTGACGGGAGATCGCGTTGGTCAGTTCGGCGACAAAGCCTTCCGCGCGCGTCCCATAGTGGGAGATGCGGGTTTGGAAGTAGTTATAGAACACCACCGCCGGGATGGCGGCGAACAGACCAAAGCCGGTGGCCAGCAGCGCCTCGGAAATGCCGGGGGCGACGGCGGCCAGGTTGGTCGTGCCGGTGTTGGCGATGTTGATGAACGACACCATGATCCCGTAGACCGTGCCGAACAGACCGACGAAGGGGCTGTTGGCGCCGACCGAGGCCAGGAATTGCATCCCGCCCGCCAGACGCCTGGACAGAGAGGCCTGGACGGCGCTCACCGCCGAATTGGCGCGGTTGATCGTGGAGTCTCGGTGTTCGCCGGCGACGTGCAAGCCGGCTTGACGCGAAAGCTCCACCTCGGTCGCGGCGGCGGCGGCCATGTCGGCCAGCGGGTTGCCTTCGAACTCTTCGGAGGTGGCGATCCGGTTGATGTCGGCCACCGAGCGGGCGCCGCGGAAGGCTTCCAGGAACTTGTCCGATTCCCGGTTCAGGGAGCCGAGTTCGAGAAGCTTGGTGATCAGCAGGAACCAAGAGAAGACCGAGGCCAGGAACAGGCCGACGATGACCGTCTTCACCACCACGGTGGCGTTGAGGAACATCGTCAGCGGGCCGAGCTTGCCGGCGTCCTTGATGGTCGGCGGGGCTTGGTCGGAGCCGGCCGCGGGGGCCAGGGCGGAGTCGGCGGGCGCCGAACTGGCCGCCGGAGCGGCCGAGGCGCCGCTCGCCGCAGCTGCCGAAGGCGCGGCCGTCTGAGCGAAGGCCGGCGAACTCATCAACAGCGCGAAAGCGCCGATGAGAGCGATGATGGGGGTCGTTCGTTTGTTGTCGAGCATCTGTCGCCAGTTCCTGCTTGGTCTAGCACGTTTGGACCGAAAGGGTCGTCGCGCGAGAGCGTCTCCACCCTACAAAAATGACTGGAACCAGCATTGGCCCCAGAAGCGCTGTCGCTACGCCGGCCCGATCCGCCCAGCCCATCAACGGATGAGCCTCGGCGTATCGAAGGCGTTTGGACACTCCACCGCCGTTAAGCGACGAAGTCTTACCGCAATGTCAGAATTGCGGAGAGCGTTCTGTGGCAACCCGGATCGGCATCGTCAAGGGCGAAGGACGCATTACATTGAAGCATCCGCGTCGATGCTGCACTGCACAATGCGAACATCGTTGAACCATCGGGAATTTTCCCGCGGCAAGGCGAAAATCTGCGCTGCGCCGCAACATCGCCTGTTATGCGAATTCAGGATTAGATGGTGAAAAAACCGGCGAAGTTCAAGAGTGGCGGCGAATTCGTCCACCGGACGGCGGTGGTGCCTGGGGGCGGATTCGAACCACCGACACGCGGATTTTCAGTCCGCTGCTCTACCAACTGAGCTACCCAGGCCCGCCGGAACGGCGCGTCCTTAGGACCACGATTTCGCGGGAGGCCGTCTATACAGGAGGGCTCCGGCCCTGTCTAGCCGATCGGGTCACGCGTCTTCGTCGAAAGGCGCGTCGGGAACCTCGTCGCTCTCTTCGGTCGCGCTGGCCGGGATCGCATAGCGGCCCGTGAACCACCGCTGCAGGTCGACGTCGGCGCAGCGCTTGGAACAGAACGGGCGCAGCGCCGGGTCGGCGGGCTTGCGGCATATGGGGCAGGTCCCGGTGGTCATCGGGTGGTGATCTCGAACTGGTCGCGCATCAGGGACGGGTCGGCGCGGATCTCGAAACGGGGACCAAGACGGTCGGCGAGGTCACTTATATAGGGCCGCGCGGCGTCGGACGCAGCCGGGGCGCAGCGACCGATCAGGCGCGCCCCGCCATCGGCCCTGCCCTCCCGCTCAAGCCCGCGCAGCAGCCTGAGCGCGGTCGTTGTCGCCGAGGCGGCGGCGTCAGCCTCGCACAATATCTCCGCCACCGGTCGCGCGCGGCGCGGAACGGTCAGCTGCAGCACGCCAAAGCGGCTGACCGGACCGATGGCCACGCCCGGCTGATCGGACTCGAAGGCTGCGCGCAGAGCCGTCGTCAGCGCGGCGCCGTCGTGGCTGGCGCCGATCAGGTCGAAGACGATCAGGCCGCCCAGCGATTTCAGGCGCAGCAGCCTGGCCGCCTGGCCGATCGCCGCCAGATTGGTTCGCCGCGCCGCCTGGCGCGCGTCGCCGCCCGCCGCGCCCAGATCCACATCCACCGCCGTCAGGGCGCGTGTCGGCTCGATCGCTATGGAGCCGCCGCCGGGCAGGCGATGCTCGATGGCCAGCGCCGCGTCCTCGGCGGCGTCGGCGGCGGCGCGCGCCTCGGGGCCCTCGACCACGGCCTGACCCGGCGCGAAGGCCGTGAACCGCTCGCGCAGCGAAGGGCCTGGCGCGAGCAGGCGCGGCGGGCCTTCCGCCGGGCCGAGCACGCGCGCCACCGCGCCCTTGCCCCGGCGCGCCTCGACCACGACCTCGACCTCGATCGCCGCGCCTTCAGCCAGGGTCTTGGCGGCGCCGGCGAGGGGCAGGATCGCCTCCGGGCCTTCACCCAGATCGACAAAGGCGCTGGCGAGGCTTCGGTCGATGCGCCGCACCCGCGCGATCGAGCGCGCGCCGAGAGTCTGAGCGGGCGGATCGTCCGCGCGCACGATCAGCAGACGCTCCGGCTGGCCCTCCAGCATAACGACGCCGCGGCTCTCGCCGGGCGCCGGGTCCAGATAGAGGGTCCGCCGGTTCATGGCCGACGATAGCCCAGGCCCTCGAGCAGGTTCAGCGCTTCGTACAGCGGCAAACCCACCACCCCGGTATAAGAGCCCCGCAGCGCGGTCACGAAGGCCGCGGCGGCGCCCTGGATCGCGTAGCCGCCGGCCTTGCCGCGCCACTCCCCGCCCGCCAGATAATGGTCGACCTCCGCGCGGGTCAGACGCTTGAAATGCAGGCGGCTTTCGCTGAGCCGGGCCGCCATCCGGCCGTCCGGCGCGATCACCGCCACCCCGGTCAGCACCCGGTGGGCGCGGCCGGACAGCAGTTCCAGGCAGCGACGAGCCTCATCGACGGTCTCGGCCTTGGGCAGCACGCGCCGACCGACCGCGACCACGGTGTCGGCGGCGATGACGAAGGCGCCGGTCGCGTCGCCGGCCAGGCTCGCCGCACGCGCCTTCTCGCGCGCGAGCCGCAGCGCCAGCAGACGAGGCGTCTCGCCGGCCTTGGGGGTCTCATCGAAGTCCGTGGGAAGGATGCGATCGGGGGGGGCGCCGACCTGCCTCAGCAGATCCAGGCGACGCGGGCTGGCGCTGGCGAGAATAAGGATGGCGGACCGTTATTTGAACCGGTAGGTGATGCGACCCTTGGTCAGGTCGTAGGGGGTCATCTCGACCAGCACCTTGTCGCCGGCCAGCACCCGGATACGATTCTTGCGCATCTTGCCGGCGGTGTGAGCGATGATTTCGTGTTCGTTCTCAAGCTTCACGCGAAAGGTCGCGTTCGGCAGCAATTCGCTGACCGTACCAGGAAATTCCAACAATTCTTCTTTCGCCATACGGACTCCCTGACGGCAAACAATATTGAGGCAAACACACAACGCAAGACGGCCCGCGCCGCGTTGAGGTGGGTGCGCGAGCCGTGTTTCGCAGGTCAGTATACGCTACTCAACCACCGAACGTCGATGGCCTGCCGAAGCGTTCCAGAATTCGTCGGCGCAGATCGTCGCGTGTGGCGCGATAGGCGTCCAACACCGCATCGCGCGAGCCTGACGCCAAGGTGGGGTCCATGATGGCCCAGTACTCGATTTCGATTGCCCGCCCCCGCGCCAGTTCGACCGCCCGGTGCTGGGCGTGCGGGGTCAGCGAGATCACCAGGTCGAACGAGGTGTCGACCAGGTCGTCGAAGCTCTTGGTGCGATGCCGTGAAATGTCGGCGCCCACCTCGTCGATCACGATGGTGACAAAAGGGTCGACCCCCTCCTCGGGCTTCAGGCCGCAGCTGTCGACATAGACCCGGTTGCCGTACATGAGCTTGGTCAGCGCCTCGGCCATCGGCGAGCGGACTTGATTGAAGTTGCAGGCGAACAGCACGGCTCCGGGAAGCTGGCCGATCAGCTCAGGGGGCATAACCTAGCCCCGCCAATGCAGCGCGCAGATCAAGGTGAACAGCCGACGCGCTGTGTCGATGTCGGTCTCGACCTTGCCCTCCAGCCGGGCCCGCAGCAGGGTCGAGCCTTCGTTGTGCAGACCGCGGCGGCCCATGTCCAAGGCCTCGATCTGCTGCGGCGTGGCGTTGCGGATCGCGTCGTAATAGCTCTCGCAGACCATGAAATAGTCCCGGATCACCCCACGAAACGGCGACAGCGACAAAAGATGGCGTTGCTGAAACGCCGGCCCCTGGATGTCCAGCGCCAGGCGGTTCTCCACCAGCGCGATCTTCAGGTCGTAGGGCCCGCCCGCCGCGCCCTCGGGCCTGAAAAAATTGGCCTCCAAAAGATCGAAGATGGCGACCTGGCGTTCATGCTCCTGGTCGCGCGAGGCCGACGCCAGCGAGGTCTCGTCCAGCACGACGCTCTGCAGCCGGTGATTTGATCGGTCGTCAGTCATCAAGGCGCGCGCGTCATGCCTGGTTCAAGACGCCCCAAGGTCAGCGCCCCCTCGCCTGAGCTTTAGTCCAATCCACCCGTGCTCGTCATCCCATGACGGCGCCACAATCATTCGCGGGCGTTCATCCGGATGGAAACCGAGCGGGCATGGGCCTGCAGGCCCTCGGCCTGAGCCAATGTCACCGTCGGCGGGCCCAGGCGGGCGAACGATTCGGGATCGCATTTGACGATCGAGGTGCGCTTCAGAAAATCGAACACCGAAAGACCGGATGAAAACCGCGCCGCGCGGCTGGTCGGCAGCACGTGGTTCGAGCCGGCCACATAGTCGCCGATGGCTTCGGGCGTGTGGCGGCCGAGGAAGATGGCGCCGGCGTGACGCACCTGGTCGGCCAGCCGCTCGGGCGCGTCGATCGCGAACTCGACGTGTTCGGGGGCGATGGCGTCGACCAGGGCCGGCGCGCGATCCAACGGCGCGATCACCACCGCGCCATGGCTCGCCCACGAGGCCCGCGCGTCCGCGGCCGTCGCCAGAGTGGCCAACTGCCGCTCGATAGCTTCCTCCACCGCCGCGGCGAAGGCCGCATCGTCGGTGATCAGGATGGATTGGGCGTCGGGGTCATGCTCGGCCTGGGACAGAAGGTCGGCGGCGATCCAGTCGGGGTTGTTCTGGTTGTCCGCCACCACCACGATCTCGGAGGGGCCGGCCAGGGCGTCGATGCCGACCACCCCGTACAGCCGGCGCTTGGCGGCGGTGACATAGGCGTTGCCGGGCCCCACGATCTTGTCGACCGGCCGGATCGGTCCGGCGCCATAGGCCAGCGCCGCGGCGGCCTGGGCCCCGCCCACGCGCCAGATCTCGGTCACGCCCGCCTGGCTGGCCGCCGCCAGCACCGCCGGCTGCAGCCGGCCCGGCGGCGTGACCATGGCGATGCGATCGACCCCTGCGACCCGGGCCGGAACAGCGTTCATAAGCACCGTCGAGGGATAGGCCGCCCGCCCGCCGGGCACATAGACGCCGACTGCCTCCAGAGGCGTCCATCGCCAGCCCAGCTCCACCCCGGCCTCATCCTTGAACCAGGCGTCCGCCGGCCGCTGGCGTTGGTGATAGGCCTCGATCCTGCCGGCGGCGAAGGCGATGGCGGCGCGGGTCTCGGCGTCGCACTCGGCCGCGCCGGCCTCGATCTCCTCGGGCGTCACCCGGATCGTGGCCTCGTCCAGGTCGGCGTGGTCGAAGCGGCTTGTGTAGTCGAGCAACGCCGGCAGGCCCTCGGCGCGGACCCGCTCGATGATCTCGGCCACGGCCAGATCCACCTCGGCGGGCGAGCCGCGGCGGGCGTTGACGAAGGCGGTGAACTCGGCCTGGAAGTCGGGATCGGCTGTGTTGAAGCGGCGCATGCGCCTACATCGCGGTTTTGGCCCCAAACTCAAGGGCCATCTGCGCCGGGGGCAGGGCGACGAACTCAGGTTAACGAGTCGCCATCTTAATAATTGTCACCCGGCCGCAGCGAAGCGGAGAGCCGGGGCCCAGGGGCCGGCGCGCTTGCCCCTTGGTCCCGGCTCGGCCTTGCAGGCCGTCCGGGATGACGCTCCGGGGGTAACTTCGTGGGCTTGTTAACCCGCGTTCGGCTCCGCACAGGCTCTCAGGCGGCCGCGATTAGCTCTGATCGTGTTCCGGCTTGCGACGCGCCAGCCAGACGTCGGACACATCGGCCAGCACCGCGTCGATGCATTCGACCGCGCAGCGCAGGTCGCCGCCGCCGGCGAAGACAAAGGCGACCTCCCCTCCAGGCGTCTCGCCAGGCTCGAAGGCTATGTCCAACAGGGAGAGCACCGCGTCCGGCGCGCCTTGGCGCAGCTTGCGCGCCTTGACCGACAGGACCCCGCCCAGCTGCAACGCCGTGCGCACGCGCTCGCCCCGCTGATTGCCCGCCTCCCAGCGAAACCGGTTCATGGCGAGCGTCAGCGTGCGCCCGGCCGGCTCAAAGCGAATGTCGCCGATCCGCCCGACCGCGTCCTGCAGCGCCGCGGCGACCATCTTGAGGTCCTCGGCGTCTTCGGCGATCAGGCGCAAAGGCTCGTGGGCGAGCGCGGCGTTCACGACCTCAATCCTCCGGCTCCGACCCGTCGCCGCGCAGGCGGCGGATCTCGGCCCCGCAGGCGCCCAGCTTTTCCTCCAACCGCTCGAAGCCGCGATCCAGATGATAGACCCGGTGGACAACCGTCTCGCCCCGCGCCGCCAGGCCGGCGATCACCAAGCTGACCGAGGCGCGCAGGTCGGTGGCCATCACCGGGGCGCCCTCCAGGGTCTCCACGCCGCGCACCCGCGCCTCACCGCCCTGGACCGAGATGTCCGCGCCCAGCCGCGCCAGTTCCGGCACATGCATGAAGCGGTTCTCGAACACCGTCTCGCGAATGACGCTCTCGCCGTCCGCCAGGGTCATCAGGGCCATGAATTGGGCCTGCAGGTCGGTGGCCAGGCCCGGATAGGGATCGGTCTCGAAGTCCACCGCGTTCAGCCGTCCGCCGTTGCGCTTGATAATGACGCCGTCATTGGTGTGGGTCACGTCGGCGCCGGCGGCCTCGATCTTGTCCAGCAGGGCCTGGATGAAGTCGCCGCGCGTGCGGGTCAGCCGCACCTCGCCGCCGGCCATGGCCGCGGCCATGGCATAGGTGCCGGTCTCGATCCGATCGGGGATCACCGCATGAGTCGCCCCGTGCAGGCGAGGCACGCCGACGATGGTGATGGTCGAGGTTCCCGCCCCTTCCACCTTGGCTCCCATGGCGTTCAGGCAAAGCGCCAGGTCCTCCAGTTCGGGCTCGCGCGCGGCGTTGTGCAAAACGCTGACCCCGTTGGCCATGACCGCCGCAAGCATGGTGTGCTCGGTGGCGCCGACCGAGGAGATCGGGAAGTGGATCTCCGCGCCCTTCAGGCCCCGCGGCGCCTGGGCGTAGACATAGCCCTCGTGCAGATCGATGTGCGCGCCCAGCGCCTCCAGCGCCATCAGGTGCAGGTCCACAGGCCGCGCGCCGATGGCGCAGCCGCCGGGCAGGCTGACCTTGGCGTGGCCGGTGCGTGCCAGAAGCGGGCCCAGCACGTTGAACGAGGCGCGCATCTGGCGGACCAGGTCGTAGGGCGCGAAGGAACTGGTCACCTCCGGCGCGTGCAGCACCGTCTCCGGACCGCCCTCGCCGTCCCGCTCGATCACCTCGACCCCCAGCCGGCGCAGCAGCTGGGCCAGGAACCGGGTGTCCGCCAGGCGCGGCATATTGGTCAAGCGAAGGGGCTGGTCCGTCAACAGACTGGCCGCCATCAGCTTGATCGCCGAATTCTTGGCTCCGCTGATGGCGATTTCGCCCTGAAGTCGAGCGCCGCCGGTGATGGCGATACGATCCATATGGCCCCTCAAAACCCCCGCGCATCGTCCGCGAGCCGCCTATCTGAGGGCTCGACCCCCTGGTGCGCAAGAGGGGGTCATGCCGGACCGGAACGGCCGCCCGGACCAACGCGCCTATCAGGCTTCGTCTTCCTTGGCGGGATCAGGGGTTTTGAGCCCTTTGCGCCGGCGCAAATTGTCGCGCAGCGCCTGGGCGAGCCGCTGCCGGCGCGCCTCTTGAGGAGTCGGTTTCGCTCGGGCGTCGGGGGTCGAGCTCTTCATCCTGGTCCTGGGGCGCGCGCCGGTCAATTTAGCTCCATCCGCTATGACACTTCTCCAGCTTGAGCGCCGTTGGCTGGATCAGAATGCTCTCAAACAAGCCGATCGCCAAGGATGCGCGAGGGTCGATATCGTCGCGAGGCGGCACAAGGGGCTTGACGTTTTTGGCGCAAAAGAGTGTTTGGCGCTCTCCAATCGACCGGGGCGCCACACCCCGGCCGCATCCAAAAGGCTCGACCGCGCTTTCCCACGCAGAATCGGGATAGGCACGAACGGGCGCGTCGGGTTCGAGGCCAAACCGGCCAACCGCCGGACCCAACAACGGCATGCCGCCGTAGCTCAGTGGTAGAGCGCATCCTTGGTAAGGCTGAGGTCGACAGTTCAATCCTGTCCGGCGGCACCATGCGGCCCCAAACCCGATAAGGGGTTTGGGGCCGACCACAACCTTCTCCCCCAGCTTGGGCCGTTTGATTCGGCTTAGTCCCCCATCAAAATGTGGGGACTTTCAGGGGAGCGAGTTCGGGCGTCGTTCCTTTCGCGCGCCCTTCGGCATGCGTCGCGCCACATGGCGGTTTCCAGTCGGCGCCGAACCTCGGCTGGCCGCGAGGTGTGATAGGCAGGTGGCGTAGTATGTCCCCGCGAGCGCGATGATCGGCCCCCAAAGCCGCGGCGCGGCATGAGTCAGGAGCCGGCCTGAGTAGATTCCGAGGCTCCCCCGCGGCACGGGCATCCGGTAGGTTCGGCTGGGCCAACTGAGTTCGCCAGCCTCCACCTTCGTCCTTGGATTGGTCAATTCTTGGAGATCCGTCATGCTGGCGATGCGCACGTGACGCCGTCCCAAGCGCCTCAGGCGACATCCGTTCTTGGTCGAACACGTGGTCTCTACCGATGACGGCCACGCGCAAACCGGCTGTTGACGGCGTCATCCAGGAATTTGGAGCAAACAAAACGCGCCTGATGGATATTGTCATGGCGGTTCAGCAGCGCTTTGGGCATATCGACGACGACGCGATGCAGACGATGGCCACGGGCCTTGGCATGCACCGCGTCGAGATCGAAGACATGGTGTCCTTCTACGCCTTCTTCGATCGGCGGCCGCGGGGTCGCAACCGCATCCGTCTCTCCAAGACCCCGGTTTCCTTCATGAAGGGAGCCAAGGCGGTCGCGCAGGCCTTTGAACAGGTGCTAGGCATTCGCATTGGCGAGACATCGGCGGATGGCGCGTTCACGCTGCAATGGACCAGCGACATCGGCCTGGCCGATCAGGAGCCGGCGGCCCTGGTCAACGGGATGGTCCTGACCGAGCTCACGCCAGCGGATGCGCCGTTGATCGTCGCCGCGCTGCGGCAGCCCGGCAATACCGGCGACCTGCCACCCTACCCGCCCCACGCGGCCGAGGCCGCGAGGTTGCCGAAATCCACAACCCGATCGAGCCTCATTCAAACCGGGCCGTTGCTATCGGGACCTCTGGTTAGAGCGGCGGGAATCAAAGCGGCGCTGACCCTGACGCCCGAGGCGGTGATCGAAGAAATCACCAGCTCCAAGCTCCGCGGTCGCGGGGGCGCCGGCTTTCCCACGGGCATGAAATGGCGGCTCACTCGTAAGGCGACCGGCGCGGACCACTACATTGCCTGCAACGCGGACGAGGGAGAGCCCGGCACCTTCAAGGACCGCGTGTTGCTGTCCGAGTTCCCCGACCTGGTGTTCGACGGCATGACGGTGGCCGGCTACGCGCTGGGCGCCCGCAATGGGCTCCTCTACCTGCGAGGCGAGTACGCCTACATGTGGGACGATCTGCAGCGTGTCCTGGACGACCGACGCGCCCACGGACTCCTTGGCGCCGGCGTCTGTGGAAAAGACGGCTTCGATTTCGACATTCGGATTCAACTCGGCGCCGGCGCCTATATCTGCGGCGAAGAATCGTCTCTGCTCGAATCCCTTGAAGGAAAGCGCGGGTCGCCACGCGACCGACCGCCCTTCCCGACCGAGCGGGGCTACCTAGGGCAGCCGACAGCGATCGACAATGTCGAGACCCTAGTCTGCGCCGCCCGCATCATAGAAAAGGGCGCGGCCTGGTTCGCCGGCTTCGGCACCAAGCAATCGACCGGCACAAAGCTGATGTGTGTCTCGGGCGACTGCCAACGCCCCGGCGTCTACGAAACGCCGTTTGGGATCACCATCAACGCGCTGCTCGATTTGGTTGGCGCGCCGGATGCGCAGTACGTCCAGTTTAGCGGACCTTCGGGGCAGGCCGTGGCGCCAAAGGATTTCGGTCGCCAAATCGCCTACGAAGATCTGTCGACCGGCGGTTCGACCATGATCTTCGGTCCTCAGCGCGACGTGCTCGATATCGCGCTGCAGCTCGCTGATTTTTTCGTCGATGAGTCCTGCGGCTGGTGCGCTCCGTGTCGGGTGGGGACCACTCTGCTCAAGCAGGGCATGGAGAAAATCGTCGCTGGCCGCGCGACCCTCGCGGACGTCGCTGCGACCGAGGACCTCGCCAACACCGTCGCGCGGATGAGTCGTTGCGGACTAGGCCAGACCGCGCCGAACCCGATCCTCACGACCATGCGCAATTTCCCCGAACTCTACGAGGCGAGGCTTGCGCCGACCGCTTTCGAACCGCTCGTCAGCTTGCACGACGCCTTGCGCGAAGCGGTCGAGATTCAGGGCCGCGAGCCAATGCCACGGGAGGCCTAGAGTGGTCGCGGAAACCTTTCATTTCACGGTCGACGGGATCGAGATCGAGGCTTCGGAGGGTCAATCGGTCATCCAGGCCTGCGACGATGCCGGGATCTATATCCCGCGCCTCTGTTATCACCCGGATCTTGAGCCCTCCGGAACCTGCCGGGTCTGTACTTGCAAGATCAGCGGCCGCAATAGCGCGGCGTGTGTGACGCCGGCCGCCCACGGCATGGTGATCGAGAACGACACACCGCTGCTCACCGCCGACCGGCGCAGGCTCATCGAGATGCTGTTCGTCGAAGGCAACCATCCGTGCCCCTATTGCGTGGCGAGTGGGGACTGCGAGCTGCAGGCGCTTGGCTATCGCCTGGGCATGGTGGCGCCGACCCAGCCCTATCAGTGGCCCAACCGGAAGATCGACGCCAGCCACCCCGATATCTACCTCGACCGCGACCGCTGCATCCTCTGCGCGCGCTGCATCGACGCCTCGCGGATGGAGGACGGCAAGACCGTGTTCGGCTTCGAAGGGCGTGGAATCGCCATGCGGCTGAACGTCGACGCCGCCGGCGGCCTCGGCGACACCCAGATGGCCGCCATCGACAAGGCCGCGAGCGTCTGCCCGGTCGCGTGCATTGTCATCAAGCGCGAGAGCTACCAGGTGCCAAACGGCGAGCGCCGCTTCGACAAGACGCCCATCGGCAGCGACATCGAGGCCAGGCGGGCGGGGCGAAAGCCATGAACATCGCCGTTACGACGGACCTCAAATCCACCAAGCCCACTCTCGCCACCTGTTCGCTGACCGGCTGTTTCGGCTGTCACATGTCGCTGCTCGATATCGACGAGCGCATTTTGGAACTGGTGAATCTGGTCGATTTCGATGTCTCGCCGTTCGACGACAAGAAGGCGTTCGATCGGCCTGTCGATGTCGGTTTCATCGAAGGCGGCTGCTCGAACGAGTACAACGTCAAGGAGCTCAAGGAATTCCGCAAGCATTGCCGGATCCTGGTCTCCGTCGGCGCCTGTGCGATCACCGGCGGGGTTCCGGCGATGCGCAACACGGTCGGCCTGCGGGAGTGCCTGGAGGCGGTCTATCTGAACGGGGTTTCCCTCGAAGGCGACGGCGTCATCCCCAACGATGAGGATCTGCCGTTGCTCCTCGACCGGGTCTACCCCTCCCACGAGGTGGTGAAGATCGACTACTTCCTGCCCGGCTGTCCGCCGTCTGGCGAGGCGTTGTGGGAAGGCCTCAAGGCTCTGCTGACCGGCCATGAGCCCGCTCTGCCCTACCTGCTGTGCAAGTACGAATGATGTCACGCCCGATCGGACACAGGCCATGAGCGACATTCAAGTCGCGCTGGGGCAAACCAGCCAAGGGCCGCGCAAGATCGTCATCGATCCCGTTACCCGGGTCGAAGGCCACGGCAAGGTCACCATCCGGCTCAACGAGGCCGGCGAGGTCGAACAGGCGCGCTTCCACATCGTCGAGTTCCGCGGCTTCGAGCGCTTCATCCAAGGGCGGATGTACTGGGAAGTTCCCGTTATCGTCCAGCGCCTCTGCGGCATCTGTCCCGTCAGCCATCACCTTTGCGCCGCCAAGGCGATGGACGTCGTCGCCGGCGTGGACCAGGTGACCCCCACGGCGGAAAAGTTGCGGCGGCTGATGCACTACGGCCAGGTGTTGCAGTCGAACGCCGTCAACTTCTTCCACCTCGCCTCTCCGGACCTTCTGCTCGGCTTCGAGGCGCCGGTGGCGCAACGCAACATCATCGGGGTGATCGAAGCCTTTCCCGAGGTCGGCAAGTGGGCGATCTTCATTCGCAAGTTCGGCCAGCAGGTGATCGCCGCGACCGGCGGGCGGCGCATCCATCCGCGGCTCTGCATCCCGGGCGGCGTTAACCAGAACCTGTCGGTGGAAGCCCGGGACGGCCTGCGCAGTGATATCGACCAGATCATCGGATGGTGTTGCGACGCGCTCGAGCTGCACAAGGGCTTCGTCCACGCGCACGAAGCGCTGCATGAAACCTTCGCCAGTTTTCCATCGAACTATATGAGCCTCGTCGGCGCCGACGGGGGGATGGACCTGTACGACGGGGGGCTTCGGGCGATCGACGCGGATGGCAACTCGATCTTCGACGCCGTCCGTCCTGCCGACTACCGCGACCACCTGATCGAGGAAGTCCGATCCTGGAGCTATATGAAGTTCCCTCATATCCGCTCGCTCGGACGGGAGGACGGCTGGTATCGGGTCGGTCCGCTGGCCCAGATGAATTGTTGCGCTTTCATCGGCACGCCGATCGCCGAGGCGGCGCGCAAGGATTTCATGGCGCGCGGACACGGCGGCTTGGTGCACGCGACGCTGGCCTATCACTGGGCTCGGGTGATCAGCATGATCCACTGCGCCGAGACGATTAAGCAACTGCTGTTCGACGACGACCTGCAAGGAACCGACCTAGTCGTGACCGGCGAGCGGCGGCCGGAAGGGGTGGCGATCATCGAGGCGCCGCGCGGGACGCTGCTGCATCACTATCAGGTGGACGACCATGATCAGGTGACCATGGCGAACCTGATCGTTTCCACGACCAACAACAATGAGGCGATGAACCGCTCGGTGACCAAGGTCGCCATCGACGACCTCACGGGACATGAGATCACCGAAGGACTGCTGAACCACATCGAGGTCGCCATTCGCGCCTACGACCCGTGCTTATCCTGCGCCACCCACGCGCTGGGCGACATGCCGCTGGTCGTCACGCTGGAGGACGCCGACGGCTCGGTCATCGCAACACGGGTGAAGGAATGAGCGCGTCCGAAATATATTCCGTGTACGATCCATTGGTCGCCAAGCCGGGCCAGACCCCGACCGTTCTTTCCCAGGAGGCCCGCGTGCTCGTCCTGGGATATGGCAACCCAGGACGCCAGGATGACGGGCTGGGCCCCGCCGCGGTGGGGCTGATCGACGCGCTGGGCTGGTCGAACGTGACGGCGTTCGACAACTATCAGCTCAACATCGAAGACGCGATGGACGTGGCCGAGCACGACGTGGTCTGGTTTGTCGACGCGGCCAGGATCGGACCCCAGCCCTTCGCCGTCCATGAGCTGTCGCCGGAGTCGATACTCGACTTCACCAGTCATCTGATCCGCCCCGAGGCCATACTGGCGATGGCCCGCCAATATTATGGCGGTGCGCCGCAAGCCTTCCTTCTCGCCATCCGCGGATACGAATTCGAGTTCGTCGAAGCGCTGACGCTCAGAGCCACCGACAATCTGCGGCTCGCCGTGACAATGCTCGCGGGCGCGATCCGCGCAAACCGCCCGGTGACGTCATGAATATCGGACTGGGCCAACAGCGCAGGACCATCCTTCTGATCGATGCGGATCCCCATGCCAGGGCGGTCCTTCGCACAGCGCTCGAGGACGCCAGCTTTTCCGTTGGGGAGGCGGCGAACAACCAGGAGGCGGAGCGGACGATCGCGCGGACCAAACCCGACGCGGTTCTCGCGGACCTGTTGCTCGAGCCAGCCAGCGCGGGTCTGACGATCTTCGAATGGCTTCGAGGAAATGGCGATGAAACCCCTTGCTATGTCGTCAGCACCGCGGGCGACGCGTTGCACGGCTCGGTCGGGCTTCACGAACTTGGCGTGACCGGCGTGTTCTTGAAACCGGTCGACACCGCCCTGGTGATCCAGACGCTGCGGACCCAGCTTGGGGTCGGCCGACCTGGGCATGGCCATGCATGAGGTGTCGCTCATCGAGAACGTCATCGCCCTGGTCGAGCAGGAGCGGCGAAAGCAGGTCTTCGCGCGGGTCAACATGATCAGGCTCACGGTCGGCGTTCTCGGACACGCCGAACCGGACGCGCTGCGTTTCTGCTTCGACGCGGTCGCGGCCGGCACCATCGCCGAGGGCGCCCGGCTGGAGATTGAGACGGTTCCCGGCGAGGGCTGGTGCGCCGATTGCGGTCGCACAGTACCGATCGAGGAGCTGTTCGGCCCCTGCCCTGTATGCGCTGGGGTCCGCGTGAGAATGACCGGCGGCGACGCGTTGCGCCTGGCCGAAATGGAGGTCGAGTGATGTGTACGGTCTGCGGCTGCGGAACGGCGAGCCTGACGGACTCGCCGACCTCGGATCGACACGCCGCGCACGGACATGCTCATGTTCACAGTCATGACCATGGCGCGCACAGCCATCCCCACGGTTTGGACCACCGCCTCGATCACCCGGGCCACACGATCGATTTCGGCGAGGGGCTCGCCGGCGTGAGCGTTCCCGGCATGAGCCAGGAGCGTACGATTACGATCGAACGCGACATCCTCTCGAAAAACGACGCCTTCGCCGAGGACAATCGCGCCGTGATGCGCGAGGCCGGGGTCTTGGCGCTGAACCTTCTTTCCAGCCCTGGCTCCGGCAAGACGTCGCTGCTTGTACGGACGATCGAGGACCTTGGGGAGCGCTGGCCGATCGCCGTGATCGAAGGCGACCAGCAGACTTCGCGCGACGCCGATCGGATCCGCGAGACCGGCGCCCAGGCGGTGCAGATCAACACGGGCAAGGGCTGTCACCTGGATGCGCACATGGTCGGTCACGCGCTGCAGCATTTGTCGCTCGAGCCGGGCGGCCTGGTGTTCATAGAAAACGTCGGCAACCTGGTTTGTCCGGCCGCCTTCGATCTGGGCGAAGCGTTCAAGGTCGTCGTGCTGTCGGTGACCGAAGGGGAGGATAAACCACTCAAATACCCCGACATGTTCGCGGCGGCGGATCTGATGCTGCTGAACAAATCCGATCTGCTGCCTCATTTGGATTTCGATCTGAGCGCCTGCCTGGCTGCGGTGTCGCGCGTGAACCCCGCCCTGGAAGTCCTGATCGTCTCGGCCCGCACAGGAGAAGGCCTGGAGGCCTTCTACGCCTGGATCGAAAGCCGGGCCGCGAGGGCGGTTATCCCGGCCACGGGAGCCGCATGAAGACGCCATGTCCATAAGCCCCGCGCACGCCCCTGTTCGCGAAGATCGACTGCGCATCCGCGTCAAAGGCGCCGTGCAGGGCGTCGGCTTTCGCCCGTTCGTCTATGGCCTGGCAGCGCGCTACGGACTTTCCGGGTTCGTGCTCAACGACGAGAACGGGGTCCTGGTTGAAATAGAGGGCGCAGCCCTCGACGGGTTCGTGTCGGCGCTTCAGCGGGAACGGCCCACTCTCGCCCGCATCGACTATGTCGATGTCACCCGCCTGCCACGGGACGGACGGCGGGGCTTTGTCATTCGCCAGAGCCTCGCAACGGGAGCGGGCGAGGCGAGAGGCGCTCCCGATACGGCCACCTGCCGATCATGCCTGGATGACCTGTTCGATCCGGCGAGCCGGTTCCACCTCTATCCGTTTGTGACCTGTACCGATTGCGGGCCTCGCTTCACCATCACCCGCCGCCTGCCGTATGACCGCTCAAACACCGCGATGGCGGCGTTCGGGCTGTGCCAGGATTGCTCGGCCGACTACGGCGATCCCGCCAGCCGCCGCTTTCATGCCGAGTCCATCGCCTGTCCGGCCTGCGGACCTCGTCTGAGCCACCCGCTTCAGGAGATCGCGGCGGCCTTGCGGATGGGCCGTATCGTGGCGTTGAAGGGGATCGGCGGCTTCCACCTCCTGTGCGATGCGGCGAACGAAGCCGCTGTCGGGTTGCTGCGCGATCGCAAGCATCGCCCGGCGCGGCCGTTCGCGGTCATGGTCGCCAACGACGCCTCGCTTCGTCCCCTGGTCAGACCAACCCCAGCCGAGCGGGACCTGCTGAGTCATACGGCGCGCCCGATCGTGCTGATCCGCAAAGGGTCAGGCTTGGCCCCCGCGGTGGCGCCAAGGCTGGATCGGGTCGGGATGATGCTGCCCTCGGCCCCCGTGCATCACCTGCTGTTTCACGCCCTCGCCGGGTATCCCGACGGGACCGCCTGGCGCGATGAGCCCTTGCCCGTTGCCCTTGTCGCCACCAGCGCGAATATCGCCGGTCAGCCCCTGGCCATCGACAATGCCGAGGCGATGAGAGACCTGGCCTCCATCGCCGACCTGATCGTAACCCACGATCGGGCCATCCTTTCGCGCGCGGACGATTCGGTCATGGCCGTGATCGACGGCGCCCCGGCCTTCATTCGGCGTGGGCGCGGGTTTGCGCCCGAACCCATCGACCTCGGCGAAGATGGCCCCGCCGTGCTCGCCGTCGGGGCTCACCTCAAGGCGACGGTGTGCGTCACCCGCGGCCGCGAAGCGTTCGTTTCCCAGCATGTGGGCGATCTCAACACCGCCCAGACGGCACGCTTTCACGGGGAGACCGCCCGGCGCATGCTGACTGAGCTGGGGATCAGACCCGAGCTCGTCGCCCGTGATCTTCATCCGGACTACCGTTCCACGGTCTTCGCCGAAGCGACCGGCCTTCCGGTGTTGCGCGTGCAGCATCACGCGGCCCACCTCGCCGCCGTCGCCGCCGAGCATCATCTTGGGGGGCCGCTGATCGGCGTGGCGCTGGACGGCCATGGTTATGGCGATGACGCGGGCGCTTGGGGCGGCGAACTCATGCTTCGAGACGGCGCGGATTGGCGCAGGGTCGGCCATCTCCGACCACTCGCCCTGCCAGGCGGCGACCGCGCCGCCCGCGAGCCCTGGCGGATGGGCGTGGCCGCACTGGTCGCCCTCGGGCGTGGAGAGGAAGCCGCCGATCGTTTCCCCCGCCACCGGCTCGCCAGCCGCCTATCGGCATTGGTTTCGGAGAATGCAGGGGGAGCGGAGACGACCAGCATGGGGCGCCTGTTCGACGCCGCCGCCGCTCTTCTCGGTGTGTGTGAACAGCAAAGCTATGAAGGCCAGGCGGCCATGGAGTTGGAGGCCCTTGCCGGCGCTCCGGCCGGCCTGCCCGCGGGCTTTCGCGTCGAACAAAATGTACTGGACTTCAGACCTCTGCTCAGCGCGCTGATACAACCCGGCCTTGGCGCTCACCAAGGCGCGGCGCTGTTCCACGGCGTACTTGTCGCCGGTCTCGCAGAGTGGATCGGCCGCTATGCCAAGCAGATCGGCCAGACAGACGTCGTACTTGGCGGCGGATGCTTCATGAACCGCATCCTGGCGGAGGGACTGACTCAGGCCTTGCGACGTCGTGGTCTAACCCCATGGCTCCCGAGGGCTGTTCCAGCAAACGACGGAGGGATTTCATTCGGCCAGGCCGCCATGGCGCGGGCGCACCTGATCGCCGACCGTCGACCTTAGCGATGATATAGGAACCGAAGCGATGTGCCTGGCTATTCCCGTTCGCGTTGAAGCCTTGCTGCCAGATCAGATGGCCCGCGTCACGCTAGGCGGCGTCTCCAAGATTGTCTCGATCGCCCTGGTCGAGGATGTGCGCCTTGGCGACTACGTTCTCCTACATGTCGGGTACGCCCTGACCAGGCTGGACCCAGACGAAGCGGAGCGCACCCTGGCCTTGATGCGCGAGGCGGCGGTTCCAGGCCTTCCAGCGATCGAGGAGGCCGTCGCATGAAATACATAGACGAATACCGCGACGGAGACTTAGCCCGGTCCATAGCCGCAACCATCGCCAGTGAGGCGGTTACAGGTCGCCACTACAAGTTCATGGAGTTCTGCGGCGGCCACACCCACGCCATCTCGCGCTACGGCATTGAGGATCTCCTGCCATCCAATGTGGAGATGGTGCATGGACCAGGCTGTCCCGTCTGCGTTCTGCCGGTCGGGCGCATCGATGACGCGATCAAGCTCGCCATGCGGCCCGAGGT
>Ga0302314_10005373_pt1 | contig 23375 bp, 10 predicted proteins | sample III_Palsa_N2_3_FD_200533 | JGI IMG/M metagenome (GOLD analysis project Ga0302314, IMG submission 200533) | Peat permafrost microbial communities from Stordalen Mire near Abisko, Sweden - III_Palsa_N2_3 | ecosystem: Environmental > Terrestrial > Soil > Palsa > Peat permafrost | place: Sweden... | reverse complement strand
TGATCTGCACCGGGCGCTGCGCCGGCGAGAGCAGCTTGAACGTCACCGCTACCGCGCCGTCGGCGATGCGCGGGGTGTCGATAAGCCCGAAGACTTCCTGCAGCCGTACCGAGATGCAAGGCGCAGTGGCGTCGGCGTAGTCGATGCGGATACGCGAGCCGGACGGCACCACGAGCTCGCGCGGTGCGAGCGTCTCGAGCGCGCGCAGTTGCGCGCCGTCGAGACGGGCTCGCAGCGCTTCGGTGAGCGGCAGGCGCGCCAGATGTTCGCGGCGCGTGATCCCGGAGAGGTACGGTGCGAGCCACTGCTCGAGGCTCGCCGTCAATGCCGCGTCGTCGCTCGCCGGCCAGCCGCTCAGATCCTGGCGCTGCAGCGCGCGCACGAACTCCAGGCGCGCCTGCAAGGCGCGGCTGTCCGCGTCCCAGGGCAGAGCCTGGATGCCGAGCTGCCTGAGGCCCTCGAGCATCGCCGCGACCGCGCGCTCATCGTCGCGCGCCGGGCGCTGCGCGTCTTCCAGCAGCAGCGCATCGAGGCGGCGTATACGCCGCGCCAGCACCGCGCCGGAACCAGGCTCCCAGCCAAAACGCTCCTCCGCCACGATCTGCGATGCGAACAACTGTTCGAGCAGTGCGCGCGTCAACGGCGCCGCCAGATCGATGCGAGCCTCGCGCTCGCGATCGTCGAGCTCCACCGCGACGATGAACTCCTCGCGCGCCAGCGACACGGTGCCGGCGAACGCGGCGCCGCGACCGTTGGCGAGCAGGTAGCGGCCCTCGCTGCCGGCGCGGCGTTGCCCGATACGATCCGGAAAGGCCAGCGCCAGCAGCGCGCCGGACAGTTCCATCGGCGGCGCCGTCGCCTTGCCCCTGGCGCCCGGTGCCCCCGGCAGCCCACGCACCAGCGCCGCCAGCGATTTCGCGCCGCGCTGCACGCGCTCGAGCAGATTTTGATTGGCGCTCTCGCCGCCCGCTACGCTGCGCAGCAATTCCAGGCGCGAACGGATATCCGGATCGTGCTGCGTAGCGCCCGCGCCCCGGCGCAGCACATCGCGCTCGGACAGCAGCGCCGCGAGCTGCGCTGCGAGTTCCACGGCGTCGAGGCCGCGGGCAGCCAGCAGCATGTGCGCCAGGCGTGGATGTACCGGCAGACGCGCCATGTCACGGCCGACGGCCGTCATGCGCCCCTGCGCATTCAGGGCATCCAGACGCTGCAGCAGTTCACGCGCCTGCTGCAGCGTGGCCGCCGGCGGCGCATCGAGCCATTGCAGCCGGGTCGCATCGTCGGTGCCCCAACGCGCCAGCTCGAGCGCCAGCGGCGCCAGATCGGCCTCCAGAATCTCCGGCGGCGTCGCCGGCGCCAGACTCGCCTGCGCACCTTCACTCCACAGCCGGTAGCAGATCCCCGGCGCCACGCGACCGGCGCGACCGGCGCGCTGTTCGCTCGCGGCGCGCGAGATGCGCGCCACTTCCAGCCGGCTCATGCCGGTCGCCGGATCAAAATGCGAACGACGCACCAGGCCCGAGTCCACCACGGCCGTCACCCCGGGAATGGTCAGGCTGGTCTCGGCGATATTGGTCGCCAGCACCACCTTGCGGCTGCCGGCCGGCGCCGGCGCTAGCACCGCATCCTGCGCCGCCGCACTCAGGTCGCCATACAGCGGCAGCACACTGACATGCGCCGGCACGCCCGCCTCGCGCAGCAGAGCTTCGACGCGCCGGATCTCGCCGGCACCGGGCAGGAACACCAGCACATCGCCGTCAGACTCGCCCAGCGCACGCCGCACGCCCGAGGTTACGGCGTCGAGCGCATGCGCAGCGACCAACGCGCCGCCCGCGGATCCCGCCGCGCCCGGCAGCAGCGGCAGCGCGCGTCCCAGGTAGCGAATTTCCACCGGAAAGGCGCGCCCCGGCACCGACACGACCTCGGCATCGCCCAGCAGTGCGGCCACGCGCTCACCATCGAGCGTCGCCGACATGATCAGCACGCGAAACCCCGCGCCGAGCTCGCGCCTGGCATCGAGCGCGAACGCCAGGCCCAGATCGGCCGCGAGGCTGCGCTCGTGATACTCGTCGAAGATCAGGCAGGCGACCTGCTCGAGCGCGGGATCCTCCTGCAGCAGCCGCGTCAGCACCCCCTCGGTGACCACTTCGATGCGCGTGGCGCGCGACACGCGCGTATCGAGCCGCATGCGATAGCCGACGGTGTCGCCGATGCGCTCGCCCAGCAGCGACGCCATGCGCCCGGCCACCGCGCGCGCCGCCAGCCGGCGCGGCTCGAGCATGAGGATCTTGCCGCCCTCGACCAGGTCCTGCTGCTGCAGCAGTGCCAGCGGCACCAGCGTGCTCTTGCCCGCGCCCGTGGGCGCCTGCAGCACCGCATCGCGATGGCGGCCAAAGGCCGCGCGCAGGGCAACGGCGAGCGGATGCTCACCGCCCGGCAGCAGCCCCTGCGAGTTCATTTTGCGAACAGCTCCTTGACGCCGCCGGAGATGAGCACCGAGATATCGAGCAGTACGCGCGGCAGCGCCAGTCCCCCGGGTGAGGCCAGGTACTTGGATTCCCACACCGGATTGAATTTGGCCTTGTAGCGGCGCAGCCCATCGAAGTTGTAGAAGTGCTCGCCATAGCGGAATACGAAACTGCCCACCCGGTGCCAGGCGGGCGCCAGCGGGTGGCGTTCCAGGCCGGCCAGAGGCGCCATGCCGAGATTGAGCCAGCGATAGCCCTGGGCGCGGCCCCAGAGCATCAATTCCACGAACAGGAAATCCATGGCGCCACGCGGTGCATCCGGGCCGAAGCGCATCAGATCGACCGCGATCTCATCGCCGGTGCCGGCGATCCACAGACTGGCAAACGCCACCGGATCCTGGCCGATGCGCACCACGGCCACCGGAAAATTGCTGATGTACGCGCGCGAGAATGCACCGACCGAGTAGCTCTTCTCCGCTACCGCCTTGTCCTCGAGCCAGGCATCCGAAATCGCCTGCAGCTGTGGCATCAACGGCGCCAGCTGCTGCGGTTGCAGCACTTCGAATACCGCGCCATCGCGTTCCGCGCGCCGGCGCTGCGTGCGCAGTTCCGCACGTGCGCTGCCCTCGAGGGAGAAGTCGGGCAGTGCCACCCGCGCCTCCTCGCCGAGTTTCATCACCGCGAGTCCCAGATCGACATACAGCGGCAGGCGCTCGGCGCTGACCTGGTAGAACACGGTCCAGCCGCCGTGACGATCCGACAGCTCGCGAAAACGCCACACCAGTTCTTCCTGGCTGTCGCGTGCGCCGATCGGATCGCCGAGCGCAACCCAGCTGCGGCCGTTGATCTGGTACATCAGGAACGCATCGTTGGCGGTGCCGAACAGCAGGCGCTTGTCGCCGCTCAATACCGCATTGGCCATGGCCTGCGAGCAGCTCGCAATCATGCCGCGCGCGCGCGCCAGGTCCTCCGTCGAGGCGACGCCGGGCTCGGGGCGCGCCGGCCGCAGCAGATTCATTGCGAGAAAAGCCGCCGCCAGCAGCACCACCACCAATGAGGCGCGCAGCATGCGCGGGGCGTCGGCTTCGAAGGCGAAGGTCCACCAAAGGGCGTGCGAGTAGTCGACGTGCCGGTAGGCGAAGAAGCCGATCCACACCGCGGTCGAGATCACGATCGCGAGGCTCACGATCCACGCCGGCGTGAAGCGCTGCGCCAGAATCTGCGCCGGCCGGTAGAATGCGCGCCGGCCGATCCACAGCACCAGCAGCACCAGTCCCAGGATCAGTGCCTGCTCGATCTCAAGGCCGCGCAGCAGTGAGGTCAGCATGCCGGCGACCAGCAGCCACACGGTGAGCTGATAGGCGGCAGCGATGCGCCGGAACAAAGCGCGCGCCAGAATGAGGAGAGCCAGGCCGATCACGCTGCCGGCCAGGTGCGAGAGCTCGAGCACCACCAGCGGCAGGATGTCACGCAGCACCGACAGGCGCTGATCCATTGTCGGCGTCACGCCCGACAGCAGCAGCAGGAAGCCGGCCAGGAATACCAGCGCGCCGCTGACCTGCGGCACGATCGGCGCGATGTAGGCCGCGGCGAGCTGCTCGATGCGCGCCAGCGCCGGGCGCTGGGCCTGCAGTTCCTGGCCGCCGAACAGCAGCGCCGCGACCAGCAGCGGCAACAGGTAATAAATCGCGCGCCAGGCGAGCAGCGATCCGAGCAGCTGATCCGCCGGCACCTCCGGCAGCGCCAGCACCATCAGCGATTCGAACACACCGAGGCCGCCGGGCACGTGGCTGATGACCCCGGCGGTGATGGCGGTCGAGTAGGCGCCGACGAAGAACAGCAGCCCGACGCCGCTGTCCGCGGGCAACAGCAGCCACAGCACCAGTGCCGACAGTCCGAGGTCGACCACCGCCAGTACGATCTGCGGCAGCGCCACCGACGGGGCTGGCGCCCGCAGCGCCCAGCCGCGCAGCTCGATCTCGTCCGGCCCGAGCAGCGACCACAGCGCGTAGGCTGCGATCAGCGCCAGCAGCAGCGCGCCCAGTGCCTGCACGATGTGGTGGTTCAGGTGCGCCGGCTGCGCACCCAGATGCGGCGCGAACAGGAACGACACGCCTGCCAGCGCGGCCAGTCCGATGGCCGTGGTCACAGTGCAGAAGCCGGCGACCGTGGCCACATCGGCCGCGTTCAAGCCGGCCGAGGAATACAGCCGGTAGCGCACCGCGCCGCCGGTGAAGGCCGCGATGCCGAAGTTATGGCCGAAGGCGTAGGCGATGAACGAGGTGAACAGCGCCAGGCGGTACGGCACCGGCTTGCGCAGATAACGCAGCGCCAGCACGTCGTAGAAGCCGAGCAGCCAGTAGCTTGCCGCCGTGCACAGCGTCGCCGCGGCGATCGCCGCGGCGGGAATCGCCCGCAAGTGCGCCAATATACCCGACAGTCGGAACTGCGCGAGCTCGCGGTGCAGCGCGTAGGCGACGCCGGTGAACACCAGCAGCGAAACCGCCGGCAGCAGCCAGCGCCGCCACAGTTCCCGCATGTCCGCTCGTGAGTGCGCCTGGTCCATGGCGCTGGCCTACTGTGGCCGGTCGCTGGTCGTCGCGGCACCGCCCAATGCGACCGCCGCCACGATCCAGCCGGCGATGAGCGCCAGGCCGCCGATGGGCGTGAGCACGCCGAACATGCGCGGCGCGCCGGCGAGCAGCAGGTACAGGCTGCCGCAGAACAGCAGCACGCCGGCGAGCAGCAGCCAGGCGGCGGCACGCAGCGTGCGCAGCGGCAGCCGGTCGAGCAGCACGCCCAGCGCCAGCAGTCCCAGGGAATGGAAGATCTGATAGTGCACCGCCGTCTGCAGCACCTGGTAGCTCTCCGGACTCAGGCGGCCGTGCAGCGCATGCGTAGCGACGGCGCCGATCATGGTTGCGAGTGCGAGCAGCACGGCCGCAAGCTGACAGAAGCGCCTGGCCTGCGCCTGCATCGCTCAGCGTCGATCCCGCGGTGTCTTGCGCGGCGCGGCCGCTGCGCGTGGCGCTGCCGGCATGCGCCCCGGCACGCGTGGCAGGCCGGTGTGCTGCGTGCGGATGGGCTGCGTACGGGTGGGCTGCGTACGGGTGGGCTGCGTACGGGTGGGCTGCGCTCCGGTGCCGGGAGGCTGATACGCGGGCACGAGCTGGCGACGCGCGCTGCCGATCAGATCCGCCCGTCCCATGCGCCGCAGCGCTTCGCGCAGCAGCGGCCAGTTGTTCGGATCGTGGTAGCGCAGAAACGCCTTGTGCAGCCGGCGCACGCGCAGACCCTTCGGAATGATGACTGCCTCGCTCGCGCGTGTGATGCGCTTCAGGGGGTTCTTGCCGCTGTGGTACATCGCGGTCGCCGTGGCCATCGGCGATGGCAGGAACGCCTGCACCTGGTCGGCACGAAAGCCGTTGTGCTTGAGCCAGAGTGCCAGCTCGAGCATGTCCTCGTCGGTGGTGCCCGGATGCGCGGCGATGAAATACGGTATCAGGTACTGCTCCTTGCCCGCCTCCTTCGAATAGCGGTCGAACAGCTGCTTGAATTTGTCGTACGAACCCACGCCCGGCTTCATCATCTTCGACAGCGGTCCTTCGCGCACATGCTCGGGGGCGATCTTCAGATAGCCGCCGACATGATGCTGGGCCAGTTCACGCACGTACTCGGGCGATTCGATGGCGAGGTCGTAGCGTACGCCGGATGCGATCAGCACCTTCTTGATGCCGGGCAGCGCGCGCGCCTTGCGATACAGCTCGATCAGCGGCGCATGGTCGGTGTTGAGATTCGGGCAGACGCCCGGGAAGACGCAGGACGGCCGGCGGCACGCGGTTTCGATCTCGCGGCTCTTGCAGGCCAGGCGATACATGTTGGCGGTCGGGCCCCCCAGATCGGAGATCACGCCGGTGAATCCCGGCACCTGGTCCCGGATCTGCTCGATCTCGCGCAGCACCGAGCGCTCCGAGCGGCTCTGGATGATGCGCCCCTCGTGCTCGGTGATCGAGCAGAAGGTGCAGCCGCCAAAGCAGCCACGCTGAATCGCGACCGAGAAGCGGATCATCTTATAGGCGGGAATGCTGGCATCACCGTAGAACGGATGCGGCCGGCGCTGGAATGTCAGATCGTAGATCCAGTCCATCTCCGCGGTGGTCAGCGGAATCGGCGGCGGATTGAGCCACACCTGCTGATTGCCGTGCGCCTGCACCAGTGCACGCGCATTACCCGGGTTCGACTCCAGATGCAGAATGCGCGAGGCGTGCGCGTACAGCACCGGATCGGCCGCGACCTGCTCGTAGGCGGGCAGGCGGATGACGCTGCGTTCGCGATCGGCATTGGGCACCCGGCGCAGGAAGCGCACGACCTGCGTGCCGTCGGTGGCCGATGCCGCGGCGCTCGGCGCGGCGCTCGGCGCGGCGGTCGGCGCGGCCTCATTCTGCTTCGGGCTCATCGCGTAGGGATCCAGAGGTGGCCCGAGCGGACCGGGCGCATCCAGATGCGTCGAGTCGATCTCGATCCACTGCCCGGCGCCGGGCGCTGCGCGCACGAACGAGGTGCCGCGCACGTCGCGGATGTCCTCGATGCGCTCCCCGGCGTCCATGCGGCGCGCAATCTCGATGATCGCCCGCTCGCCGTTGCCGTAGACCAGCAGATCCGCCTTCGCGTCCAGCAGGATCGAGCGCCGCACTTTCTCCGACCAGTAGTCGAAATGCGCGATGCGGCGCAGCGATGCCTCGATGCCGCCGATCAGGATCGGCACGTCGCGGTAGGCTTCGCGCGCGCGCTGCGCATAGACGATCACCGAGCGGTCGGGCCGCTTGCCGCCGACACCGCCGGGCGTATAGGCATCGTCGCTGCGCACGCGCCGCTCGGCGGTGTAGCGGTTGACCAGTGAGTCCATGTTGCCGGCGGTGATGCCGAAGAACAGGCGCGGCGCACCGAGCGCGCGGAACGCGTCCGCGCTGTGCCAGTCGGGCTGCGCGATCACGCCGACCCGCAGGCCCTGCGCCTCGAGCACACGCCCGATGATCGCCATGCCGAAACTCGGATGATCGACGTAGGCATCGCCGGTCACGACGATGACATCGCACTGCTCCCAGCCGAGCGCCTGCATCTCGGCCCGCGACATCGGCAGAAACGGGGCGGCCGGGCGCACGCGCGGCGGCGCCTCGCTCAGGGAAGCGGCGCTGCTGGCAGTCCGAAGATCGGGAGCGGGGAGCATGGCCGCGCATTATAGACGGCCGCGGTGACAATACCCCGCCGTCGGCGAAGGCGGCTTGACGGCCATGGTAAAATCTCCCGATCATGAGCCGAAATGCGCATGACGCGATCGTCGTGCGCGGCGCGCGTCAGAATAACCTCCGTAATCTCGATCTCGATCTGCCGCTCAACCAGCTGATCGTGGTCACGGGCGTGTCCGGCTCGGGCAAATCCTCGCTGGTGTTCGACACCCTGTATGCGGAAGGGCAGCGTCGCTATGTCGAGACCTTCTCGCCCTACGCGCGCCAGTTCCTCGACCGCATGGACAAGCCGCAGGTGGACCGCATCGAGCGCATCCCGCCGGCGATAGCGATCGATCAGGTCAATCCGGTGCGCACCTCACGCTCGACTGTGGGGACCATGACCGAGATCAATGACCATCTGAAGCTACTGTATGCGCGCGCCGCGCGCCTGCATTGCCGTCGCTGCGGGCGGCAGGTCAGGCGCGACAGTGCGCAGAGCATCGCTGACGCACTGCCGGCCGCGCTCGCAGGATTCGAGCAGGCGCTGCTGCTGGTGTGCTTTCCGGTGCCGTTGCCGCCGAAGATGAAGCTCACCGGGCTGCGCGCTGAACTCGAGAAGCTCGGCTACGTGCGCATCCACCAGGAACAGCCGCGGCTGCTGACCGTGATTCAGGACCGCCTGCGGCTGGACGCGCAGGACCGCAGCCGCCTGGTCGAGGCGCTCGAGGCTGCACTGCGCTCGGGCCACGGCCGCGCCAGTGTCCACGTCCTAGACGCTGCCGGCCAGGAGCGCACGGTGCTGCGCTATTCCAGCGACCTGCATTGCGCCGAATGCGACCTGCACTATCAGGACGCGACCCAGGGCCTGTTCTCGTTCAATTCCCCGATCGGTGCCTGCGACACCTGCCGCGGTTTCGGCCGCGTGATCGGTATCGATTACGGCCTGGTCATTCCCGACGACAGCAAATCCCTGGCCGCAGGCGCGGTGCGTCCGTGGCAGACGCCATCGTACGAGGAATGCCAGGAGGACCTGCTGCGCTTCGCCAAAAGGCGCGGAATCCCAGTCACCGTGCCGTGGCGCGATCTGTCCGAGCATCACCGTCAATGGGTGATCGAGGGCGAAGGCCCGTGGCAGAAGAAGGTCTGGTATGGCGCGCGCCGCTTCTTCGCGTGGCTCGAGACCAAAGCCTACAAGATGCATATTCGCGTGCTGCTGTCGAAGTACCGCAGCTACACCCTGTGCCCCACCTGCCAGGGCGCGCGTCTCAAGCCCGATGCGCTGCTGTGGCGCCTGGGCAGCGGGCCGAATGCGGCCAGCGCCGCTGCGCCCGGCGCCTCTCTGCCGGGGCTGGCGATCGATCAGGTCATGCAGCTCTCGATCGAGCGCTGCCGCGCGTTCTTCGAGGAGCTGACGCTGCCCAAGCCGCTCGATCAGGCGGCGGATCTGCTGCTGGGCGAACTGCGCACGCGGCTGAAATTTCTCTGCGATGTCGGTCTTGACTACCTGACGCTCGATCGCCAGTCGCGCACGCTCTCCGGCGGGGAGGTCCAGCGCATCAACCTGACCACCGCGCTCGGGACTTCATTAGTCAATACGCTGTTCGTGCTCGATGAGCCGTCGATCGGCCTGCACCCGCGTGACATGCGGCGCGTCATCGGCGTGATGAAACGGCTGCGCGATGCGGGCAACACGCTGCTGGTGGTCGAGCATGACCCGCAGATCATGATCGAGGCCGATCGCATCATCGATCTGGGGCCCGGCGCCGGCGAGCATGGTGGCCGCATCGTCTGCTACGGCACGCCGGCCGAGGTCATGGCGCATCCGCACTCGGCCACCGGCGCCTGGCTCGCGGGGCGCCGCAGCCTGCCGCCGCTGCGGGCAAGCGACACGGCACCCGGGACTGCGGCCGCGGCAGGCGTGATCCGTATCGTCGGCGCCGCCGAGCACAACCTGCGGCACATCGATGTCGAGCTGCCGCTGCATCGATTGGTTTGTCTGACCGGGGTTTCCGGCTCCGGCAAATCGACGCTGGTGCAGGACGTACTGTACCCGGCGCTGCAAAAGGCTCATGGCAAGCCCACCGAAGCACCGGGCAGGTTCGACCGGCTGCTGGGTGCCGAGCTCATCGAGGCGGCGGTGCTGATCGATCAGACTCCGATCGGGCGCACCACGCGCTCCAATCCGGCCAGCTATGTCGGCGCCTTCGATGAGATCCGCGCGCGCTTTGCCGCCGAGCCGGAGGCGAAGCTGCGCAAATATACCGCCGGCACGTTCAGCTTCAATTCCGGCAACGGCCGCTGCCCCGCCTGCGGCGGCAATGGCTTCGAGCACATCGAGATGCAGTTCCTGTCCGACGTTTACCTGCGCTGCGGCGAGTGCAACGGCACTCGCTTTCGCACCGAGACGCTGCAGATCCGCATCCAGGGTGCGGATACCCGGCGCAAGAATATCGCCGAGGTGCTCGAGATGACCGCCACCGAGGCGCTCGCGTTCTTCGCCGATCGGCCGGCGGTGTGCGCGCGCCTGCAGCCGCTGGTGGATGTTGGACTCGACTACGTGCGGCTCGGGCAGCCGGTGCCGACACTCTCGGGCGGGGAGGCGCAGCGTCTCAAGCTTGCGGGACATCTGGCCGCGGCCGCGCGCGGCGGCGGCGGCGGGCAGCGCGGCAAGCTGCTGATCTTCGATGAACCGACCACGGGACTGCACTTCGAGGACATCGCGCGATTGGTGCACGCCTTCGGACTGCTGCTCAAGGCGGGCCATTCGCTGCTGGTGATCGAGCACAATCTCGACGTGATCCGCGCTGCCGACTGGGTCATCGACCTGGGGCCCGAGGGCGGTGAGCGCGGCGGCGAGCTGGTGGCCGCGGCCACGCCCGAGGGTTTGATGCGCGAGCCGCGCTCGCACACCGGCCGCGCGCTCGCACAGTACGCCGCGGCGACCAGCGCGGCGGCGGCTGTGTCCGAGCCCGTGGCAAGCTACGCCCGCGCCGCGCCTGCCGCTGGCACTGGCGGCAGGGCAGCAGTCGCGGCCACACGCGTGGCCGCGACAATCGACCGCAGCAGCGTGGTCGTCAGGGGAGCGCGCGAGCACAACCTGAAGAACGTGGACGTCGAGATTCCACACGACCGCTTCACCGTGATCACCGGTGTCTCGGGCTCGGGCAAATCAACCCTGGCCTTCGACATCCTGTTCAACGAGGGTCAGCGCCGCTACCTCGAATCCCTCAACGCCTATGCGCGCCAGTTCGTGCAGCCCGCGGCGCGGCCGGACCTGGATGCCATCTATGGCATTCCTCCCACCGTGGCCATCGAGCAGCGCGCCAGTCGCGGCGGCCTCAAGAGCACGGTCGCGACGTTGACCGAGATCTACCACTTCCTGCGGCTGATCTACGTGCGACTGGGTACTCAGTACTGTCCGGACTGCGACGTCGCGATCGCCCCGCAGAGCGCGGAGTCGATCGTCGCGCAACTGCTGAAGAATCATCGCGGCCAATCGATCCAGCTGCTCGCGCCCCTGATCGCGCATCGCAAGGGCCATTATCGCGAGCTCGCGCGCTGGGCGGCCGCGCGCGGCGCCGCGCAGCTGCGCGTTGACGGGAAGTTTGTACCGACCGAACCGTTCCCGAGCCTGAAGCGCTTCGTGGAACATAGCATCGAGCTGCCGATCGCCACGCTGCTGTGCACGGCGCGCCAGGAAGCGGCGCTGCGCGCCGGCGTCGACAGCGCGCTCGAGCTCGGCAAGGGCGTCGCGCACGCGCTCACGAGCGCCGGGCAGATCGAGATCTTCTCCGCCCGCCGTGCCTGTCCGTCCTGCGGTCGCGGCTTCGCCGAGCCCGATCCGCGGCTGCTGTCGTTCAATTCCAGCCAGGGATGGTGCGAGGACTGCTACGGCACCGGTGTGCGGGTGGAGAGTTTCGAATCCGATCAGACCGGCGAGGAAGCGCAGTGGAGCGGCACCGCCGCGCAGCCGTGCGAGCGCTGTCATGGCGCACGGCTCAACCCGGTCGCGCTGCACCTGCGCTTTCACGAACGCTCGATCGCCGAGCTGACCGCGCTGCCGATCAGGCAGCTGCGGGTCTTCTTCGCCCAGCTGCGGCTCGGCACGCGCGAGAGCGCAATTGCGCTCGATGCATTGGCCGAGATCGGCAGCCGCCTGGGCTTTCTCGAGCGCGTGGGCCTGGGCTATCTGGCGCTAGATCGCGCGGCGCCGACGCTCTCGGGCGGCGAAGCGCAGCGCATTCGTCTGGCGGCGCAGCTCGGTTCGAATCTGCAGGGCGTGTGCTACGTTCTCGATGAGCCGACCATCGGCCTGCATCCGCGCGACAACGCGGTGCTGCTGGATGCGCTCGATCAGCTTGCGGCCGCCGGCAACACCCTGGTGGTGGTCGAGCACGACGAGGATACGATTCGCCGCGCCGATCACATCATCGATCTGGGCCCAGGTGCCGGCGTGCGCGGTGGCCAGGTGGTGGCGGCCGGCACCGCCGCCGCGCTGCAGCGCAATCCCGCGTCGGTCACCGGGCGGTTTCTGGCCGAGCCGCTGCGCCATTCGGCGACTCCGCGCCGCGCCACCAACGGTCGCGACGCGGCGCTCGAGATCAAGGCCGCGCATCTGCACAATCTGCGCAACATCGACGTGCGCATCCCGCTGGGTCGGCTGGTGGTGGTGACCGGCGTGTCCGGTTCCGGCAAATCCTCGCTGGCGCGCGATGTGCTCTACGCCAACCTGCGCGCGCTGGTGGCCTCCAAGTCGCGCGCGGCGTTGATCGGCGCCGGCTCGCTGCGCGGTGCGGAGAGTATCGCCCGGGTACTGGAAGTCGATCAGACGCCGATCGGGCGCACGCCGCGTTCCTGCACGGCGACCTACGTCGGCTTCTGGGACGATATTCGCCGCGTGTTCGCCGGCACCAGTGAAGCGCGCGTGCGCGGCTACGACGCCAGCCGTTTCTCCTTCAACACCAGCGGCGGGCGCTGCCCCGAGTGCGAGGGCGCGGGCACGCGCACCATCGAGATGAGCTTCCTGCCCGACGTGAAGGTGCTGTGCGAGCGCTGCGGGGGCAAGCGCTTCGACCGCGAAACGCTCGAGATTCAATGGCGCGGCCGCTCGGTGGGCGACGTGCTGGCGATGAACGTGGAGGAGGCGGCGGAGTTTTTCGCCGCGCATGCCCGCATCGCGCGTCCGCTGACACTGCTCGCTGACGTCGGGCTGGGTTACCTGACGCTGGGCCAGCCGAGCCCGACGCTCTCGGGCGGCGAAGCGCAGCGCATCAAGCTGGTCGCGGAACTGGCGCGACTCACGCCATTGCGCCGCTCGCGCCCCGGACGCACGCTCTACGTGCTCGATGAGCCGACCGTCGGACTGCACATGGCGGATGTCGAAAAGCTGATCGCCGTGCTGCACCGCCTGGTCGACGCCGGTCACTCGGTGATCGTCATCGAGCACAATCTGGACGTCATGGCCGAAGCGGACTGGATCATCGACCTCGGGCCGGAGGCCGGGGCGGCCGGCGGCCGCATCGTGGCGGCCGGTCCGCCGGCGGCAATTGCGGCACGTCGGGCGCGCTCGCATACTGGCGCGGCGCTCGCGCGCTTCCTGCGCGAGCGCGCGGCCTGACGAGCCCCGGGACGGCGAGTAGCGAAGTCATGGCACACAATCTAGTCTGCTGGAAGTGCGGCGCCGATCTGGCGGCCCTGACCCTGCCGCTGTCGCGCCGTGATGAATGCGCCCGCTGCCGCGCCGAACTGCATGTGTGCCGCATGTGCGTCGACTTCGATGAGCACGTTGCCAAGAAATGCCGCGAACCGATCGCCGAAGAGGTCAGCGACAAGACCCGGGCGAATTTCTGCGATTACTTCGCCCCGCGTTCCGGGGCCTATGTCGCGCCGGAGACCGCCGCCGCGGAACGCGCGCGGGCCGAGCTCGCCAGGCTGTTCGGCGACAAGCCCTAGCCCATCCGGTGCGTGTCGTGTGACACGCATCCCAATTCTTGGATTCACCGGGCGAATCCATATCTTATGTTACTCATCGAACAGAGCGCCGCGCGGCACGGCATTAGATATGTGTGCGAAGGGCATGATTCATCGACATATTATGTTGAATTGTCGCCCTACCATTATTCACCCTGTCACCGCACACCAAGAGATCGGCCATGGCCATCGTAGATCGACTCCAACAGTTCCTGTCCGACTGCCACCTCAAGTCGCGCACATGAGCAATACGGCAATCAAGCGACTTCTTCTGGTTGAAGACAACCCTGGAGATGCTCGTCTGCTGCGCGAGATGTTCAACGAACGAGGGCAGGCATCTCACATCACGACATTGACGCACGTCGAGTCGTTGCTGGAGGCCGAGAAATGTCTGTCGGCAGGCGAGGTAGACGTTGTCCTGCTCGATCTGGGTTTGCCCGACGCAAACGGTCTCACGGCGGTACGGCGGGCTCAGGCAGCCGCGCCTCGCGTGCCATTGGTGGTGCTGACGGGGCTCGACGATGAGGCGCTGGCCGCTCAGGCGTTGAATGAGGGCGCGCAGGACTATCTGATCAAGGGACAGATCGAGGCGTCCGGGCTTTTTCGAGCCTTGCGATATGCGATTGAGCGCAAAATCATGGAAGAGACGCTGTTCGCGGAAAAGGAGCGCGCGCAGGTCACGCTCAGGTCCATCGGCGAAGGTGTTATCTGCGCGGACATTCTCGGAAATGTCACGTTCCTGAATCTTGTCGCGGAACAAACAACCGGCTGGTCACTGCAGGAAGCGGAAGGCCGGCCCATGGTCGAGGTATTCAGAACGCGCGACAACGCAGGCGGCGAATCCACGGAGACGACGGCCGAAGTGGCAATCTTGCAGATTCGAGCCATGCACCTGCCTTCGACCTGCGTTCTCATTCGCCGCGACGGCATCGCGATTCCCATCGAGGAGTCCATTGCTCCTATCCACAACCGCGAGGGGCAAGCGATCGGGGCGGTCATCGTTTTCCGCGACGTAAGCGCCGCCCGCGCGACTGCGCTGCAGATAGCCCATTCGGCGCAGCACGACTTTCTAACCGGGCTGCCCAATCGAATGCTGCTGAACGATCGGATCGACCAGGCAATCATCCTGGCTCGGCGCAGCAAATTGCAGGTTGCGGTACTGTTCCTGGATCTGGATGGCTTCAAGCATATCAACGATTCGCTGGGCCATCCGATCGGAGACAAGCTTCTGAAATCCATCGGGCTGCGCCTCGTGAAGTGCGTGCGCAGCACCGATACGGTGAGCCGGCAGGGAGGCGATGAGTTCGTCGTGCTCCTTTCAGCGGTCAATCGACCGAATTCCGCTGCCGTCACCGCAGCCAAGATACTCGACGCAATAGCGAAGCCTCATTCCATCGATCAGCATGAGCTTCACGTGACCGCGAGCATTGGTGTGAGCGCCTATCCTGACGACGGCCTGAATGCCGAGACGCTCATCAAGAACGCCGACACGGCCATGTATCAGATGAAGGAAAACGGGCGCCAGGGCTTCCGGTTCTTCACCGCCGCCATGAATGCGAGGGCAGTAGAACGGCAGTCGATCGAGGAGAGTTTGCGGCGCGCTCTGCTACGAGATGAATTCACACTGCATTACCAGCCCTTGATCTGCCTCAAGAGCGGGGCGATCGTCGGTGCAGAGGCGCTGATACGTTGGACACACCCCAGTCGCGGAGCGCTCGCGCCCGCGCAGTTCATTCCCATCGCCGAGGACTGTGGACTGATCGTACCGATCGGCAGGTGGGTGCTGCGTGAGGCCTGCAGGCAGGCTCGGGCCTGGATTGCATCCGGCTACCCGGCGATCAGGATGGCGGTCAACGTTTCGGCGATGGAGCTGAGCGAGGCGCGTTTTCTGCAAGGCGTGCTGGCCATCGTGCGCGAGACGGGCATGGAGCCCGGACAGCTGGAACTGGAGCTGACCGAGAGCGTACTCATGAAGCGTGTCGATTCCACGGTTGCGATACTCAGGACCCTCAGAGACAGAGGGGTACGCGTGGCGATCGATGACTTCGGCACGGGCTACTCCAGCTTGAGTTACCTGCGAAGATTTCCGATCGATACACTCAAAGTCGATCAGTCGTTCGTGCGCCAGACCGGTACCGGTGGCGGGGATGCGGCCATTGTCACCGCTGTGATCAGCATGGCTCGCAGTCTCAAGTTACGGGTGATCGCGGAAGGCGTTGAAACCAAGTCTGAGCTGGACTTTCTTCAGGCTCACCACTGCGATGACGCGCAGGGCTTCTATTTCAGTAAGCCTGTGCCTGCATCTGAGTTCGCAGGATTACTGACGCGCGGTACGCCCAAACCGGCCGCGCCAAGGCGCGCTGCATCACCGTCGTCCAACGGACACGGCGCCGCAATTCCGGACTCCGGTGAGAGTTCCGGCGGTTCTGCGAGGAGCATTGAGGAGAATCTGACATGTCCCTAGACGTTCTCTTGGTCGAAGATAACCCCGGCGATGTCCGGCTCACGCAGGAAGCCTTCCGAGCCGCCAACAAGGACATCCATCTGCACGTGGCGGCCGACGGCGTGGAGGCCATGGATTTTCTGCACAGGGCGGGCAATCACAGCGGCGCGCCGCGCCCGGCTCTGATCCTGCTGGATCTGAATCTTCCGCGAATGGATGGCCGCGAGGTTCTCGCTTGCATCAAGGCCGACGAGGATCTGAAGATGATCCCGACGGTCATCCTGTCCAGTGCCGACGCAGAAGCGGATATCGATACCGGTTATCAGCTCCAGGCAAACTGCTACCTGACCAAACCGCCGCGCGCGGACGACCTGGATCGCATCATCAGTCGCATCAATGACTTCTGGCTGCGGAACCTTCCATCGCCCACGGCAGCAGTCAACTGAACCGGCAGTCGAGTGCTGCTAGTCGCTGACGATCGGCGTGGCCGAAGTGTAGACCGGCCGGTCGTATTCCGCGGCTTCATTTGACGGCCGAAACGGCCGGCGCAACAGCGCTTCGAGGCATCTGCGCCAGGGTGCATAGGGGAGCGTACGCGGCGCATTGCCGGCGTTGCCTGGAATTTCCACGGTCACGCTGCCATCGTCGCGCCGCCCCGATACGATCCAGCCCAGCTTGGCATAGACCAGCCGGTAATCGGCCTGTTCGACCGGCAGCGGCTGTTCTGTCATCTGCCAGAAATCCGATGCCGGCGCCTGCAGAAACGCCAGCACCAGGGATCGCAGCCCCCAGTGACAGCTGCCAGGACCGCTGTAGTAATCGACAAAACGAAGGTCGGTGCGGTAGTAGCCCTGCGTGAGTGCTCCGTCCTGCAGCGCTCCGTGCGCCACGAAGTGCCGCCACACGAGATCCAGGCCGTGGCGCGCCAATCCCGGACTCACGGCCTGGTCATCCAGCAGCGCCTCCGCCAGCAGCGGTACCGGCACCGCCGTCCGATAGCACATGCTGCGTCCCATCAGCGGAACTCCATCGGTCGCGATCAGGTGTGCGGTGAGGTCCGCCGATTGTTTCAGGCTGGAGCGGATGAAATCGCGATCGAATTGCGGATCGATGAAGCCGATCCAGAATAATTCATAGCTCATGCCCCAGGTGTTGTAGAAGTCGGTGCCATTGGGTGGATCGGAGAACCAGCCGTTGCCGAGGTAGTTGCGTTTGAATTGCAGATAGTTCGGGCTCGCGGCCGCATCGGTACCGGCGCCGTCGACGCCAGCGCCGAGGGAGCGCAGCACGACGTCCACGGTGACCGGAAACAGCAGCCAAATGTTATCTGGGGTTTTCCGCCCGTCGGCTTGCCGCAACCAGGCCGTCAGCTGCGCGCGCTGCTGCGGGTCGAGCTGCTGCCAGATCTGCGCACGCGTGATCCACAGGATCCGGGCGACATCCGCCGCCTCGACGATGCGCTGGTCCCAACTGCCGAAGCGGCCCCAGTAGCCACTCGACTTCGGATCCGTGCCGGCCAGCAGTCCGCGCCGCAAATAGGACACCAGATCGATGCTCTGCCCGCTCGCGGCGTCGGCGACGTGCGGGTCGCGGCCGGATGCTACCCAGGCCGCGAACAGCGGTCCGGTTCTGGCGAAGCCCTCGAGGCCGGCTATCCTGTAGCCAGCCGTACTTGCGGCCCCGCGATACTGAATGCGCGACCCGTCGGTGTCGGTGAATTTGATCGCACCCGAAAGGAAATAGTCGAACAGCGCGCGATAACGCTGTTCGTCCGAGGCGGTGCGCGACAGGAACTCGCGCTTGACGGCTGCCTCGGCAACGCCTTCATCGCTCGAAGCGGGGACGTAGTGACTCCAGCCTCGCGTTGAGTAGTGTTTCAGTACAGCGGCGTAGCCCAGCAGCACGGCAGCCACGGCGGCCAGCACGACACGCCGGGTGGATAGCTTCGACATGCTGATGATCTTCCGTGGCCCTGGCGGCCGCGGCACCGTATCAGAGCCGATCGGCTCCTGCCAGCAGACTAGCTGCCCATGCGCTCCGACAGGCGCTCGAACAGGCGCCCGAGTCGCGAGGCTTTGTTCTTGGGCGGTTTGGCAGGCGCGTGCGACGTACCCGATTCGTTGATCAGCGGTGCGCGCCCGTCGTCCATCCGCAGTTCGCCGGCGCCGAGGATCTCGAGTGTTTCCTCGAGCGTCATCACTTTGCTCTTCGAGCGGCCGTGAACGGCACTCTGGGTCCGCAACTTGGCGCGCTTGCCTGGCGCCGTACCGCCCGACCGCGGGGCACCGCTGCCCGGCTTGGCGGCCGCGGGCACGGCACTCTCCTTATCTTCGATGAAATCAAATTCGACCTTCGGCGGGGTCGCGGGCACCGCGGCCTTCGCGGGCGCGATCGCGGTATCGACCGGCTGCCCGGCCGCACGCTTGGCGCGCTCGCGCTCACGCGGCGTGACCGGCACCACCGATACGGTCGAGAATTCCGAGCGCACATAATGCGCGACCTGCCTGGCCGAGACCGCGTCGGTGAAAAAACCCAGGCGCAGGCCGTACCAGCGCCGCCCGTCGCGGTTGCCTTCCGCACCATAGAGAGTGTAGGCGCTGAATATCGCCAGCTGCGGCACCTGCGCGATATCCATGGGCTGCACCGACCACATCAACTGCACCGCGTAGTACGGCTTCTCGTTGCGCGGCTGCGCCTCGTCCTCCGGCTGCTGGCGCGCGGCGGCGCGCGGCGGCGGCGGCAAGGTCACCGCAACCGTCGTCGTGGCCGTCGCCGCACCACTGCCCTGCTCCAGGACCGCCAGGACGCCACTGTCGCTCATCTCGGCGGCGGCTTCCACCGGCGCACCGGCGACCGGCTTGAGTTCCGGAATCGGATGCAGCACCGGCGTGCGTCCGCTGGTGTCATCGAGTGATGCGATCGCCGCGCGGACATCGTGCAACGAGCGGGCGGCGCCATGCTGTTCGGATTCGGCCCGTTCCCGTGCGGCGCCGTCGCCGTCGGGTATACGACGGCCCGCGTCGGGCATCAGCGCCAGTGCGGCGGCAGCGGCGTGGGCCTCCTCGGCCAGCACCGACGCGCTCGGCTCGGTGGCGGTCTCGACCGCGGGCGCTGGTGGCAGCGTGGGCGCAATCGGCGTGGGCGCAATCGGCGCGGGCGCAATCGTTTGCGCCGCCGCTGCAGGTGTGGAATCGAGTGGCGGATCGAGCTGCGCGGGCGCCACTTCCGTGGCGACCGTGGGCGCTGCTTGGGTAGTGCCCTGAGCGACGGCGCCGCGCAGTCGCTGGCCGGGTGCGAGTCCGGCCCAGGCTCCCGGATAGATTTCACGCACTATGTCGAGCAGCTTCTCGGCTTCTTCCTGCGTGTCGAAATACCCCATGTGCAATCGAAAGCGCTCGCGCGATTCTTCACGTCGGCGCGATACAAAAAACGAAAAGCGCTTCAGCCCCGCGTGATCCGGCGGCGAGAGCGCGACCGGCGACGTGGACGAACACAGGTTGATGACGAAGGCGTTCAGCGGCGTGGCGCGCGGCGACGAGGTGCCGTGAGTATCGCCAGTAGATTGCTCCGTCTGAATTGCCTGCTGCATGCGTCGTTCCCCGATGCCAGATACCCCGAAAGGTTGCGGCACCCCGAAACATGCAACGCGGCTGACACCGAGCCCGATGTCGCCTTAAGCAAGCGCGATTATCGGCTCTGCGGCAACCCCGCTATCCCTATCATGTTTCGGGACCGGTGGCTTTGCGTCCCTGCCTTGCGACAGGTTTGCCTTTCAAGTCACGCAGGCAGTGTGACACCTTCCGGCGACAGGTCAAGGTCGATATGTCCGGTTTTATCCGCTTTGACGCCGATCGCACAGTTGTGCGGGAATTTGTCAAATTTGCGCGAACCGCGTCACCCTACGGCGCGCCGCAGCAACGCCGTCGAGCCACTGCGCTGCGCCAGGCGCTCGGTGACATCCGCGACATTCAGCGGCCGCGCGAGCACGAAGCCCTGCGCCACGTCGCAGCGGCGCTGGCGCAGGTAATCGAGTTGCGGCAGCGTCTCGACGCCCTCGGCCACGACTTGCTTGCCGAGTGCATGCGCCATGTCGATGATCGTCGCCAGCAGCGTCGTCGCCTGGTAGTTGTCGGGCACTTCACTCATGAATGAGCGATCGATCTTGATCGCATCCACCGGATGCTGCCGCAGGTAATTGAGCGACGAGTAGCCGCTGCCGAAATCATCCAGCGCCACACGCACGCCGAGCGCGGCCAGATTGCGCAGCGCCAGCCGTGCGTCCTCTTCCGCGAACACGGTCTCGGTGACCTCGAGTTCCAGGCTCTGTGGTGGCAGCCCCATGCGCTCGAGCGTCTGACTCACGAGCTGCACGAAGTCGCCGGCGCGCAGCTGTTGCACCGATACGTTGAGCGCCAGGCGGCTCGGCGCGATACCCTCGTCGCGCCACATCGCCAGCTGGCGGCAGGCGCTCTCGAGCACCCAGGTGCCGATTTCCACGATCAACCCGCTCTGCTCGGCCGCCGGTACAAAATCCTTCGGAAAGCGCAACCCTTCCCGCGGGTGTTGCCAGCGCACCAACGCTTCCAGCGCGACCAGCTCACCATTGTGCAGGGCGTACTGCGGCTGGTAGTAGAGCGCGAACTCGCGGCGGCGGACCGCGCGGAACAGGCCGCTCTCGGCCAGCTGCGTTGACGCGCGCGCCATCTTGCTGTCGAAGAACACGGCACGCGAGCGACCGCTGTCCTTGGCCTGGTACATCGCCAGATCGGCGTTGCGCAGCAGCTCCTCAATGTTGCTGCCGTCCTCGGGAAAGCGCGTGATGCCGATGCTCGCCCGCACCTGATGATCGCGCCCGGCGATGTTCACCGGCCGCTGCAGCGATTCAATGATGCGCTGGGCGATCTCGCCGATCGCTTCGGCCGACGACACCTGGCGCAGAATGATGGTGAACTCATCGCCGCCGAGACGCGCCACGGTGTCGCCGTCCTTGACGCAGGAGCGCAGACGCTGCGCCACGACGGTCAGCAGCTGATCGCCCGCGATGTGGCCGACGGTATCGTTGACGCGCTTGAAATGATCCAGGTCCACGTACAGCAGAGCGCCGCAGGGCGAGCCCTCGGTCGCGCTCTCGAGCTCGCGCGACAGCCGGTCGCGAAACAGCACGCGATTCGGCAACGAGGTCAGCGAATCGAAATGCGCCTGGCGATAAAGCCGTGCGTCGCAGTCCTGGTTGGACAGGGCAATCTGCAGGCGCGAAGTACACTGCAGGCCGTAGCGCACCAGATCCTTCGACGGCTCGAGCATGCCGCGGTAGCCGACCGACAGCATGGCCGCGACCTCGCTGCCGGCGAAGATCGGCCACACGTAGCAGATCTGGGCGCCGCGCTCGCGCAGCGGCTCGAGAAAGCTGTAGCGCTCCAGGTGATGCGGCTGCACCGGCATTCCCTGCGGCGCTTCCTGCAGCAGCAGCGTGATTTCCGGATCGAGATTGATGCGGCTGACCGGACACAGGGCGCCGTCCGCGCCCGCCACGAACGAGCGCGCATGCCCCGGCGCGTCGCGGTCGAGCAGCGCCACCGCGGCGACTTCCGCATCCGTCAGCGCGCATACGCGCAGCAGGATCGGCTCGATGGATTGCTCCAGATCCGATGCCTCGAGCAACAGCCGGTCGATCTCGGCCAGCCGCTCCTGCGCGCCCCACTTGCTCTCCAGCGCCGCGACCGCGAGGTTATACGACTGCGCCACGGCGCGCGGCGTGTCGGCGGCGCCTTGCACACTGACGCGCTGAAACTGTCCGAGTCGCAGCGCCGCGAGCGCTGCGTCGAGCCGGGTTAGTACCGGCTGCCACCGGCCGCACAGATACCAGGTCGCGAAACATACGGCGATCGCTGCCAGCAGCAGCAGCGGCAGCAATTCGTTGACGAACGACAGCGCAGCCGGTTGCGCCTGCGCCAGTTTTCCATAGACCACGACATTCCAGGGCGCTGCGCTCAGCAGGGTAGATTGGGCACCGAGGCCGAGCGTGGCACCGCGCCACGCGGCGCCGCCCTGTTGCCAGTCGCGCAGCACCGCCCGCCCCTCGCCGTGCCCGTCGGCCGGCGTGCGAGCGAACAGCCGCAGTATTTCCGCCGGCAGCGGTGTGCCCTCGAACACAACGTGTTCGCCCTGGTCCACCACCACTATCGAATCCTGATCCGGCAACTCCTCGGCGCCCTGCCACAACCAGCCCGGATCCAATTCGAAGAATCCAAGCTGCGGCGAGCCGGCGCAGTTGACCAGATGCGCCAGGTAGATGCCGGGAGCGGCCGCCGCGGGCGCGGCGACCTGCAGCAGACTCTGGCCGCTAATGAGCTTGAGCCGGTCGGCGCGCCCGATCGAGGCAATGCCGGCGAGCGGCTCGACCAGATCGCCGTCGTCGGTGGCGGAGGCCTTGAACGCGACCAGCACAACGCCGCGGAACGCATCGGCGCTGAGCATGCGTTCGCGCAGCAGCGCACCGCCGGCACCGCCATCGGTCGCCGTCAGGTAGCGCGCCTGCGCATCGGCAAGTGCCAGGCGGCCGCGCAGCTCGCGCGCAAAATTCTGCGCGCTGCCGTTGAGCCTGGCGGTGACGATATCGTTGCGGTCGGTGACGACTTCATGGACCCGGATCCAGCTCGCAGCCACCAGGCCGATCAGGGCGGTGAACGCAATGACCAGCGCCATGCGCCGCCACATCGATGGCGGCTTACCCTTTGCTGCAGCATTCATGAAGTTAGGTGGCTGGATCGCGCTGGGAGAGGGCTGTAGTGGCTCTGTAACATCCGATTTAACGACAGAGACCATCGCAATTCAGTGTCTTAGCGCAAACTCCCGCAGCGCTTTGTCGGCAATAATGTGAGCTACGTCACGGACGCATCGCTTCGCCTCCTGGAGGTGGAGCCCGCGAAACTGCGGATGCCCTCGTAGGTATAGCGGTAGGTGCCGCGCCGGCCGCTGCGCGCGGCTCCGCACATGGCCGCCGCCACGGTCGCGGCCGAAATGGCGCGAAAGCGCGACCAGCCGCCCAGCAGCAGCGGGTTCACCAGCTGCATGGCCAGCTGCGCGCTCAGCTCGAGCACGCGCAGCTCGCGGCGGGCACCGAGCAGCAACGAGGGCTCCATGATATCGAGCGCGCGAAAGCGCAGGCCCTCGAGCGCCTTCTCCATCTCACCCTTCACCCGCAGATAAAAATTCTTCGACGCGGCATTCGCGCCCAGCGCCGAGACCACCACCATGCGCTCCGCG